>Ga0208856_1000199_pt1 | contig 25669 bp, 21 predicted proteins | sample LakMenEpi13Jul12_FD_150690 | JGI IMG/M metagenome (GOLD analysis project Ga0208856, IMG submission 150690) | Freshwater microbial communities from Lake Mendota, WI - 13JUL2012 deep hole epilimnion (SPAdes) | ecosystem: Environmental > Aquatic > Freshwater > Lentic | place: Lake Mendota, Madison...
CCCGCGCCCGCGGAGCCGGAGGTTGCCGGGGAAAACTGACTCCGCCGCGCCGCGCAGACGTCGAGATCGTGCGGTGATGGCTCGCCTTGAGTCCGCAGTGCTCAGTCCTCAGTTCTCAGAAATCGCACATTTTGAGTCTGAGCACTGTGCACTGCGCACTGTGCACTTCGCGCTGAGCACTTTCCCTTCTCCTCAGCACTCCGTTCAAACTGAGGCATCACACCTTCGTGCTGGAAATCTCGCAGTTGATCGGCATCATTCACGCCCATGAGAACCGCCCTGCTCGCATTCGCCGTCATCATCGCATCGCAAGCCGCACGCGCGGCCACTGCCTACGAGGCCCTGCGCGTGCTCGGGGAAAAGAAGGGCGAGGTCGCGCTCGACAACACCACCGAAGTGCGCGGCGAGAAAGGCTCACCCGAGCCGAAGTTCTGGAAGATCACGGTGAAAAGCGCAGCGGGCAGCACGAATGGAAAAACCTTCACCGTGCAGGGCAAGCAGCTCGCCGGGGATCGCGCCGGGCGCGCAGAGGGCGCATCCCTGAACATGAGCCAGCTCAGCCTCGACAGCGACGGCGCGCACACCGTCGCCGAACGCGAGGCGAAGAAGACCGCCTTTGCCTACGACCACGCGAGCTACTGGCTGCACGCGGGCAGCAAGTCCGGCGCGCCGATCTGGGAGGTGCAATTGAGTGACGACCAGAGCGGCAACACAGCGACGGTGAACATCTCCGCGACGACCGGAAAGGTGCTCTCCACCGACGGGCTCTCGGCCCGCCGGAAGCCCGTGGCCGCCGCGCCTGTCGCGGAACCAGATGCAGTTCCCGCCCCCGCGCCCGTCCCTCGCTACCAGCCTGCGCGGGAAGAGCGTCCCGCGCGCACGACATCCGGAAAGTTCAGCCCCGGCATCCAGCAGGCCAGCGACGATATGAACGAATTTCTGGACAGGGCGGGCAACCGGGTGGGCAACCACATGGCGCGCCGCGGACGGCAGATTGGCGATTTTTTCCACAACCTCTTCACAGGTGACCGTCGCGACACCGCCGGCCCGCACGGCTCGCGCCCTGCGCAGGAGCCCGCGCCGCAACGCGGAGCCGACGAGGACTACGTGAAGCCGAGCCGCGTGCGGGACTAATGGTGAGTTGAGAGTTGAAGGTTGAGAGGAAAGACACTCCGCACTCCCCTCCTCCTCTCAACTCTCACCCCTCAACTCTCAACTCTCAACTTCTCCCATGTTCAGCACCGTCATCGCCCTCGCCCTCTCCGGCGTCGCGCTGCTTTTTCTGGAGATGTTCCTGCCGGGCATGATCGCCGGAGTCATCGGTGCCATCCTGCTCATCGCGTCTGTCTTCACCGCATACCACGACCTCGGCGGAGTCGCGGGCAATGTCACGCTGCTCGCCGCGAGCGCGGCCACCGCAGGGCTGTGGTGGTTCTGGGCGACGAAATTCCAGCACACGCGCTTCGGTCGCCGCATGACGCTCACCGCCGCGGACACCGGCACGGCGCAAGCCGCGGGCCTCGCGAAACTCACAGGACAGAGCGGCACGGCGATCACACCGCTCCGCCCGAGCGGCACGATTCTCATCGCCGGAAAGCGCGTGGACGCAATCACCGGCGGCGACTTTGTCGAAAAGGGCACCGGCGTGATCGTCGTGCGCGTCGAGGGCACCGGCGTGATCGTCCATCGTCGCGACTGACGGAAAAATTGGGCGCATTCGAGGGATGTTTAAGCCGCAGTGCGTTGAATAATTTTTCCTGCTCAATTCCATTTCGCCCGCCGATCAAACAGCCTCTGTAATCAGGATTCAAAATTCGGCGCTGCGAAGATTCCCATTGACGGCACACGCGGGCTCGGCATTCTTCGGACGTTCGAATTGCGCGAGCGGTTTCGGTCTCCCCGACTGAACGGGCCAGTCTTCAGCGACTTCAGCAAACCCTCCCGACCGCTGCGCAATCCTTCCCTTTTCCACCACATGATGGCTGGGCTTAACCAGTGATCAAACGTGACGCGCAGGAAGCCTGCCCCCGCCCCACAGCGGACAGTCCTCCGGCGCAATCGCCCACGCGAACACGCTTGCGGTGGGGAGTGGTACGAACCGGCCCCGACGCCGTTTCCCGCCGGGATCGCACCGACTGTGCGGACGAAAATGTGGGCCATAGCGCGGTGCCCCGGAACGGGTGCCGCACACTTCAGACTTCAGATTTCCATGAGCAAAAAAACAGACCCGGAACTGCTCGACGAGCAGGCTCCGAAAAAAAGGGCGGCGAAGAAAAAAGCCGCCAGCACTACCACGAGCACCACGACCGCCAAGAAGGCAGCCGCGAAAGCCGCGAAGCCGGCGAAGGAGCCGGCTGCAAAACGCACGACGCGGAAGAAGATCGCCGCCGAGGAGGAAACTCCAGCGCTGCCTGCACCCGTGCGACCCTCGCCAGTCCCTGAATCTGCGCCCGTGATCGAGGCTGCGCCGATCATTCATTCCGCTCCGATCGTGGCGAGCGCCCCTGTTCATGCACCGACAGCGCCCGCTACACCTGCGGCACAATACGCTGAAGCGCCGAAGCCGCGCCCGCTCTACATTCCGCGCGAGGTCGAGGCATTTCTGCGCGCTGCAAACATCCCGATCCCGCAGGAGAAAGCGCAGCTCGATGCGATCATGTCGGCCATGATGGGCGCGAAGATGGCGGCGCAGCAGGCATTCGCGACGAATGTGCCGGCAGCACCCGCAGCGCAGACCGATGTGAATGCGCCCACCGCACAGCCCGTGCAAAATCCGCAGGGCCAGCAGCAGCAGCCGCAACGTGGCCGCGAACGGCAGGATCGTCCCGATCACCGCCAGCACCGCCGCGACCAGCAGCGGAATCGAGATCAGAACCGGGACCAAGGCCGGGACCAAAACCGTGATCAGAACCGTGATCAGAACCGCGAGCAGCAGGAAGCACCGGCGCAGCCCCTGCGCGAGCCGGAGCTGGAGGAGATCGTGGATGTCGAAGGCTATTGTGAAATTTCGGGCAAGGGCTTCGGCTTCCTGCGCGACCCGTCGCGCTTTTTCCAGCCGCACCCGAGCGATGTTTTTGTGACGCCCGAGGCCGTGAAAAGGTGCGGCCTGCGCGACGGACAATGGATCAAGGCCGAGGCGCGCAAGAGCAGCCGCGGCCTCCAGATTCACCGCATCGTGAAGATCAACGACGCCGATCCGGAGGACGCAAAGGCATGGCCCGCATTCGACGATCTCACGACCATCAGCCCGCTCGAGCGCATGAAGCTCGAGACGGTGCCCGACCGTTTCACCACGCGCGTCATTGATCTCATGTCGCCCGTCGGCAAAGGCCAGCGCGGCCTCATCGTCGCCCCGCCGCGCACCGGCAAGACCACGCTGCTGCACCACATGGCGCAGGCCGTCGTGAAAAATCATCCCGAGGTGAAGCTCATGATTCTGCTCGTGGACGAGCGCCCCGAGGAGGTCACCGACTTCAAGCGCAACATCCCCGACGCCGAACTGTGGGCCAGCTCGAACGACATGGACGTGAAGTCCCACACGCGCATCGCGCAGCTCTGCATCGAGCGCGCCAAGCGGCTCGTGGAAAGCGGGCGCGACGTGTTCATCCTCCTCGACTCGATCACCCGCCTCGGCCGCGCGTTCAACAACGCGATCGCCGGCGGCGGACGCACGATGTCCGGCGGTGTGGACAGCCGCGCGCTGGAAATCCCGCGCAAGATTTTCGCCGCCGCGCGCAACACCGAGGAGGCCGGCTCGCTCACCATCGTCGCCACCGCGCTCATTGATACGGGGAGCCGCATGGACGAGCTGATCTTCCAGGAGTTCAAGGGCACGGGAAATATGGAGATCGTGCTCGATCGCAAAATCAGCGACCAGCGCGTCTATCCAGCGATCGATATTTTCCAAAGCGGCACGCGCCGCGACGAGCTGCTGATCCCGCAGGACGACCTGCACAAGATCAGCGTCATCCGTCGCGGACTCGCCGGACACAAGCCCTTCGAAGCCATCGAGCGCCTGCTGACCTTCGTGAAGAAATTCCCGACGAACTCGCAGCTCCTCCGCGAGATTCCGGGGTAGGACGGTTCAAGTAGAAGTTCAGCCGATTTTTTACACTTCGGAATAATTGTGGAAAGGCCCGAAGGGCCGACGGAAATTATACCATCTTTCAGAATTAACGGGACGAAAGGAATGCAGAGCGGCGTGCATGGGGAGCGCGCGCGCCTCGCGTGCCGTGCCGTGCGCCCCGCGCGGCACCCCGGGCGTCCACAGGCATTCGGAACGCCTTGGGTCGCCGCGTGTATTCCACGAGGGCGCGGAATACAGCACGCGAGGCGCGTGCGCTCCCCCAACCACGCCATCCTGCTTTCTCAGCCCTTATTCCCAGTCTCCTTATTTCTGAAAGATCGTGTTAGCCGGTGGCGCGAGCCACCGGTTCTCGTTCGAAAACAGAATCCGCCCCGGAGGGGGCGGCGCAAACGGCCTACTTTCCAGCGCACCCTCCGGGGCGCATTCGACTTGGCGGCGGATCCCGGTGGCTTGCGCCAGCGGCTAATTTCCGCAGGCCCTCCGGGCCATTGAGCAGCCTCGGAATACGCAATCACGCGGCTAAACAGTTTATTGAACTTCCCTGATCCCGCCAAACTCCGCCGAGGCTACGTCTTCGGCAGCCGCAGCCGGATCGTCGTCCCTTTTCCAAACGTGCTCTCCGCCTCCACGTCGCCACCATGTGCGCGCGCGATGTGTTTCACGATGCTGAGACCGAGCCCGGTGCCGCCCACGTCGCGGCTGCGACCCTTGTCCACGCGGTAGAATCGCTCAAAGATGTGCGGCAGGTGGCTCGACAAAATCCCCTGCCCCGTGTCGCTCACCCACAGCAGGAATTCGTTCCCCGTGAACGACGCGCCGAGCGTGACCGTACCGCCCTCGGGAGTGAACTTCAGCGCGTTGTCCGTGAGATTTGTGAAGACCTGCTCCATCCGCAGCGGGTCCGCGTGCAGCGGCGCGATGTCCGCGGGCACTTCGATGCGCAGCGTCGCGCCCTTCGTTTTTGCACGCAGCGCAAAGTCGCGCGCGATGCCCGCGAGAAAATCCGGCAGCGCGATTTCCTCCGGGAAAAGATCGTCCTCCCGCGACTCCATCCGCGCGAGCACGAGCAGATCCTCGACGAGCGCCGCAAGCCGTTTCGAGTGGCGGGTCAGCACCTCGAATGTCTCCGACTGCTCCTTGCGCGGCATGTCGGGCACATCCACGAGCTGCTCGAGGTAGCCTTGGAAAACCGCGAGCGGCGTGCGCAGCTCGTGCGAGACGTTCGCGACAAATTCACGGCGCACCTCCTCGAGCCGCTTCGTGTGCCCGATGTCGCGGAACATCGCGAGCGCAGCCGGCTCACCGGAAGCATCGCGCATCGGCGCGACGCGCACAGCAAGCACCATCGGCGGCTTGCGCGCGGGCATGTCCAGCTCCGCCTCGCGCACCTCTGATTTCGCGACCGCGGCGATCACCATGTCGTCCACCGCCGGCTCGCGGAGCAGCTCGATCACCGGGCGTCCGGTGTACTCCGCGGGGAGGTTGAAAAGCTTCTGCGCTGCGGGATTCGCGAGCCGCACGGTGCGCCGCTTGTCGAGCACGAGCACGCCTTCCTGCATCGAGGACAAAATGATCTCCAAGTTCGCCTCGGCGAGCGTGCGCTGGTTGCGGAGCTGCCCGTGCTCCCGCAGAAGTTCCTCCGCGCGTTTTGCGTGCGCGGCCTCGCGACGGCGGTGCAGCGATTCGCGACGCAGCCAAGCGAGCAGCGTGGCGAGCAGCAGGAATCCGAGGAACCAAGACATCGTGCAGACCACTAGCAGCGCATCGCCCGGATGCCCGCATTAATTTAAAATGGGGGGCTGAGTGGAGCGCCGCAAATGGAGCGCTGCCGTCCCCGGCGACCACAGCCAAAGCGCGCAGCGCCTCTTTCTCGACGCTGGCGCTGTGAATGCCAATCGTCCTGCGGAAAAATCAGACGCTGCGCGTGGAGCGACGTGGTCGCCGGGGACGGCAGCGCTCCACTCGCGCCCCGATCACTGCGCGACCGCGATTACGTCAGGTCGCTGCCGAAGCGATTCTCCCCCTCGGTGCCGCGGAGGCAGCCGCACTCGATGATCTGCCAGATTCCGCCGATGTAGGGAATAAACCCGACAAGAACCCACCAACCGGATTTGTTCCGGTCATGCCAGCGCTTCACCTGCACTGCGAGGCCGACCCAAATCAAGAAGACCAAGAATGGAAGCCCGAGGATGACGGCAAATGCACCGATATCACTGACTCCACGCCCGTTAAAAATGACGCCGGCGAACACCGCCGTGAGAGCGACGACGGCAAGCATCTGAATTCCAAACCCCGCCCAATACTGCCTCCGCGGGATGCGCCCCTCGAATGAAAACAGGATCTGTTTCCAAGTGAGCGGTGCGGACGATGACGACGAGTGAATGATTTCTCCCTGGGGTGCTGCGTAAGGATTCTCCATGGCTTCTGAATCAATTGGATGAAGGTGATTTCCGAAACGAACCGTCACGCTTGAAGCAACTGCGCGGAGCGGCGGCAAGACCAATCCCCCACCAATCCCCCACGCGATCTTCGCGCCCGATTTTTGAAAGCAGTGTTGAATCCCCCCGCCCCACCCGCTAGGCATCCGCGGCGATGGCCCCGACCGCGAAGATTGACACGCTGCAGACGATCGAGATCGCCGAAGGCGTGCAAATCCATCTCAGGCCCGCCGGGCCGTGCGCGCGCATGGCGGCATACACGCTCGACCTCCTCTATTCCATCCTGGCGATGATCGTCATCGGCATCGTGGTCGGCATCGCCGGGGAAGTCTTTGGCTCGCGCGTCGGCCAGGGGTTCTTCTCGCTCGCGTTCTTTTTGCTGAACTGGTTTTACTTCGTGTGGTACGAAGTGCGGCGCGGCGATTCGCCGGGGAAGAAAAGCATGGGGCTGAAAGTCGTCACCACCTCGGGCTCGCCGCCGACATTCGGCGCCTCAATGCTGCGAAATTTGCTGCGCTTCGCCGACTTTCTGCCGTTCGGCTATCTCTTCGGCGTGGCGACCTGCCTCTCGAACCGCAACTTCCAGCGCATCGGCGATCTCGTGGCGGACACGATCGTGGTGTACGACTCGAAGCCGACCAAAAAGGAAAAGGCCGCGTTCCTTGAGACAATACTGAAAAACCCCGTCGCGCATCTCGCCCCACGCGCGGTGCTCAGCCGCGAGGAGCAGTCCGCGCTCGTGCAGTTCCTCGACCGCGCCGAGCTGTGGTCCCCCTCGCGCAAAGAGGAACTCGTCGCGCATTTGCAACCGCTCACCGGCGCAACCGGCAAGGAAGGAGTGAGCCGTGCGCTCTCGATGGGCGCATGGCTGCGTGACTCATGAAACGGAACACCTTCGAGAAGGCGAATGCCGCGACGTGGGACGAACTCGATCGCATCGTCGGCGAAATCGAGAAGCGCCGCGAATCGCCCGACGCCGCGCGCGTGCCGGGGATGCTGCGGCAGGTGTGCGGCGACCTCGCGCTCACGCAGCAGCGCATGTATGGGCGGCGGCTTTCCGACCGGCTGAATGCGCTCGTCATCGCCGCATACGGCCTCATGCGCCGCGCGAGCGCGCGCAGCGGCGAGCGTGCGCTGAAATTTGTCACCGTCACATTCCCCGTCACGCTGCGCGCGGAATGGCGGCTGTTCTGGCTGAACATGGCGCTCTTCTGGATCCCGATGTTCGCATTCATCGCGGCGGCGCACTTTGATCCGCGCTGGATTTTCGCGATCGTCACCCCGTCCATGCAGGCGGACATGGACAAGATGTACAGCGCCGCCGCGCCCATCGAGGCGTTGCGGACGAAGTACGGCAGCGACTTCATGATGTGGGCGTTCTACATCCAGAACAACGTGAGCATCGGCTTCCGCATCTTCGCAGGCGGCGTGCTACTCACGCTCGGCGCGATATTTTTCGTCGGCTACAATGGCCTGCTCATCGGCGCGGTCACCGGCTACATCCACTACGCGGGCCACACGGAAAACTTCTACCGCTTTGTCGTCGGTCATTCGTCGCTGGAACTGATCGGCTTCATCATCTGCGGTGCCGCCGGGATGCGGCTCGGCCTCGCGATTTTGAAACCGGGACGCCTCACGCGGCGCGACGCAATGCGCGTCGCCGGACGCCGCGCTTTGCCGCTGCTCACGGGTGGTTCGCTCATGATTTTTCTCGCCGCGTTCGTCGAGGGATTTTGGTCCGCCTCGCATGCACCTCCGGTGGCAAAATACACGGTCGGCATCACGCTCTGGGTCCTGCTCACGCTCTACCTTTTGCTCGCCGGGAGGAATTCGGATGCAGCTTGAGGATCTCACGGCGGAGGTGCGTCCGCGCAGTCATTGGGAAGCCGCGGACCTCGGGTTCGCGCTCGTGCGCCGACATTTTCCAAAGCTGCTTGCGGGCTGGCTGCTCTGCGTCGGCCCGCTCTGGGCCGTGCTGCTCACGCTCATGAAGTGGCTCCCGCCGGGGCTCATCATTTTCGTGATCTGGTGGCTGAAGCCGCTCTATGGCCGCGTCACACTCTTCCACATCAGCCGCGCTCTTTTCGGCGAGACGCCGCGTCTGCGCGATGTCCTGCGCGCGTGGCCGAAGCTGCTCTTCTCGCGGCTGCCGTTTGCGCTCATCGGGGGCCGGCTGAACACGCAACGCGGTCTGCTGCTGCCCGTGCAGATGCTCGAGGGGCTGAAGGGCCGCGCGCGCAAGGAGCGCAGCAAAGTCATCACGCGGCACTCAGGCAGCACTGCGTCGTCGCTTCTGTTTTGCTGCGCAGGATACGAGCTGTTCCTCGCGGGCGCGCTCGTGTCGCTCACGCTCATGTTCATGCCGGAGACTGCGACCTCGGAGCTGTTCGAGTCGTTGCTCGATGTGGGCATCATGCGCAGCGGCGTCCCGTCCGCGCTGCTCTGGCTCGCCGTCGGCTGCTGGCTCGCGGCGATGATGCTCGTGGAAATTTTCTACATCGGCGGAAGCTTCGGCCTCTACCTGAACTGCCGCACGCACCTCGAAGGCTGGGATGTGGAGCTCGCATTCCGCAGGCTCGGCCGCCGCCTCGCAGGCGTCGCCACGACCGTCGCGCTGCTGTTCTGCATGACCGCATCCGGCGCGGTGAACCGCGAGGACTCCGTGAGCGTCGAGCGGGAAAAGGAAGCAGCGCACGAGACGGCCACGAAGGTCCTCGCGCATGAGGATTTCAAGATCCACAAGGTGAAGATGCGCGTGCCGAAGGATTCGGGAGGCACCAGCGTTCCCTCGGGCTTCGGCGCGATCTTCAATGTGATCGGCTACGTGATTTTTTGGGCCGCCATCGCGTTTGCGCTGTGGAAGCTGATCGAATTCATCATCAAAAACCGGCACTCGCTGAAGATGCGCCCGCGCTCGGATGCCGCGCGCGTTCCCGTCGCAAGGTCCGTGATGGGCCTCGACGTCACGCCCGATTCGCTCCCCGACGACATCGTCGCCGCCGCGCGCGCGAAATGGGAGGAAGGCGACTTTCACGGCGCACTCAGCCTGCTCTACCGCGGCTCGCTGAGCTGGCTGCTCATCCACGCCTCGCTGCCCGTGCGCGACAGCGACACGGAGGGCGACTGCCTGCGCCACACGCGGAACCTCCCGGATTCGCCGCCACGCGGCTACTTTGAAAAACTCACCGTGCAGTGGATCGCCGCAGCATACGGCGACCGTGCGCCGGCAAATGACATCATGCGCGGGCTGTTCGACGGCTGGCCATTCGGCATCGGAGGAAAATCACGATGAGGGCTGCGCGTCATTTTCTCGCACTCGCGATGGCGCTGCTGCTCTTCGGGTGCAGCGGCGAGGAGATCGAGATTGAGACCGGCTACCGCGGCAAGGCACGGCGCGATCCGTTCCTCGCAGCGGAGCGCCTGCTCGAGGAAAACCGCTACCACGTCTCCACACACACATGGCTCGGCGACAATCTACCGGATGGGGCGACGCTCATCGCCACCGCGCAATCCTTCGGCAACCGCGGCACCACCGAGAACGTGCTCGACTGGGTCTCCGGCGGCGGACACCTGGTGCTGCTGCTCGACGGCGGCGAGACCTTCCGCGATGACTGGGAGCACGAGCAGCATCCGCACAGACGCAAGCACGACGACGACACGCCACACAAGCAGCCGGAGCGTTCGGAGCTTCTGGAAAAGCTCGGCATCAAGGAGACCAAGGACGGCGGCGGCGAACTTCTGGTGAAGCTCCCGGACACCACGGCCAAGGTAAAATTCCCCGCACGCTTCACATGGGAAGACGGCCAAGAGCCGGCTCGCACGGACATCTCCTCCGCCGATGGAAACTCGGTCGCGCTCGCGAGTTTCCGCCGCGGAGCGGGCCGCATCTCCATCGCCGCGCACGCCGATCCTTTCCGCAACCGCCACCTCGGCGAAGGCGAAAACGCGTGGCTGCTGCTGCGCCTCGTCGGCCGCTCGCACGGTTACGAAGTGTGGTTTTTGAACGGCGTGAGCGTCTCGTTTTTCGGGATGCTGTGGGAACACGGCTGGATGGCGCTCATCGCCGCCGCCGCGCTGCTCGCCGTGTGGCTCTGGAAAAGCCTGCCGCGCTTCGGCCCGCTGCAAGCCCCGGAAGACACGGGCACGCGCGACTTCGCCGAGCACCTTTCGCTTACGGGCGCATTCCTGTGGCAGCACCGGCAGCGCGCGCAGCTCATCGCACCGATGCGCGAGGCCGTCACGCGCGCCGCAACGCGCCGCGGCTTCAATCGGAGCGACAACGATTTTCCGGAAAAACTCGCGGCCTTCGCGCAGATGGACGCGCTCCGTGTGCGCGCCGCGCTGCTCAGCGAAAACATCGCCGACCCGCGGCATTTCCTCCGCGCGATTCAGGATCTGCGCGCGCTCCACGAAAAAGTGAGCGCCTGATTTTTTCCACGACCAATCCCGACATCACACACCATGGAGACCACACCCGAAACCAATCCCCCACCCCAGTCCTCGCCGTTTGAACTCGCCGTCGAGGTGATGAATACCATCCGCCGCCGCGTGGGGCGCGTCTTTCTCGGCCAGACAGCCGTGCTCGATCAGGTGCTCGCGGCGTTTCTCGCCGGCGGGCATGTGCTCATCGAGGGCAAGCCCGGCCTCGGCAAGACGCACCTCGTGCTCGCGATTGCGCGAGCCTTTGGCGGCACGTTCCGGCGCATCCAGTTCACTCCCGATCTCATGCCGAGCGACGTGACCGGCCACACGCTCTACGACATGGCCGCGCAGCAATTTCGCCTGCGCAAAGGCCCGGTGTTCACGAACCTTTTGCTCGCCGACGAAATCAACCGCGCGCCAGCAAAGACGCAGGCCGCACTGCTCGAAGTGATGCAGGAGGTGCAGGTGACGATTGACGGCGAGAGCCACGCGCTGCCGCCGCCATTCATGACGCTCGCGACACAAAATCCCATCGAGCAGGAAGGCACGTATCCGCTCCCCGAGGCGCAGCTCGACCGCTTCCTGATGAAGGTGGTGATTGATTACCCCGAGAAGCACGACGAGGAGCAGATCGTCGGCGAACTGCTCACGGGCACCGGACTGAAAGCCTCGGAAATTTTGCAGGTGTGCGACGTGGCCGGCATCATCGCGGTGCAGCGCGCCGTGGCATCGGCGCGCGTCGCCCAGGAAGTGATCGCCTACGCCGTGCGGCTCGTCCGCGCGACGCGCGAGACGCAGGGCATCGCGCTCGGCGCAGGCACGCGCGGCGCGATCAGCCTCGTGCGCGTGGCAAAGTCATTCGCCGTGATGCAGGGCCGCGACTACGTGGTGCCGGACGACATCAAGACCGCCGCGCTCCCCGTGCTGCGTCACCGCGTGGCCATTGCGCCCGAGCTCGCCATCAGCGGACAGAACCTCGACGACATGCTCACCTCCATCATCAGCAACACCGAAGCGCCGCGCCGGTGACCGAGCGAATGACGAATGACGAATGAACCGCACGTGAGCTTCCCCCCTTCCACCACAGCCGACGATGACCAGCGGACCGTACCGCTTCGTCATTCGTCATCCGTCATTCGTCATTCCCCATGATCCCCACGCGACGCACACAGCGGCTCATCGTGATCTGGCTCGCGCTGGGAATCTGCGCGTCCGTGTGGAGCCGTTTCAGCGTGCTGTGGTTCGGGGCGCTCGCATTGCTTGCGCCCGCGCTGCTCGTGGATGCGCTGCTGCTCTTCCGGCTGAAACCGATCACGGTGTCGCGCAAGCTGCCCGGACGTTTCGCCGTCGGCGTCGCGCGGGAAATCGCGGTCACGCTCCGCAATCCGAATGCGCGCGGACTCACGCTGGAATTTTTCGAGGGCCTGCCGGAAACCATCGAGAGCGCGCAGCTCCCGTGGCGCGGCGAGGTGCCGGGGAACGGCTTCACCGAAGTGCGCTACGAGGCGACGCCGCTCACACGCGGGCCGTTCACATTTGCCGGCAGCCACCTGCGCATCGAGTCGCCGCTCGGCCTCTGGCAGCGCACGATGCGCGCGGGCGACACCGCCGCGGTGAAAGTGTATCCAAACTACGAACCGGTGGTCCGCTACACGCTGCTCGCGATGAGCAATCGCGAAAGCATGATGGGCATCATCACGAAAAACCGCGCCGGGCAGAGCCGCGAATTTCACCAGCTCCGCGAATACATGGACGGCGATGTCCTTTCGCAGGTGGACTGGAAGGCCACCGCGCGCAGCGCCCATCTCATCTCGCGCGAATATCGCGAGCAGAAGGACCAGACGCTCATCTTCATGCTCGATTGCGGACGGCGGATGCGCGCGCACGACGGCACGCTGCCGCAATTTGATCACTGCCTGAATGCCACGCTCCTCCTCAGCTACATCGCGCTGAAGCAGGGCGACCGCATCGGCGTGCTGGGCTTCGGCGGCACGGACCGCTGGCTGCCGCCCGTGAAAGGCCAGCACTCGATGAGCACCGTGCTGAATCATCTCTACGACTACCGCAGCAGCTCTGCGGCGAGCGATTTCAGCGAGGCCGCCGAGCGGCTCATGGCCGTGCAGCGCCGGCGCTCGCTTGTCGTGCTGCTCACGAATCTCCGCTCCGAAGACAGCGCGCACCTGCTCCCGCCGCTGCGCCTGCTGCGCCGCCGCCACCTCGTGATCGTCGCGAGCATGAGGGAACAAAATGTGAGCGACCGGCTGCGCGAACCCGTCGTAAATTTCAACGACGCGCTCTTCACCGCCGCGGGCCACGGCTATTTTGCGGAGCGGGAAACGTTCCTCGCAAACCTCCGCGACCACGGCGTGCTCACGCTCGACGAAACCGCCACCGCGCTCCCCGCCGCGCTCGCAAACGCATACCTCGACATCAAGCGCCGCGGCGCGCTGTGAGTGGCGCGAGTTCGCGCTTGCCGCTTTTCCTCCGCGCGAAAAGTGTCGCACCCATGTTGAAAATTCTCCGCACGCTGCTGCTCTTCGCAGCCTTCACGCCGCTCACAACCGTCCACGCAGCGTCGCCTTCCTCCGTAAAAAAAGTGAGCACCTCGCACGACGCGTGGGGACACCGCCCCGGGGCACGCGGGTTTTCCACCGTAATCCTCGACGCGGGGCACGGAGGCAAGGATCCCGGCACGACGAGTCCGTTCACCAAGCAGCGGGAAAAGGACCTCACGCTCGACATGGTCGAGCGCATCCGGCGCGAGCTGAAAGGCAGCGTGCGCGTGGTCCTCACGCGCGGCTCGGACACATTCGTCGAACTCGACGACCGCGTGCGCATCGCCGATCGAACGAACGATGCGGTGCTCGTCAGCATCCACTTCAATGCCGGCCCGTCGCACCTCGCCGGGCCCGAAGTATATTACTGGCGCGTGGACAGCTTCTCGCTCGGCCAGCGGATCTTCTCCGCGCTCGCGCGCACGACGCTGGAGAAGCACGCAAACCGCGGACTCGTCCGCCGCCGCCTGCGGCTCACGCGGAATCCGAGCATCGCGTGCGTGCTCGTGGAATGCGGCTACCTCAGCCACAGCAGCGAGGCGCGGCTCATGTCGAAGGCCGACTACCGCGCGCGCCTCGCAAAGACAATCGCCGGCGCCATCCTCGATCAGCGCGCGCAAGGCGACGGCAAACTCGGCCCGCTCCCGAAGCCGCTGAACGAGCCGCCGAGCAAGGCGAGCGATCGGCGCCAGTAGGCGCGCGGCATTTGAAAACGATAGGGCTTTGCGCGAAGGGCGCGATCGTCTAACCAACCCCGGCGCAACCCCCACGGCGATTGCGCGCCGATGCAAGCAGAAGTCTTTTTCATCTACCACAATGGCGAACAGCGCGGGCCTTTCACGGCGGCGCAGTTGAACCATTGGCACCGGTGCGGCTTCATTGACGATGAGACGCTCTACTGGCGCGAGGGCCTCGAACAGTGGCAGCCCGTCGCGCAGATCGTCCTCCGCCGCAAGCGCAGGAACCGGCGGCTGTTTTGGTACATCCTCCTCGCCGCGCTCGCGGCGATCACGTTGTTCGTGAAGCTCGTCGGCCACGTCACCGCCGACCGCTGGCGTGAACTCACGAGCGGCGATCTCACCGGGGAGTCCGCGTGGTGGCGCGCACGGGGGCTCGTCCGCGACCAGCTTCCGCGCGGGACGGAAGTGCAGTTCGATCCGTTCGCATCCGCGACGGTCACGATTCAGGAAAAGGTGAACGCGAATGTCGTGCTCGGCGGCACGCTCACAGATTCCTCGGGCAAGGCCGAGCACGGCGCATGGCGCGTCCTGCTGCGTTATAACGAGAGCCGCGGTGCGTGGGCCGCGGCGCCAAAGTAGGCGGGGTTTGCGATGTGGCGCCGACAATCCTGTCGGCTGGCATGATGGGCGGAGAAGGCAGGACGTGCGGAGCAAGCGGATACCTTCCTTCACAACCCGCGAATGTCCGCTTCGCTTTTTCCTCCGATGAGCCGCGCCGACAGATTGTCGGCACCACATAGGCTCAAGCAGCCGGATGTTCACCACCCGAGGCGAACGGAACCGATCCTCCGGCGCGGAGTACTTCAGTCGAAACCCGGCACCCGCGGACGAGAGCAAGAGCGCGAGCAGGACAAAGACGGAAGACTTTAAACTCACACAGCACCCGCCCCGCGCTCACTCAAACAGCGCCGCGCTCACCGTGTAACCGTGGACGAAATTTTTCCCGCCGACCGGCCCGATCTCGCCGTTGCAGAAAAAGCCCGCGCTCGGGTGCTTGCCGAATGTCGCCGCGAGCGCGCCGGCGTCGTGGCTCGGGGCACCGAAGAGCCCGCGTCCGCGTCCGCCGCACGAGAAGACCAGCGATGCGAAGGGATTTACACCGCGTGACCGGATCGCACCCGCGAGGCGCGTGAGGTCCTCATCCGCGGCGACGGCGTCCCGGAGCTGGTACTGAACCGTCTGCCCGACACGCGGGAATGCGGCGACAGAGACCGAGCCGCTCTGCTCGTCGGCACCGAGGATGCTGCGGATCAAAAAGTCGCCCCGGTGGAATTCGTCGCGGTACTCCGTCATCGCGAGGCCGGCGAAGAGGTTGCCCTTTGCACCGGCCTTCTCGGCGTTCGAGAGCGACTGGAATGCGTCGTCGAGTATCCGCCACGCGGGGCGCGATCCGAGCGACTGGATCACATTTTCCTCGACGCCCGTGACTGGCAGCGCCTCGCCGATGGGACGGCAGCCCTGGCTCACGAGCGTGCGGATTTTCACACCGCCTCGGAAGCCGAGCGCGACCCCGCCATCGAGCAGCTCGCGGTCGCGAAAGACGAACATGTCCTCGACCGAACGCCCGCCGCTCGCGAGTCCGCCGAAGCACGGCGCATCGGGAAATGCGTCTCCCCAAGTCGCGAGCCACTGCTCCGCCGGGACCGCGCTCGGGTCGGCGAGCAGCAGCCATGCGTCGGCATCCGCGGCACCCGCGGCCTTGCGCCACGCGGCGGCATCGTCCCACGCGGGCGCATCCGGCCCGGAGAATGCAAGCGGCATGAGCTGAGTGTCCGGCAGGTTCAGCGCGAGGATGGAAAAGCCGCGCGCAGATTCCGCCTCGGCACCGGTGCCGACCAGTCCGCCGCCGCTGCTGCCGACGATGAGCGGGATGTGGCCGTGAACTTGCAACACTTCGAGGAATTCGCCGAGCTGCGCACGATAGTCCGCCGAGCAGAAGACGAACGCACAGCTCACGCGCCCGCCCACTTCGTGCAGCACCGAGCGCGCCGCCTCCGCGACGACGGATTCGGAATACGCGGAGAGGACGAGCCTCGATGCGGCGCTGTTTGGCATGAGCGAACATAGCCGTGAGGCGGGTCGCGCGCGCAACGGAAAACTAGCCCTCGATCATTTCTCAGTTCTCTGAAGTCGGAGTTCAGTCAGGCGCACGTTCCGAAATACTGAGAACTGCGCACTGAGAACTTATCGTCCCACCCCAGAACGCGCTCGGCACGGCAAATATCCAACATGGGCCACCAGAGTCTCCTCTCTCACCCACCGCATCCCTGCCGAGGGATTTCCTGTGAGAAAAGGGAGAGCGGGCGAAGAGATTCGAACTCTCGACATTCTCGTTGGCAACGAGATGCTCTACCAACTGAGCTACGCCCGCGTTTTCGCGGACGGGACACTAAGGGGAGTCTCCGCAGGCACGCAAGGATTTTTTTCTCCGACGATGAAAAATATCCGCGCCCCGTCGCGATCAGCGAATGCGGAAAAGATCGCTTGCCGGGGTATGCGCCTCTGCGTTGTAATTGTCCCCCACTTTCCGTGGACGAATGCCTGACTCGATGAAACTGACTCTCCTGCCCGCCCTCCTTCTCGCTGCGATGCCGCTCCATGCCGCACCACCGCCCAAGATTGACGTGAGCAAGCTGCCGCACCAATCGCGCGTGATCGGCGACGTAATCGTGCCGGTGCCGAGCGAAATTTTCGGCATCCTCGACAAGCTCGGCAAGCCCCGCTGGGCCGACGTGCTGCGACCGATGAAAGCCGTCGCGAAGCCGGTCGGCGATCAGTCGCAGGTCGCGCTCCTCCTCGGCAGCGTCATCGCCGAAGGCTTCATCGCCGTCGAGGCCGAGGACACCGCGCAGGTGGAAAAGATCGGCAACAGCGTGCTCAGCCTCAGCGACGCGCTCGGCGTTCGCAAGGCCGTGACGAAGCGCGCGAAGGCAATCATTGATGCCGGCAACAACAAGGACTGGAAGCTCGTGCGCAAGGAACTCGATCGCGCGCTCAGCGAGGTGAAATCCGCGATGGCGGAACTCGGCAGCGAACAGCTCTCGCAGCTCGTGAGCCTCGGCGGCTGGCTGCGCGGCACGGAGGCGCTGTGCGACGTGGTCACTGCGGACTACAAGCGCGACGGCGCGGATCTGCTGCATCAGCCCGTGCTCCTCGACCTTTTTGCCCAGCAGCTCGACGGCCTGAAGGCCCGCTACAAGAAGGGCACCCTGATCGAAAAAATCCAGGGCGGCCTGAAGGAAATCCGCCCGCTTCTCGGCCTGAGCGACGGCGCAGAGATTTCCGCGAAGTCCGTGCGCGAGGTCGGCGCGATCTCCGCGGGGCTGGTCAAGGCAATCCAAAACCGCTAGCCTGAGGCATACCCGTGACACGACTTTTCAAAACCCTCCTCATCCTGGCCCTCACGGTGCTCCCCGTGCTGGCGACCGTGGACGACGCGCTCTCATACTCGCTCGAGGCCGCGCAGCCGTACGTGAAGGAAGGCTTCACCGTGCGCGAAGACTACTGGGGCGGCGACATGGCGCGCCAGCAGCCCAAGGCGATCACGCAGCAGCTTTTCAAGGGCAACGAATATTGGTTCTGGGCGGGGACGGATGTGAAGGGCTCGAAAATCTCGGTCCACGTGTACGACAGCGAGGGCAACCTCTGCGAAGTCGAGTCGTGGCAGAAGGGCCAGCTCTCCGCCGCGCGCGTCGTGCCGAAGCGCACGGGCACCTACTACGTGATCGTCGAAATCGAGAAGTCCTCGACCGAGCGCACTCACTGGGGGATGGCATACGGGTTCCGCTGAACGGGTGCGACGCGCCCCGGACTCCGCTTGGTTCCAATTTGGATCGGGAACCCTATTGAAGTTTGGCGTTCTGCGTTTGGTGTTTGAAGTTTGGCCCGCCGCAGGCGCATCGCATCTCCGCGGCGACTTTCGGCCAGCGGAACGCCGCTGCGCGGGGCCAAACTCCCAACACCAAACTTTCAACTCCAGACACCAAGCCGATTTTTATAAAAAAATCGCAAGCAGCACGCTGCGAATTTTCCCCACCGACCATGACCGCTGAAACTTTTGAATTCGAGAGCGCGCGCGTGCTCGGTCAGCTCTTCCTGAACGACCTCGCAAACCTCCACGCCGCCGAGCAGGCGCTCGGCGTGAAAATCACCACGCGCGAAGGCTGGCTGCGTGTCGAGGGTCAGCAGGCCGATGTCGCTGCGACAGGCCGCATGTTCCGCCAGCTCGCGGACGCGCAGCGCGCGGGGCTTGCGATCCGGCGCTATGAATTTGCCTACGCGCTTCGCGGTGCGCGCGACCCGGAGGCGGTCGGGCTCGACAGCCTCGTCATCACGCGCATCCAGTGCTCGCCGCGGCGCGCGCCCATCATCCCGAAGAACCCGACGCAGCGCGCCTACATTCAGGCGATCCAGCAGCATGACATGACCTTCGGCATCGGGCCGGCGGGCACTGGGAAAACTTATCTCGCGATGGCGATGGCGGTGTCCGCTTTGAAAAAGGAGGAGGTGCACCGCATCATCCTCACGCGTCCCGCGGTCGAGGCCGGCGAGGCGCTCGGCTTCCTTCCCGGCGATCTGAACGACAAGATCATGCCCTACCTGCGCCCGCTCTACGATGCGCTGCACGACATGGTCGAGCCGGACGAAATGCAGCGCTATTTCGAGCGCGGCGTGATCGAGGTCGCGCCGCTCGCCTACATGCGCGGGCGCACGCTGAACCACGCGTTCGTCGTGCTCGACGAGGCACAGAACACGACGAGTGAGCAGATGTTCATGTTCCTCACGCGCCTCGGCACGGAGAGCAAGGCCGTCATCACCGGCGACCCCACGCAGATCGATCTCCCGCACAACAAAAAGAGCGGCATGGTCGAGGCGCTCGCCGCGCTGCACGGCATCGAGGGCATCGCCTTCGCGCAATTCGGCGACCGCGACGTGATCCGCCACGAACTCGTCCAGCGCATCGTGACCGCCTACCGCCACCACCGCGGGACGGACGTGAAAAAGTAGCGGCGTGCGACGTGGCTCATCATGGCGTGACGCGAAGAAGGAGCCACGGATTTCGAAGATCTGATGATCCGTAGCCGCGATTGTAAAAGCGCGGGCACTCTTTCCATCCACGGCAGGATCAGTCCGCGCTTTCATAAGCGCGGCTACCTCAACGCGTGCGATCCGTGTAGCCCGGCTTCGCGGGCCGCTTCGGCGGGTTCTTCGCGAGCAGGTCGAGGATTTCCTTGATGCCCCGTTCGAGCTGCGGGTCGGTGCCCTTTGCGAGTGCCGCGGGATCCTCGGGCACTTCGATGTCGGGCTTCACGCCGGTGCCCTCGATGATCCATTTCCCGCTCGTGTCGTAGATCGCGAAAGTCGGCACGGTGACCTTGCCGCCGTCCACGAGCGACGGGGCCCCAGTCATGCCGATCAGCCCGCCCCATGTGCGCGTGCCGATGACCGGGCCGAGTTTTTTCTGCTGAAACAAAAACGGAAAACAATCGCCACCCGAGCCGCTCCAGCCGTTCGCGAGCATCACCTTCGGGCCATCGGCAGTGACGAATGGCGAGGACCAGTCGCGGCCATCGCGCACGGCGTAGAAGTTTGTCACCGGGCGGTTCAGAAGCTCGATGAAACGATCCGGGATGTGGCCGCCGGAGTTCCACCGCTCGTCAATGATCAGCGCATCCTTGTGCGTCTGCGCGCGCCATTGGCGGAACAGCTCGGTCTGCCCTTCGTCGCCCGTGTTCTTCACGTAGATATAGCCCACGCGCCCGCCAGTCGCGGCCTCCACACGCAGGCGGTTCTGGTTCACCCACGCGTAGTGGCGCAGCGCGCCCTCGGTGCCGAGCGTGTGCAAAATCACCTCTCGCGCGCCTTCGGGCACGGGCTTGTCGTTGATCGTGAGCACGACCGTTTTTTCCGCGAGCCCCATGAATGCGGCGGCGGGTTCGAGCTTCGTGTCGAGCTTGCGTCCGTTTACCGCGAGGAGGAAGTCGCCTTCCTTCACGGGCACGCCCGGCCCGCGCAGCGGCGAGCGCACGCCGGTGTCCCACGGTGCGACGTCGAGGATGCGCTTGATGCGAAACGCCCCCTGCTCCAGCGCGTAGTCGCAGCCGAGGTAGCCCACGCGCCGGTGCGAAGCCTCCGGCAAATCGCCGCCGCTGCGATACGTGTGCGAACTGTTCAGTTCGCCGAGCAGCTCGCCGAGGACGTAGTTCACATCGTGCCGCGTCGCGCACGCATCAATCATCTTGCGGTACCGCTCGCGCATCTTCTGCCAGTGGACGAGGTGCAGGTACGGGTCGTAGAAAAAATCGCGCTCGATGCGCCACGCGTCGTCGAACATCTGCCGCCACTCGGCCATCGGATCCACCGTGCATTCGAGCGAACCCGTCGGCAGCGTGCGATCCATCTTCTGTCCCTCGGCAGCGGCGACGACGGCCCAGCTCCCGCCCTTCGCGACGAGCAGCTTGTTCCCGTCTGCGCTGATTTCATAGCCGCCCACGTCGTCGAGGATCATCCGCTCAGCGTGCGCGTTGATGTCGTAGTAGCTCAGCGGCGAGGTGCGGTTGTTCGATCCCGCGCGCGGCGGCCAGCGGAAGATCACCTTCCCCGGCAGCGCACCGAGCTGATCGAGGCGTCCACTCCCGATCGGCAGCACGATCGCGCGGTCCTCGAAGTGATCGAGATCGATCTTCACATCCGTCGGCCGCGGCGGCGTCGCGGTGCCCGCCATCATCCGCACCGGGCCGTTCTTCGTCTGCACGACCACGACGCGGTTCGGAGGCTGCGGGATCGGCTTCGGATCATCGGGCTTGGTCTCGCCCTTTTTGGAATCCTCCGGCTTCTTCGCCGGGTCGGTGCTCTTCGGAGCTTCCTTCGGCGTCTCCTTTTTCGGCTCGTCCCTTTTCATCGGCTCCTCGTCGTTCTTCGGCGCGAGCGGTGACGGGATTTCCTTGCGCAGCGGCACGCAGACGATCGAGTGGCTGTTCAAGTAGGCCCACGTGTTGTCGAACTCGCTCCGGTGCTGCGAAAACATCCGCTTGCTGCGGTAGTAGAGATAGTTCCCGTTCGGGTCGAAGACCGGCATGTCGTCATCGTAAAACGCGCTCGTGACCTGGTGCTTCTGGTGCTCCTTCGTGTCGTAGATCACCACGCACTGCTGACGGTTGTCGGTGTCGCCCGCGTAGGCGAGCCACCGGCTGTCCGGGCTCCACGAAAACGAAAAGTTTTCCAGATCGCCGTGGTAAAGCCACATCCCGTGATCCACCGGGATCGTCTGCTTCGTCTCCACATCGAGCAGCCAGATCTGCATCTCGGAATCAATGAACACGATCTTCTTGCTGTCGGGCGACCAATGCGGCTGGTAGCGCCAGCCCTTGCAAAATTCCGTGAGCTGCCGCTCCTCGCCCTTGCCGTCCGCGCTGCGCAGCGTCAGCTCGTATTCGCCGCTGCGATCGGAGAAATATGCGATCCATTTTCCATCCGGCGACCATGCGGGATAGCGCTCCGCCACGCCCGGCGTTTCGGTGAGATTTCGGATCACACCATTCTCCGCGGGCACGGAGAAAATCTCGCCGCGCGCCTCCAGCAGCACGCGCTTGCCAGTCGGCGAAACCGTACCGTTGCGCACGAGCCCGCCGACATTCTGCACACGCGGACGCAGCGTCGCCTTGTCCGTGATGACTTCGATTCTCACCTGCCGCGATTGCTCCGTCGCGAGGTCGAGCAGGAACAGTCCGCCGCCATTTTCAAATACGATTTCCTTCGGCCCGACGGACGGATAGCGCACGTCGTAGTCCGTGAAATTCGTCACCTGCCGCAGCTTCTTCGCGGCAACTTCATAGCACCAAAGGTTCGCGCGCTTCTTCTCGCCGCTGTCGGAGAGGAAATAGATGCGGTGACCGCCAACCCACATCGGCTGCGAGTCACACGCGTCGTCGTGCGTGATGTTCTCCGCCTTCCCGCTGTCGAGGTGGAAGAGCCACACGTCCGGCTTCATGCCGCCGCGATAACGTTTCCACGACGCACGATCCGTGTCTGTCATCGTGTAGGCAAAGGACTTTCCATCCGGCGAGATCGCGCCGAATTCCCCGAACGGAATCGGCAGCTTCGATGGCATTCCGCCCTCTGCATTCACGCGGAAGAATTGCCCGACACGATCGCTGAAACTCTCGCGGCGTGACGCGAAAACGACGCTCTTCCCATCCGGCCACCAGCACACCATGCGGTCGCCCGCGCCGTGGAAAGTCACGCGCCGCGGCTCGCCGCCGCTCACCGGCATCACATAGATGGACTCGCTGCCGTCGTAGTTTGCCGTGAACGCGATCTCGCGCCCGTCCGGCGAAAAGCGCGGGAACATTTCTTCACCCGCCGGCGAACTGAGCCGGATCGCCGTGCCCCCTTCCTTTGGCGCGATCCAGATGTCACCGGCATATACAAAGGCGAGCTGCTTTTCCGATACCGCCGGCATCCGCATGAGACGCGCGTCCAGCGCATCCTCGGCGGACGCGCGGAGCACGAGTGCGGCGAGGAACACAAAGAAAACGGAGAGTTTCATGGGGCAAGGAGGAAACACGCGCCCCCGGTCGTCGGCAACGCGCAATGTGGGATAGGCTTCCAGCCGTCCGGCGTGTGATCGTCCAGAGGTGATGGAAGCAGCCTTCTTGCCCCGCACTCACGGCTGACAGGCTAGAAGCCTATCTTACACCGCCAACCGCCCCGCGCCCGCGAGCAGCGACGGAATCTCGCACCCAGTTCGCTCGCGAAGCGACGACCGGTTGAACCGCAAACGCAATCCCTCCGCTCACGCAAGCTGGTTCAGATACACAACTATCAGTCTGTCCCTTGTCCACACGTTAGCATGGACCGGGCCGGGGGATGTGCAATCGTCCCGGTTTTCTCGAAGCCGGGCGGGCGGCGCCGGACAGGATGGACAACGGCCACGCCGCGCGGCATCACGTTTCGTGACTCCCCATGAAAGCATTCCTCTTCTTCCTCTGCATGATCCCCGGTGCGTGGATTGCGAACTCGCACGCCGCGGATGCGCGGCCAAATATCCTCTTCGCAATCGCGGACGATTGGGGCGCCCATGCGAGCGCGTATGGCACGAAGTGGATTAAGACTCCGGCATTTGATCGCGTCGCGCGCGAAGGGCTGCTCTTCACGCGCGCCTACACGCCGATGGCGAAGTGTGCGCCGTCGCGCGCGTGCATCATCACGGGGCGCAACACCTGGCAGCTCGAGGAGGCGGCGAATCACATCTGCCATTTTCCCGCGAAATTCAAAGGCTGGGGCGAAGCGCTCGCGGAACACGGCTGGTTCGTCGGGCACACGATGAAGGGCTGGGGCCCGGGCATCGCGAACGATGCAAGCGGGAAGACGCGCCAGCTCACCGGCGCGGCGTTTAACAAACGCAAGGCCGCGCCGCCGACGCCGGGGATCAGCAACAACGACTACGCGGCGAATTTCACGGACTTCCTCGACGCCGCGCCAAAGGATGCGCCGTGGTGCTTTTGGTACGGCGCGATCGAGCCGCATCGCGGGTATGAGTTCGGCTCGGGCGTGGCGAAAGGCGGGAAGAAACTGACGGACATTGATCACGTGCCCGCGTTCTGGCCGGACAACGACACGGTGCGCAACGACATGCTCGACTACGCATTCGAGGCCGAACATTTCGACCGCCACCTCGGGCGCATGTTGGCCGAGCTGGAAAGACGCGGGCTCCTCCAAAATACGCTTGTCGTCGTGACGTCGGATCACGGGATGCCGTTCCCGCGCAGCAAGGGCAACGCATACGACCTCGCAAACCACGTCCCGCTCGCGATGATGTGGCCCACGGGAATCGCGAAGCCGGGGCGCACGGTGGATGATTTCGTGAGCTTCGTGGATCTTGCGCCGACATTTATCGAGGTCGCGAAGATGTCGTGGGCCGAAAGCGGCATGGCCGAATCGCCGGGCCGCAGCCTCACGGAGATTTTCCGTTCGGAAAAAAGCGGACGCATCATCCCCGCGCGCGACCATGTGCTCATCGGCAAGGAGCGCACGGACATCGGCCGCCCGCACGACTGGGGCTACCCGACGCGCGGGATCATCAAGAATGGCTGGATCTACGTGAAAAATTTCGAGCCATCGCGCTGGCCCGCGGGCAATCCCGAGACCGGCTATCTCGACTGCGACGCCGGCGCGACGAAGTCATTCATCCTCGACGCACATCGCAAAGATTCCGCCGACAAATCGTGGGCGCTGTGCTTCGGCCTGCGCGCAAGCGAGGAACTCTACCACCTCGCCGCCGATCCCGATGCGATGAACAACCTCGCCGGCAAACCGCAGGGTGCCGCGATCGAGTCCGCGCTGCGCGAACAGCTGATGGCCGAACTTCGGGCGCAGGGCGATCCGCGCATGGACGGCAGGGGCCGCATCTTCGACGAATACCCGCACGCGAACCCGGGCAACGCGGGCTTCTACGAGAAGTTCATGCGCGGCGAAAAGGTGAAGGCCGGCTGGGTGAGCCCGACGGATTTCGAGAAGCAGCCGGTGAAGCCGGAAGCGCCCTGATACCATCTTTCGCAATTAACAGGACATAAAGCAGGACGGCATGCCTCGGGTAGGGTGGGCGTCGCGCCTGCCGTATTTCGCGTCCCGCGGAATACACCCGGGCGTCGACCGGGGTTCGTCCACAAGCTGACGTCCGCCGGGTGCGATGCAGGATGCGTCGCACGGCAGGCGGGACGCCCACCCTACCCGTGGCACGTCATCCGGTTCTTTCATCCGTCCGGTTCATTCTGAAAGATGGTATGAGCAGCGCGGGCAAAGCAGGCAAGATTTGCCACCGCGCGGCTTCCGCACGCCCCGCCCAAACTCACACCTTCGCGGAGCCCCGCTTACTCCCCCACCCCGATCTTGAAGCCTGCGAGCGCCTCGATCTTGCGCGGATGCGGCGCGCCTTCGTACCCGCGCCAGCAACCGGTAATCACAATGGCGGCGTGCGCTTCGTCGGGGCTCACAAAGCATCCGGCAATCGCGACGTTGAACGGGAACAAGTAGCCATCGTATTTCCTCTGAAGAATCGGCGCCTTCTTGTCCTCCGACGACCGGAAAACTTGGAACCTCTTCACGCCGCCGAACTGCAAGTCCTCGTGTGTGCCCGCGACGGATTCGATGACCGGCAGGATGAAGAAGCTCCGGTGCCGCCCGAGCACGATCGGGAAATGATCCATCACCGGCGCAGTGCGCTTCACTGCGTGCTTTGCGAGCAGCGCGGCAGACCCCCTCACTCCCCGACGCCCGTCCCGGTTCTGACCGCTTCCGGTGCGGCGGACGCGAAAGCAAATTCCTTGCAGTCTTGCAGTCCGCGGGCGTGAGCGACTGGAGCGACTATGGGACGCTGATGGTGGTGTGAGGGATTGATCGCAGGTGTCATCAAGGCGGCGCGTCCGG
>Ga0208856_1000201_pt1 | contig 25529 bp, 19 predicted proteins | sample LakMenEpi13Jul12_FD_150690 | JGI IMG/M metagenome (GOLD analysis project Ga0208856, IMG submission 150690) | Freshwater microbial communities from Lake Mendota, WI - 13JUL2012 deep hole epilimnion (SPAdes) | ecosystem: Environmental > Aquatic > Freshwater > Lentic | place: Lake Mendota, Madison...
TGCCTTTGCCAAGGCTTGGTACAAGCTGACTCACCGCGACATGGGTCCCGTCTCGAGATTGCTTGGGCCAGAAGTTGCCCCGCCGCAATTGTGGCAAGACCCTGTCCCCAAGGCCGATTACAAGTTGATCGACAAGCAAGATATCGCTGCCCTCAAGAGCAAGATCCTCGAATCGGGGCTGTCCACATCCCAACTGGTCTCGACAGCTTGGGCTTCTGCATCGACATTCCGCGGCACCGACAAGCGTGGCGGAGCCAACGGTGCTAGGATTCGTCTCGCCCCGCAGAAAGACTGGAAGGTAAACCAACCAGACGAGCTAACAAAGGTGCTGCAAATTTTGGAGAAGACCCAAACGGACTTTAACAAGGCGCTAACCGATGGGAAGAAAGTCTCGCTCGCTGATGTGATTGTTCTCGGTGGCTGCGCAGCTATCGAGCAAGGTGCAAAGAAGGGCGGGCAGGAAATTTCGGTCCCCTTCACACCGGGCCGCACCGATGCTTCGAAGGAACAAACCGACATCGAGTCCTTTGCCGTTCTCGAGCCGACTTCGGATGCATTCCGCAACTACTTCAGTCGTGAGATGACTAAACCTGCGGAAGCGTTGTTGGTCGATCGCGCGAATTTGCTTACGCTCAGCGCTCCTGAGATGACAGTTCTCATTGGCGGGATGCGGGTTCTGAATGCCAACACAGGGAACATTCAACTGGGTGTCTTTACTAAGCGACCAGAGACCCTGACCAATGACTTCTTCGTGAACCTAATCGACATGAACACTGAGTGGAAAAAGTCTGCCGTTTGCGAGCACTTCTTCGACGGCCGGGATTCCAAGACTGGCAAGATCAAGTGGACTGCTAGTTCCGCCGACCTCGTGTTCGGTTCGAACTCGCAACTCCGAGCCATTGCTGAAGTTTATGCCAGTGACGATGCGAAGGAGAAGTTCGTGCGTGACTTTGTTGCCGCGTGGAACAAGGTGATGAATCTTGATCGCTTTGATGTTAGTCCAGCAATGGTCAGTGTAGCTAAGTAATTGGCTCTTGAGCCTAACTGCTTCATTTAAAAGCGATTGTAAACCAGAGGGGGAAAGATAACTTTCCCCCTTTATTTATTGACTGAATGAAGAATAAGCGGAAGCATTAGCCACGGAAGGAAAGCCAAGAAGAAGCATTAGCCACGGAATGAAGAATAAGCAGAAGCATTAGCCACGGAATTACACGGAATTACACGGAAAAGACAGAAGCAGAGCCACGGAAGGAAAGCCAAGAAGAAGCATTAACCACGGAAGGAAGAATAAGCAGAAGCAGAAGCATTAGCCACGGACGAACACGGAATTACACGGAAAAGACAGAAGCAGAGACACGGAATGAAGAATAAGAAGAAGCATTAGCCACGGAATTACACGGAAAAGACAGAAGCAGAGACACGGAATGAAGAATAAGCAGAAGCATTAGCCACGGAAGGAAAGCCAAGAAGAAGCATAGCCATGGACGAACACGGAATTACACGGAAAAGACAGAAGCAGAGACACGGAATGAAGAATAAGCAGAAGCATTAGCCACGGAATGAAGGCACATCTTTCAGAGCCGGATGCGTGAGCGACGGTATAAATATACGGTTTGGAAAGGGCGCCTTCGGCAAGCTCAGGGCCCGGGGTTCCTTCGGTACGGTCAGTGAGCTTGTCGAACTGGCCGTTAAACTCAGGGCCCGGGAAATCTTTGCCGTATGACTACATTTGCCCTGAAGGGGCAAAATGTGATAGCCCAGGGCAACGCCCTGGGGAAATGGCCCAATAAAACCCCCAGCCCTGAAAGGGCGAAAGGGTTCGGTAGCTGATTATCGCGCCCTTTCAGGGCTTATTTGATGGGGGATTTATTACCCGGGGTTGCGCTCCGCTTTACCCCGGGCTATCACATTTCGCCCCTTCGGGGCTTAGGAACCACCGCCCGTCATTCTCCGTGAAAGCGGGGAATCCATGGATATTAAATGCCAAGAATGGAACTCCGCATACGCGAAGTTGACATTAAAGCGGGTGCAAAATCTAAAGTTGCAAATGGAGAAGTTGCAGTGGGGCTTCCCCATCGCAACTACTCTGCCTTTAAACAAGCTAATATCAATCAATGGGAAGTAAAAGTTGTGGAGGTTAGAAACCCGGGCTAGCGAAGCGAAGGGCCCTTTTCCCGGAGGGAAGAGGGTTGGGAGTTGGGGGAAAAAGAAAGAAAAAATGGTGGTGTAAAAGCTAGAAAGAAGAGGGTTGGGAGTTGGGGAAAAAGAAAGTAATACAAAAGCAAGAAGCTCATCCAGCGAAGTGGATGAGCTTGAAGGGATTAAAATAAGAACACTACAAAGTCTTTTAGATATTGCATTTTTTTACTTTGAGCCAATGCAGTAGAGGGTTGAATCGGAGCGCAGGAAAATCTTCCCGCCTGAAACCGCGGGCGTGCATTGGATTGTATCTTTAATTTCGTTGGTTGCGATAAGCTCCGTTTTTTCGCCTAGGCTGACAACAAAAGCAGAGCCTTCTTCGTTGATTAGATAAAGATGATTGCCCGCAATGATGGGTGAACCCGAGAATGGGCCCTTCATGCGAACCTGAGCAACTTCCTTACCATCCTTAGCTTCAAATACATTGAGGCCGATGCTTGATAGGCCATAGACTTTGCCTTTGTGAACTAGTGGGGAGGCGTAGCCACCTACCAACTTGTTGGACTTCCATTGTGGAACAGGAACCTTCTTGCCTGAGGATGGGGATAGGACAAGTGTTTCTTTTCCTGGTGCAAGAAGAAGGCCTTCGCCCAAGGTGGGGGAGGGAATGGTAGAAGGGCCGGAGCTTGCGAGGGACCAGTTTTCTTTGCCCGTAAGTGCATCAACGCTAAGAACGGAGCTATCTGTTTGCAGAATGACTTCTGCTGTGCCATTGGCGTTGGGCATAATAAGCGGGCTGCTCCAGTTAATGGTTCTTGGTCGGTTGAACTTCCAGAGGTTTTTACCCGTGTTGGCATCAATGCCCAGTACGAAGGAATCGCCAGCGTTATCCATGGGGATGACAAGCACATCTTTCCAAAGAACGGGGGAGGAAGCCATGCCAACCATGTTGGTGATATCTGGGTAGTCAAGTGCGAGGGAACGATACCAGAGGAGGTTTCCATCGCGGTCGAGTGCAGCAACGTCGGCGCAGGCAAAGAGAGCAAAGATGCGCTGGCCATCGGTTGCTGGGGTAGGGGCAGCCATGTTGGTTTTGGGATGACAGTTGGTGTTGCCTGTTGCGTTGAATTGTCGTTCCCAAAGTTTGGAACCTTTATTGGGATCGAAAGCCATCACATGAAGGCGGGATTCTTTGTAGTTAGAACTAGAGGTAAGAAAAAGTCTGCCACCCGCGATAACAGGACTGGATAACCCGCGCCCTTGAAGTGGTGTTTTCCAGAGGAGGCCTTCGGCTGCGGACCATTTTAAAGGTAGGTTTTGTTCTTCGGATACGGCAGAGCCGCCAGGGCCACGGAACTGGGGCCAATCAGCAGCATGAAGAATACCGGTGAGGATAAAGGCACCTAGAAAAACTCGGACGATAGTTAAATTGAGGGTGTACATTACTTAGCGCTCCCTTCTTGTTTGGCGATGGTGTAAGGAATCTTGACGCCTGCGAAATCGGTAAGTCTAAGTTGGAACTCCCATTTTTGGGCCCAACTCTCGGTCTGATTATTTTGGCAGATCTTAAGAAGAATATCGTTCACACCTTTTTTAAGGTGGATGGGTGCGGAGTGTTGATCCATGGTCATGCCATGGTGATACTCATCGCGTGCAAAGATTTGTTTGCCATCATGAAAAATCTTGAGTGATGTGATGCAGCCTGCCCGAACATAAACGGTGCCCTCAGCGGGGCTGTTGATACGGGTAAATGCATAGGCGGTGGCTTCCTTCTTTTTACCAAGCACTTTGTTAATATCGATGACGCCATAGGAATCTTCAGTGGTGAAATTGATCCATTTGATTGCGCCTTCTTTACCTTCGTAAGAAGCATCAAGCTTGACATCTTTTTCAGGTGGGTAGGGCAGGTCGAAGCCTTTGTTCTTGGTGTTATCAAAGGGGCCGACCAGATACCAAGTGCGAACAAAGCCGAAGTGTGCGGGAAGATCAACTGTCTCGCCTAGGCCTTTAAGCTCTTTGGCAAGTGTATCGACTTGGTCTTTATCGGAAGCGCTCATGAAAGCTTTTCGGAAAGTTGCCTTGGCTTCTGAGTCTTTTTTAGCTTTCTTTTGGGTGGAGCCTTCATCGATGAGAAGGGCGATTGCTTCGCGCCTGAGTTCTGCTGCGGGGTCAGTAATGAAGGATGGGATCAAGCTCTGAGCTTTATCTTTGTCTGCTGATTGCAGGATTTCAAATGCGAGCTTGCGGCCCAGGGCGGGCTTTGAAGTATCTTTTACTAGGGCGGTGATTTTTTCGAGGGGCAATGCTTTAGTGTTGCGGTTGGCTTTTTCAACTATCGCATTGATTGCAGAACGAAGCCAGTTGGAAAGCACAGGCTGGCTGGCATCCATGGCTGAAAGAACTTCGGGTAGCGCATCGGGTGAAAGATTGGCAATCTGCTTCCAAGCCTTTTGAGCTTCGATATTGCCTAGGCCACTTTTTCCAACCTTGCGAATAGGCTCAAGAATTTTAGAAACATTCTCAGACGATTCTTGCACCCATGCCAGGGCGTTGGTGCCCAAACAAACAACCAAAGCGAGAATAAGCGCAGTGATTCTCATGACAGCCTCTAATAGATGATGACAACTTAAGCTTAGCCGATGCCAAGCACATCATTCATAGAGTAACTGCCCGCAGGCTTGTCCGCCAGAAATTTAGCTGCAAGAAGTGCACCACGGGCATAACTATCGCGGGTATGGCCTTTGTGCACGAGTTCCATGGTTTCGCCCAGGGTGCTGAATATTACGGTGTGCTCGCCCACATTATCGCCCACACGAACGGCATGAATGCCTATTTCTGAAGGCTTTCGTTCGCCTACCAGACCTTCGCGACCATGCAATAGTTCGGTTTGGCCCTGAACTTCCTGCACGATCTTGGCAAACTGCAGCGCTGTCCCACTAGGGGAATCTTTTTTGAATCGGTGATGCCTTTCGATAACCTCAACATCGAATCCTTTATCCGCAAGCAAGGTGGATGCAACCTTGACGAGTTCGAAAAGAACATTAACCACGAGGCTCATGTTGGGTGCAAATAGAATTGCAATTTCATGTGCTGCAGATTCGAGGGCTTTCTTTTCGGCAGCGGTATGCCCGGTGGTTGCGATCACTAGCGGGATTTTTCTTTGCAGGCAGATGGGCAATACATTCATCGTGCCTTCAGGGGTGGAAAAATCGATGATGGCACTAACAACTTGATCGATGGGGATTTGGGAACGAAGTGGTACGCCAAGATGGCCGATGCCTGCGATTTCGCCTGCATCTTTTCCCATCATAGGATGACCATGGTATTCGAGAGCGCAGGCGATTTTCAACGCTGGGTCTTCTTTGCCCAATGCAACAAGCCTTTGTCCCATTCTTCCGCCGGCACCGTTGATCCCGATTGCAATCTTCATGAAAAGCTTCCTTATGCTTAAGCGTAAACTTCAATAGCCTTGACAATATCATCAAGACTGTTGGGAACCTGAACTGCGCGGTTTGCAAATCCTGCCCTGCGCACGCCCCTAACCCCAAGAACATCGTCAAAGGTTTTTTGATCTGAACTATGATATGCGACTGTTGCAGTGGAATCTTTCATTTGATGTGCGGTAAGAATGCAGACCACTCTATCGGAGGGTGCAATAATGCCTTCGGCTCTTAATTTTTTGGCGCCCGCAACACTTGCAGCAGATGCAGGTTCGCAGCCCATGCCGCCTGCGCCTACTTTTGCCTTGGCATCCATGATTTCTTGATCGTTGGTTTCTCTTACTAAGCCGTTGCAAAACTCAATCGCTCGCAAACCTTTAACCAAGTTGACAGGCCGGTTGATTTCAATCGCACTTGCAATGGTTGATGCCCTGCGGTTCTCTGTGTCCATGTCGGTATAGAATTGATTCATCACCGGCTTATTCGGTTCACCTTTATTCCAAGAGACGCTATTCATATTGGTGAGAAGATTGAAGGTATTGGCACCTGCGGCGTTGATAACTGCAAGCCTGGGGATTTTGCTGATAAGGCCTAAATGCTTGAGCTCGATGAAAGCTTTACCAAAGGCAGAGCTGTTGCCGAGATTTCCACCGGGAACTACGATCCAATCAGGGGATTCCCATCGTAGAGCTTCGAGCACACGATACATTACGGTTTTCTGGCCTTCGAGCCTGAATGGGTTGATACTGTTGACGAGGTAGATGCCCATTTTTTTTGCAATTTGCTGAACGCGCTGCATTGCATCATCGAAATCGCCAGCGATTTGGATTGTTAGGGCACCGTGATCGAGGGCTTGTGCGAGTTTACCGTAAGAGATTTTGCCACTACCAATGAAAACGATGCCGCGCATAAGACCGGTGGCAGAACAATAAAGAGAAAGGGAGGCGCTAGTGTTGCCGGTGCTGGCGCAGGCCGCTCTTTTAGCGCCTGTCATGTGGGCATGGGTGAAAGCCGCGGTCATGCCGTTATCTTTAAAACTTCCGGAGGGATTCATACCTTCGTATTGAAGGAAAAGATTGCCGTTGTTGACACCAACATATTGAGCAACATGATCAGATTGCCTGAGCAGGGTCTGCCCTTCGCCAATGGTGAGAACAGAGGGTTTGGGAGCGAAAGGAAGAAGTTCGTAGAAGCGCCAAACGCCACTGAAAGACAAAGGCTCATGTCTAAGCGACCACTTGGCTTCGAAATCTTTCAAGGATTTGGGTACGGGGAGTTTATCCCAATCGTAAGCGACATCCATAATGCCCCCACATTTGGGGCAAGCGAAGGCGGTGTCATCGAGGGAGTTGGTACCCCCGCAATGTGGCATGACACAGCGTTGGAAAACAAGATTATCATTAAAGGCAGTCATACGCACCGGAAAGCATATGGGTAATGTAAAAAATATAGAAACCGAGACTCAATTTAGAGTTTCGGTTTAGATTCATCATACTCAAAAGGGGACTCGTTATCGACCCGAGCTAGCCTTAAAGATGTCTTTCCTTCAAGAAAATCCATTAAAACCGGAAATACATGCTTCAGACGCCACCCTTTTGCAAGAGAATTATTACCAGAAAGTGAAGTATTGTCAATTTTAGAGCGAACTAGCTCGCGTAAATCAGAGGCGGTAGCGACCAAGCCTGGTATAAGGCTTTTACGGTTACAGAGGTCGCCAAGCAGCCCCGCCATCACTTGGCCGATAAGGCCAACTTGGGGTGCATCGGGTTTGGTTTCATCTTGAAGGGGCAAGGTATCAAGAGGGAGTGCCCGCGCTTTTTGGATAGCAGCCATGATTTCTTCGGAATCGCGATGCTGAATGCCCCTAAAGGCTAAAATATCTTGAGCTTTCTGAGGGTTTCGTTTGACAATATCAGCAATAAGATCATCGCGAAGGATGGCACGGGGCGGGCGATTGCGCTTAGCAGCAAATTCTTCGCGCCAAGCAACGATTTCGCGCACCATCGCCAAGCGCTTGCGATCAAATCCCCCGGTTCCTTTAACCTTGCGCCAGCGTTCGCCAATCGGTTCATCAAGGTTGGATCTTGCTTGCAGATCAGCAAATTCTTCTTCGGCCCAATCGATCCTGTCGAGTTCGAGAAGCCTTGCAGAAATTTTCTCATGGCACTGCAAAAGATAGCGAACATCATCAAATGCGTAGGTGATCTGATCAGCAGTTAGCGGGCGAATGCGCCAGTCGGTGAGGGTTTCCTGCTTGGAAAGTCGGGTGCCTGCAAAGGTTTGCACTAATGTACCATAGCCTGCGGGGTAGCCGACTCCTATCAACCCTGCAGCCACCTGAATATCAAACAAACGTGCGGGAGCTTTTCCGGATAAATGCTGGCAGATGCGGATTTCTTCCCTGCCTGCATGAACGATGACATTGCGTTTTCCATCGGTTACTAAATCCCAAAATGCCCCGAGTGATCTAATAGCGATGGCATCGATAACAAAAAGATCTTCTGGGGTTGCAACCTGAACCAGACATAATTCAGGGCGGAATGATTCTTCGCTAACAAACTCCGTATCAAAACCAAACACACTGCTTTTAGCAATTAGCTCGCAACTCTTAAGGAAATCGGATTCATTAGCCACAAAATGCTCGCGCATCATTAAAATCCCTGACAAAGTTGTTAAATCACTAATGCAATACAAAAATGATTATGCCTCATTTATAATCATTGTCATACCTTTTATTCTAGGATGGATTAAAATTAATGTTAATGCGACCAGTGTTGTGATAACTGAACCAAAGCTTCCCCAAGCGAGGGCCTTATGATTGAAGAGTACCTGAATCAAAAAGTGGTGATAGATTTACATAGCCCTTATGTCTGCCTTGGAACCCTCACCCGCTTTGATGAGGGTTTTTTTGAAGTCGTTAATGCGGATCTTCATGACCTACGCGACACCAAAACTTCCAGAGAAAACTACATAGCAGCATCACTTTCGACAGGCATTAAACGCAATCGCAAGAAAATTCTGGTCTCGCGCAGAGACATCATCTCGGTTTCCCTGCTTGCAGATGTCATGGATGAATAAGGGTTTATTTCTTATCCCATGCATTGGTGAAGAATCTGATCCAGTTGCCATGCGAGATCTTTGCAATATCCGCATCGTTATAACCTCTCAGCTTTAATAAAGCAGGAAAGCCCTGCAAATCTGCAATGGTATCGATGTCTCCTGGAGATTGCTCGGTACCAAACCCGCCATCCAAATCGGTTCCCAAAGCCGCATGATCCGAATTTCCTGCAAGCTGGCAAACCCTATCAATATGATCGATGACGGTGTTCATGGTGACGCCACTTTCTTTTACCGTGGTTTTACCGCGAACCCAATTTGGGTATAGCATCCAGTTGTCGAAAGCAGCACCAATAACAGCTTTTCGGGAAATAAGCTTTTTAATCTGATCATCGGTAAGTTGCCTTTGGTCGGGCACTAACGCCCTGCAATTATGATGGCTTGCAAGTACGGGCCCGCCATAAAGTTCCATGGCTTCATCAAAGCATTGGTCTGAAAGATGGGTGATATCCAAAATCATGCCACAAGCCTGCATCTCTTTTAAAAGATCGGGGCCCATGGGGAAAAAGCCACCAATGGTGCTGGTGCCATGTGCGTAGGGGCTGACGCCATAATGTGCGGGGCCGATGATTCGTAAACCCAGATCAAACCAATGATGAACCTGGCTGGGGTGAAGAACAGGGTCTGCGCCTTCCATGCTTAGGATAAAGCCCAGAGGTTCGGTCTCGGACACAGGTTCCTGCCAGCGTTGGACATGATTTACAAGATCTTTAGAATTCTTGATAAAGCGTAATTGCCCCGCCTCAACCATGGCTTCGTAGTAGGCGAGTTGGCCCCTTCCCGCGGCATACGAAGCGGGCATGGATTCGTAGCGCTGCAGGGGTGGCATCATGCCCTGTCGCATGAGCCTTGCAAGGAGAGTTGCGATAAAAATGCCTACTTTTCCCTTACGAAGCTCGGGAAATGAGACGGTGCCCACGCCACGGCCTTTGCCGGTCATGAGTAGTTCATTTTCCCGCTTTCTAATAAGGGAAACATCGAGTCGGAGGTCTCGATTCCAGTCCAGGGCATTCCATGCAAGATCTAGATGAGCATCGAAAATTAGCATGTTTTTTTCTCTTTCCGGGTTTGGCAAGTAGTCATTAGGCATGTCGCAATGTACACTAATATAGTGTCCGGGCCAATATTCCTGGTTGAAAATCCATCATTGTTGGGGAATGTCATGCAAAAGATTCAGATCGACTCAGAATCAGAAACCGTAATCGAGCGTTCAGATTATCCACCAGAAAAGATTCGCCAAATCATGGCGAATGAAATTGTAGCTGTTTTAGGCTACGGTGTACAAGGGCGTGGCCAATCGCTCAACATGAAGGATAACGGCGTTAATGTCATCATCGGGCAGCGCGAACATTCCAAATCTTGGGATCTAGCTGTTAAAGATGGCTGGGTTCCTGGCAAAACCCTCTTCCCAATGGAAGAAGCGGCTGCCAAGGGTACCATCATTCAATATTTGCTTTCTGATGCTGGCCAAAAAGAACAATGGTCCAAGCTTAAGCCCCACCTTACCAAAGGCAAGGCGCTTTATTTCTCCCACGGGTTCAGCATTGTTTACAAAGACCAAACCCATGTGATACCTCCAGCAGATATCGATGTGATTTTGGTTGCACCCAAGGGTTCTGGTACCTCTGTAAGAAGGTTGTTCCTCGAAGGCAAGGGTATCAACTCTAGCTATGCAGTTTTCCAAGATGCAACTGGTAAGGCCTATGACCGTGCTCGTTCGCTAGGCATTGCAATCGGCTCGGGCTACCTTTTTGAAACTACTTTCCAAAAAGAAGTGTACAGCGATTTAACAGGTGAACGAGGCGTGCTTATGGGCGCGATCTATGGCCTTTGGCTCGCTCAGTATGAAGTGCTTCGTGCAAACGGGCATTCCGCCAGTGAATCTTTCAACGAAACCGTTGAAGAAGCAACCCAAAGCCTTTATCCCTTGATTGCAGAAAACGGCATGGATTGGATGTATGCCAACTGTTCCACCACTGCACAACGAGGCGCATTGGATTGGTTCAAGAAGTTTCATGATGCTTCCAAGCCTGTTTTCGAAGAACTATATCGCAGTGTTGCAGATGGTTCTGAAACTCGCAGAACGCTTGAATCAAACAGCCATCCTGATTATCGCAAGAACCTTGAAGTTGAACTCAAGGAAATTGCAGATAGCGAAATGTGGCGTGCAGGCGCTGCAGTGCGAGCACTCAGGCCAGAACGAGCCAACGACAAGAAGTAAGTTCTTCTTCTACGCATCGTAATATCAATCGCAAAACCCCGGGTAACCTTACCTGGGGTTTCTGCATTCACAGCCGTCTTTTCATAGCTGCAACTTCGTTTCGATTTATGTTTATTGTTCTGGGCCACTTAAGCAAAAAGCTGATTAAGCAAAAAGTTCATCAAAATATCATTGGACTTATAGCTCAGATTGCTGAAACTGATGTGATCATTTGTTTTTTGTCAAAGGGTGCATCATGAAAATAAAACTAGTTCTCTCGTTTGCAATTCTAACTTCTATGGCGATTGGGTTTGTTATCACCGCTGATGAGCCGGTGAAAAGTGTTAAGAAAGATTTGCCTGGCCCACAAAGTTCGGGCGAAGTAAAACTCCCCAATGGTTGGTCATTGAAACCTGCAGGCAAGCAAATCCCTTTGGGTGATTTTCCCGTTAACATGGTGGTGCACCCCAGTGGCAAATATCTTGCAATCCTTCATGCAGGTTATGGCCCACACGAAATTCATATTGCAGAACTTGATAAATCGGGCGCAACCATCATCAGCAAGGTTGGTATCAAGCAGACTTTTTGTGGTATTTGCTTTTCCCCCGAAGGCGATAAGCTTTATGCCAGTGCTGCAGAGTTTGCCAGCGCTTATGTTTACGATTTTAAAAATGGCTACCTCTCTAACCGGAGCGAGATTAGCGTAGCAGATGAGAAAAGTAAATTTGTCACCACGGGGTTGGCGCTAGATTCGAGTGGTAAGAAAATCCTTGCTGCAGGTTGCTGGAGCCATTCGCTTAGCATAACTCCGCTTGATAAGCCAGAAACCCGCAATATGGTCGAACTTAAAGCTGAGTCGTATCCATTTGGTTTTCTTGCGTTGCCTAAAAAAGAACAGGCATTGGTTAGCCTTTGGGGCGCTTCCGCTGTAGCACTCATTGATACCAAAGAAGCCAAAGTTCTTGAAACATGGCCCACTGAAAGCCATCCAACCGAAATGGTTTTATCCCCCGATAACAAAACTCTTTTTGTTGCTTGCTCGAACTCCACACGCGTTAGCATTCTTGATGCCTCGCAGAATGGTAAAAGCTTGGGCACGCTTAATTGCGCACTTTATCCCAACGCACCCAATGGCAACACCCCAGGAAGTCTGGCTCTTACAAACGATGGAAAGATCCTTCTCGTAGCTAATGCGGATGCTAATAATCTTAGCATGTTTCAGGTGGAAGATCCGCTTAAGCCTGTGCCTATGGGCTATATTCCTGCTGGATGGTATCCAACAAGTGTTCGCATTAATCAGATTGATGGAAAAATCTATTTCTGTAACGGTAAAGGCTTAACCTCGAGGCCGAATTCGCAGGGGCCCAATCCTCTTGCGGCCAAGGATCTTCCTATTAGGCAGTATATTGCAGGCCTTATGCAAGGTTCGTTGGGGGTTCTGGATATGCCCACACCCGAGAAAATGATCGCCTTCACCAAGGAAGCATATTCTTGCAGCCCTCTTCAGGCGGATAATCTTCCAATGGCCCAATGGCCCAGTAGTAATCCCATCCCCAGAAAAGTCGGTGACCCCAGCCCTATTAAGTATTGCATTTATGTCATCAAGGAAAACCGCACTTATGATCAGGTGTTTGGTGATATCAAAGAAGGCAATGGCGACCCATCCCTTTGCATCTTTGATGAAAAGGTAACACCCAATCAACATAAGATCGCAAGGGAGTATACCTTGCTTGATAACCTTTATGTGGATGGTGAAGTTTCTGCGGATGGCCATCAATGGAGCATGGCTGCTTACTCTACTGACTTTGTGGAGAAGGTTTGGCCTTTGACCTATCGTGGCAGTCCACTTAAAAAGCTTACTGCTTATCCTTCGGAGGGTGCCTTTGATGTTATTGCCCGGCCTGCGGGTGGTTACATCTGGGATCGTTGTGCAGAAGCCAAGGTCTCATTCCGCAGTTATGGCGAATGGATTGATAATGCTAAAAAACTAGGCGAACCTTCTAAGGCTAGGGTCAAGGCACTTGAAGGCAAGTTTGATCCTTTCTATCGGGGCTATGATCTTGATTACCCTGATGTAAAAAGAACAGAGCGCTTTTTAGAGGAAGTTGCCCGCTTTGAAAAAGAAGGTGGCATGCCCCAGTTAAGTATTGTTCGACTTCCAAATGATCATACCTATGGCACCAGGCCTGATAAGCCCACCCCTACTGCGATGGTTGCAGAAAACGACCTAGCTATGGGAATGCTGGTAGAGGGCCTTTCGAAGAGTAAGTTCTGGAAAGAGACTGCAATTTTTGTGATTGAAGATGATGCACAAAATGGTTCGGATCATGTGGATGCACATCGTACTATTTCGCTGGTGATCAGCCCTTATACGAAGCGCAAATTTGTAGATTCCACCATGTATTCAACCTCAAGTATTTTAAGAACCATGGAACTGATTTTAGGGTTAAAGCCCATGAGCCAGTTTGATGCTGCTGCAACCCCGATGTTTAATTCCTTTCAAGCAAAACCTGATCTGACTCCTTTCAAGCATGTTGCAGCAAAAGTTAGCCTGACAGAAAAGAACACCGAGAAATCGTGGGGAGCAAAGCAGTCTCTTGCCTTTGATCTTGATAAAGAAGATGCAGCAGATGATTTACTTTTTAACGAAGTTATTTGGAAATCGGTCAAGGGAGCCAATAGCCCCATGCCTTCGCCTGTAAGGGCGGCTTTCTTCCTGCCCAAATATGCCACCAAGCCTGTTTCTAAAGATTAAGCTTGATGACTTTGTATCTCTAACGCCCATGGAGAATTGCAATGCCTTCCGCCCAGAAGGCCGACACCGATACTTCCCCAGCTTGGTATTTCACACTCTGGAAAGTTCCATCGGTACCCGCAGCCCTAGCTATAACCCTTGGCTTCTTAATCGATATTGCATACCAACCTCCGTTGCTATTCATGATGGCGTTGTCGTTGGGCCTTCTTCTCGCTTGGTTAGTTTGCATCGTTGGGAAGAAGCTAAACCTTGCTCTGATATATCTGCTGCTTTTCATTGTTTGCTTGGGCGCATTCAGGCACTTTATTGCTGCCCGCTTGGTTACTTCCGACGATGTTAGGCGCTCTCTTGACGATTCGCTTTCTCTTTGCAAGTTTAAAGGTTATCTGCAGGAAGAACCAAGGCTATGGGTTGGCGAAACCAACAATCCGCTACGGACTGTTCCTGCTGCTAATCGAAGTTCTGCAATTCTTTATTTGCATGAGATGCAACAAAATGGCGTATGGAACCCGGTCAAAGGTAATTTAAGGATGGTGAGTAATGATACCTTGGCAGAGTTTCATTTAGGGGATACGGTCGAAATAACAGGGCGTGCTAAGTTGATATCGGCTCCTGCCAATCCAGGCGAATGGGACTACCGGAGTTTTCTAAATCAACAGGGCATTTATGGCGAAATCAGGATCAATGATTCTTCAGCCATTCGAATGGTTGAGGAAGGATCGTGGTTCAACTTTTCTTCTTTATTGTGCTTCATCCGGGCGAGGGCAGCCAACCTTCTTGTCAGCAATCTGCCTACGCCTGAAGGCCCTCTTGCTGAGGCATTGCTTTTGGGCGATAGCCCTTTATTGCATAACAGCGAGTGGGATAAATTTAAAAATACCGGGGTGCTTCATGTGCTTGCGATCAGTGGGCAACACCTTGCAATATTAGGTGGAACTTTGGCATGGTTACTGCGTGCCTTCAGATTCAAGCCTGCATCCATTGCCTTCATGGTAACTCTTTTTCTTTTGGTTTATGCGCTGCTTACCGGGGGTAGGCCCTCTGCGATGCGTGCGGTAATCATGGTGGGGTGCTTCAGTTTGGGAATTATCCTGCGTAGGCCTGCGCCTGCAATTCATACCCTTACCGCTTCCTGGATCATTCTTGCGTTTGTCCAACCATGGGATTTATTTAGCCCCGGATGCACTCTTTCATTTCTTGCAACTGCTTGCCTAATCTGGGTGATTCCAAAGTTTTCGCAACCAGAAGAAAGCCCGCTCGAGCTTTTAACACATGAATCTAAACCCTTATGGCGCAGAATCCTTGCTGATTTTTTGAAGGCAACACGCGAACTCTTTTTTATCTCGGCTATTGTCTGGGTTTTTGTAACTCCCTTGGCAACTGCATTTACCCATGTTGTTTCACCTGTTGCACTTTTAATTGGCCCGCCTCTTATCATCCTGACAACCATTGCGCTTTTAGCAGGATTCATTGGCATTGTTTTGGGAAGTTTTATCAGCCCGATTGCGGTGGTCGCAACTTGGATTATTTTCCCCTGCCTTTGGTTATGTGGCAAACTTGTTGATCTGGCTTTGCTGATCCCTATGGGCCATTTTTATCTTCCCGATTTCCCCTTTTGGTTGATTCCGCTCGGGTATGCCTGCGTTTTTATCTGGCTGAATTGGGCTTATCTATTGCCTAAATATGCATGGTACTGCGTTGGGATTCTTTGGACTTTGCTTTTTATCTTCCCTATTCGAATACCGCCCAGAGATCTATGCGTGACGTTTTTGGCTGTGGGGCATGGCACCTGCGTTGTGATGGAAACTCCAGATGGAAAGGTGTTGGTATATGATGCTGGGTCGATCTCGGGGCCTGAAGTTTCACGCAGGAAAATTGCTCCTTTCCTTTGGTCGAAGAAAATTACCACCATCGATAAGTTGTTAATCTCTCATGCAGACCTTGATCACTTCAATGGTTTGCCTTTCCTGTTGCAAAGTTTCAATGTGCGATCGGTGGCAACAACCCCAAGTTTTTCTCAGAAACCTACTCCGGGTGTTGCTTTGGTCAACCAATTGCTTGGCAATCCCCGTGCGAATCTTGAATTGATCACCAAAGGTAAAAGCTGGAGTTCTGGTGGTGTTGATTTTGAAGTGCTTCACCCGCCTCAAGTTGGCCCCTCGGGAAATGAAAACACCCGAAGCATGGTTATAGAAGTTGGTTACAAAGGCTTCAAAATGCTTTTGACAGGCGACTTGCAAAGCCCCGGTTTAGAAATGGTAATGCAACTTCCCCCAAAGGAGATTGATGTGCTGATGGCGCCACACCATGGAAGTACCAAATCTTTACCCTCTGAATTTTTGCATTGGTGCCAGCCCGCAAGTGTGGTGATAGGCACACAAGGGGATATTTATCCTTCGATGCCATTGCCTGTAAACTCATCATCTAATTGGATGTCGACGAGGGAAGAAGGCGCGATAACTTTGCGTTTTCATAAGTCAGGAATTGCAATCGAGACTTTCATGAATTCGAAAAGCGAAGCGTTGCCTGAAGGAATGCTTCATTAACTTTGGTTAAGGGTTTACAAATTCATGTTCGGGGTTTCGTAGTGAAAGCACCGGGCAGGGGGATTTTCGCACAAGGGTTTCAGCAAGGCTGCCTAAAAACAAGTGCGCCAACCCTGTATGCCCGTGAGTTCCAAGGATGATGAGGTCGATGTTTTCATCCGTTGCGAGGGAAATGATTTCGTCAAGTGGGTTGCCTTCTTGACAGTGGGAAATCAATTCAATCCCATGATGCTTGTACGGTTCGAGAAAATCAGCAAGCGATTTGCCAGCAGCAAGTAGCATGGGTTCAATGTTGGAAAGTGCAACAGATGGATTGATGAATCCCATTTCAGGGATGAATATTGAAACATCTTGAACCACATGGAGAACATGAAGTTTTGCACCGAATTTAGTGGCAAATTCTAACCCATAGCGGATTGCACTTTGAGATTGTTTGCTGAAATCGGTCGGCACCAATATGGATTTTAAAGTAATCATGCCCCTATCTCCGGATATTTGGTGGAAACACGGGCCAACCATGGCCTATACAATCATTATATACCAACGAATTTGCGAAATCGTGCGCGGAGCAATTTTGTCATCTCGCCCGGCACGCCATCACCTATTTTTCTTCCATCACATTTTACCACTGAGATTACTTCTGCAGCAGTGCCTGTAAGAAAACATTCATCTGCAACAAAAACATCATGCCTGGTTATTACAACTTCCTGCACCGTAATTTTTTCGGCCCTCGCAAGATCCATTACCGTATTTCGGGTGATGCCTTCGAGGATACCACATTGGGGCGCGGGAGTTTTTAGCACTCCGTTCTTAACCAAGAAAATATTGTCTGCGGTGCACTCTGCAACTTCGCCCAGATGATTAAGCATGATTGCTTCGGGTACGCCTGCCCTGTTGGCTTCAAGCTTTGCAAGAATGTTATTGAGATAATTCAGCGATTTGATTCTGGGGTTTAATGCGTTGGGGATATTTCGAATCGTTGCTGCTGTTATGATTTCCATCCCTTTTTCGTACATCTCTTCGGGATAGATGGAGATATCATCCACGATGATGATGATCTGGGGGTTCGTTGTTTTTCGTGGGTCGAGCCCAAGGTTGCCCACCCCTCTCGATACGATAAGCCTTATATAACCATCTTTTTTTGCGTTCGCTTGTACTGTATCTTTTACCGCTTTGCACATCTCATCGATACTTAGCGGGATGGTCAAATCAATAGACTTGGCGCTTTCGTAAAGCCTGACGATGTGTTCATGCAATTTAAATACTACAGAGTTGTAGATTCGAATGCCTTCGAAAATCCCATCACCATAGAGGAAGCCATGGTCGTAAACAGAAATAACCGCATCAGCTTTTTCAACAAGCTTGCCATTCATGTAAATCTTAGACATTAAAAAACTCCGAAGGATGCCAGAAGATTATTAAAAGCCTGCTTGGCGCCTAGTTTCGTCCGGGTGATTCTCATCTTCCGGAAGATTATCAAATGATTCAGGCCTAACTATGCCAAAGGCTTCAGGCTGCAGTTGAAGAGGCACTTCCACATGGCCTGCAACAAGTTTAATAATTCTATGGGTTCCACGGGCAATCTCAAGATTATGGGTGACCATGATAATGGTTACATTGTCGATTTCGTTCAATTCCCGCAGTAGTTGTACGATTTCTCGCCCAGTATCTTCGTCCAAGTTTCCTGTGGGTTCATCTGCAAAAAGAAGTGCAGGGTTACCAATTAAAGCCCTTGCGATTGCTGTTCGCTGCATTTCACCACCCGAAAGTTCTTTGGGTAAATGGTGCATTCGATGGCCTAAGCCCACTTTTTCCATCAGGGTGATTGCCCGTTTTCTCGCTACGCTTCCATTGCCCAGCCATGAAAATACCGAGCTTCGAATCATTAACGGGATCATTACATTTTCGAGCGCAGTCAATTCTGGAAGTAGATGATAAAACTGGAAGATGAAACCGAAATCATGATTGCGAAGATGGTCTCTCTTATCTGCGGAGAGGTTGTCGATTCTTTTTTCTCGGTAATAGATTTCCCCTGCATCGGGTTTGTCGAGCGAACCCAATAGATGCATCAGGGTGCTTTTTCCCGAACCTGATGCGCCCACCACGCTTAGAAATTCCCCTTCTGCAACTTCCATATCCACGCCCTTTAATACTGGCGTGCTGATCGCACTCTTGCGATAGATCTTATGAAGATTTCGCGCATACATGAATGTATTTCCAGCCATTAGCTTTTATCCTTAGTTGAAATTATTCATATCGTAGCGCACGTACCGGATGCAGCATCGATGCCCTTAATGCAGGGAGTATGCTGAAAAGAACAGCAATCCCGATCGATCCCAGATTTACCAGAAACACACTAAGCAAATTGATGTCAGTGGGGATCTTGTCAAAATAGTAAACATCCCGTGGGAAGATATCTTGGCCCGTTACATTTGCAATAAACTTCTCGATATCGTTGATATGCACTGTTATTTCCAAGCCTATGATGGTGCCTAGTCCCGCACCCACCAAACCCAGTAGAAATCCATAACCAATGAATATGGTTAGAATTCCACCATTCGATGCACCCAACGCTTTTAGGATTCCTATGTCCCTGGTTTTCTCTACCACGATCATCGAAAATATCGCTAAAATTCCAAAGCCTGCCACGGCTATGATTAAAAACAAGAGTATGTTCAAAATCCCTTTTTCAACTCGGATTGCTGCAAGAACTGCACCCTGCTTCTGTTCCCAAGTTTGCACTTCCAAGGGCGCATTGGCAAATAACTCTCTCAGCCTTGCAACCACTTTCGGCGCTTTGTTGTAATCCTTCAATTTGATTTGTATGCTCGTAACACGATCTTCCATCGTGCGCAGTTTTTGAAGGTGTTCGATGGGCATAAACACATAGTTCGAATCGTATTCGCTCATCTCTGATTTAAAATAATCAGAAACCACAAAACGATCGAATACAGGCGACATCTTTGCGCCACTCACTGTTGTAATCACAACTTCATCACCCGGTTCCAAGGTTCGAACATCCTTGTTGGGAAGATCTGCAGGCGCATTGCGATCGCGGTAATGGGCGATGGCATATCCTAAAATCACGCCTTGGGGTTCGTGGGGTTTGCTTGGTGGTGGATCGGGTGGTGGCGGTTCGTTCAGGTTGGGCGCTTCTCTGGGTCCAGGAAAATCTATGCCCCTCGATGCCCGCCTGATGATAAACCTCTCACGCGCATTTTCATCCAGATTAAAAGTAGGCTTCTCATGATTCTTCGGGTTCACCAGATGCTCTGCAAATCCACCCACAGCTTTGCGGCCTTCGGGTTCTATCCCGATGATTCTTACAGGTCGGGTAAAGGGAACTTCACGAAAGTTGAACTGCAGCATCGCAAAGATTTCAAGCGTTGCTGTCATCGCATCGACTTCGGTGCTTAAGAAAGGGTCGTTTCTTATGAGAGCCATTTTACTGGGCGCATCGGTAAAACCATCGTAATCGTAGGCCTCAAGCACCACATCCGAAAGCAGGCCATGCAACCTTTCCTTCAATTTCGTACTGAATCCACCCATGACGCTGTTCACAACGATCAGGGTTGCAACCCCCAGCATCACGCTGACAATGCATACCATCGCCAGATATCGGGTTCGTAAATATTTCCAGCACAGCAAAAGCTTGTACAAGTACCACCTCAATCCTTGAGAACAATTCAGTCTAGGGCTTAATGCCTATTCTTCCTTCGAAGCCACCGCTTCTTCCCGATGCTCGGGCCTTAATAAAGGAAATAGAATCACATCCCGAATGGTTGGAGTGTTCGTAAGCAACATCACCAGCCTATCAATACCAATGCCCAGTCCACCTGCGGGGGGCATACCATACTTCAACGCTTGAACAAAATCGTCGTCCATTTTTGACATCGAATCTTCTTCCTTCAAGCCACCAAGTTGTTGGCGGAAGGTTTCTTCCTGCGTGACCGGGTCGTTCAATTCGGTGTATGCATTGGCTAGTTCCATGCCACATACATAAAGCTCGAATCGTTCTGCGATTTCTGGGTTACTTGTTTTTCGTTTGGTCAGTGGGCAGAGTGTAGCAGGGTAATCGTAGACGAAAATAGGGCCCATTAAGTTGTGCTCGACTTTCATTTCGAACAGTTCCTGAATGATCACATCTTTATGTTTGCCCTTGGTGTTTAAACCCAAGGCAGTCGCCTTTTGGGTTACAGCCTCCGCATCTTCCATGGCAACGCCAACATGCTCTTTGAATAATTCAGAGTAAGTTGCCCTGCGCCAAGGGGCTGTGTAATCAACTTCATGTGCGCCAAAAGGCCGAGTAGTTCCTTCGCCAAGATTTTTGATGCATGCAAGTATCAAGCCTTCGGTAAGGTCCATCATGGATTGATAATCGCCATAGGATTGGTAGAGTTCAAGCATGGTGAATTCGGGATTGTGCTTGGGGCTGATGCCTTCATTGCGGAACACTCTGCCGATTTCATACACCTTTTCGATACCACCCACTAGAAGTCGTTTTAGATGAAGCTCTAAAGCGATACGAAGGTATAGTTGGAGATCCAAGGTATTGTGATGGGTGATGAAAGGCCGTGCTGCAGCGCCGCCTGCAATGTTATGCAGCGTGGGCGTTTCCACTTCCCAAAAGCCTGAATCATCAAGATGGCGCCTGATCGTTCGCACCATAAGAATTCGCTCTCGGGTGCGCTTTAAAGTTTCGGGTGTGTAGATTAAATCCAAATAACGATGGCGTAAACGGAATTCGATATCTTGCATCCCTTGATATTTATCTGGGTGGGGCAGAAGCGATTTACCTAAGAAAGTGATCTTGGTTGCGAAGACTGTCAGCTCGCCTGTTTTTGTTTTGCCGTACGAACCATCGATGCCCAGAAGATCGCCTAGGTCGATATGCTTTGCAATATCCCAACCCAGTTCGCCTACTTGTTTCTTGCCTATCATTACTTGAACTTGGCCAGTCCAGTCACGCAGATCGATGAAGTAAACATTGCCCATGCCCCTGCGCAGGACGATTCTTCCTGCCAATCTGGTTTGAACTGGGTTTTCTGGATCGACGGGTAACTCGCGTACTTGAGCAATGGGAATATGATTATCGAAGCGCTGGCCCCAAGGGTCAACACCTAAGGCAGTCAGGGCTTTTACTTTTTCAGTTCGTACGCTTTCAAGGCTTTCAATTGGTTCTGTCACAACAATTCATCCATTTCACTCAGGAACAATGGCAGACAATAGTCTGCGGTCCATGATTTTTATGACCTGCCGGTGCGTGGATCATCACACGCCTTGTCGCAAAACCCGATCAGGCCTACACTTTCGACTCCTAAAGCATACCCAGAACCGCTAGAACCGTACTAGATCGATCTTGGAGAAAAAACAATCCTGGTAAATTGCTGGACATTTGTAAACTTGGGCTTGGCATTGGCAAAATAAGGGTCTGTATTTAAAATATTTGGCAGAATACCGGTTTTTAATAAATTAGGGAGGGTTAACTCATGCCAAGAACCGCACATTTTCTGCAGTTGGTTAGGAAGCTCTTCGTGAATTTGACAATTTATTTTACTGTGAGATACATGTGATAGCATTTGGGTGAATACTTGGCCTGGCTTTTTTGTGAACTAATTCTTAGCCTCGGCCTTTGCTGTCCAATCTCACACAGATGCTATTTATTTTAAAACAAAATGTAACTGGTCATCTAATCTATCTAGGCGCTTTTCACTCATTTCGGATAGACTAATAAGCGCATTTTCGTCGCGATTTCAATGAGCAACTTAACGACTGAACCGATCTCCCTATCGAAGCTATCTGGCTTTTCCTTGCAATCGCACCTAGACCTAATTAAATTATTACAATATGAAAAGAAACGTAATATCTTCCGGTTAGGTGTCATGATGTTTTTAATTAAATATAATTAATTTCAGAAATGAAAAGCCGAGTTAGATAGATTAATTAGCCCCGCTTTTAATTCATTTCAGGAGTTTATAGTGCTAAGGAATTCCTCCATGGTGCAAACATGTGTCCCGAAACGCTGGCGCGGGTTCACACTCATTGAATTGCTGGTGGTCATAGCTATCATCGCAATTCTGATTGGGCTCCTGTTACCGGCTGTGCAAAAGGTACGCGAGGCTGCTGCCCGGATACAGTGTAGCAATAACCTTAAGCAGCTAGGATTGGCCGTACATAACTATGCCTCGTCCTATGACACTCAGCTCCCTCCGTTGAGCTCGGCTCAGGGTAACTACAACGGCACTATCCTATTTACCCTTCTGCCGTACATCGAGCAGGTGGCGCTGTTCGATCAACGTCTGACAGCTAATCCGGCCGACACCTTCAACGGTCCAAACAATAATGCAGCCCCCGTCCCTATTAAAACCTACTACTGTCCTTCTGACTACACCATTAACAACGGGGTGAACACGTTCGGTTATGCGGCGGCGAGCTATGGGTGTAACTATCAGTTGTTCGGTTCCGTAGTCTTCAAGACTGGCTTCTACTCTTGTTATAAAATCGGCAACATTCCCGACGGCACTTCTAACACCGTGGCATTTGCGGAACACCTGAGCGTCGGTTATGTTTCCGGTGGCCGTTGTCTGAACATATGGGATGCTTGGTCCACCTCGAACAAAAGCTTTCACGATAATAGGGGAGATGCTAACCACGGACCGTGGATCGGGGTGAATGCTAAACTCCCTCAGATCTCAAGTTGGTGTACAGTCGGGGATACGCTTAACGGTGCGGGGCCTTATTACTGGTACTCTATTCAGATCAACCCCGGCTCCGGCACTAAAAACCACCGCTGTTCCGTCAGTTCAGCTCACTCGGGCTTTGTGCAGGCTGCGTTGGCCGACGGCAGCGTCCGAAGTGTCAATGGCAGCATCACGAAGGCTACCTGGATCCTCGCATTGACGCCGGATGACAACCAGCCCATGGGAAGTGACTGGTAAGTTGCCCTTCCCACGCATCCTTGGATGGCCAAGGGTGAGTTTACCCCTAAAGTCAGGAGATATATTGCAATGTGTCGTATGACTGCAAGCGTTCTAACGGGGCTGATCTTGACCGTAATTGGGTGCAGCCCAGGGGAGGTAGCCGTTTCGGGGACAGTCACCCTAGACGGCAAACCGTTGGAGGAAGGAAACATTGCCTTCCGGCCGCTTCCAGTGTTGGCTACGTTGGAGGCAACGAGTGGCCTTGTCAAAGGAGGAAAGTATCAGATCAAAGTCCGGCCAGGGCAGAATCAAGTGGAGATCACCGCAATTAAGCCTATACCCGGCCCGAAAGACCCTTTCGGTATGGGGCCTCCGCCGAAAAGCATCATTCCTGAAAAGTACAATACCAAATCGGAGTTGAGGGAAGAGGTTCAGGCGGGAGTAGGGAACGAGTTCAATTTTACACTCACTTCCCGCTAGCATCCGGGTCGGCTCAAAAGTCATGTTGAACCCAGTGCTGTAGAGCGCCTGCGGCGAATGTTTTCTTTCGAGCCTCATCACCTACCCCCGGGCTACTGAGCTAGGTCGTTTGGCGAAGCAAGCACCAGTCAGCCTCACTCTTCTTGTATGATAATCGGGAAAGGCTTAAGCCCGGAAGTTGGAAGTTTATTACAAAGCATCGAACATTGTCTGTCCTTACTCTTTACGGCCGTGCTCGGCATTGCGATGCAGGATAGGAACCGGTCAAAGCAGGATAGGAACCGGTCAAAAACTTCGATCTCTCCACAGTGAGGCCACCATCACCATCGTGATGGAGGATTGTAAAGTCAGTCGTCCAAAGAAGATCACCAGTGACACCAGACCGTTCCGATAGATCTTCTCGGGCCTCCCTAGAGAAGAGTTGGTTAAGCATAGCGCAGTCAAGTAGATGGGCAGAAGTACATTTTGTATCTTTCTAAGGCTAGGTCGTATTCCATAAAGAACACCAAGCCTAGAGATAGTTGCCTCGAGAATACCAGTACACTTATTTCCTTAAATAAAAACGGTCACGGCCGGCTGACAGACGAGGAGTAACCTGCCGGTGCGTGGATCATCACACGCCTTGTCGCAAAACCCGATCAGGCCTACACTTTCGACTCCTAAAGCATACCCAGAACCGCTAGAAACGTACTAGATCGATCTTGGAGAAAAGCCTTTTGTGGCTTCTAAACCCAATAAAAATCTTCTTAAAACAGCTACTTGCTTCTGAGCCTATCTTGACTTATCTTGCTGTATTGCTTGTTTTTACGAAAAAAGAGAGGTTCAAATGAAACTTGTAGAATCCACTTGGGAAGATGTCAGCAAACTCGATAAAAACACCCCTGTTGTCATCCCCATAGCTGCAATCGAGCAACACGGCAGACATTTGCCCGTTTCTGTGGATTCCATGCTTTGTGGCGAAGTTATCCGCAGAGTTTCTGAAACCCTTCATGGCAAAGTATTATTTGCTCCTCTCACTTGGTTTGGTAATTCTCACCATCACATGGATTTCGCAGGCACTCTTTCAGCGAACCCTAGGCTTTATCTCGATATGCTCAACAACCTTGCGGATAATTTCATCGATCATGGTTTTAAACGCATTGTGTTTATCAATGGTCATGGCGGGAATATTTATCCTGGCAAGCAGGCCACCTTTGAACTAAGGCAGAAATACAGGCATCGTTCTGATCTTCTTCTTTTGTTCAGCACCTATTGGGATTTAAGCCCTGCGCCACAAGTTGAGCTTAAGGATTTCGTGCAGAAAAAAATGGGGCACGCCTGCGAGTGGGAAACCTCGATGATGATGAAGCTTGCTCCCAATCTTGTTAAAGGCAATGTTTTAGACCTTAAGAAAGTGGAGTTTGGATTTGCGTTTGAACCAGCGTATCGGGGTTGGATTACCAAGGATCGCACCGAGCCTGGTCACATCGGCGACCCAAAACATGCCACCGCAGAAAAAGGTGAGATCCTCTTTTCTACTTTCGCAAAAGATGCAGTCACCTTTTTGGAGAAAGTCATCGCTTGGGATGGCAAATCTTGGTTTTAATTGAAGGGCCTTTTTAAACAGACTTTAAAAGTTGTCAACTTGATGCGAGGGATAAGGGTTTCCATAGGCATCCGTATGTTTAGGGTCTTATTCCTAACGCTAAAGCTCAGTCGTTGGGATGCACTGAATATTACGAGAAGCCGGAATAGCGGCATTGTTCGGCTGCAGCGCTTTATTAGTGATTTCCGGTTTCAAAAATATATCTCTCATGTCTGCCGGATCTCGCAAATGGCGCAACCTTCATGCTACAGCGCCCAGTTCGGCGTCTTCGTTACCGCACCCAACCAGCAATTGTGCCTATCCCGATGACGAAAACGAACAGCAGCACAAACCCGACAACACCACAC
>Ga0208856_1000202_pt1 | contig 25492 bp, 23 predicted proteins | sample LakMenEpi13Jul12_FD_150690 | JGI IMG/M metagenome (GOLD analysis project Ga0208856, IMG submission 150690) | Freshwater microbial communities from Lake Mendota, WI - 13JUL2012 deep hole epilimnion (SPAdes) | ecosystem: Environmental > Aquatic > Freshwater > Lentic | place: Lake Mendota, Madison...
TCTACACTCACTATTTTGTTGTCTTTGACCTTGTAGGTGAGCAAGCAGCCGACACCGCAAAACGGGCACACCGAGTCGACCTTTTTGTCGACCACTTGGGACCCCATTTGCGACTTGGGCATGAGCGCGCCTGTAGGGCATGCCTGCACACATTCACCACAAGCCACACACGTACTGGTGCCCATACTGTCTTGCAAATCAAACACAATTTGACTTTGTGCACCACGATGTGCATAGCCAATGACGTCGTTCACTTGCTCTTCGCGGCAGGCTCGCACACATCGGTTGCACTGAATGCAGGCATCGAGGTTAACGGCCATGGCAGGATGCGAGACATCACACGCAGGTTGTTCACGCCGCAAGGCCTGTAGCTCCGGACGTACCGTCACGTTCATCTTGGATGACCAGTCGCTTAACTCGCCATGCTGGCCCTTGTCTGTCCATTTGTAACCCTGATCGGGCATGTCAGATAAAAGCAGCTCCAACACCATCTCTTGACTTTTCTTGGCGCGCAGACTTTGGCTCAAGACCTCGAGACCTGGCGTGACATTGCGACAGCAACTTGGCGCAAGCGTTCTTTCGCCTTTGATTTCAACCACACACGCACGGCAGTTGCCATCCGCGCGCAATCCTTCTTGGTAGCAAAGGTGAGGAATGTCAATGCCATGGCGTTTGGCTGCATCCAAAATAGACTCGCCCTCGAAACCCATCACGGATTGCTCATTGAGCTTGAACTCAACACTGGGTGGTACCAGCAATTCTTGAGACAAAGGCGCGTTCATTCAAACCACCTCTTGCGGAAAATATTTTTGAACACAGCGCACAGGATTGGGCGCAGCTTGTCCCAAACCACAAATAGAAGCATCGGCCATGACTTGATTCAAGTCCTCCAAGGTGGCGTTGTCCCACACGGCTGCCTGCATCAGTTGAACCGCCTTCTCAGTGCCCACTCGACAGGGCGTGCACTGCCCACAACTTTCGTGCGCAAAGAAATTCATCATGTTCAAAGCGGCATTGCGGGCTGAGTCTTGATGCCCCAACACGATGACTGCCGCAGAACCAATGAAGCAGCCATAGGCTTGCAAGGTATCAAAGTCTAAGGGGATGTCTGAGTGCGAAGCAGGCAAAATACCGCCCGATGCACCGCCGGGTAAGTAAGCGTAAAAATCATGGCCATCTTGCATGCCGCCGCAATATTCTTCAATGAGTTCGGCCATCGTAATGCCGGCAGGGGCCAATTTAACGCCAGGCTTTTTCACACGCCCACTGACGCTGAAGCTTCGCAAACCCTTGCGGCCGTGTCTTCCAAAGCCTGAAAACCACTCGGGTCCTTTTTGAACAATGTCACGCACCCAATAAAGCGTCTCAAAGTTGTGCTCTAGCGTTGGCCGACCAAACAAGCCCACCTGAGCAATGTAAGGAGGTCGCATGCGCGGCTCACCCCGCTTACCTTCAATGCTTTCAATCATGGCAGACTCTTCGCCGCAAATGTATGCACCCGCGCCACGGCGCAATTCAATCATGGGCAAATGAATGGACGAATTGGCTTTGAGTTTTTGCAACTCAGCCTCCAAGACCTGACGACAAGCATGGTACTCATCGCGCAAATAAATGTAGATGGCATCAATGCCCACCACATGCGCGGCTACCAACATGCCTTCTAAAAACCGATGCGGGTCGCGCTCTAAATACGTTCTGTCCTTGAAAGTGCCTGGCTCGCCTTCGTCAATGTTCACAGCCATCAAACGCGGCGCTGCTTGCTCACTCACAATGCGCCACTTGCGTCCGGCTGGAAATCCTGCACCCCCCAATCCGCGCAAGCCAGAATCTTCCATGGCTTTCATCACAGCTTCGGCATCTTGTTGACCGCTGTTCAGTGCTTCCAGCAAGGCATACCCGCCCTCGGCCATGTAGGCATCCAAATCAATGTAATCAGGTGCTACGGGCTGCGTTGCCTCTACCTGTACTGCCGCCAACACATTTTCAACAGTTGCGTGACCGATTTCATGTTGGTGCACCACTGCCACAGGCGCCTGCTCGCATCGACCTACGCAGGGTGCTGACACAACTTTGATCTTACTGGTACCTAGCGATGCTTTCAGCTTGTTAAGCAGTGTGGCTGCGCCAGCCATCTCGCAACTGAGGCCGTCGCACACTCGCAGTGTGAACTGAGGCGCTTGCTCACCCTCACGAATCACTTCAAAGTGGTGGTAGAAGGTTGCAACTTCATACACTTCAGCCATAGGAATGTTCATCAGCTTGGCCAAGGCCACCAAGTGACGCTCGTGCAAACCGCGGAAGGTATCGTTGATTTTGTGCAATTGCTCGATGAGTAAATCGCGGCGCTGCTTTAAAACTTCCGAATCAAGCAAAAGCAAAGCCCGCACTTCTTGCAAAGAAGCTTCATCCGCCTGGCGTCCTTTGAGTTGGCTCTTTTGTCGGATTTTCAAGCTCATTTCTTTGACGCTTGCAAAAGCCACGACAGACTGTGAATTGGATTTTTGATTAGACATTCGCCTGTGATTTTAGAGGGGCTTCGTCGTTTTGAGTACTAACAAGCCCTATTTGCAGTCTGACTTCTCTGTATCGTCTCTATTAAGACTACAGTCTGCCCATCCCATTGGAGCAACACATGGCAAACCTTCGAAACGCCCTTTTTGTGCCACACGGCGCCCCTACTTTTGCCCTTGACTCTGGTGCAGCTGGCACAGCCATGAGTCAATTGGCCAGTTTATTGTCAAAGCCTCGCGCCATCATTGTGGTCAGCCCGCACTGGGACACGGCCGTTCCAACAGTCAGCACGGCATCGCAACTTGAAACCATTTACGACTTTTACGGTTTCCCAGAAGAGTTGTACCGCATCAAATACCCTGCAACAGGCTACCCCGAAGGCGCACAAGAAGTTGTGAAAGCACTGCAAAAGCGCTTTAGCCAGGTGGACACAGACCCAGCGCGCGGCCTAGACCACGGCGCATGGACGCCGCTGCGCCAAATGTTTCCAAATGCCGACATCCCCATCATTGCTGTTTCTATTCAAAGCCATGCCGGTACAGCCCACGCGCTGGCCATGGGTGAAGCGCTAGAAGAACTGACCCACCAAGGTTACTTGGTGATTGGTTCTGGCAATATCACGCACAACTTGGGGGACTATCAGATGGCAGCCATGCAAGGTGGCCAAACGCCAGACTATGTTCAAACCTTTGCCGACTGGGTAGAAGCGCAACTGGTGGACAAGCATGTGCAGCACTTGATTGATTACCGTCAGCACTCTAAAGAAGGCGTACGCTCACACCCTGCAGAAGACCATCTGCTGCCCTTGTTTGTGGCCATTGGAGCCGCAGGCAAAGGCGCCAGTGCCAAGGCCTTTTACCGCGGCATCAGCAGTTATGTAATCGCAATGGACGGGTACACATTTGCCTAAAGTCAGCCACCGGCTTTTCCGTTGAGCATTGGTGTAGGTCAATCAAACATTTTTTCAAAGAAACTTGAAGCCCATCTTCAGAGCCTTGCGCATGATGGGCAAGACTTGTCCGGGCATCATGAGCATAGCGGCAAAGTTAAATTGCGTTTTGACCACACCCCGCTCGTGGCTGAATTCCTTGAAACCGTAGTGTCCGTGCGTGCGGCCAATGCCTGAATTGTTAACGCCACCGAAAGGCAAATTGCCTTGCAAGTACTGCATGAGTGAATGGTTCACGCAAGCGCCACCCGAGGTAATATGCGTTAAGGTTTTGTCAATGTTGGCATTGGTTTGGCTGTAGATGTAATACGCCAATGGTTTGGGCCCAGCATTGATGCTGGCAATCACTTGGTCTAAATCTGTGTAGCCAATGATGGGAAGCAAAGGGCCAAAAATTTCCTCTTCCATGATTTTTGCATCTGCCGGAATTTGGTCCAACAAAGTTGGTTGCACAAAACAGCTGGCTTCATCAACACCTCCGCCCTGCAAGGTACGCGCGCCACGGGCCTGTGCATCGTCAAGCAGGTGCTTGATGCGAGCAGTGTGTCTGGCGTTGACCATGTGCGCCAAATGAGGATTGCTGGCTTGTTCTGTGAGTGAGGTGCCGTAGGCCTTTTTGATTTCTTTTTTGCACAACTCAAGCCATTTGTCTTTAACGCTTTCGTGCACAAACACGTGATCGGGGGCAATGCAGGTTTGACCAGAGTTGGCAAACTTAGACCAAATAATGTTACGGGCTGCCAACTTTAAATTGGCACTGGCATCTACGATGGTGGGGCTTTTGCCGCCCAACTCCAAGGTGACGCTGGTCAGGTTTTTGGCAGCTGCCGCCATGACATGCTTGCCAATGGCAGGGCTACCGGTAAAGAACACATGGTCAAAGGGCAAGGCCTGCAGGCCCTGGGCCACATCGGCTTCGCCTTCAATGACCGCCACTTCATTTTCTGAAAACACCTCACGCACCACCTTGGCAATGAGGCCTGACAAATGCGGCGTGAGTTCTGAGGGCTTCACAATGGCCGTGTTTCCCGCTGCAATGGCCGAGATGAGAGTGCCCAGGGTGAGGTTCACGGGATAATTGAAAGGCCCAATGATTAGGCAACGTCCACGAGGCATGGACTGCACATAACTGCTGGTGCCTAGCGTTAGCAATGTGGGCCAAACTTTCTGTGGCTTCATCCATTTTTTTAAATTGCGAATGGCATGATTGGCTTCCAAACAGATGGGCAAGATTTCAGCCAAGTCGACTTCGCCAGCTGGCTTTTTGAAATCGGCATAGGCGGCTTGATACCAATCTTCAGTATGCGCAATGACGGCATCGCGCAACTTGCGAATTTTTTCAATGCGCTCATTGGCCGTGGAGCCTCTAAGGCGCAGTGCCGTGGCTGCATGCGACTCAAAAACTTGTTGCATTTGAACTGTAGGGCTTTGATCAGACATGGCAATCTCTTTGAGGAGTCGAATTAGAATCCGATAGAGTTTAGGGCTTCAAAACGCGTTTTTGAAGAGTGTTTTCCGCGTTTTGTAAAAATTCGATCTCGTGTAGGCTCTCACTCGTAAAAATAGACAAGGTTTTAGCATGTCAGATACCCCCTACGTTCCACCCAAGGTCTGGACTTGGCATAAGGCCAATGGCGGCCGCTTTGCCAACATCAATCGCCCTGTAGCAGGCGCTACGCACGATCAAGAATTGCCTAAAGGCAAGCACCCTCTGCAACTTTATTCATTGGGCACCCCCAATGGCATCAAAGTGACCATCATGTTGGAAGAGTTGCTGGCACTTGGGCACGCAGGCGCTGAATACGATGCTTGGCTCATTCGCATCAGCGAAGGCATGCAATTTAGCAGCGGCTTTGTGGGCGTGAATCCAAATTCCAAAATTCCAGCGCTGCTGGACTACAGCACGCCAGAACCTCAGCGCGTGTTTGAATCGGGTTCTATCCTGTTCTATTTGGCCGAAAAATTCAAAGCCTTTTTGCCCACCGACATTGCCAAACGCACCGAGTGCATGTCTTGGCTCATGTGGCAAATGGGCAGTGCGCCTTACCTAGGTGGCGGCTTCGGTCACTTCTACGCATATGCGCCCAACAAAATTGAATACGCCATTGATCGCTTTGCCATGGAAGTGAAGCGTGAACTCGATGTCTTGAACCAAAGGCTGGCCAACAACCAGTTTGTGTGTGGTGAAGATTACACCATTGCCGACATGGCCATTTGGCCTTGGTACGGCAGCTTGGCCAAAGGCGAGCGCTACGATTCAGGCGAGTTTTTACAAGTTCACGAATACACCCATGTGATTCGATGGGCTGATGAAATAGAAGCCCGACCTGCTGTTCAAAGAGGCCGCATGGTTAACCGGGTGATGGGGCCCTTAGAAACACAATTGCATGAACGCCACGATGCAAGTGACTTTGATCTGAACACACAAGACAAGCTGCAGAAAAAAGACTAAACAGGGGTGGTGCGCAACAGACTGTTTTGAGCTTGAGCGTCAATCACATCAATTGGCCATTTGCGCCAAAGCGGCCTGCAAACCAGCCAAGCCGCCCACTCGCTGATCGTTGATGAAAACCTGTGGCATTTGACGCACGGATGGCCCACACTTTTCATAAAAAGCCATGCGCTCGGCTTCGTCGTCAATTTTGATTTCTTCGTAGGCCAAAGATTTGGACTTGAGAATCATTTTGGCTGACTCGCATTGGGGGCAGGCAGACTTGGAGTAGACAACTATTTTGAGGCTCATAAACGTGACAGGATAGTTTGAAAAACGGGGTGATGGTTAAATCTTGATTTAAATCATATGATAACCATTTGAATAGTTCGATACTGATTACAAAACCCCCATAGATTAAATTGACGAACGTTCATAAAGGACCTCAAAATGACACACACTTACCAAGTTGAAGTAGAAAACATCAAATGCGGTGGCTGCGAAAACTCCATCGTGAAGGGCATCAACAGCGTTGCCAAAGTGACCGATCTGGTCATTGATCGCGAAAAGCAGTTGGTCAGCTTCTCTGGCGAAGAGTCCATCAAGCAACTCGTCATTGACAAGCTCAAATCCATGGGCTACCCAGAAAAAGGCTCAGTGGCGGGTCTTGCGGCGGGCATTACCAATGCCAAATCTTTCGTCAGCTGTGCCATAGGACGGATGACCTGAGTCTCCCAAGTAGCTTGCCTACAAGGTCATGGCATTGACATGATTGGAAAACACAATGGTTTACCTTAATTCCTTGCTGTTGAATTTGAGTTGAAAATATACGTTCCCTGTGACCATCAACCTGCAAAGGCATGAAATGATCGAAGAGAACATTGATATTCAAACCGCCAACGGTTCTATGAACACCTTTGTCGTCTTTCCCGAGGAAGACGGCCCTCACCCTGTCGTTTTCTTTTTGATGGATGCACCTGGTAAGCGAGAAGAACTGCATGACATGGCGCGCAGATTGGCCAGCGTGGGTTATTTTGTCGTTTTACCCAACCTCTACTATCGACGCAGCCGAGACTTTTACCTCAAAGAGCGCACGCCCGAGGCCATGGAAGTGATGTTCGGACACATGGCCACTTTGAACGCTCAAACCAGTCAAACAGACACACAAGCCATGCTGAAGTTTGTGGACACTCATGCCATGGCAGACCAAACGCGCATTGGTGCCGTGGGTTACTGCATGAGCGGCCCCATTGTGATGTGGATAGCCGCTCAGTTCCCCGATCGATTCCAAAGCATTGCGTCTATTCATGGGGCCAACATGGCCACCAACGAGCCAGATTCGCCGCACCTCATGGCACCGCAAATTAAATGCGAAAGCTACTTTGCATGCGCAGAAATTGACAAATGGGCACCTCCTGAAGACATCCAAAAATTGGAAGCTTCACTGATCATGGCCAAGTCAAATTACCGAATCGAGTGGTACCCCAAAGTCGAACATGGCTTTGTGTTTCCTCAGCGGGCTGGCATGTACAACGCCAAAGCTGCAGAGCGGCATTGGGAGCGCTTGTTTAGCTTGTTCGAAAGAACCTTGAAATAATTTAGCAACGACATATGAACAGCACACAAATTTCAAACAACGATACCGACCGCATCCCCTACGCAAAACCTCAGCCCTGGGGCATGACGCCCGACATGGTCATACCAGACGTCAATACAGACGATGAGAAATTGTGGGCCCCCATTTCACCAGGCATTTGGTCACGCCCTATTCACCTGAATGTCACGGGTGGTTTTTATGTCCATTTGCTGAGGGTCAAACGTTCTGGCTTGCTGCAAAGACATCGCCACTCCGGCCAAGTCCATGCCTATGTCATTCGCGGCAAGTGGTTGTACTTAGAACATAACTGGGTGGCTGAAGAAGGTGGCTATGTGTTTGAACCCCCGGGCGAGACACATACCTTGGTGGTGCCAGATGACTGCCAAGACATGATTACCCTGTTCACCGTTCACGGCGCTCTCATGTATGTAGACCCTCAAGGCAATGCCACAGGCTACGACGATGTGTTTACACGCATTGAAAAATACCGAGCGCACTTTGAAACCGTTGGCCTAGGCGCCGACTACGTCAAGAATTTCATGCGCTAAGCCCACAATAAAAAAGCCTGCTAAGCAGGCTTTTTTGATGACGATTCAGAAAATCACAGCGGCTTTTTAAGCCAGTTGGCAATTTCTCCAATGACACCTCGGCGAAATGCTAAGACGCAAATGACAAAGATAAGGCCCTGAATGATGGTGACCCAAGCACCAAACTGCGCCAAATAGTTTTGCATCGAGACAATGATGGCCGCTCCCACCACGGGTCCAAACAAAGTGCCTAAGCCGCCCAACAAAGTCATGAGGACCACCTCACCCGACATGGACCAATGCACGTCTGTGAGTGAAGCAAGTTGAAATACCAAGGCCTTGGTGGCGCCTGCAGTACCTGCCAATGCACCAGAGATGACAAAGGCAAGCAACTTGAAATGATCGGTGTCATAACCAAGCGAAACGGCACGGTCTTGGTTTTCACGAATGGCTTTCAGAATTTGTCCAAATGGTGAGTGGACAATTCGCCAAATTAAGGTAAATCCGCTTAAGAAGATGGCCAGCACAAACATGTACATGGCTGTATTTTCTGAGAGGTCAAAGATACCAAACAATTTGCCCCGTGGCACACTTTGAATGCCATCTTCGCCACCTGTAAAAGGTGTTTGCAAATAGAAGAAGTACACCATTTGCGAAAGCGCCAAGGTGATCATTGCAAAATAAATGCCCTGTCGTCTAATGGCCAAGGAACCTGCTATGAGCGCAAGTCCTGCTGAACACGCTGTTGCAAAAAGTATGGCCATCTCTGGATTCCAGCCCCAAACCTTGGCGGCATGGGCAGCAGCATAGCCTGCAGTACCCAAAAACATGGCATGCCCAAAAGACAACAAACCTCCAAAACCCAACAACAAATTGAAGGCGCACGCAAACAACGCAAAGCACATCACTTTCATGAGGAAGATGGGATAAACCCAAATGGGTGCGATTACAAAGAACAACACCATGATGGCAAATGCCACCCACTGGTGAGTGAACGACTGAGTTTTGAAAACGGTAGGTGCGGCGTTGGACATGGGCATTACTTTTGAGTACCGAACAGTCCGGCGGGTTTAAGCAGCAGAACAATGGTCATGATCACAAAGATGACGGTGTTGGATGCCTCTGGATAAAAAACCTTGGTAAGACCTTCAATCAAGCCTAAGCCAAACCCGGTCACGATGGCGCCCATGATGGAGCCCATGCCGCCCACAACAACAACAGCAAACACCACAATGATGATGTCAGCGCCCATCAAGGGGCTGACTTGATAAATGGGCGCAGCCATGACACCTGCCAAGGCTGCAAGCGCCACGCCAAAACCGTAGGTCAATGTGACCATGCGCGGCACATTGATGCCAAATGCTTGAACCAGACTGGGGTTTTCTGTGGCTGCTCGCAAATAGGCGCCAAGTTTGGTGCGCTCTATGACATACCATGTACCTAGGCAGACGACCAGAGAAACCACAATGACCCAAGCACGGTACTTGGGTAGAAACATAAAACCTAGATTGAAAACACCTTGAAACACTTCAGGTGACGGGTATGGCATGCCCGAAGAACCATATTCATGTCGGAACACGCCTTGAATGATCAAGGCCAGGCCAAAAGTGAGAAGCAAGCCATACAAATGGTCAAGCTTGTACAAACGCTTGAGCATGGTCTTTTCAATGAGCACGCCCGTTGCGCCCACCAACAAAGGGGTGAGTAACAGTGAAGCCCAATAATTAATCCCGAGTTTATTCAGCGAAATATAGGCTACGAAGGCGCCCAGCATGTACTGAGCGCCATGACTGAAGTTGATGATGTTCAGCAAGCCGAAAATCACCGCCAAGCCTAAAGAAAGCAGCGCATAAAAGGACCCATTGATGAGACCAATTAGGAGTTGCCCAAAAAGAGCTTGGGACGGAATTCCAAAAATTTCCATGGTGATAATTCAGCTTGCTTTAGGAGTGGTTTACTTTTTAACCAGTGGGCATTCGCTTTCCGACAATGGGCGGAAGGCTTCGTTGGCTGGAATGGTGGAGACCAATTTGTAATAGTCGTATGGGCCTTTGGATTCAGAAGGCTTTTTAACTTGGAACAAATAAGCAGGGTGGATTTTGCGACCATCTGGGCGAACCGTGCCTTTGCCGAACAAGGCATCGTCCGTTGGCAACTCCTTCATCTTGGCGGCCACTTTGGTGCCATCATCGGTTTTGGCTGCGTCAACAGCTTTCAGGTAGTGAATGACGCTGGAGTAAACACCCGCATGAACCATCGATGGGTACTTACCGCCATTGGCAGCAGAAAATCGCTTGGTGAATGCACGGGTTTGCTCATTCAAATCCCAATAGAAAGTTTCTGTGAGCATCAGGCCTTGGGCTTTTTCCAAACTGAGCGAATGAACGTCAGGCAAGAAGACCAACAAGCCGGCCAAGTTCTGACCGCCTTTGGTAATGCCGAACTCAAAAGCTTGCTTGATCGAGTTGGTGGTGTCGCCACCGGCGTTGGCCAAGCCAATGATCTTGGCCTTTGAAGCTTGCGCTTGCAACAAGAATGAAGAGAAATCTTGAGTAGGGAAAGGGGTGCGAACTTTGCCTACCACTTTGCCACCGTTTTTAAGCACAACGGCTTCGGTGTCACGCTCCAAGGCATGGCCGAAGGCGTAATCGGCAGTTAAAAAGAACCATGTGTCACCACCACTTTTGACAATGGCTTTGCCTGTGCCGTTGGCCAACATCCATGTGTCGTAAGCCCAATGAATGGTGTTGGCATTGCAAGCTTTGCCCGACAAATCAGCCGTGGCAGAGCCAGAGTTGACGTGCAATTTGCCTTTGTCAGCCGAAATTTTGGCGATGGCCAAACCGACAGACGAAGTAGGTACGTCGGCAATCATGTCGACTTTTTCTGTGTCGTACCACTGACGCGCAACATTGGAGCCAACATCAGGCTTGTTCTGGTGATCCGCGCCAACAATTTCAACTTTCAAGGTGCTTTTTGAAGCCCGGATGTAGTCTTCAACGGCCATTCTCGCGGCAACGACAGAACCTTGTCCCGTAATGTCTGAATACAAACCAGACATGTCATTGAGCACACCAATTTTGACAATGCCGTCGGAAATTTGCGCTTGAGCCGATCCGGCAAAAGCACAGGCGGCCGCTACGGCCAAAGAAATAAGATTGCGTTTCATCGTGATCACTCCAGTTGAATTAAGAAAAGTCAGACACCCAAATACTCATGCAACATGCCCATCTTGCTAGAAAGTTCCTGCGAGGAGAAACCTTCCACAATCTGACCATGCTCCATGACATAAAAACGATCGGCCAGCGGTGCGGCAAATCTAAAGTTTTGTTCCACCATGATGATGGTGAAGCCCTTGGCTTTTAAAGCCGTGATCATTTTGGACAGTGCTTGCACAATGACAGGCGCTAGACCTTCAGAAATTTCATCTAACAGAAGGCATTTGGCACCCGTGCGCAAAATGCGACCGACAGCCAGCATTTGTTGTTCGCCACCCGATAGCCTTGTACCCGGGCTGCTGCGCCGCTCGTACAGGTTGGGAAACATTTCATAAATTTCATCTACGGTCATGCCACCGGGGGCAATGACAGGTGGGAGCATGAGGTTTTCTTCGCAGGTGAGCGCAGAAAAAATACCGCGCTCCTCAGGGCAATAGCCCAAACCTAACTTGGCAATTTCATGCGTAGGCCAATTGACTGTTTCTTGGTTGTCAATGATGACAGAGCCCGTTCTGCGCCCTACCAATCCCAAAATAGATTTAACGGTGGTTGTGCGGCCTGCACCGTTACGACCTAGCAGAGTGACAACTTCGCCATGATTGACGGTCAGATCAACGCCATGCAAGATGTGCGACTCACCATAGTAGGCGTGCAGCTGGCTAATGCGCAAGAACTCTGTGGAATTAGCCATGGGCACCTTCCAACTCGTTGTCTGCTGTGCCCATGTAAGCTTCCAAAACTTGTGGATTCTTGGAAACTGTTTCGTAGGGTCCTTCGGCAATGATTTGGCCTCGCTGCAACACACTGATGGTGTCGGCAATGCTAGCCACCACATTCATGTTGTGCTCCACCATCAAAATGGTGCGATTGGCGCTTACTTTCTTAATCAACTGAGTGACGCGGTCTACATCTTCGTGGCCCATGCCTTGTGTGGGTTCGTCCAACAACATGAGTTCGGGATTCATGGCCAGGGTGGTTGCAATTTCCAGGGCGCGCTTTCTGCCATAAGGCAATTCCACAGCGGTTAAATTGGCCATGCTTGCAAGGTCTACCTCGTCTAACAAAATCATGGCGCGGTCGTTTAACTGATTCAAGATGCGCTCGGAGCGCCAGAAATGCATGGAAGTACCCGTGGCACGCTGCAATGCAATGCGAACGTTTTCCATCACAGTGAGATTGGGAAACGTGGCCGAAATTTGGAAAGACCGAACAATGCCTTGACGTGCAATTTGCGCTGGCTTGCTTTGGGTAATGTCCTTGCCATTGAACAAAATTTGACCGCTGGTGGGGATGTGAAATTTGGTCAGCAAATTGAAAACAGTGGTTTTGCCAGCACCATTGGGGCCGATTAAGGCATGGATCTGGCCTCGCTTGACGCTGAGGTTAACGCCGCTGACGGCAACGAAGCCCTTGAACTCTTTTACAAGTTCATTGGTTTTCAAAATGAAATCATCTGTCATGAAGCTTGGCACCGAATTCTAGAAAACGCACACAGCAAGATGACTGTGGCTTTGACGACGCTCATTGTGCGTTATGGGGCGCTGTACCAAGACTATGGTTATCCCCAATTCAGCAACGCAAATGTCAACAGATTGGCATTTAACTTAAAACCATGCCGCCATCGACGTGAATAGACTGGCCCGTCATGCCGATTGATTCTGCAAAACCCAAATCAACGGCCAATCCCGCAATTTCTAAAGGGGTTAAATTTTTGAATACTTCAAATTGAGGGGGTTGAATAGCCACAAAGTTTGGCAACGATTTGCTTTGCATTTTCTTCGTACAGCTGATCGCCTCGCCATACCGTGTGTGCATCTGCTCTGACGATTGCAAAATGATGGCTGTATTCAAGCGGCCTATCTGGATAAGCACTGACATCTAATATTTTGAGAGGCATGTTGGCTTCACCAGCCGCCTTTTGAACAGCGCTTACTTCTGCATCGCATTCGGGCTTGAAGCAAAGCAATGTGTAAGCAGCGCCCAAAGCATCGTACAAAGAAGTGTCTTGTTCAAGCCAAAAGTGTGGAGCCCTGCAGCCGGGCACTGTAGAAGCCGTGAAACTGCCCATGCTGTAGTCAGGTGCTGACTGGGCGTCGTAAACCATGACGGGCGATTGATCGTAAAAATAGCCGAAGTTCAAACCTGCGCAGCAATATTGCTGAACATTCAAGTCGTACAAATCTTGGCCAAATGCGACCCTAGCCTTCGCACCCTCTGCAGATTGTTCTTCTAAATTTTCAGGAATTTCTTTTCGGCGCTTGCTCATGGCGTGCGCGTGGTTCATGGCAAAGCGAGAAACCTGCTCAGTGATGGGGTGCCGTTCTTTTTCATAGGCACTCAAAGCAAATGGCGAGGCCCAAGACTCGATTTGCGCCGCCAAATGCCAAGCCAAATTTGACGCATCGGCCAAGCCAGCGTTCATACCGTAGCCCGCGTAGGGTACCCACAAATGGGCAGCATCACCCGCCACAAAAACTCGGCCTTCTTGCAACTTGTCGCTCACTAAGCGACGGCCAAACCAATCTTCTTTGCTCATCACTTCGTATTCGAATTGATCGCCGACACCTAAGATGGTGCGTATGGCCCAATCGCGATCGACTGACTCAAAGTCTGCTTCATAGTCGCGAAGGTAGTTGTGAATGAGCCAAACCTCTTTGCCATCAATGGCGTAGATATTGCCGCTTCGCCTTGGGTTAACCGTGAACATGGCCCAAGCAGGCGGTACTTTCATGAGTTCAATTAAATGAGGCGCCCTGATGCATGTGCTTTGAACGCGCTGCACCACCTCATCGCCAACCAGTTTGGCGCCCATGCCTTTGCGAACCATCGATCTACCGCCATCGCATCCGACCATGTAAGCAGCAGACAATGTCAAAGCTTGCGAATCGGATTGATCTAGATTTTGAATTTGTGCCGTCACTTGATTTTCATCTTGCGTGAAAGACAACACTTGATGCCGATACAAACAAGTTATCAAGGTTTGATTTTGAACGTGCCTTCTTAAGATGGGTTCAATGTACCTTTGGTTGATTCTGTGCGGTGGCTCTGGCGTTGGCCAATTGCCGTCTGGCCCTGAATGATCGGTGAGGCGGGTGTTTCTGCCAGGAATATGTATTCTTGCTATCTCTTCACCCAAAGTACTGGTTCTGTAAGACACGTCATGCGGATAGTCATCGGGCAGGCCTGCTGCTCGCAAGTCTTGAGAAATACCCAAGGACCTGAAAAGCTCCATGCTTCGCGAAGAGATGTGATTGCACTTCACATCAGGCAGAGTCTCTGCTGAGCGCAATTCAACCAAGTAGCTGGGTATGCCGCGCTTGGCCAAGCACAAGGCCATGGTCATGCCAACTGGGCCACCACCCACTATGAGCACGGGCTTATCAATTTGGGATGCTACTTTCATAAAGCAATCTTCAAAGCATCGTATTCAAACATCCAGTCGTAGCGCCTTCTCACTTTTTCAGGCTCCCACTCAGAGCTGACATAGTCGACTGCCTTCGCGGGGTCGGATAACTGAGGGTTGTGAAAGCGTTTGGCATTGTCGCTCGATCGGTTCACGATGTCGGCCGTGCGTTGCCAACGCAAGCTTTCGAATTGTTCAAAGGCTTTGGCGGAATTGTCTTGCGCAGCTAAGCAACGCGCCATAACCGCAGCATCTTCAATGGCCATGTTGGCACCTTGCGCTAAAAAAGGCAAAGTGGGATGCGCAGAGTCGCCCACCAAACACATTGAGCCTTGGGCCCAACCCTTTTGAGGCGATCGACCCAGCAATGCCCATTTAAAGGGCTGCTCAATTTTGCGCATCAACTCACACACATCTTCATGCCAGTGGCCAAAATCTTGAAGCAATTCTTCGTGAGTTCCACGCTCTGTCCAAGACTCTCCGCGCCAGCCATCTTTTTCAATGATGCCCACCACGTTCATCAATTGTCCGCCGCGCACAGGATAGGTAATGACGTGCGCGCCAGGCCCCACCCAATTGGTTCCCACCTGGGCTTGTAAATGTGAAGAGATGGCATGAATAGGAACCAACCCACGCCAAGCCAGCAAACCTGTAAATTGCGCTTTGTCTTCGCCCAATAACTTCTCGCGCAAAACAGAATGAACACCATCTGCCGCGATCAATCCAAAGGCATGGTACTGGCTACCATCTTGCAACTCAAAGCCAGCGCCAGAAGCTGTGCTATGAGCTGAAACAACTCGCGCATTCAGTCGAACAGGTTTGTCTGAACGTGCATTAAATGCCTCCAACAAGATCTTGCGCAAATCTCCCCTGTGCACCATCCAATAAGGGGCGCCAAAACGCGATAAACAGTCGTCGCCCAGATCAAACAACTTCCAGCGCTGCCCCGTGTTCCACATGCGAATTTCTTTGCCCTTCGCCTGACACACCAAGGGCAACAAAGCTTTTTCCAAATCTAAACTTTGAAGCACCTTTGTGCCATTAGGTGAGATTTGCAAGCCCGCGCCTACCTCACCCAACTGGGAAGCTTGTTCGTAAACGTCAACCTTGAAACCCTGCTGCAAAAGTGCAAGTGCCGTGGTCAGTCCTGCAATGCCTGCACCTGCTATGGCAATTCGCTTTTCGCTCATTCTGCTTTGATGTTGTTTTCTTTGGCCACTTGCGTCCACAGCTGAATTTCTTGCGAAATGACTTTGGCAAAATCTGCTGAAGAACTGCCAACAGGTTTGATGTCGAGTTTGCCCATGCGCTCTTGCACATCCGGCAAAGCCATGATGCGAGCCACTTCTTCTTGCAAGCGTTTCACAATGGGCGCAGGCGTGCCAGCAGGTGCCAACAATCCGCTCCAAAAATTCACCGACACATCGATGCCTTGCTCTTTCAAGGTAGGCACTTGCGGGTAGGCGGCCAGACGCTGCTCTGAGGTTACGCCCAAGGCGCGCAACTTACCGGCCTTTAACAAAGCCGCAATGGGGCCAGAATCGATCAGGGTCATTTGCACCTCTTGCGTCAAGACCGCATTGATCGATGGTGCACTGCCTTGGTAGGGAACGTTGAGGGCTTTCAAACCCGTCTTGGCTTTAACCAATTCCATGACCAATTGAAACGAGGCCGATGGATAAGAATAGTTGAACTTGCTTGAATTGGCTTTGCTCAGTGTCACCAATTCAGCAAATGTTTTGGCTGGCGACGCTTCATTGACCGCCAGAATCATGGGGAATGAGCCCGCCAGTGAAATAGGCGTCAAATCTGTCACGGGGTTGTAGGCCAATTTGGCCACCAAGGCGGGATTGAACACAATGGGGCCACTGGCAGCCATCAGCAAGGTGTAGCCATCGGGGGGTGACTTGACCACCAACTCGGTACCCACTGCCGCGCCAGCACCTGGTTTGTTTTCTACCAAAACGGGCTGGCCTAATGCAGGCGCTAATTTCTCAGCCACAACACGCGCCAAAATGTCATTGGCACCACCAGGTGCGTAAGGCACCACAATGCGGATTGCTTTGTTGGGCCATGCGGTTTGAGCTTGCACGGATGTGCAAAGACCGGCCAACACGAAGAGCGCTACCCCCACAATTGTTTTGCGCTTGTTCGCTATCAGATTTGCTGAGTTCATTTCAATCTCCTGTCAGTACTGGTATAAATTTTGAGAATTAAGGTGGATCGTTCTTTGATCGTTTTTTAAATCAAAAGCGTCTTCTATCAGAGCGGCGTGATGCGAACATGAAGCAATACACTTCGCCCTGCATCCAAGGCGGCCAAAGATCTCTCAACGGCAGCTTCAACCTGCTCAGGATCTGTCAATCTTTCGCCATGCGCGCCAGCAGCTTCAGCAATGGCGGCAAAGTCTGTTGAATAGCCCAAATCTGAAGCAAATTGGTTGGTGCTCTTGGCCTCACCTTGTGGATACATGCGCAAGGTGGACTCTTTGACTGCAGACCATCCGCCGTTGTCTAGCAGCACCGTGAGAATGGGTAAGCCATACTGGTTTGCAACGGCATAGACTGAGCTTGGATTGCTAAAGTAAAAAGAACCGTCGCCCACAAAATGAATCACTCTGTTTTTTTCTTGCGCCAGCTTGATGCCAAGCGCTGTGCCTGCTGAAAAGCCCAAGCCTCCGCCCGACAAGCCCATTAAGCTACCCGGCTCCTCGCGCGGTATTTGCTCAAACACCGCCATGGTGTTGCGAATGGCCTCATTCAAAACAACGTCGTGCAAATCAATTTTTTGACCCATCACGGCGCATAGGTAATGCGGATTGATAGCATTGACAACACCCTTAGCTTGGGCAAGGGATGCTGCCTTCTGTCTGTTTTGTGCATGGGCCGTTTTTAAAGCCAGGCCTCTTGCCGCTGCTTTTGTTTTGAACTCTGGCGTGGCACTGCTTTCAATGATCTCAATCAATTGCGCAATCAAGCGAATACTGTCACCTTCAATGCGCGCGTTGAGTGGGAAGCCCCACATGGGAATATCGCGCTTGATGGCATCTACATCCAACTGAGCCCAATAGGCGTTGGGGTTGACACGTGTCGTTTTGGGAATCCATGGGACATCGACATCAACCATCAATCCGAAGTCTGCCTGTTCTGTGAAGGCGGCAGGGTTGTAGCCGCCAAAATAAGGCGAGTCACGCCGTATGTTCATGTAGATGGTATTGAATTCACAAACCCGCATGCCGCACAAAACAGCCAATTTTTCTATCAGTGCAGGCGCCTCGCGGTTTCTGCCAGCATAGGCGGTGACCAGCATTGGATTGTCTGAACGCATGAGCTGCTCAGCAATGGCTCGAACTGCACTTGGATCTGCACCCTGAGCTCTTACGGGTAAGTGATTTTGATGGCCATAAGCGCCCACGCTTGCAGCGTCAACCGGAGCAGCTAACACTTCTCTGGGCAAAGTGAGATAGACCGGCCCAGTAGGGTCACTTTGCATGACAGCGCCAGCTCTAGAAACCACTTCATGTGCCATTGAAGGCCAGGCCAAGTTGTACTCCCATTTGACATACGGCCTCACCACACTGGCTTGATCAAAAGGCTCTTGAATGAAATGGACATAGGTATCACGGCCGCCTGTTACGTTATCGAAGGTGGTCATGGGAGCACGACCTGCAATAAGCAACACAGGAATTCGTGTGCGACAAAGATTGTGCAGGCCCATGGCTGCATTGGCCGTGCCCGCATCGACGTGAACCAATACGGCTTGTCCACGACCCGTAGCAACGGCATAACCACCGGCCATGTGAACCGCCGTGTTTTCGTGCGGGCACAAAATTAACATTGGAAATGCTCGGCCTTGCTCGCGCCAATGCGCCATCTCTTCAATCAAGGGTGCATGGTCAGTGCCCAAATTACAAAACAAATATTCAATGCCTAAATCGATCAAGCCTTGCAGCAAGTCATGGGAGGCCGTGCGGATGTATTCTTTCGACATAACTTATTTGTTCAAAAGGCAGATTGCCTTTACAACAGGAAATTTGGTGTCTTGTAAGCTATCACACCTACCTATTTGAGGAAATGATGGAAACCCGAAGCACCTGAGCTTATGTGACATATGCAGGCATATTGATTCAATGACTGCTTGGGTAAAACAGAATTTTTTAATTCTTAATCAAAAGATGACCATCAAGAAATTGCATGACAGCCGCCAGACCTTTTTCGGGCTGCTCTTCCTGAAGCAAGTGTCCTAGTTTAGGAACCAGCACCGTGCTGGAATTTGACAAAACAGTGGCGTAGCTCTGAGCATTGGTGCTCGGAATCATTTGATCCTGCTCACCCCAAATGAGCAGCGTCGGGGCCTTAATGGCTTTCAAACGAGGCACAGGATCTGTGTAAATGGTTTGATTCGATCGTTCCAAAATAGCACCTCGAACACCTGGTGCCCTGAGCATGTCGTAATAGCGGTTGACCAGTGCATCGCTCAACGCATCAGCTTCGGCAAAGGCTGGCTCAATTGATTTTCGGACCAAGTACTTTGGTAAAACATATTTGATGAGGCCCATGATGGCTGGGACTTCATAAGGCTTGGTTCCGATGTCCTTAGTTTCGGGAAAGCCGTCTGGCGCCATGAGCACCAAGGCTTGCACGCGTTCAGGCTGAGAAGCCGCCAAAGACCAAGCCATTTTTCCGCCCATTGAATGACCTATGACGGAGAACTTTTCAAGGCTCAGTTTATCGGCAAAGTGCGTCAAGAAGGCAAGGTCTTTTTCTTCTGAATAATCATTCGCAGGGCTAGCACCTGTGAGGCCAAATCCGGGTAAATCCAACCTGATCACTCGGTATTTTTGCGCCAACTTCACAGACCAATCGTCCCAAGCCTGCAAACTTGAACCAAAACCGTGCAATAGCAACAAAGCGGGAGCGGCTTGAGGTCCCGTCTCTTTGTAATAAATTTTCAAGCCATCGACATCGATGATCTGCGGCGAAGAAGAAAAATAGCGTTCTTCCAATCCGGCGCGCTCAAGGTCGGGAGTCCACAGGCCATACAAAGCAACTGCAAGAAAGGCTGTACCCAGTCCCAGTGCACTTAGCATTGAACCACTTTCGCCATGATTGGCAAGCAAGCATTCGTTTTCATCAAGTACTTTCTAAAGAGATGTCCTGATTGTACGAAGGATCACAATTTAACTGCAGTCGATGTGATATTGTTGGCTTAGTTTCAATTGGACAGACTCGCTTTTCAGAGGAATGCATGACGGCACCTACTCACTCCAACGCCTTGAAAAACACCGTGACGCAAGACGCCATGGCCAGTTTTTCAAAAGCCACCGACCCTCGGCTTGCTCACGTCATGAGCCTTTTGGTCAAGCATTTGCACGCTTTTGTAGATGAATCTCAATTAAGCAAGGCGGAGTGGTTGAAGGGTTTGGAATTTCTCACAGCGGCCGCCAAAATCACAGACGACGAGCGCAATGAGTTCAGCCTGTTCTCAGACATCATGGGTATTTCCTCCATCGTCGACGTGGTGTCACAGCCACCAAACGGCACACCCAGCAGCGTGCTAGGGCCGTTTCACAAACAAGACTCGCACATTCAGCCCAACGGAACAGACCTCACGCAAGGCCAACCTGGCGTACGTGTTTGGTTGCATGGCCATGTTTTGGATATCCATCAAAAACCCATTCCTAATGCACAAATTGATTTTTGGCAAAACGCAGACAACGGCTTGTACCCCGCTCAAGATGCAGCGCAAGACCCGCAAAATTTGCGTTGCAAAATCGAATGCGATGAACATGGCGCTTTCAGTTTATTGACCATTCGCCCCAATCCTTACACTGTGCCAACCGATGGACCTGTTGGCGCCTTGCTGGCCGCTAGCAACCGGGGCATTTGGCGGCCTGCACACTTTCATATCATCGTAAGCGCCCCTGGTTACATAGGCTTGGTTACAGAGTTGTTTCCTGCAGGCTCAGATTACCTTGATAACGACGCCGTATTTGGTGTGCGTCCAGGTTTGATTGTGGATGTTAAGAATTGCGAAGACACAGAAGTTGCACATCGCTATGGATTGACAGCACCTTTTAAAGAAATAGTCTTTGATTTTTCTTTGGCTAAACAAGCGTGAAACAAATATCGCCAGCACCAACTGGCTTGAATCTTAAGGAGACAAAACCATGGTTCATTATTTAAAGACCCTCTTGGGCTTCGCAGTCATCGGTAGTTTGCATCTTTCAAGCTGGGCGCAAAGCGATTGGCCTAAAGCCAAGCCGGTCACGCTTGTCGTCGCTTTTGCCGCAGGTTCTTCGACTGATATCGTGGCAAGGTCACTCACTCAAAAACTGAATGAACTCACTGGCGGTAATTTCATTGTAGAAAACAAAGGGGGTGCTGGGGGCAACATTGCGACCAGTCAAGTTAAACGTGCTGCACCCGATGGCTACACCATCTTGGTCCACAGCGTGGCCTTTGCTGTCAACCCGTCACTTTATGCAGACGCTGGTTACGACGCCCTCAAAGACTTTGTACCCGTTGCGCTGGGCCCTAAGACGCCCAATATCTTTACCGTCAACACCAGTGTGGCTGCTAAAACATTGCCCGAGTTGGTTGAAGCCGCCAAGAAGGCACCTTTCAACTATGCATCTTCTGGCATTGGCACCACCACGCATCTTTCCATGGAGCGACTCAAAACAGCTGCCAAAATCGACATCGTGCATGTGCCCTATCAACCCGCCGCAGCCATCAATGCTGTTGTAGCAGGACATACCCAAATTGCATCGACCTCAATGCCGCCTGCAGTGCCCATGATCAAAAGTGGCAAGCTCAAAGCCTTGGCTGTAACAAGCGCCACGCGCTCACCGCTGCTGCCCGATGTGCCGTCTATCACTGAGTTTGGTTACAAAGAATTTGATGACTACACCTGGTTTGGTTTCATGGCACCTGCAGGCACACCACCCGATGTGATCAATAAACTCAATGTGGCATTGAACCGCGCCATGGCATCAGCAGAAGTTGTCGAGCGTTTTGCCCAACTGGGTATGGCCAGTAGCCCTAACACCACCATTGAGTTCAATAACTTCGTCAAAGCAGAAGTGCCAAAGTGGGCTGCTGTGGTTAAGAGCTCAGGCGCCAAAGTCGACTGAGCGTCACACGCTCACTCACCAAAGTTAAGTGGCAAGCCCACGTAGTTTTCAGCCATGGTGCGTGAGCCTGCTTCGCTGTTGATGAGGTAGTTGAGTTCTGCCTCTTGAAACCGCTGCCCCATTTCGCCTTGCTCAGGGAAACGGTGCATCAGGCTGGTGAACCACCAAGAGAAACGCTCTGCACGCCAGATGCGCGCTAGGCATCGAGTGGAGTAGTGGTCAATGCCTGCATGCGATTTTTCAACGCAGGCTTCGATGAGTGCTTCCGACAAATACTTTACGTCCGTGGCTGCCAAGTTCAACCCTTTGGCCCCTGTGGGCGGCACGATGTGCGCCGCATCGCCTGCCAAGAACATCGAGCCAAAGCGCATAGGTTCTGTGACGAAACTGCGCAAAGGAGCAATACTTTTTTCAATGCTGGGGCCAGTGACCAAATGTGCGCTGGCTTCAGGGTCGAGTCGAAGACGCAACTCTTGCCAGAAGGCATCGTCAGACCACTGCGCTACCTTGTCGGTTAAGGGGACTTGTAAGTAATAACGGCTACGGACGGTGCTGCGCTGTGAGCACAAGGCAAAGCCGCGCGTGCTGTTGACATAAATCAGTTCTTCATGCACCGGCGGTGTATCAGACAGCACACCCAACCAACCAAAGGGGTACACCTTTTCAAACTCTTGAATGGACTTGCTGGGCACACTGGCCCGGCAAACACCATGAAAGCCATCGCAGCCTGCAATGAAATCACACGTGATGGTGTGCCGCTGACCATCTTTTTCATAGGAGACGCTAGGGTGCTCAGAATCGAAATCGTGAATTTGAACATCATTGGCTTCATAAATGGTGGGCAGCGCTGCCGCTTGGCGTGCATCCATCAAATCGCGGGTGACTTCTGTTTGGCCATAAACCATGACCTTCTGGCCGCCCGCCAAAGCTTCCAAATCGATGCGGTGACGCTCACCTTTGAAAAGCAAGTCGAACCCAGTGTGAACCAAGCCCTCTTTCTTCAAGCGTTGATCGACGCCTGCTTGCGCCAAAATGTCCAAAGTGACTTGCTCTAAAACGCCAGCCCTAATGCGGCTGAGAACATACTCAGGGCTTTGACGTTCCACGATGACGGCATCGACGCCCGCCTTGAAAAGAATTTGTCCAAGCAACAAACCAGATGGGCCTGCACCCACAATGACCACTTGAGTTCGCATCGCTGATTCCAATATATTTTAATTATTTACCAGCAATGGCGATCAGTTCCACTTCAAATTGAAGTGTGGCATTGGGCGGAATAACGCCACCTGCGCCGCGTGATCCATAGGCAATGGCTGGCGGGCAAGTGAGCTTGGCTTTGCCACCCACTTTCATGAGTTGAACCCCTTCTGTCCAGCAGGGAATCACACCATTCAAAGGAAAATCAATGGCTTGATTGCGCTTGTAAGAACTGTCAAATTCCTTGCCGTCAGGAAAAGTGCCGCGGTAGTGCACTTTGACTTTGTCTGTGGCCATGGGACTGCTGCCCTGGCCATCTTGCAAAGACCGAAACACCAAGCCCGAAGCTGTGACTTTGGCACCTGGCTCTTTAGCCGCTACTTGGGCAAAATCGTTTTGTGCCCAAACAGGGAATATTGAGAAGGTGTAAAGACTCAATGCAACGAATAAACATTTGGATAAGTTCACGATAAGGCTCTCTTTTCAGTCAATTGATATTTTGAAACGAATCATACCTTTTTGGTTTTTAACGCAAACCCTCTGACAAGCTTTGGCTAAGATCAAGCAAATCCCAGCATCGACTACTCGCAGCGAGCGCATTCGGGATGCACTATTATTGCAAAAAGAGAGTTTTTATGTCCCACCTGCCTACACCAGAACTCAAATTCTTTGCCGATCTATCGGTGGAAGTCGACAAGCCCATCGAAGTGGGCCAAACCCTTCACGGTAAACGGCGAGTCATTCCTATTTTGGGTGGTTCTGCAACTGGCAATGGCTGGACTGCACGCGTGTTGCCTGGCGGCGCAGATTTTCAACTCATTGTGAACGAGCGAATGGCAGAGTTGGATGCGCGCTATGCTTTAGAAACCGATGCAGGCGACTTGATTTATGTGCAAAACACCGCCATTCGCACAGCCTCACCCGATGTCATGGCCAAGCTTCTGAAAGGCGAAGTGGTCAACCCCGAATCGGTTTACTTTCGCTGCATGCCGCGCTTTGAAACTTCATCGCCAGCCCTCAGTTGGATCAGCGAACGCATGTTCATTGGCACCGGCGCAAGGCACCCTGATCGGGTGGTGATGCGATTCTTTGAGGTGGCTTGATTCATGCATTGATTGAAGCTGAAGCTTCACAAAAACAAAAACCCCCGATTGCACAAAGCAATCGGGGGTTTTGTTTTGAAGACTCAAATTTGCAAGTTTGACCTTGCAAACATGTTGTCCTTAGTGCATAGCAGTACCTTGTGAGGTAGAACCGTCAAAGCTTGGGAAGCGGACGTTCTCCACCAGCTCTTGTACTTCTTGCTCTGGCTCCTTGGTGAGCAGAGACACAATGATAATCACTGCAAAACCCAGTGGCACGCCAAAGATACCAGCAGAGATAGGCGCAATGTCCCACCATGTGTTGGCCTTCAGGATTTCAGGCGTCAAGCTTCCGTTGTGGAACAAGCCATACATCCAAGGATGTGTCTTGACCATGTAGTAGAACGAAATGCCCAAACCAGCCAACATGCCCAGAGAAGCGCCCCACTTGTTGGCACGCTTCCAGAAGATGCCAAGGGTCAACGCTGGGAAGAAGGCTGCCGCAGCAAACGAGAAGGCAGCAGACACTAGGAACAGAATGTCGGCCATGCGCAAGGATGCAACATAAGCAGCTGCCAAGGCAACGAACACCAAAATCACTTTGGAGAGCGCCACACGGCGGCTGGCCGATGCATTAGGGTCAATCACTTTGTAGTACAGGTCGTGCGACAAAGCATTGGCAATGGTCAACAACAGGCCATCAGCTGTAGACAAGGCCGCAGCCAAACCACCAGCAGCAACCAAACCAGAAATCACGAACGGCAAGCCGCCAATTTCAGGTGTGGCCAACACCACAATATCACCGCCCAAGCGGATTTCTGCCAACTGCAAGATGCCATCTTTGTTGATGTCAGACACGGCCATCAGGGTGGGGTCCACCACATTCCAGCGCGCAATCCATCCTGGCAACTGATCCATCGGCGTACCGACCAACAGCGTGTAGATGTCGAACTTCACCAACACAGCCAAAGCAGGCGCCGTGAAGTAAAGCAAGGAGATGAAGAACAAAGACCATGCCACTGACTCACGAGCTTCACGCACCGAAGGCACGGTGTAGAAGCGCATCAGAATGTGCGGCAAAGCGGCTGTACCAATCATCAAACAGAACACCAACGCCAAGAAGTTCTTGCGAGAAATGTCCCTGGCTGCATCATCTTTGCCAGGGAATGGCTCTGCATGACGCAAAGGCGGAGCTGCACGAGCCGTATTGGTCGTGCGGGCAGCGGTGTAAGCTGCCTTGGCAGCAGCTTCATCTTTTGGCAAAGCAGCAACTGCAGCTGTCGCCACCTTGATTTCAGCTTCTGGTGCGTTAGCAGCTTTCAGTTCTTCCAGCTTTTTGTTGGCGGCTTCCCTGTCAGCGGCCAAAGCGGCAGGAACATCTTTCAGTTTTTCAGCGGCTGCATCAGCGCGAGCTTTGAAAATACCGCGAACTTCAAGTTCTT
>Ga0208856_1000203_pt1 | contig 25486 bp, 20 predicted proteins | sample LakMenEpi13Jul12_FD_150690 | JGI IMG/M metagenome (GOLD analysis project Ga0208856, IMG submission 150690) | Freshwater microbial communities from Lake Mendota, WI - 13JUL2012 deep hole epilimnion (SPAdes) | ecosystem: Environmental > Aquatic > Freshwater > Lentic | place: Lake Mendota, Madison...
TCGACCCCTCTGGTCGTGGTGCAGACGAAACAGCTTACTGTGTGGCATCCTTCGTGAATGGATACATTGTCATCCACGAACTAGATGGTCTACCAGGTGGCTATGATGATATTACCTTGGGTCGAATTGCAAAGATTGCAAATCAATATCAAGTATCAACCATCATGGTCGAAGCAAACTACGGAGACGGTATGTTTACGTCATTGCTTAGACCTATCGTATATGGAATCTGTGGTCGTGTTGCGATTGAAGAGTTCAAGGTATCGGGAGCTAAAGAGAAAAGAATCTTAGATACACTAGAACCTGTAATGTCTCAACACCGATTGATCTTTGATACCGAAGCTATTCGATCAAAGGAAACACAAATCCAAATCTCAAGAATGCAAAATAAGCGGGGAGCGTTAAAGCACGATGACCGTGTTGACGTTCTCGCCAGTATTGTAAAACTCTGGGTAGACAATCTGGTCATCACACCAGATGAGATTATCCAAAGAAACGTAGACAGAGAACACCGTGATACCGTCAAGGAATGGCTCAGCAATAAGCGTATTGTTGGTCTACTTGGTGAGAAGTATCGAGGTATCGTTGAAGCACAAGAGCGTGTCAATAAACGCCACGGCTCTATAATTGATAATTTCTACAGGAGATAATATGCCTCCATTTACGGCAGCAATCGTCGGTGGTCTAGCCGCTGGATCTGGAATCTTAAGCGGAATGAGCGGAGCTTCTCAAGCAAACGCTCAGGCTATGGCCCAGCAGATGCAACAAGACCAACAGAACTTTCAGAATCGTTGGGCTAATGAAACACAAAACAGAAACATTCTCAGACAGTGGCAAGCTCAGTACCACACGAATAGAGCATTAGAACGCTCGTCATTGCAACAAGCTGTGGCAGCTCAGTACTATGGCACCAAGTCATATCAGAATGCCACGTCAGAACTTAGCAAGCAAACTCGTCAAGTTACAGATCAGGCATTAGCTTCTGCATCCTCTAGTGGTATTTCGTTGAACTCTGCTTCTGTTCGGGCAACCCTCAGACAAGCGGCAACGGAAGCTCAAAAGATGTCCAAGAATATGCGAGTTAATTATATGAACACAATGCAAGATATTTCTACACAACGAGAGAACATCTTGGGCCAAAGAAACCTAGCTGCTCCAGAGCAGATGGCTTTCTTAAACACAACGGGCGGTATTGTTAATTCGTCCTCAAACATTATGGCAACTGGCTTGGCTACTGGACTCATGTCTGGTCTATCTGCTGGTATCGGCGCATATAGGGCGGGATCATAATGCTTAATCAAAACAAACTACAGAAGCTGTTTGAAATTGCTACTGGTCAACAACCAGAAACGCAACGTCTAACAGCTGCAAAGAAGAAGACCAACACATTAGATCGTGTAAAGAAGCGTAAGGATATCTTTAAGTCTATCTATAACGATCCGTTTGATGCCTTCGAAAAGTGGTACCAAGACTCTCTTAAGGATGTCTCTTCAGACAACGCTGATGAGTTTTGGTCTGAAGCTGAGCAGGAGTTTCCCGGCAGTCCCGATCAAGCTAAGGATTGGTTACGGTCTCAAGTTAAGAAGCCAACCGATCCAGCTGCACGGGAATCGTCTTTACGAAACACAATGACCAAGGCACCGTCGTGGTTAAACCAAGAGCTATCCCCAGAGTTAGCAAACACAGAACAAGAAGTAACGTCACAAAATCTCAGCAAGTCACAGCTTGCATATCGCAAGGTTCTTGAAAATAAGATTCAAGCTTTTAAGTTTGATCAATTAGATCCAGACGTTCCAGCTGAAATTCACGTAGATGACATGATTAAGTTAGAGCTTATGGGCCTACTTGATGGTGCATCAATCATTGAGGGACGCTTTGCAACAACAAATAGAGATGGCTCTATTCAACCAGCATTTGCTTTAAGCAATTCTACTGAAGCTAATGGTGTTGGTCTTGGTCCAGAAACTGAACTCATTACAAAGATGGCTAAGCCATTGTTTGAACGAGCCGTGGTTGATGGACTAGATACGGGTATCGCAACACAGGAAATGAACAACAGAGCGGTAACAGGTGCTGGCCTACAGATGCTACCAAACATGGATGTATCTGAGTGGTCAACAATCTTAGGCGCAATGCCAAAGCAAGATATTCCAGCTGCTGTTCAACAGGGCTTTAACAGACGGGCTGAGATAGATCCCTTTGCCTCTGGTGAAGAGATGCTAGCTGATTCCCTATCTATAGAGGACTTACTTAGATGATTGAAATGCAAGGACCGGGGGTATTTCTAAATCCCCCTAATCAACCAATATATCAAGAAACACAAGTTAAGCTTCCAGAGAATGTCGTTGGCGTTGGTCAAGGAATTGACTGGGGTGCCATTGGTGAATCTGTTGCCAAGTTTGGAACAGAACTCGTATCTTATGATATTGAAGATAAGCGTAAGAAAAAGCAACGCCTACTTGAAGATCTAGAAGCAAAAACACAAATGAGCATTGACAATGCGTCTGCTTATAATGATTTTGATTCTGTAGATGCTCAAATTACAGAGTATAAAAACCAAGTCAAAGAAATCGTTGGTTACGATATTGACTCGGATGGTGGCGGTGAAACAAGCTCAGCTCTGTTGGAGCAAGCTAGAAAGACTGCTTATAATTTCGATCTCTACGGTCAAAGGGCTAGACGAGAAACAGCAGATGATGTTATGTTATCTGCGTTTAACGATGACAGTCTTGCGTTTCAGGAATACCTATTAACATCCGACAATCCAACTTTTGATATTGAAGGTAGACTTGTCCAGCTTGAGCAAATGCAAAAAGACGTTCAAGATAAACCTCAAAAGACAATGGGTGATAGAGCCTATCTTGCTGCTGTTCGTAAAGAAAAGATTGACTTACTAGAAACACAGGGAAAGATGACAGCAGCTTCTGCTAAAAGTTTTAACGAGGCTAGAGAAGCTGATAAGAAACAACTGGAAGGTCGCATTGCAAACCACAACAAGGAACTAAGAAGTATTTGGGAGCGGACAGAACAGCTTGCAAAAGAAACTTCAGCATTACGCGCTAAACCGGATAAGACAGAAGCTGAAGTTGCTGAACTTAGATCCCTTGAAATTAGAATGAATTCAGAAGCTTATCAGGTTCAAAGACTAGAAGCTATAGCATATAAACTTCAAGACTCTTATGCACAGGAGTTTTATGGTAGATCTTGGGATGAAAATATTGCCAAGAGCATGCCAGAAGATACGTATTCAAATATCTTAAATGCTAAAAACAGTAGAACAAATGCCCTTAACACGGCATCCTTTCTACCGTACAAGAGAGCTGAAGAAGCTCAGAGAATGCAGATCGCTAGCGTAACGGATAGAGTTAACTCAGCAATTAGACAAGCTGAAGCTGATATTAATCTTATAGATTCGGTTATTAAATCTGCACCGGAAGCTGATAGACAAGGATTTATTAACGCAAGACACGCTAGAATCACAAAACTTGAAAAAGCTCTATTAGAAATTAATAGTGGTGGTGTTCCGCTTATTGTTCAAGATCTAACTAAAACAGTAGACGGCTTAAAATTCTTCGGTCAATCACTTAAGTTTGATTCGTCACCAACTGCATTAACGGAGTTTACAGCTAACGCAGTAGAGTCCTATAGTCAACCGCACGAAACAATTTATAAGACATTTAGAAATACCGTCGATAAGTTCAATCAGTTCTTGTCAACTCGTCAGGATATTCCTGGGTCATCAATTACCGGAGATTCCAGAGAAAAGCGAACAAAGAAAAATTTAGCTAGCTATAGTAAATTATATCAGCGAATACCAAATTTAAATTTAAACCCGTCTGAGATCAACGAAGTATTTCTTGACGTAATACAAAAAAATGGTGTTGATCCTTATCAAGCGGATGGCATCAACATCAAGCCGTGGAGTGAACTTTCAAAAGAAATACAGGCAGCTGGTATTCAACTAACACCAAATGGATTCTTACACACAGAAATTGGCGTAAATGCTATTACTGAATTGTTAAGATCTAATGCTCCACTAGATCAATGGCAAAATATGTTGGCGTTTGGTTCTGCGGGAAATGAGTGGTTTGCCGTGCTGAACGCTTCTCACAGCGAATCTCCAATGAATGGTGGTGTTGCGGATATGCTTGCTGGGGCGTTAATGAACCCAGACACACGCCAAGCAGCGACAGCTGCGTTTATTATGTTTACACCAAAGGATCATATTGCTAGCAATTTAGATAGAATTCGTAACACGGGAATTGGACAGCAAAACCCAGCTGGTTTTACCAATGCTTTCGAAACACTACAGGCTCTAGCTAAAGAGCATGGTGGTAATGGAGATCCTTTAAAGTTTATTCAAGGCCAGCTTATTGATGTTGAGTTACTAAAGGAAAAGCAGAGACTTCAGAAACTTAGCCGCAGCTCAGACGTTCTACAACCGCTGGTTGGAGCCTATAGTACACGTGAGAATCTCTCTGAAGAAACACAAGACAAAGTTAAATTGAATGCTATTATGGTGGAATTACGAGATAATGTATTTCCACAAATAGAAGCTAGGGTTGGCCCTAATGTAAATCTACAGAGTTTATTAACTGGAAATGCTGTAAATCCAGCACTTAGGGAGATTTCAGAAATTGCAATAGGTCACTACTATGATGCAAAATACGATCCACGAACTAAATACTCAGATGAAGATTTGTGGGAAATAGCCGCAGATCGAACAAACAAAAGTCTACAGAATTTTGTTGTTAAGTCCTCTGGATTACAGCTAGAGAAACCAGACACTCCGGAACCACCAGTGGGAATAGCCGACCGATTCATTGCTGGATCTGATATTCAATATGGATTACAGGACGGTGGTAAACAAAATCTTAATGTTCTATTAGATGCAGACTTTGATGTGAATGGCCTTGACAAAAGTACATTCAATCAATACGGTACATTTACCGCCCCACCAACAGATATGGAAAACCCAGCCGCAGTGGCTCTGGCTGTGTCAGCTGTACGTGGCATGGACGTATCAGGAATTCCTGGCAATGCCTCCAGTAATATAATGGCAATAGCTACAGAAGTTATTGGTGGTCACAAGGATAATAGAACAATGCTTGTGGCTCAAGCCGCCCTAAAAGACTTAGGAAATCCCAAAACACTTACAGAAGCCATTGCAACCGCTAAAAGAAATATGCAACGCATACAAGCTGGTATTGACAGTGGCGAGTTCAAGTTTGTTGTCGGTACGGACATTAGTAACCTAAACAAAAAGCAAACAGCAACAACTGTTGAACTTCGAAATAAGGATAATGTTCTAGCTACATTCCAACCATCTCCAATCAAGAAATCAATGCTTGGTTCTAATGCTCACCGCTCAGCATTAAAGAGAATGTCCAAAGAACAATTCTCCAGATTTGCAGTAGGTAAGATTAATGCTGGTGAGGTAAACCACGCAATGGTTGTGGATTACCTAACCGCTAATGGTATCTCTAATCAATCCCTTAGAGAAACTACACAGTGGGGTAATATTATTCCATGGGCTTCACCGATGTCTGGTCTTCCTATTCCAATGAGTATTCCAAACGAAGATTATCGTTACGAGTATGTTGACCACATGGGTAAACCACAATGGTTTGTTACTAAGGATGGTGAGCCGAGACAGCCAGTAAACGGATTCTTATCTACTGATGGTTTAAAACCTTATCGAACAATATTAAAACCACAACCAAAAGCACCTCAACAACCCAAAACATCACAACAACCAAAAGAAACATACGGCAAATATGTTTACACTGGGGCAGAATCAAGATTATCTCGTCGTACTGGTGTAACTGGTATTGCTGGTAAGCCCCTGCTCATGTATGAGTGGAAGGGAATGGGTACGCCTTGGCAGTTAGATACAGCTCGTTATGGTGATGATACGTCACCTACAAAGGTAACGTTAGAGCCACAGGAAATGGAGTTTGAAACAACTCTTCGAAACACACTACAGGCACCGATGCCCTTTATGAAGACGTGGAGTGAATTTATTGCTCCACACATGAGGCCAAAACGGGAACAAGTAACAAGCACAAAAGACGCTTCACCTGCAATACAGACTTTTAGGGAGTGGGAAAAAGATCAAAAACTTTTGGGTGTTACATCCGAAACAACGGAAGAACCGGAATCACGTCTTGGTGTACGTAGCGATGGTCTGATTGACCATAAGACCGTACTTACAACCGTTGCTGGTAAACCTGTTGTAATCTCCTACTCTAAGCCGACCCTCAGTAATAACTGGGTCATGGAGGTTGTTGAACCGGAGGTCGAAGAAAGCGAAAGCACAAACGGCTTCATGGACTTTAAGCGAGTATCCAGCGTTGTTAAGGGGGTTGCGGCTTCATTCATTTATGCCAAGCCAACTTCCAGTAAGAACTGGAATCTAATTCAGGGACCGATGGTAACTGATCTTGGTGGTGAAGTGATTCAATCACTGCAACAAGGATATGTAGATGGTCAGTTGTTTGGTCTTCGTCTTCCAACTAAAAATCAAGTAGTCAAGGCAGCAATGGAAGTAAACAATGCTGTTGAGAAATACTCGATGATTGCTGGTGAGGTTTGGAGACAAGCTCAACTTGCAAACTATATACACCCAACCAACAAGCATGTAAGACGGCAATACGTCGAAGCTCACGAAGCTTATATGAGATCATTAACTTTGATTGCAGAACGCAATCGAATCAGAAACCAACCACGCGAGACTGTAAAAATCTTCGATGACTTTGTGTCAAGAGAAGCTGATAATCTCGTTGAAATTTCTGATAATTATGTCGAACGATAACAATGGTGGGGGTCTAACAGCCCCCACCTATTTTTAAGGACTTAAATGAATAACGATTTAGATCGACTTTTCGAAGAGAACAGCAAACCTCTTCCTTCAAAGTCACCTACCGTAAACTTCACAAATCCAACGTCTATGTATTCTGGTCAAACACCAGACATGGGCGAACAACAAATCAAGAATGAAAAGATTTCTCTTGGTCTTCTTAGCCCATCCTTTCTAAATGGAAGGTGGAATCTAACTGAATCTGGGTTGACCAAAGAAGAAGTAGGCGATACAGCCCTTTCCTTTACTATTGGTGAGGGTTCTAAGGGATGGGGTGAACGCTCCATTCAAAAAGCATACCGTATGGTGGATCAGTTTGAGAACAAGGGCGATGCCATGTTCACAACGGATAACCGTGAAACTCACCACTGGGAACAGTTTGTAGAAGGTATTAACTTCTTCAATATTTTTGGAGAGAACGAAACGTTCCGTAGGGCCGATGAAGTTAAGAAGATTCTTAGCACTGTTGACCCAGAGTGGACTTATGAAAAGCAACTATCAGCCCTTACGGAGTGGCAAGAATCAAACCCAGAAGTAAATGACTTTGTGGCTCAGGCAGGAATTAATATCCAAGATTATGTACTAGAGACACGAAACCAACAAGCATTTATCTTTAACATTAACGAAGCCGTACAGCAAGCCAGATTAAACATCGGCATGCAACGGTTTGAAAAGGACAATGGAACGTTGTCCAAGCTTGGCAACTCCTTAATTGAGGGTATAAAAGACCCATTGATCCTCCGGGATATGGCACTCACCAGCGTAGCTACCCTTGGTTTGGGTACCGTGGCTGGCCTTGCTGGGGTCTCTGCCAGAGCCTTGTCTGGGTCGGTTGCTGCTGGTGTTAATTCCTCCCGCGCCCTTAGGGGTTTAAACCTCGTTAGACAGGCCGCTAACACCGCCGCGCTAGCGACAGGCCCAATGACTGGTCTCATCGAAGGACCAGCCTACGCGGCTATTAGGGCCGTTGTACCGTCAGCTGGTAGATCAGCTGTCAGTACCCTGTCAGCCCGTGGATTGGCATTAGCCCTTGAGGGTGGCGTTGCTGGGGCAGTATCGTCCTTGGCAGACCAGAAGGCCGATAACGAATGGCGTTCCTTGGTCTTTGCAGATACCGAAAAGGCGCTTAAGTATAACCTTGGCGAAACCGCCCTAGCTGCTCTAACTGGCTCCCTTGGTGCCGTTGGTGTTGCAAGCGCAGTACGCTTTGGTCTGGGGTCCATCGGTGACTATAAGTATTATAAGACCGGAGACTGGGACGGTTTCCGTAGACAGATTGCAAACTCAATGGATACGTGGGCAACCACCAAGGATGGCGATATCGTCTGGGGTAATACCCTTAGCGATGGTCGTGGTATCTTCTTTGGTGATACAGTCGATAAGTTTATGAAGAGCTATGACGGCAGAGACTTTACAAACGTCATGCTCAATGGCTCACGTCTCTTTGGTAAGTTCAATCCCCGTATTGCGGGTAAGATGAACCTTGACGTTAAGCGCGTCATGCCAGTTATCGAAGAGTTTGAGAAGGCAACAGGTGTGGCTGGTGAAGCTGCTATGCTTAGCGTAGATGGCGTAGATCCAGAAACCCGTGGTATCTTTAATCAACTTGTTAACGAGTCAAACCTTGCAGATGCAGACCTAACCATTGATGATGTTAAGGCTGTATTGGTTGATTACAATACCAAGCAACAACCACAACCACCTACGGCAACTGGTCGGTTACTTACCGAAGCACCAGTAGCCACCCAACAAGTTGAGGTTGCAAGACAACTTAAGAGATTGGTTGCTGCCAAGAGTGTTGATAGACGCTTGGAACAAATCGGATTATCATCCGCTACGGTTCTAAACAACGCAGAAGCAACACTTGGTCGCAGTATCAATCTATCGTCAGATGCAGATTTCCAGAACTTTATTACCGCCGCACGATACGAAGCGGCATCGGTAGATGAATCTCAGGTTGTAAATACCTTTAAGAGAATCGTCACTGGTGACTTTGGTGGCGGTCGTGTCATTCCAAAGGAAGTTGTTGATAGCATCTTTGTTGCAGCTTTTGGCGATAAGCCAATCGTTGTTACCGCAACGGGTTCAAATAAGAACTTTGCCGTTGTCGTTGATCCAAAGAATAAGGATGTCTTTGCCACCAAGCGAACCTTGGAGAAGGGCGATGATGGACAACTCAGCATTAAGCTTCGAGCCGATGATCCTAAGTCCCCATTCTTCTCAAAGGATGTCCTTACGGTTGATACGGATACCTTGCAAGCAAAGCTTGTTGAGGTAAACGAAAAGCTTAACAAGGCTTGGAATGACGTAAAGACGGCTAAGATTAAGGAAACAATTGAAAAGGTAAAGAAGACAAAGGTCAAGGAAGAACTTGTTAAGACCTTTGCTGAAGGTACCTCTGTAACCGTAGACAGCATTAAGAAGATCTTCGATCTTACTAAGGAAGAGGCTACGGTTGCTAAGATCATCATGGACTCATTAGGTTATGATGGTGATTCTAATCTACTTAGAATCGCTTCCCTAGTGGCTGATGATAGAAACGCAGAGATCTTCTTCGAGGGTAACACCGCTCTTATTCGAGCAACCAAGTCTTCAGACGTTGGTACCGTTACCCACGAAATGTCTCACTACTTACAGGTAATGATTCTTGATGAACTTACTCCAGACGCTCGACATGCCATTGGTATTACAGACGAGATCTGGGAAAAGTTTAAGGACTGGGTTGGTTATACGGGAACTGAGTGGACCGAAAAGGCAGCAGAGAAGTTCGCTAATGGTATGTCACAATACGTTAGACGAGTTATGTCTGGTGATGGTCGCGCTCCTAAGACCCAAGTTCAACGTCTATTCCACAGAATTGGCGACCACCTTGGAGATCTTGGTCAACGCTTCAAGAGCCAAGAGGCACTAGAAGCTGGCATGATAATGAGCAAGGAAGCCGAAGATGTATTCGAAGCTTTGTTCAATCGTTCCAACTCTAAGATCGGTGAGTTGTTTGACTCAGCCTATCAGGGCTTGTTTAAGCGATTGCCAAAGGAACAACGCCTTGCCATTGGTAAGGAAATCCTTGGAGAGATGGCCTTTAACGACTATCTTGCTAAGAAAGAAATTGAATTCGAAAAGGCTAAGCCAGTTGTAGATAAGCTTGCTGAAGCTGCGGCAACTAAGCCAGTTACTGTAACAAGTGTTGTGAATGAGATCTATGAAAAGGTCAACAACGCAACACGTAAGGTCATTAAGGAAGCTATTGCTTCTGGTATGAGCAGAGAATCTGTTCTCACCTTCCTAAAGGACGAAGAAGCAAAGATTGGTACGGTTACATCTATTGATGCCCGTCCAGCTAATAAGCTTACAAAGCCAACAAAGCTTACAGACGAAGAGCTTGCAAAGTTTGCTGCAATTGAATCCCCATTCATCAGCGTTGTAGACGATGTAAAGGTTAAGTTTATTGATGCCGCTTTCAAGACTGAAGAGAGTAAGTTATTCTTCAGTAAGGAAGATCTACAGGATGAGATTAAGAGACGCGCTGCGTCAAAGGTCAGTAAGACTGAAACTGATATCGGTATTTCATCTGAGCTTAAGGCAGACCTTGAAGAACTTCTTGGTCCAGGAACCTTTGTCGATTCTGCTGGCATGAAGGTAGAACTAACCCCAACTGAAACTGTTGTTGCTACTAAGGTTGCAACCGTAGTTGAAACGGCTAAGGTAGACAAGGAACACGCTACGGCTGTCATTGCTGCTTTGGAAGAAGGTAGAACACTAGATGCTGTAGAAGCAAAACGTGCGCCTATCGTTACTCCAAAGGTTATCAATGTTGAAGAAACTCCAGTAAGCGTTGAGACTGAGCTTGTTGCTTTGGCTGCCATCAGTACTGAAGCTTCGGCTACAGCTGACAGCCTAAGTATTCCTGCAGCAAAGAAGGCCGAAGTTAAGACTGTTGTTGCTGCAGCTGTTGCAAATCCAAGTAGAGCCAAGTCTTTGCTTGAGAAGTATACTACTACAAAGCTTGAGGATGTTGCTGGTGTTTCTGCTAAAGCGGAAGCTACAACCACAAGACAGCTTCCAAGCGATCTAGTTAAGCAATTCTTTGAAGCTGAATTACGCGCTCAAATCTCTAGACACACCATCGAAGGAATTATGGGTCTAGACGATAAGAACTTTAGTCGTTTCCTAGAATTAGAAAAACTAGCTGAAAAGTTTGAAGGTCCGCTTGATGCTTTAGTTAGAGAACCAACCCCAGAAAATCTACAAGCAACAGCTAATACCATTAACTGGTCAATGGAAGACTTGAAGGTTTACGTCAGCGGTGCATTGCACAAGCGTAACGGTTCTTTGATTGCAGAGTTTGTTGGAGCTAAGAAATTTGTAGAGCGGAACATTGATACAATTAAAGAAACTAGAAAATATATTGAGGATAAGAAGTCGGCTTATGATGCAGCTAGAGCTGTACCTGAGGCAAATAGATCTAAGGCTCAAGAAGACTTAATTAAGAAGTATGATAAAGCCAAGGGAACAGTCAGTCAATTTAATAACTCCATAGAGAGACTAAAGATTGGTGTACTTGGTAACACCGTACTCGAAGTAGTGCCACAGAAAATTAGTAAAGCTAAGGCTTATCTAGATAAGGGTGAGTCTATTCAAACAAAGTGGTTGCAACTACAGAGCCTTGGCGCAACGGTTCAAGACTTATTATTTAAAAATATGATTGAAGCCGATCTAATTACCACTCTCAAAGCAATTGAGAAAAACATTGATCGTCTTGCTGAATTGGTTGAAACAGATGGAGAAGAAGTAGGTTTTCCGGACTGGAGAGAACTACCTAAGATTGAACTGTGGGCTAATGGATACATGAAATCAAAGGCTGCTTCCTCCTTTGTAAAGAAGATTATTCGTAATCTTGAATTAAATGCAAAGCGAAGATTGGAAGGAACCAAGAAGAAGGTTGGAAGTGAAGAGGTAGTGGGTGCTAGTGGTGATGCGGTAAACGTATTAGAGGGATCGCAAAAGGTTGAAGGGGTGTACACAGACGATGAGAAAAAGGACTTCTACGTAAAGCAACAAGCTGAAAGCGAAGCTCTTAGAAATCTAGCTACACTGTTTCATGCTCACCTAGTTGATATTGGTAAGACCGAACTCGCTGCTGTCTTTATGGCAAGACGTGAAGGTATATTACAAAAGGCTTCTGATATTGATAACACAGCACGACTTCTAGAGAATTACGGAATTCAACTAACCGTAAATTCTGTTGAGAATCGTATCTCAGATCTTCGTAATGAACTTACAACATTTGTTGATGGTCTAGCAGAGGACGAAGCTAAGGCAATTCGAAAGCTTCTTGATCTTGAGTTTAAGCCTAAGAAACAAAAAACTCTTGCTCAACGCATCTCTACAGAAGACATGGAAGATCTATCAGAACGCTTAATGTCAGCTGGACCACTTGATGTCATTCGCGCTCCTGATTATTTAATCAGAGCTGCTCAAGAATCTTCCAGTGATCTCTATAGAAGGATTCTTTCAGGTGAACTAGAAAATGGTGTTCAAGTTCTTGAAGAACTAGCGAACAATCCGCAATCAAAGTATAAGACACTTGCTGGTCAAATCCTAAACGAACATAGAGACTATTTAGAAACGGTCGGTGTTTGGGTAGCAAAGCTTGACGATAATACTGAGGGTCTATACACCTATGACAACATCTTCCTAAATGTTAAGGAAGGTACGGTCAATGTACCAGCCCTCATTCACGAAGTCATTCACGCCATAACAACGAAGGAAATAGACGAAGCTGGCTTTACTCAAATAGAAGGACGTGGACACGTTGCCTATCTAGAAGCACTTCGCAATAGTGTTCAATCCGGTGTTGATCTAAACGGTAAAAAACTAAAGGCAAGTGTCAAGTCAATCGCTGCTAGTTATCTAGCAACAGTTGATTGGATTGATCGTACTCCTGAAGCTTTACAGTTATTGGGTTCAGACTATAAAGAAAAGTTTGTTGGTCGAGCTGATGCTGTAGAGTTTCCCACAACAACCCACTATGCTTTGATCAATCTTCACGAATTCATTGCAAACACATTGACTGATTCTGATGTTCTCGCTTTCTTTGCTGGGGCTAAGGCTGCTAGTGGAGCAGCTAAAACAAGACCAGTTAAGGAAATGCTTAATGGTATTTCTAGGTCTATCTTTCCTAGAGCAACCGAAGAACAGATAAAGAACGTTGATAAAACACTACAAGAAACTATTGTTTCAAATCTTGTAACTGGTGTGGTCAAGAGTAAGGTAGAACCAGTTGATCAAATGGGCATGGTATTAATGCCTGAGCCTACTTATGTTCCCTTTAGATTAGTCGGTACTGAGATTCAAATTCCTGAGGTTGTTAGACTTGGAGATGAAGCTGAACTTCGTTCTGCTCTCAAATCTGCTAAGGGTAGGGTCTATGCTCAACTTAACAAGATTACGGAAGAAGAAGCTAAGGGTGGGGATTGGACTTTAGATGGTTCTATTCTAGAAAACGAATATGGTGAAGAATTCGAAGCTTTTGGTTTCGAGGACGGCACAATTGGTGCATTGCTTGCACACAACGAACTTGCGTATAAGGGCGCTACTAAGTATTTTGAAACACCTGATAAAGTCTTTATTAAGATAAAAACAAACGAAAAACCGTATTCTGACTCAGTAACACAAGCTTTACAACTTATTCTAGACGGTAGCTTATACGATCTTTTTCCAAAAATGGATTTACAGCAATTGTCGTATGAAAAGTATTCTAATAGTGACTTTGCAAAGCTACCCATTAATGAGCAATTAAAAACGGCTCAGTACGCATATACAAAAATTACAACTATTCAAAACTTACTACCATACAAACATAAGGTTTTTGAGACACAGAGCAATAATGCAAAAACATTATTAGAAGCAGTTACTCAATTAAAATCAGCGTTAGACTTGGCTTTTCCACCCGAACCTACAATATCAAAGGTAGGTGATAGTAAGTATTTTAAGAAGCTTACTGAGTTACCTACTATCTTCGATGAGTGGACGGTTGGAATAACCCATAAAGACTTATCAACAAGTGATGGTTATTACTTTAAGGTTAAAGATTATCAGAAAGATAATGCATTTATATTAAGTGCGCTTCTTACTCAAAAGCCACTAGAGTGGGCTGAAGACAATGGTGAGTTTATGCTTAAGTATACACCAACAATTAGCGAACTTTCAACAGCTCAACAAACATTGCTGTACTTTTTACTTGGGGAAGTACCAAGTTCTGATAAAGTTCCAATATGGGAACCAACAGTTTCTATACTCTACGATGTTCACTTAGAAAATTATTTTAAGGAATTTGGTGTGGATGGTATAAAAGCTGTACTTAAGTCTGAAATAGCACTTGACCTTATTCCAGTAGATATTGATTCTCAAGTACTAATAGATATTAAAACAAATCTAAAGAAGTTAAGCAACTATTGGTATGATGAATTAGACAAAAAGGGTGTTAATGTAGAAGACGATCTTTCTGCTGTTCCTACAGATGATGTACAATTTCTTTTAGATAACTATACCGTAGCAAAACTTGAAGTTGATTCGGTGTTTCCAGAAAACGCCACGATTATTGGTCCACAACTTGGATCTAATCCAGGACATCAAGTTGAAATTAATGGTAGCAAGTATTATCTAAAGGCAGCAAAGAGCAAGCGGCATGCTAATATGGAAAGAGCAGCTCAGTTGCTCTATCGTATGCTTGGTCACGAATCCTTGGTATCTGAATTTACAGATGCTTCAAATCTTGGTTCCGAGTTTAAAACATCCATTTTGACTCCCTGGGTAACAACAACCAAGTTTGATTTTGATAATAAGGACCACGCTGCAAAAGCAAAGTTGCTATACATTCCATCAGCTTGGCTTGCAAATTGGGATGTCTTTGGTCAAACCTATGACAATGTTTCTGCCGAAGGTGTGATTCTTGATGCCGGAGGATCGCTTGTTTATAGAGCTAGGGGTGGAGAGAAGGACTTTTCAAATACCTCTGTTAAGGAATTAGACTCGCTACGAGACCTAAGTAAAAACTTCACAGCAGCTAATATCTTTATGGAGCTAACACCAGAGGAAATTAAAAGTCAGATTGCTAATTTAGAAGCAACGGCATCAAATGAACAAATTAGAGATGTTGTATTCAGTGTGTTTGATCTTTCAGATCCCTCTGAAAAAGCAGACGCTGACAATCTAGTTAAAACATTGATTGCTAGAAAAAACATTATTGTTGCATCTTTAAAGGAATTAGGTTCTATTGAGAGCAGAATGCCAACAGAGCTTCGTCGTTTTATCAAAATGCCAACTACGGCAGCCGAAGAAGATATCTTTTACATAAGAGAAGCAGCCAAAACCTTTGAAAACGCATCGCTAGAGGATAAGCAAAAAGCATTGGAATTTATGCACACCGTTCTAGCCAATGCTGACATGAGTGGAGAACTTCTTCGTTCTAATTTCTATAATGCTTATACAGAGTTTCGCTTAAAGTTATTGGGTGGTACTCAACTTAATAGAAGAGAACTTATTTCTAAATTCTTTACCAATGATAGTGGTAGAGATATTGCTATTAGAGATGAACTTGGAATGCCAATTACGTTTTATCGTGGAACTAATAGGCCAGATGTTGATGCTCAAAACGGCGATGAAGTAAGTAAAGGTTCTTGGTGGGGAACCGATCTAAACGTTGCTAGAGATTATGGCGGCGGAAGATCTATTATGAGTGCTTATGCTGCCGTTCCACCAGAACGTATTAAGGTTGTTAAGCTTCGTGAAATGACACATTGGTCACACGTAAAGAAATCAGATATCCTTGATCCAGAAGTTGTAAAGTATTTAGAAGATCGAAACTTTAACTTTGGTGGTAAAGTAGATGACATTGCATTTGCTTACTTAGATCTTGTTGAAGATAAATATGATGCTGTACGATTGCTCGATGTTAAGGATTATGCAAAGCTTGGTTCAAAGAAAATTCCACACGATCAGTGGGTATTCAGACCAGATAAGCAACTCTTAAAGAATCGCAATGCTCTTGAGTTTAAGAAGACAGGATCACAAAATCTTCTATCGCAAAAGCGAGCTGTGCAAATCACAAGAGATATCATTGATGTCGCTAAGTCGGTTGGTGCAGACACGAAGGAACTAGAAGCAAAGCTTGCTGAGCTTGTTGACTCCGCTGAGGTTCGTAGACGTAATCTACTAGCTGCTGGCTTACATGAAGAAATGGAACCAGAAGATCTAGAGATTATCAATAGTATGATCAAGGGAACGAAGGCGTTTAGTCAGCCAGCCGTTGATCACCTCACACGAAGAACCAAGCCATCAGCTACCGTGGCTGCGGCTTCTAGAATTAAGTTCTCAGGTAAGAACTACAGAGACTTGACAGATGACGAAAGACGATCTTTCGTTAGTGACGTATTGCTTCCAACAGTAGAAGAAAAGCTTGGCAATAGAAACCGCAGTGCTGGTATCTATTCATTGATTACCGACTCCAAGGTTGGTAAGGGCTTTAACTCTCTCGTTGGTGGTGGTGCCGCTTACGGCGATACTGCCGATGCTCAGTCAATGATGCTACAGTTCTTCTCAAAGATTTACGATCCTCTTATGGATCTTAGAGATGGTGAGCTATCAGGTACATTCGATCTCTTCTCCGTTGACATGGTTAACGCAGAAACAAATAACATGTACAGTGCAGCTGGTCTCTTGGATATCCAGAGAAAGATTACAGCTCAGGTCACAAAGACCGCAGAGTTGGAACAGCTATACGAAACAGCTTGGCTATACCTTGCTGATCTAGAGAGCTTACCAAGTAATGCCGTCCACAGAGAATTGATTGTGGAACTCATTAAGGGTGTCCACAAGTACAATACCTTGGTATCTGGCTTACTTGAGAAGTATGGTACGTTGGTTACGCCAATGAAGCCAACAGAGTACGGTACAATCCACAAGGTCAACATGTTAGCCTTCGAGCAACAAGACCAGTTCGTTGATGCCCTTGTTAAGCATGCCTTGGCAAAGGAACGAGAAAGCAAGGATCTATCCATCATTACGTTGGATGCCTTGGGCTGGGTAAAGCTTACAAGAGATTCGGTTTCTGACGATATCGTATCTGTTGAGGTTAAGGAAGGTTCACCTCTTGGTTATGAACCAGCTGTCTACAAGTATTCTGAATTCAAGAATATGGCTAAGAAAGCCTCACTTGGTAAGGATGCGTTGACTATCTATGAGGATGCCTTAGTGTCTTCTAGAAACTACGTCAACTGGGATATCTATCGGTCACGTGGTGATAACTATACGGCTCTTAGACATACGATGACCGTAGCTAAGAACCGATACCTCAACATCGACTCTCCAGAATCCCGTGGCGGTAAGCCACGTACTGAAGGTGTTGGTGGTGGACGTGAAATGGATATTACCAGAATCTTGTCCCACAACGATATCGCAAAGAATCCAGAACTTGCCAAGTACTTTGATAAGGATATCTACGGATTGATCTATCAACAGTTACGAAGCAGTGTAACCGATGCCATTATGACCAAGTATATCACAGATATGTTTGGTGTTAAGATGTCATTCTTGGATCTCGTTGAGGTTTCTAGAAAGCACGGTGAGGCAAGCAGAGGTCAACTCGCTAAGACTGAACAGGATTCAGTAAACCGTGGTTATGACAGAATTAAGGATATCTGGGAATCAAATACCGGAAAGTTAATGGCAAGTAGAGACGGTCTAGATCGTCACTATAGGTCATTGCTTGAATCTGGCTCTAGACCCCTTGTCCTTTCAGCAAGTGGTCTCAGAGCGGCTTTAACCTCAACTGGTGAAACCGCAAGAGCTATCCTCGCTAGTAACCATAACCGTGGTACGCTACGTCAAGTAATCCCTAACTTCATCCAGACCCTAAAGCTATTTAGTCGGGATAAGAGACAGACCATCCAGCAAGTAGCATCCGCTACTCACTGGCTCCGTGGTCTATCTTCTGACCACCTACTGTTAAGAGCTGAGATGAACCCAAACAATCCATTCGGTGGAACAATCATGGGTTCTAAGCGGGGTGGCTGGTTTAAGAGTTGGGCTGCATCTTGGGCAGGAGCTAAGGAACGAAACAAGTTAGAAGACTCTATTGTTGGTAAGGCAGCTAACTATCTGTCTATTCCAGCAAGTAGACTAGGGGCTCCTCTTGCTTTCGTAAACGATGTAACGACTACATTGCATGTCCAGAATATGCAATACAACCTTACAACAAACTCTTCAAAGTTCATGGCTCTTGCTAAAGCATTGAAGACATCTAACCCAGAATCATTGTCTGACTTTGCATCTCTAGCTAAAAAGTGTGGTCTATCCCCCAAGGAAGCTATAGATCTATCTGCTCTGGGTTTATTAGACCCAGCTAGAATCCAAGTTATGATTGATGCAGCTAAGGACCAACGTAACTATTCCGAAGGTCTATTGGATATCCAACGTCTATTCCTATGGGCTGATGGAGATCCCATCAGGATAGATACCATTAACCGTATGGGTGCCTTGGTAAACGCTACTACAAGACACACCAATACTGATCCTACCTTATTGGATCTACGGATTAATCAATCCCCCTATGCTAGATCTATGGGTGTATTCATGCAGTTCTTGCTTAGTCACTCTACCCAAGAAATAGGTAGACGTAGACGTTATACAACTACTGCATACTCTAAGCACCTCGCTGGTCTAGTTATGATGGAATCTATTGCCTATAGCTTGGCTAGACCCAAGGATGACGATGATGATAGCTGGATCTGGGAAGACGCTAAGGAGAAACCAATCCAAACGGTAATTAAGGTAGGTACCTCTCTCCCTCTCTTGGGAAGCTATCAGTACCTATCTGCTCTTATCCGTATGGGTCTACTAGAAACCCACTCTCAGATTACTGGAGAGAAGTCAGATGAACGATATAGAATTCCTGATCTTTACTCTGGTCCTTCAGAGAACGTACCAAAGAAAGCTTTGGATATGATCAAGGATCTATTGTAATCTAGCTAGAATGCCATTAGAGACGTTCCTGCAGTTAAGACCCCCATCCATAGGGGTAGACTCAGGAACGTCTCTAATAGGCTTATAGGAGGTTTATTGGGGTGGGGTATTTACCTAGACGAGCAGTCCCTGATTTGGTGCTAGGGAACAACCTAGCTGTGATGGAACACAATAAAACAAGAGCGGACTCTCCACTAGGGGAGAGTCTAGGAAAGATAGTAAGGGGAGTATCTAGGGATAACGTAAGGAAGTAACGTAGGATTGTCTTAGAATAATAACGTTACATAAACCCATAACATAAAACACATAGGGAAGTCCTAAGGATATACCCCATACATAACCATTTCACTTTGGAGTTGATCGTTTGGGGACAACGCCCGATAGCTCCAAAGCCGCCTCAGGTACATTCCCCCGTCTGTATCCTGAGTCTATCTATCCCGCTTCCCCTTAACGGGGGAGGTGGGGTTTTCTAAGAAAACGTTTTAGGTATCGAAAATTTTAGGAGGGTACCCCCTTCCCCCACCGGGTATTGGCGTCCCCCTCTACCCCCCCGGCCCTGCGGGAAATTTACCCGGCCTGCGGCTGCTTACCCCCCCTCGGGACAGTCTAGTATCAGCGATCTTCCGCAGAGAGTGACCCTTGGGGTGTTACTGCGGAGGGGATCGCAAGGATAGCCGCGCCTACTTTGTAGGTTTTATGTTACGGGCTACCTTCCCTAACCTTCGGTTTGAAAGTTACTGAAGCCTAACATGTCGTGACGAGCGGCGATAGGGTATGATCCTGCGATACGTTCGCAGGGGTGAATCATCCCGCGTCAAGTCTCAAGTGCGATCTCGGAGACGAGTGAGGCTAGGTAACGAATAAGATCGAAGGCAGTCTACCGCGTAGGGTGTCATCCTACGTTGAAATTCCCGCAACAAAGTCTTTGTTTCAAACATTGACGCGGGAACGTTGGAAACGACGTTCCTGCGATTCGTTTCAAGGGATGTTCCCTTGAAACTTTCCGAAACTTTCACGGAGTTATCTACCATGTCTACCTTCAACATGCCGAATGTCGAATCTTTCCGCCGTGTGTTTCTCCCTACGTTTGTTTCATACCTTCAGGAGAACGGCAAGTTCTCTGTTAGTGGTGACTTGAAGTTGTCGTGTGTGAATTCGTTGGGTGATGTTCCCGTCTTTGTTTCGGGAACTAAATTGACCTTCCGCAGTGTGGTCGCAGGGAAGAATGGCGTCGAATGTGCGTCGCAAGTCAATTGGCGCGAAGTCGATACTGCGGGAACGTTGGCGCAAGTCGCACGGGACTATCTCGTGTCCGAATTGGAGCGTGAAGTTCCCGAATGGTTCAATAACGAGCGCAAGGTCTATAAGTCTGGCCGTGGTGCTGTTAGTGTGGACGTGCTTGAATCGCTCGGCCTCTAATCGCCAGCGTGTGTTCTCTTCAGGGTGTCGGGGGTGAAATTATCCCCCGATACTCTTTCCGTCTAAATTGTTCGCCCCTAACGTTGGGAGTCAATATGTCCAAAGTCAATCCAAAGGTACGGGATGTCATGGCACCGATTGTGCAAGCGCAAGTAAAGGCGGCGTGTGAACTTCGCACGGAACGTGCCTTGCGTGAAGCATTGGATAGTGTTGTCAAGTGGTCTGGACAATCGCGGACAAAGTGTTTCGCGGCATTGTGTGTCAAGTATCCGCAATTCAAACAATTAGGGAGTCTCTAATGGTCAAGCCAATTCACTACCTTCGAACGTGTGTAGGGAATGTGTCTCGGATTGTTCCTGCGGAGTATGTCCACAATCGGGAACAATGCGAAACGTGCGGGGATTATATCTCCGTCAAGTGTGTGGTGGCATTGGTTTGGGCCGATGTCGATAGGCCAATTGAGTGGGGACGTGTGAATCCCGCAGGTGTCGGGATTAGTTGGGAGGATATTGAGTTGGCCGACTTTGTTCACACAAAGTGTCCTGCTCCCGTGTGGATTGTTCCACACGGATTCAACGTCGAAGATATCGACGCACACTGGGGCGTAGATTGTGACTAATCAGGAATGTTCGGGTGAAAGTATCCCGAACGTTTCTTTCATCGTGTGTCTTCTCGCAACTTTGGAGTCAAACAATGTACGTGACTGAATTGTTCTTCTACTGTGCCGTGGCAATGTTTGTGACGGGATGTATCTACGTGGCTGGCAACATGATCTCTAACCTTGAGGATTGATAATGCGTCAAATTGAACGTGCAATGTGCATCGCAATTCGTTCGAACAAATCTTTCAAGCGTGGAAATACGGAAGTGTTGGTGACAAACAACGGTGCGGAGGTGTTCCTGCACGGGAATAGTATCGCACGATATCACCGTCCGTCACACACTATGTTTGTGACGTTGTGTGGGTGGAATACTAGCACAACAAAGTCACGAATCAATGCCCTGCTTGATTCGTTCGGGACTGGTGTACGAGTGTACACTAAGAAGTTTGAGCCACACTATATGGTGTGTGGTCAATCGTTTGAATTTGAGAGCGAAGGACATATCTTCCTCTGTAACTAATCTCGGAATGTGTGGGTGAAATACCCCACACCTTCCTTTACTCTGTCTGTAGACACATAGTTAGGTCACAGATTATCAAGGGAAGATAATCTAGTGGCAACTCATACGTCTTCCCAACGTATGTGGTATTATGTCGGGGGTTAGATTCCCCTGCGAGATTTCCCGAAATGTATGGGTGAAATATCCGATACGTTTCATCGTGTGTTTCTTTACAAGGAGTAAGAAATGTCCAAGACCGAACAAGAACTTCGTGAGTGGTGTGAGGGTGTTGAGGCAGATAACGATACTCTTCGTCGTGAGGTTGCACGTCTCAGCAAGGAGCGGGATGAACTCAAGCAACTTGTGACGGATTCAATGCGCCTTACGGAACGTTGTGCCTTGAAGTGTGAGGAACTCAACAGGGAGGCAAAGGAACTTCAACGTATGTACTGCCACGCGGCAGCGTTAATTGGCCGATGTACCCCAAATCAGATTGCGAAGCAACAAGGTTGGGACTGCTTCTACAATGATTTAGTTGACGCAAACGCAAACAACCAAGACTTCCGTACTACGGATATGGGCTAAGGAGATAAACCAATGGGCTACTACGTTTCGACAGAACGTTCAGACATCTCAATCTGTGACGAAACTTTGTTCGTTGAATGTGTCAAGCGTCTGTTCTCTCCTGAGAATATCGCCAAGTATGGTGAGACGTATTCGTGGGGAGATGATGGTAGTGTTGTGAAGTCTCTCAAGTTCATTGACCCCGACGATGTGCGTATGGCGTTCATCAGAGATTCTCTCGCCAGAATCTTTGATCTCTTTGGGTATGTCGTTAATGAGTGTGGAGATGGTTCGATTCAGATTAGTAAGGACGGCAAGTGGGGAGATGATGAATTGTTCTTCTCAACTATTGCCCCTGCTATTGGTGACGGTAGTTATGTTGATATCGTGGGTGAGTGTGGCGAACGTTGGCGATACGAATACCATGACGGTGTTTGTTATCTCCGTGAATGCAACGAAGTTCGGTGGATATTCGATCCCGCAATCAAACTGAAAGGACTGCAATGAACAAGTACACGATCTACATTCCGTTCTACATTGCCGACGAAACTGGCAACCCCAGTGTGTGTGCCAAACAGATTGGCCTGTCGATTGTCGAGGAGATTGTCAACGAAACTGGAGGTGCAACTGTCACCGAAGGTAAGGGGTACTGGAGTAACGGGAAGCACATCGTCAATGAAAGTGTGTTCATTGTCGAAACATGTGCTGAAACTCTCAACACACAACGTATTGCAGCAAGTATCAAGTTGCAACTGAACCAACAAAGTGTTCTCATTCTTCGCCAAGAAGTGGAGTCTTTCTTCCTATGAATACAACGACATACATTTCGGACAACCTTGTTCAGTCAGCAATGTTCGGGATTCGTAACGAGCAGGAGTATAACTGGTGGCAGTTTGTCCAGTCTAACTTCTGGTTGAACGATACCGAATCTTCCATTCTCGCAGATCTCATTGAGGAGTACAACAATGAAAGCGTATAATATCTACACCAGTAATCGTGAATCAATCGCTGTGGATTTGTCTGTGATGTCTGATGATGGTCGAGACTATCAAGGTCTATTGACTGTATATCTTTCACGGTGCTACCGTAAGAGCGGTATGACGTGGGACGTATCTTTCGTCCGCTATAAGGATGGAACTGAACATCGACATGAACCAACTCTGAAGATTGAATTCTTCGAGCAACTGTGGGTAGCCGCAATGTTTGAACCCGAACGTCTTCTTCAATACTACACGGAGGTCACTAAGTGAATCACTATATCGGTCTGCTCTATGTCGAATCTAGTTTGCAGGATTTGAAGCATGCTTGTGAGGATCTCGGTATTATCCCACAGAATGTGGAGATTGAAGAGGGTGTGTGTTTCTTCGATGTCCACCTTCTCACTTCGGATAACTACGAAGATCCTGAGATGTACTTCGATACCTTGGCACGTGACTTGTCCGAATACATGAACCGCGAAGTTGTCCTCGAAGATATCGAGGAGGAGAACTAAATGACCAACGAGAAGATTGATATTACATTGTTGCTCAAGCGTCTTGAAACTGATTACCCTCTCAACTACAATGTGAATGTGTTGCGAGAAGCGGCACGGGTTATTCGAGAACTCCAACTGGAGAAGAAGAATGGACAACAATAACTATGTATCGTTCGATGGTAAGTGGTGGAATGTCTTTGTTGCAGGGGAGTGTGTTGACGGGTTTCGAGAAGAGGATGATGCTCGTCTCTTTCTTAGCCATGTGTTGAGGTACGGTCAATGAACGATCCTATTCCGTGGGGACAAATCGTGTTGATCTTTGTGATTGTTGCTATCGGTATCTACTTCAGCAAGGATGATAACAATGGATAAAGATGTCAAGAAGCTTTGGATTGATGCACTTCGTTCGGGCAAGTATCAGCAGGGAAAGTTTGCTCTGAACTGTCAGGGTCGCTTCTGCTGTCTCGGTGTGTTGTGTGATCTGTACGATCAGCAACGATGTGGTGATACAATGTGGTACCAACACGACAACGGAGTGAAGGGTATTGGTGGAAGTCTTCACCATCTTCCCGTTCCAGTTCGTGAGTGGGCTGATATTGAATCGTATGATCCTCCCGTTATTTATGACGGTCGGACTATGGTTATCAGCGATCTGAATGACCATGAGAGACTTTCGTTTGAAGATCTTGCAAACATCATTGAACAACAAGGAGATCATTTCTAATGTCTAAGTATGTTGATTCGTTCTTTACCGTTCTGAAACTCGACTATAATGGTGGCTGGGAATTGGTTGACTCTATCAAGGGTCTTATCAGCGATGAGGTCAATGATCTCTCCATGAGTGTTGACGATATCAAGAAGGAACTTGAGGACTCTGTTAGTCAGGCTGTGTCTAGTGAGGTTAGTAGCACGATTGATGACGCGATTTATGACTTGCGTGGCGACCTTGAGAACACAATGACGCAGATGGTGAATGATTGTGTTGACTCAGTTGTGTGCCAGTCTGATACGCTTGAGCGGGCTGCGGAAAGTGCGGTCGATGAGTACCTTGACAACAACCTTGACTTCTTTGTGCGACGTTACTTGGAGTCTGAGCGTGGTAAGCAATGGCTCAAGGATGTTCTCAAGGAAGGAGATGCTAATGTTCAATGACGAAGAGTTTATGAACGACGATACTGGTCGAGACGAATGGGATGGAGGAGTGTGGGATATGTTTATTGACGAATATCATTGCACGGATTACTGGGTAGATACTGATGCACTGATGGACGAAGGTGCATTCGAAGATGACATTGAGGTGGAGGAAGAAGACGGTGATTGTGGATAACTTGTGAACCACCAGTCCCTGATTCCGTGCTAGGAATCCAACGGTTGGACTCCAATAACTAAACCAAAACAGAAAGAACATAAATGAACAATCTCTGTTATGGTAAGAAGTGGATAGCAGAAAAGAATAAGGAACATAAACTTAATCTTAATGCTGTCATAGAAGAAGCAATGGCTGATAAGTCTATCATGGATTACTGTAAGGAACGTAATAGAATCCTTGGAGTACCTGAAACAGATTTATGTTATGCTCTGGTAGACAAGACTGAACAAGCCATTGAGGAATATCTTAGCGAGTTATCTAAGAGAAACCTTTCTTGGATTACCCCGATCTACAAACTTGGATCTAGGACTGTCTCTGCTATCATTGTCTCTACGTATTTGGATTTTGTGTTTGTTGATGGCTCTCTTCCTAAGTTACAGTCAGTCATCAAACATATGCGTGTCAACCTTGAACTCGCAAGTACATTCCATCAGACACGTTCAGACAACTCAGGTGCATGGGTTCTTGCTTCACGTTCTCTTGGTACAAAGTGGACGAAGCGTCAGATGCAACAGTTTATGAAGACACACAGTGCATCTGTTGATTGCAGAATCCCAAAGAAGGATGGAGATACCTTGTGTCTTCATCTTATCGAGGTGTTAATCAAGGTAGGGTTGTGTGTTGAACGTCACTCTTACGACAGTAAGGGAAACAGGACAACGTGGTTGATGCCATCT
>Ga0208856_1000205_pt1 | contig 25417 bp, 17 predicted proteins | sample LakMenEpi13Jul12_FD_150690 | JGI IMG/M metagenome (GOLD analysis project Ga0208856, IMG submission 150690) | Freshwater microbial communities from Lake Mendota, WI - 13JUL2012 deep hole epilimnion (SPAdes) | ecosystem: Environmental > Aquatic > Freshwater > Lentic | place: Lake Mendota, Madison...
GGGAATATGGATGTCGAGGCGGTAGAAAGGAAAGCCTTGCCTTTTGGTGGGGCAATGATCTCGAGCAAGGCGAAGGCAGGCTCAACATTTCTGCGATCGATTTCCTGCCGGGCCGCAAGAAGACTTGGCCCCTAGCGAAGGCCCCTTGGAGTGATGGCTTTCCGTTCGTATCCCCAGTAGACCAGTATGGCGAAAAAGGTCGGAACGGTTTCGGTCTGGCGGATATGTGTGGCGGTGTTTGGGAGTTTGTCATCGATCATTTCGACCCGAAAGGCGGACACGAAGATATCTACTACGAAAATCCCGAAAAGCGGACTGTCACTCGTCCTGTGTGTCGGGGCGGAAACTACTTTGATGTGCCAGGAAATGCCCGCTGTGCGGTACGATTGGGGATCGCAGGCGTGACTTATTCCGACTCCCGCGATGGTTTTCGCATCTGCCTAGGGAGAGTCGTGCCAAGGTAATAAAGCAAATCTCGATCATACTCGATTTTCGCCGATCTTCTATTACGGTTGTTTCAATACTTTACACAAGCCCTTCGAGGGAACCTGTGGAAGTACTGAAACGCTCGATCCCAACCCCACCCTTTCTCAGCATGGATGTATATAGATTGCAAAGTGGTTGATGATCGCGACCCATGAGGGGAATCTTCTTCTCGGGGTTGGGCCTAAATTGTATCTCTATAGGTTTCCGATAGCTTTTATAGTAATGACTTTTGATAGATTTTGGCAATACTATGGCTGGGCAAGTAACCAATTGCAAAGCGACTCAACGCTGCCGGTTTCCCACAATGGCTTTGCAGTTGCATCTTCCGGCTTGGCTCTTTCACGAACCATGCGCGCAAGGTTTGCGTGTTGTACGGATTCGCGGATGGCTTCCCATGCGGGTGTGGCAACCGGGCCATGGCGGGAAGGAAGAACGAAAACCGAGACATCCTTGATGTGCTCGTAAGCAGTATCCCACGGATCTCGCCAAGGATAGTAGGGTGCAAAAAAGGCAGTTCCGCGGCAGTCTGCTGGTTGACGCAGGACTGAGCGAATTTGCTCGTACATCTCGGTTGCTATGCCGGGGGATTTGTCTTGGTAGCATGGCGTGGTGTACCAAATCCATGGTTTTTTCAGATAGTCTCGACCGCTTGGGCCATAGGAAAGGTGCAATTTGTAGGGGTTCCAAAGATCGGCAAATGGTTGCAGGATTTGAAAAGTAGCAGCGTTGGCTGCCTCGCCTGGGTTCAATGTGATCTTTAGTTGCGGGTCTATCTCACGGATCATCTTCCCTATGGCGAGATAATCTGCAAGCTCCTTGGCTGTCTTGCCGGTTGGTTCATCATTTATGGACATCATCCAATCATCATGGGTTAGCCCCTTTGCCTTGGCTTCTGCAATCACACTTCGAATCTGTTTCTCGTTGATGCCACGCTGACACCATATTTGCTGCTTGATAGCGTACTTGGCCATTTCTTGCTTTGAGAAGAATGGCCCCTGCCAGACATTAAAGCGCTTGAACCAATCTGTGCGGTATTCTTCACCGGGTGGTGGGTTCACCCAACCATGGACAAGGATTGGTTGACGCGGCTCAACACGAACCCCGGATACGCGAACCTCAGTATTTATTGTGCGGGTGGGAAATAGTATTTTGCCTGAAAGGTCGGTCGCTTCGATGCGAATGGTTGAAGAATAATCAGCGGGTGGCATGCCGGCGGAATCAAAGGTGAGCCATGCCTGGGCCACACTGCGCGGTGGAATTATCAGGAAGGGTCGGCGCAGTAGGAAGAATGGTGTCCATTCCTCGCGCCCATCTCCGTAAGGGGCGAAACCCACTGCCCGCCAGCGGATGCGGTTTTCAAAGCTTTGCTGCTCACTCTTTAATGAGCCGGGCGATATACGCAGCACAAGCGGTTCATTAAGTACATTTCGAAAAAACAGACTTGCAGATTGCGTCGTGTCTTGTGCCATCGTCATGGCAAGTTTAGGCTGTGCTGGCTCGGGCGCGGGCATCCAAGTCTGGCTGATCGAGCCGATTCCAGCAGCCAAGTTCATTACATAACCAGTTTCCTTGGTTCCCCCGGCGGCCTGCATTTGCGATTCATAACGGGCAAGGCTTGGCTTGGGTGTGATGTTTCCCTCTGGTTTGTAGTTCCCATCATTTGTGATGAACAGTCTGTAAACGCCACGGTAGGTGCGGGGGTTGATGTATTTGTTGATGAGGATTGCAATGTTTATTTCCCGTTGCATTTGAAGGCCATCGTCGAGCTTCCCTGTGGCAGAAAATGCATGGATGCGTAGCGTGTTCTTTCCAGTACGAAATCCGAATCGGCGGGTGGGTTGGTCAACAAGGTTGGCGTTGCCTGCTTCTTTGCCATTGATACGGATGGAAAGAGCAGAGGCCTTCCTTGTGATTTCCAGATCGAACGGTTCATTTGGTAGAATGTGGGCCATCATGGTGTTTTTGGCGCCCGGTTCAATCGATGGCCCGGTGATGGTTCCATCGAAATCTAGGAAGTTGTCACGCAGGCCGAGTTCATCGCGGAAAAAAAAGCCACACCCCGCCCCTGGCTTTTCTGTCAGTGATATTCTCGAGCGGATTTGGAAATCCTCCTTGGCCAACAGTCCGCTGGTTGCCCATAGGAAGGTATCTGGCGATTTGTTTGTCAGGGCATTTCCATCCCGATTCCATTCTCCGTAACGATTCACGAAAACCGGTTCACCATCCTTGACAAAAACACCCTTGGCAGCCTTGGCGCGGTGCACCATAACTTGTTCCGGGGTCATCTCAGGTATATCCAATGCTCCAACCTTTGCCCATGCCGCACGACCGCCAGGATATAGTCTTTCTGTTCTTTCCCAAGATGCTTTTTGTCCAGTTTCGGTGCTTGCATGAACCGAGTAATACTCAAAGTAATTGATGTTCTTGAACTGAACCCAAAGATGCCACTTACCGGGTCTGCTTACCGTGTAGCGCCCAATCGCAGTTGCGTTTGTCGCTGCATGATCCGCAGATAGACCGCCTCCCTCCCGAATCCATTGCCCTGCCACCACAGGAAAACGGCCCGGATAAATCCAGTCGAAATCAGCATCGCTTGCAGAGGGATCGGTGTCGATGTCATTTTTCAAGATGGCAGCTTGCTGCTTGATGCGGAATGGGTTACCAACCATGTTCCAGATGGGATCGAAGATTACCTGCCGCCTGCCTTCACGGTAGTCCGGGATGTTTGTTTTCACCGGATCCTTTGGCGCTGCGTTATAATCTTCCCGCTCTGCGATATCTGATATTTTCTCGCGCCAGAACGCATAACTGAGTCGAAACAGAGGTTCGTTTTCGCTGGCTGTTTCCCAGTGCCCTGGCCTCACCTGCCATAGCAGCCATTTTTTCTGATCCTTTGCATCAAGGATCGGCCGATCATTATTTTGCACTTCTGGGGTAGATTCGCGCAGTGCTGCCAGAGTGGTATCGGTTGGGGCATCCGCCCAGATTTCGTCGGTCAGATAAAGGCAATCGATTTTGTGTTCCGAAAATGGCACATTGGTTGGCGTGTGGTAGTATCGTACGACATGCCCCAGCACTATGGTGTATTCCCCTGCCTCCAAGTCTGTCATTAAATCATGCCATGCCAATCCATCTTGCACTGCAACCTTTGTGTTGAATTCTTCATACAACAATGGCGCCCCAGCCTCTTCCCCCTTGCGAAATAAAGTCAGGCTTGTAACTGCGGTACCCTTGGCATGTCCTTGGTACCGAATCCAGAGCCTGTACATTCCTGTGCGTTCCACCTTTAGAGGAAGTCTGGCCTCCGGGCCTCGATGCCCCGGCCTACTGGTGATTGAATCCTTCGTGGCAGTCCAACCGCAGTTTGGAGCCCGCTCCGGTTCTATAAGCATTCGCCTTGCATCAATCGGGGCCTTCAATCCATTTGGTAATAAGCTTTCCTCATTAATGCCCTTCGCCTTCAACCATTCATGAAACGACTTGATGCGTGTTGGATTTCTACCCATATGCCACATCGTTGCACCTATCGAATGAAACGCACTCTGCGGCTCATCTACCTCCAAAGCCTTTCCCCAAGCACTAACCGGGGGCAAATCTATTGAACCTTTTGGTGGGATTTCTGCTTGTAACTTGGTGATTCCACCAAGTAGAAAAATTGTAAATAAGTGGGCTGTATAAATCGCAATGGTACGCCTCATCATTGTTTATCCTTTTATCGATTGATGGGCGTTGCGCATGTTCAAATCAATCTAGATGATCTTTTCAGTTAAACTGCCCGACCACCATCGTAATACCCTCGCTTAAAATCACAAGCCTTAAGGTGTGGTTTTTAGCTCTATTTCATCTGGATAAACAGAGTCGGATTTTTGAAGTCTAAATAAAGTTTGTGCGATTATGCAGGGGGAGATGCGGCTTCCGACAACAATAGAGGCAGGTTACCTTTTACAAGGATTACTACCATGCGCATACAAAGTTGGCATAATGGATCACGCCTTCAATCGCAAAGGCTTATGATCCATCAGCTTTCAAAATCAAGAATGAGGTAGGCCCACTACCAATCAAGAGGCCCACCCTTTTCTTTGTTCATCCCTATTTAGGTTTAGGACTGCGATGGTTTTCCCTACGATGGTTGATGTCAGCATTAAGAGAAGAGAACGCCATTTTAACACCTTCACCGCTGGGCGAAAAGTTGATCGCATTTTCGGAGGGTATCGCAAGTTCCTTTGCAGCCAAGATCGCATCCTGATTTGCAGCCAGAAACATCACATCCCAATTATACTTTTCTTGTTGATTACGAATCATGCCTTTCACCTTTTTCGGTGTGTAGACAGTGCTGGCGTTTTCCTCTCCATCGGTGAGGATTGCCAAAATCACTTTACCAGGCCTATCAGATTCTGGAGTCTGGCTTAATCGGTTGCCTATGTCATCGATGGTTTTTCCAATCGCATCCAGTAATGCGGTCGAACCCCGAGGCATAAATGTCGTGGTATTAAGGTCTTCCACAAGTTTGATATCCGTCCCGTTGTGAACCACTTGGTATTCATTGTCGAATAGCACTAGGGTAAACTTTGTCGAACCGGGCTGTGTTTTCTGGCTGGCCAGAAAAGAGTTGAACCCTCCAATTGCATCCGAGCAAATGGAAGCCATCGATCCCGAACGATCCACAACGCATGCGATTTCTACTAAGTCCATATTCATGTTAAATTCTCCGAAAAGAGTAAGGCATTTGGCCCGGGATGAATTAATGCACAACCACGATTTGTCACCTGTTCAATAATCAAATGTTATCCTTGGAATTTGGAATAGATAGGTCAGCAGCAGAATATTATTTGTGGGGGAGTGTTCTTTTTAGCGAGTTAATCAGCGATTAGAAAAAATATCATAGACAACAATTCCAACTTGAATGATATATGTGTAATAGAATGAGCATTAAAATAAAGTTGTTACAGTGCAATTAGAGTAATGTCAATTTGCTGGGTTCAATTGAACAAAGTAGGAATCATGAAATCAATCATTGGTGTTTCATTGTTTTTAATTCGATGTCTTAGTTCTAAACATTGTGCCATTGTCTTGTTTCTAACGCTTTTTTCTCCACTCTTCATCATGGCGCAGATCATCCCTGTGCCAAAAGTTGAAAAGATACCTTATCTACCCGTTACTACCACGGGCATCGGGAATACTTTGATTCGTGGTAATGACTTCAATGATAAATCTCAGACTTGGATGCAGCTTTATACTTCTGACATGGCGGTGAGCGCAGAGGGGTATGTGTTTCTCACGACTACTTGGGAAGAGGGACTGAGAGCTGCGGGCATTTATAAGGATGGAGATGCGCTGCCCGAAATTACTGGGCTTGGGGTTAACTCAGGCGATGCGGTTGCGGTAAATTCGAAGTGGGCCGCTTATGTTCGAAAACTTAATACCAAAGATGGCCCCCGGACTGATTTAAGTTTGTATCCGCGTAACCCGGGCTTAGCCGTTGATCCATTAAAGAAACGCAGCATCCAGCTCCCTCAGCAGATTCTTCCCATCACTGGATTAGCCTTTGATGACAAGCGTGAACGCATCTATTTGGCTGATGATGCAGGTGTGAAGGTCGTGTCGCTCAAGAACTTTAAGCTTACGAATTTTAATATCCCTTTGATACGTGCGGGTAAGCTTGAAGTTGATTCTGCAGGTAATCTTTGGGCCATTCAGCGGGCCACCTCTGCGTATGCTTATCAAGAACTGCACGGCGAGATCTTTGGCAGCGAGGCACTCGATGTTGAGCATGCGCTCGAGAAGGCGATCAGCCCTTCTGATAAAGATTCTTTTATCGCCAAGGATAAGCTGAAGGGTTTTGTGGGTTTTGATTTCGGCAAGTTGCAGGCGGTCTCTCGCTTCTGCATCATGGGCGATATGGCGAAGGAAGATTTTAGGGCTCTGAAAGTGCAAACTAGTACCATTGGCCGAGATGGGCCTTGGATAGATGTGGAAACGCCTCAGGATAAACTTTATAGCTGGCCTGAAGAATATGTAACGATTGATGCTATGAAGCCTGTGCGCTGTGTACGAGTAATCGGACCGGGAATTACCATGCACCGTATGCGAGCTTTTGCACCACCCCTCATGGTTCCGGGCCGGGTGCTTAAATATGATCCTGATGGGAATAAGTTGCCTCAAAGTATTGACGATATTGCAAATCCTATGGATATCTCCTTCGATGCAAGGCATCAGAGGCTTTGGGTAGCCGATGGCGGAACTGATCATCAAGTGCATTCTTACACCGGGCTTGATGGTGTGATCAAGCGAGCCTCAAGCGTTGGGGTAAAGGGTGGTTGGCGTTCGCAGAAAGGGCGAATCAGTGCGAATTGCTTCGAGAATATTCGTGGCATAGGCACCGATAGCGAGGGTAACCTTTATGTTTGCGATATAGGTATGGCGGGAATGTGCCAGAGCCGTTTGCAATCCTTCAGTCAAACAGGTGAACCGCGTTGGAACCTATCTGGTACATCATTTCTTGATGCTGTTGACGCAGACCCTGATTCCAAAGTTGATCTGTTTTCCTCCTTCAATCATTACCGAAATGAGCAATGGATCGCAAGCACATTGGATCGCAGACGCTTCCCGGATGATGCTCGTACTAATGGAAATGCACTTGTTTATGGAGTTAGGCGCTGGCAGGGGAAAAAGTTTCTCATCACCACCACTCAGCATGGTTCTCCAATGTGTGTGTTTCGTTTTCAAGATGGTGATGAAGCAGCTATTCCTTGTGCAGTGATTTCTCCCCGCAACACGGCAAAGATATGGCCTCCACACCAACCTCTAGGGTTTGGTAGTTTTATTTGGACCGATGGCGATGGTGATGGCCAGTTTGCACCTTCCGAATATTCGAAGGCTTTGCGTGAGGATAGCGATACTGCCTTTCAAAACATTGATGATGATGGTAACTATTGGTTCATTAGTCGTATGAAGGGTAAGCGCTACCTGCGAAAGATTGCGCTTACAGGGCTTAACCCACATGGTTGCCCTGTGTGGAAATGGGACGCTCCTGAGAATGCGCTTTTCGAACTGCCCGCACCTTTGCAAGATCCGAAGGCCCGCTTTGGCGGCTTTGAAATTGATTCTGCTAGAAATGAAGTTTTTCTCTTTGGCTTTCCTGCCGACAAACCAAATGAGTGTGGTATGAACTGGCCTCTTGGTAGGTTTATGCAGCGCTGTCGCATTGATAATGGCAAACTAACGCCCACCCACAATGCCGACTTGCTTCATAATGTAATCATCGATAAACGAAATAAAGATCAAGCCTATGGTGCTGCCTTATGTGGTGATTATCTATTCGTTGGTTACGCGCATCATTTTACTGTGCTTGTATATAGGCGTAATGATCTTACTCTTGTTGGTAGGCTTGATCTCGGTCCACAAGTGCTAAAGCCTCTTATGGATGGCATGCATGAACTTATCGTGGGCAAGGATGGTGATGGCTTTGTGCTCTATACCCCGCACTATGTTGCAAATGCAATTCATGTGCGCAGATGGAATGGAAAAACTACAGGATGGATGGCGACGCCCATGCCCACGCTTGAGGGAAATACTTTAAAATGGAATGCTGTTAGTGGCGCAGTTTCTTGGCAACTAGAACGCAGAACTTTGCAACCTGATGGATGGAGTAACTGGGGCCCCATAAGTAAGCTTGATGGCAAGATTCAAACCTGGGTTGAGAAAGAATCTTTTAAGGCTGCAGCCTATCGTCTGCGGGCAATCGGTAATGATGGAGCGAAATCTGATTGGTCTGCGACTATTTATCAGCGTTGATAAAACAAAGTCGTCAGATCTCTTTTTACAACTCGATAAAGAAACCTGCCCCCTCTTCTCCTCGAATACAAAGATCATATGGGATTAAACATCTTAAATAAGGGTGTGTTTAGGTCGGATACTGTTATGGTAGTGCTTGTGAATAATTTGTGGCCAATACTGTCCATCGGTAAATATTACGACATGCGGATGCAACAAACCTAGTTCTATCACACAGGTGAATCATGAGTTGGTTCGAGAATCTTACAGGTTGCGTGGGGGAATCTCCCGAAAGCGTGCGGAAGCATCTCTTCATTGATGGGCAGCGATTGTGTTCTCGTTTGAACGGAAAATCTTGGCTGTGCGGCGAACTGGAGACACAAACATTAGCGCAATTGCGTCAGCGTGTTCTTAACACCAAATATGATTTAGCTCCGATATCCGTTCGCAATGTAGTTGGTAATGTGCAGAACCTACATCTTAATCGAGCGAATGAGAATGCCGTTTTCCAAGTTGCTTCTCAATTTAATCTTCTGGAGATGACATCGCCTAGGGTGACGCCTGAATGCGGTGTTGGTATATACGAACACGACTTTACCCAAGGGCCTGCCTGCGCAATTGCAGCGGGTGCGGGTACGATCTATAGGAATTATTTTGTCGACATAAATGGTCGCATTGGGCAAACTGCTGACAACCAGATAGATTGCTTGTCTGGCATTGCAAAATTGCTCGACAACTCAAAGCAACGACTATGGAAGATGGTAAATGGCTATGCATTGCCATCGGCAGAGGGCTTGGAAGAAATTAATCGGAAGCTAGAAAGCATGGACGAAGCTGCGCTTGATACTGTTCGGCAAGCGCTTCAGATCGGACTACACTGGGATACGCAAGTCACACTCGGCGATGCGTCCCATACGGTTTCTCAAGCATATTGTTCCGCAATGCCCGTAGCGTATACACCTCACACAAAGGAGCTTTGGGCGCCTTTGGCAAAACTCGTACTCGAGGCCGCTTACGAAGCTACGATATGTTCAGCGATCTTGAATGTGGATCGAAATCGCAACAACCGATTGTTCCTGACACGGCTTGGCGGCGGTGCTTTCGGAAATAGTCCTGATTGGATAACGGATGCTATTAGCCGATCGTTGGAGTTGTATTCTGATTCGGGCCTCGATGTTGCCATTGTAAGCTATGGCTAAGATAATATTGATGTAATGACCATTCTAATAAGATTAGTACAGTGCCATTAGGTAGTGATAAATTAAAACAGAAACACATTATGAAACATACCCTCACACTTTTTATCACTCTGCTGTTCGCGCCGGTTGCGCTCCGCGCTGCTGAGATTAAACCAACCAAACCCAACATCATCGTCATCCTCGCTGATGACATGGGTTATGCCGACATCGGAGCCCACGGCTGCAAAGATATCCCGACGCCGAACATTGATCGCATCGCTGCGCGTGGGGTGCGGTTCACCAATGGGTATGCGAATGGTTCGTTCTGCACTCCGACGCGAGCTGCGTTGATGAGTTGCAGGTATCAGCATCGCTACGGTATTGAAGACCTGGGTGGGCCGTTGCCTGCGCAGGCCAATACGTTGCCTCAACGACTCAAAGCAGCAGGTTATGTGACGGGAATGGTAGGCAAATGGCACCTAGGTTCTACCGAAGGATTCACGCCGGTGGATCGGGGCTTCGATGAGTTCTTTGGCTTTGTTGGCGGCGGGCATCAATACATCTTCCAGCCTGGTGGAAAGGGCGAGTATAATGCTCCCATCCTGCGCAATCGTGAACCTCTGAACGAGAAGCGTTACTTGACTGATGCATTTGGCGAAGAAGCTGCCTCCTTCGTCGAGCGCCAGCGTGAATCGAAGAAGCCTTTTTTTCTCTACCTCGCCTTCAATGCCGTACACACGCCGTTGCAAGCCATCGAGAAATATCGAGCGCGCTTCCCCGGCATTACCGAACCCAAACGCCAGACCTATGCAGCCATGCTCAGTGCGATGGATGATTCCATTGGTCTATTGTTAAAGAAGCTGGAGCAGACGGGCAAACTAAACCAAACGCTCATCGTCTTTAGCAATGATAATGGGGGCCCGACCACGCGCAACGCAGTCAACGGTTCGCTCAATACGCCCTTGCGAGGTTCCAAATGCGAGACCTTCGAAGGTGGCATCCGCGTTCCCATGCTGATGCAATGGCCTGGCGTCATAATGCCCGGCACGACCTATTCAAAACCAGCGATCAGCTTCGACATTAGCGCCACAGCACTCGCTGTAGCGGGCGCGGACTCCTCTGCCATCGACGGCGTGGATCTGCTCCCTTTTGTCAAAGGCGAAAAATCGGGCACTCCGCACGATGTCCTGTTCTGGCGCAATCGCACAATGAGCAACAACTATGGTGCGCGTCAGGGCGACTGGAAATACGTTTACAGCACCGAAGGAGATGCGTCTCCCGGCCCCAAACAAAAGCCCGCGCAAGATATGCTATTCAACCTTGCCACCGACATCAGCGAGCAACACGACCTCGCCGCCAAACAGCCAGAAAAGCTCGCAGAGTTGAAGAAACTCTATTCTGCTTGGAGCGAAGAGGTGGATGCCGATTGCCGAAAGCGAGGGCTCGAACCGAAGTTTCCAAAGTCTATCAAACCCGCACCCATAAAGAAGGGCGCTTCCAAGTAAGCTCACCATGAAACACACACTCAAACTTTTTATTACTCTGCTGTTCTCACCGCTTGGCATTGCTAACGCTGCCGACAGCTTCATTGTTGAAAACGGTCAGCCTCGGGCGGAGATTATTATCGCAGAGAAACCTGAGCGGACCGTGCGGCTTGCAGCACAGGAGTTGCAGGATTATCTGGAGAAGATCAGCGGCGCACGCCTTCCTATTGTTACGAAGCCAACGGGAAAGGCAGTGAAGATATTCGTCGGGGCTAGCTCTATGTCGCCTATCAAGGCTGATGGCCTCAAGGATGGCGCCTATCGCATCGCTTCGGGTGCGGATTGGCTTGCGCTTTTAGGTAATGACAAGGAGTTCACCCCAATCGAGCCTTGGGCGAAAAACAATGGGTGGATCGTGAATGGTCAGACACAAGCCGAGTGGAATAAGATCACAGGGAAACTCTGGGGGGTGCCAAACATCTTAATGTACAAGAGCCGATTCACTTTGCCCGGTAACATCGGCCGACCCACGGCAGAGGCAGGGGAGAAGCCTGCACCGCTTCAGCTTTGGGACTACGATGAGCGTGGCTCGTTTAATGCAGTGAATGGATTTCTGTATCGCCTTGGTGCGCGCTGGTACTGGCCCGGGGATCTGGGCGAAGTACTGCCAGCGATGAAGTCAATCGAGTTGCCAAAGATTGATGAGACTGTACGGCCCGACTTTCCGCAGCGTCGATTCAGTTATCACGGCGGAGTGCATGGCCGAGATAATTCGATGTGGTTTATGCGGCTGGGTGTGCGCGATCCTTATGGCATTCAAGACGCCCACGGGCTCGATACGATGACGAATCGTAAAGAGGTGTTTGCGGCGCATCCCGACTGGTTTGGGATGTATGGCGGGAAGAGGCGTTTTGACATCAAGGAGAATAATCAACTTTGCTACTCCAATGAGGAACTGTTCCAGGAGACGGTTCGTTTTGTTCGTGCGCAGTTCGATCATTACAATATGAGCATGGTCTCGGTGATGCCGCCGGATGGCTACACTGCAATCTGCCAGTGCCCGCTTTGCGTGGGTAAGGATTCGCCTGAGCGCGAAAAAGCAGGGCTTGCGTCTGATTATGTGTGGGGCTTTGTGAATCGTGTTGCCAAAGAAGTCGGCAAGACGCATCCAGACCGCAAGGTACTCAACTGCGCCTATGGCATTTATTCGCTACCCCCGCTGAAGATAGAAAAGCTAGAGCCGAATGTCGTCGTCTCTATCGTGGGCGCACGCCTACCGCGTAACAACAAACCCCAGCAGCAGGAGGAATATCGTAAGCTGCGCGAGAGTTGGGCTGCGAAGACTAACAACCCGATCATCAATTTCGAGAACTATCCCTTCATCGATCGCGGTTGGTATCTGCCCGCCTTCACTCCTCATGTAATGGGTGAAAGTGTGAATGCGACCAAAGGGATTTCGCAAGGTGAAGACATCTCATTAACCGTGAGGCAAGATCCCGACACCTCCGGACTTGGCTTCAATCATTTCCAGATTTATTTCACTGCGAGAATGTATTGGGGTGGGAAGAATGCGGATGTGGATGCGATGTTCTGCGAGTATTGCCGACTATTCTACGGCCCTGCAGAACAGGAAATGCGCACTTTCTTTGAATACTGCGAGGGCAACTGGCAGGAGATGGAAAAGGATAAAGCTAAGGCGGACACTGCGCTCGATCTCTTCGCCAAAGCAAATACGAAAGCCGATGCAAACAGCATTTATGGCAAGCGCCTCAAATTCATGGATGATTTCCTCAAGGGCCTTCGTAGCAAGAGCCAGCAACTCGGCAAAGTGCGCGGACCAGTGCCCGTGCTAAGGCTCGTGCATGATTCCCACGAGAAGATAGTCATTGACGGCAAACTCGATGACGATGCATGGGTCAAATGCCCAACTTCATCCACGGTGAGTCTTCGTGAACTGCAAACCGGCAGGCAACCTATCTTTGGTACCACGGTGAAGACAGCATGGATAGGAAACGATCTCTACTTCGCAATCCGCTGCGATGAACATCCGGGTGAGAAGCCCAACATCGGTACCAAGAAGAAAGACGATAGTGCGCTCTGGTATGGCGATGCAGTCGAACTTCTGCTCGAAACCGAATCACGATCTTATTATCAGATCGCCATCAGCCCAAGCGGCGCCATCGCTGATCTGGATCGCAGTGCAGGGCGCGATAAGTGGTTCACTTGGAACTCGAACGCCGAAGTTGCCACGCACATTGCTGATGATCACTGGACTATCGAGATACGCCTACCGATTACGAAAGATGAGAACGATCCGCTTAATCAAATCATCGGCCGAAAGCCCGACAAAAGCCTTCCCTGGCATATCAATATCTGCAGACAGCGCATCCGCGAAGACGGAAGCGAATATAGCGCCTTTTCACCCACCGGTAGTGATAACTTCCACGAGGTGATGAAGCTCGCAACTTTCTTTTATGGCAACAGCTTTAATTTCGATCATGGGCCACGCGAAGAAGATTTCCTTGAATCAATCCGCATCGCTAGCGACTTCGCACGCTCAGGCAAGCGCGAAGAAGCGCTTGCAGCTTGCGTCGCTGCAGCAGATCGCAAATGCACGCCCGAGCAAAAATCTTACGCACTCGAACTCGCCTCTGGTTATGCACGCCATCTCCGCAAACTGGACCTTGCCGATTCGCTTGCTACACGCATTCCCATCGATGCCGTCAAGAAGTCTGCGCAGATGCAATCGCTGCTAGATTCTGGTAAAGCTTTGCAAGTGATCGCACAGTTTGCCAGGGAGGATATTGCAAAGTGGCCCTTCTGGAAGCGAGGCGACGGCTATCTCATGCGAGGCCGTGCCTATGCGATCACCAAGGATGCCAAGCAAGCGGAATCTGATCTCATATTCGCCCTCGAATGGACGGGCGATCCGCGCACCCGTGACTCCATCTTGTTGGCCACTGCCCAGAATAGTGAAAATAATTTCAAGAATGATGAAAAAGCAATCAACACCTACCGTGCCATTGTCGAAGGAAGAAAAAACATCGGTAGTGCGGACGAGTTTACTGCGTTGCAAGGCATCGCCCGAATTCAGACTCGTAAGGGTCAGTTTGATGAAGCCCTGAAGACGCTCGAGCGTGCCGACCCCCAGAACCTTAAAGGCGTTTGGAAGGAGAACATTCAGAAGTCCATCGATGCTGTGAAAGAGGCACGCAAATCACGATGAAAACTTTCTATAACTTCCCATAAAGAGCGCCAAAATCTTACCCAATGCCAATACCTCTTTGTGTTGGCATGCGTGTTGACATTGCCAACCATTTGTACATCATCCTAGGCACCCTTATCGCTTATCTTTCAAAGTAATTCACATCATCGGCAAAAATATCATGGACAACAATTCCAACTTGAATGATATTTAATGTTAAGGTCAAAGATCCTACCAATGACTTTGGTGCAGTGGTAACTTGCCAAAGCTCGAGTTTACAAAGAAGGTAATCATGAATTATTCATCTAAACTTTTCACATCCATGCTCCTGATGCCATTGGCAGCTTTCTCTGCGATGGCAGCCGAGCTAGGCGATTGGCCACAGTTCCGAGGTCCGAACTCTGATGGGCATGTAAAAAATGTCGCTTCGCCTTTGGAATGGTCTGATTCAAAAGGTGTAGCATGGAAGATTGCAATCACAGGTCTGGGTTGGTCTTCGCCTGCACTTGCGCAAGGGAAGGTATTTCTGACCACAGCCGTGCCGAATGATGGAGGATTATCTCTTCGTGCCTTGGCACTAGATGCCAAGACTGGGAAAATCGTTTGGGAACGCGAGGTAAGGGCGATCGCCAAGGCGCCAAAGATTCATTCGAAGAATAGCCATGCTAGCCCGACCCCTGTAGTTCGTGATGGTTCCGTGTTCGTGCATTTTGGTGCACAAGGCATGGCGAGCTTGGCTGCTGCAGATGGCGCCATTCAGTGGACCAATTTTGAGTTGGATTATCCACCAGTGCATGGCAGCGGTGGTTCGCCTGTGTTCCATGATGGTAAGCTGGTTATTGTTTGTGATGGAAGCACCAAGCCTTTTGTTGCTGCTATCGATGCCAAGACTGGTAAAGTTGCATGGAAACAACCTCGCTCTATTGTTGGAAAAATCAATCATTCCTTTGTAACACCAACAGTTGCGGTGATTGATGGTAAAGCCCAAGTAATGGCACCCGGCCCGGATCACTTCGCTGCTTATGATTTGGAAACTGGTGCCGAACTTTGGCGCGTTAAGGCCCCGGGTTGGTCTGTTGTTCCTCAGCCTGCCATAGGCCATGGCCTGGTTATCTACAACCACGATTACGACAGCCCTGAATTGTTGGCGGTCAAGCTTGGTGGCAAGGGGGATGTTACTGAATCCAACATCGTGTGGCGGCTTAAACAAGGAGCGCCTAGTTCGCCCTCGCCGCTTTTGATTGGCGATGAGCTCTACTTCGTTTCAGATAAAGGTATTGCATCTTGTGTGAATGCTAAGACGGGTGAACGCTATTGGATGGAAAGATTAAGTAGCGACAGCAATTACTCAGCATCGCCGATTTTTGTGAATGGCCGAGTTCTGTTTTTAGCAGAGAACGGTTTGGCGACATGGGTGCAGGTTGGGCAAAAATTTGCAGTACTTGGTAAGAACAGCGTACCGGGCCGAACCTTAGCGACCCCTGCGTTTTCAGAGGGCGCCATGTTTTTGCGCACTGATGAATACCTCTACAAGTTTGTCAAATAAAAAAGGGTCAGGTATCGTTCTTCCTTCTAATTTAAACGAATCATGCCTCTGCTTTTTGCTGCAGTATTTGGTTCGGCATGGGTTGATGCGCAACGCCATCAACGAAATGAAGGCCACGCTCTTTTTCGCGCTTCTTGATATCTAGAAAAATGGCGTGCAAATCGTAATTGAATTTGGCTGCGTGCGCATCCCGAATCTTCCGAACCTCGTCTACAATAGGATCGTTCATGGCAATGGCTCCAAAAGTTCCTCGGGTGTACAAATAATGGGTGACTTTAGTCCTTGGCTAATGCAAACGGCTTCAATGATAGGCCGCATCGTCGCATTCGCCAGATGCCTGCAATTCCATGTTAACAGATAGGGAATTGCCTTCATAGCCGCTATGGCAATATTGATAATTAAACCATGGCTACTTAAGGCATCTTAGGTTTTATTTCTTTCAGATACCGTCGCAGTTCGCCGACGCTTTCGATACCAATAATTTCACCCTCTTGAAGCCTTGCGAGGAATGAATCGATCGTGACGGCTGGTTCCCCCTTTCGTGTTTGCGGATAATAGGTCAAAGGTTTTCCATTAAAATAGATGACCATGTGGGGATACAGTCGCTTGGTATTGTTGGTTTGGTGGATCTTAATTTGTTGGAACACGGAGATGGGTGTTAAAACATCTAATTTAAAACGATCCTCATCAACTATGCCGAAATTCCAAGACTCGATCTTGACATCATATTTCTTAGCCACATTCTCCATTGCACGAATTGTGCCCTTGTACTCATCTGTGTCTCTGTATAACAGAACGAATACAGGTTTATTCTTATCTCGGGTTTTAAGATCAATTTTGGGTTCGCCTGCGCTTAGTATCGTTGTGATGATAAGACCAAGGAGCAAAGGCATTGCAATAGTGCTGGTTCTACCGAATCTGAGCATTATGGTTTCTCCTTTAACCACTAAAAGCGTTGCCTTTTACTGCCAACTCCCAAAAAGTTGCAGGGCTGACGAAAACTTCATTGGTCGGGTCGGAAATAATTGCGTCTACTGCTCGGCTCAATTTGCCATCGTTCAAAACGAACCACAGCAAAGCATGGGTGTCCAGTAACAAACGCATTACATGTACTCCGCAAAGTCTTCCAAATGTTCATCGTCATCGGCGACAATCCGGATCATGCCAATGCAGTTTCCCGCTTTTCGCGGCTTGCGGGATGGGGGATTTTCACGCACCAATTTGGCGATGGGTTTATGGTCTTGAGTGATGATTAGTTCCTCGCCGCTTCCAAGATGAGCGACCAGTTCAGGCAGATTAGCCTGCGCTTCTTCCATCGTTACAATTGTCATAATCCTATTCTCCTTTAGCTTTATCTTAACATGCCTCGTACCATTTTGTGCAATCTATAACCAGAATCAAAGGGGTCAGGTCTCTTTTTCGGCAGTGTGTCTGGGACAAGGAAAGATATTAGCTTTATGGTTTATGGGTAAATTGAGGCCTATCCCCCTTGTTATCAAGCCTAATGATGTTGCCAAATGGCGCAATTTCCGGTAGATTATAAAGGATCAGACTGGGCACTTGTGCCCGTGGTTTCCCTCCGCATTCTGAGAACCAACCCGTGAAACGCGATCTCACCTTCATTATAAAGTTATTAGTTCCATTGCTTTTCATCGCTAGCTTTGCCAACGCTGTTCAAGGGGCGGAGCCGTTTGAAGACTTCCTTAATAAGCACTGCATCGCCTGCCATGGACCAGAGAAAAATAAAGGCGATGTGCGTATCGACAAATTCTCACGCGATTTCAAATTGGGCGCAGATACCCATCACTGGGCAGAGGTGATTGAGCAAGTGAATTCCGGCTTGATGCCACCGAAGAAACAACCTCGGCCCACTCAGGCAGAGATAGCTGCGTTTGTTACGAATCTCGATGCACGGATCAAGGAGGGCAAGGCGGTACGAATGGCGGCTCGGCCTTCTGTGTCGCATTATCGGTTAAGCCGTAAAGAGTATCAGAATACGGTCTACGACTTGCTGGGTGTGCGCTATGATCCCGCCAAGCCAGGAGAATTAAACGAAGATACCTTGTGGCACGGTTTTGAGCGCATCGGTTCGCAGCTATCGTTGTCGCCTTCGCATGTGGATCGTTATTACCGCGCAGCAGGGCTTGTGTTAGATCGAGCATTTCCTCTCACATCTAAAGACGCGACCAAGGTTCGCAAGACTGCAGCAGATTTGCGTTACGGTGGCGGGAAGACCCAGCAGGAAGCGTTGGATCGTTTCGGCATCAAGCGGCCTTTGCGATATCTTCTCTTCCCCGGAAGTGTTCAGAATGCGCTCTCGCCCGGTTGGTTCGGAAAGAGTGGCCCAGAACAAAGCGGGCTCTACAAAGTGCGCATCCAAGCCAGCGGAATTCGCCCCCCCGGTGGTCAGCCAGCACACCTCAGCATTGGCAAGCGAACTGGTGAAGAGACTGTCGATGGCATGATCGAGTTTGATTTGACTGCTCCGGAGGACAAGCCACAGGTTTATGAGTTCGAGGTATTTCTTGAGATGCCTATTACCCTAGACTTTTGCGTCGTGGCTACAGATGTGGTGGACCGAAGAAAAGGTGCTGCGTTCCGCGGTGCGCTCGGTAGTAGGAACAGTTATATTTTCACCCACAGCAGCGAGACTCTGCTTCTGAATCCAAATGCCCCGCAGATGTTTGATGATAAGGGAAACGGCCTTTTCTCTACCGTGTTACTTGATTGGATTGAATGGGAGGGCCCGCTGGTAACTGCTGCGGAGAAGTCTAGGCGTAATGGTTTGGTGCCCCCCGATAATGCGACCATCGAGGTTATTGCAGATCATCTGCAACGCTTCGCAGAAAAAGCCTGGCGCCGACCAGTTAAGAAGGAAGAGTTGACAGATTATCTGAAAGCTTACACCTCGGAGCGCGATGCGGGCGAAAAGACGATCGACGCTTATCGCATTGCGACCCAAGGCGTGCTGACCTCTAGGCACTTCATCTATCTTGTCGAAGGAGACACGGTGGTTCGTGATCGCCTCAACGATGCAGAACTCGCCTCACGGCTTTCGTATTTCTTGTGGAGTTCGATGCCCGATGAAGGCTTGTTAACTGCTGCCAAAGCCAACACATTAAAAGGTGATGGCCTAAAGAAAGAAGTGGATCGGCTTCTGACGGATAGCAAAGCCAATCGCTTCGTCAACGACTTCTCGAGGCAATGGCTTCAATTACACCGCCTTGGTATGTTCACCCCTGACAAGAAACTGTACCCGAATTATGATGCTTGGCTTGAGACGAGCCTACGCTCTGAACCGGTCGAGTATTTCCGCGAGATGTTCTCGAAGAACCTGCCCATCGATGGCTTGATCGATTCCGACTGGACCATGGCTAACGCCCGACTTTGCGATTTTTACGGACTGCCAGAGCCCAAGGGTGATGGCTTTCAGCGTGTCGCCCTTAAGCCTGAAGATCATCGTGGCGGCTTGCTTACGATGGGCGCAGTGCTCGGGTTGACCTCGGACGGAACACGGCATCGCCCGGTGCATCGAGGCGTGTGGGTTAGTGAAACGATCTTCGGAAAAACTCCACCACCACCACCTGCGAATGTAAGCGCGATCGAACCCAGCCCACCAGAAAGCCCCAAGGCGACTCTCCGCCAAAAGATCGAAGCGCACCGCAATAATGTGAACTGCGCAGCCTGCCATGCAAAGATCGATCCATTGGGCCTTGCCTGGGACAACTACGATGCCATCGGGCAATGGCGCACACTTGAAAAGGTTGTGCTGGGCCGTGGCTCAGACCCTATGATTGATCCTTCGGGCGAGATGCCTGATGGCCGTCAGTTTAAGGATTCTGTTCAGTTCAAAACTTTGCTGTTAGAGGACCGCGACAAAGTTGCACGGGCCTTCATCGAGCATCTTTGCACCTACGCTCTTCGCAGGGTGCTAACGGTTGATGATCAGGATGACCTCAAGGCAATTGAGGCCGAAGCGAAGAAAAACCAATACCGCATCAAGGATACCATCCGTGCGGTCGCCCTTTCAGATCTGATTCGTAAACGCTAACAAGGAGAATTGCAATGAGCAACATTCTGAGACAATCCTGGTTGATCAATCGCCGTCACGCATTGCGTGCGTTAGGTAGTTGCATCTCGCTTCCGTTTTTGGAATGCATGGTGCCGCTTCGAGCGATCGACCAACAGGGTGCATCGCCCAAGCGCAGCGCTTTCATCTACCTCGCCAATGGTGTTCATTCGCTTAACTATCAGATCACCAAACCAGGCAAAGACTACGAATTCTCGCGTTCGTTGAAGCCTCTGGAAAAGCATCGTGAAGTGATCACGCCCATCAGCGGCCTGCATCACCCAGGAGCCCTTAGCCATCATCACAACTGTATCTCCGTCTGGCTAACTGGCGGCAAGCTCGGGCCTTCGGATCGCAACACAATCTCTGTAGATCAAAAGATGGCAGAGATCACTGCGAAACACACACGCTATCCTTCGATGGAGATAGCACTCACGGGTGATTCGCTTGGTTGGACGGCAGACGGAGTCCGGTTGCCTTCGATGCGTCGTTGCAGTGAGATCTTTGCATCGCTGTTTGAAGAGCCTAAGGGTGGCAAGACGGTTCAAAGAAGAAACTTGCGTCGCAAAGGCAGCGTGCTTGATGCCAACCTTGCGGAAGTTCGCCGGCTCGAGCAGGCGATGGGATCAGCAGATAAAGGGCGCATGGATCAATACCTTACTTCGGTTCGAGAAACGGAAGTTCGTACAAGGCGTGCCGATGCCTGGCTTGATACCCCGCTTCCTACCGTCGCTGCTGCAGATCGCCAGCGAACTAATCGCGATATCCCTGCAACCATGGCGGGCGACTATTTCCGCACTGTCTATGATCTTATCGTGCTTGCCTTCCAAACCGATGTAACTCGTGTCGCTACCTTCAGCTTGGGTGGTGAAGGGGATGCGTTTGCCATTCCCGAAATCGGCATCACCGAATCCCGCCATCAACTAAGCCATCACGGCGGCGATAAGGGCTACATGGAAAAACTCACCAATTATGATACCTTCGCTATCGAGCAATACGGCTACTTCCTCACCCGACTCGCAGAGACCAAAGATCTCAACGGCAAGCCTTTACTTGGCTCGACGATGGCGCTCTTCGGTAGCGGTATGTCCTATGGCCATAGCCATGGAAATGCGAATCTCCCGCTGGTTCTTGCGGGTGGATCCGATCTTGGTTTGAAGCATGGCAAACATCTCGACTTTAATCAGGGCCACTTCAAGGGCTACCAACTTGACAAGCCAGGCGAACATTATTCGCTTTGCAGCCGTCCTGCAAACCCGAATGCTTACATGAGCAACCTGTTGCTTATGATGGCCCAACGCATGGGTGTGGAAACTGACAAATTCGGCGAGAGCAACAAGGTGGTTGAACTATGATGCGCATCCAGTATCCGATAAGGTTCATGGCCCTGTGTCTGGGTTTGTCGCTGTTCACTATTGCAGCGATCGCTCAGGAGACGCCATTCCGGCCCGAGACGGGGAAGTTCCCTCCTTTGGAAAATGCATACTCCTACCGGGGCGAACTCGTGTTCCTAGATCATGCGAATCGCCGGGGCAGCATTCGTGTGCAGGCGTCGGGCATGTTTTTCCGCAACGACCCGCATCCCATTGCGCTGCTTCCCTACGGTGTCGTGCGCTATCATGGCGCGCCTGCTGATCTTCGAGATATACCGCTGGGTACCGTGCTTCATGTTAAGGCTTTTCTTCCACCCGACCCGAAGATATCTCCTGTGCCGGTGTTGCCGATCAATAATAGGAAGCTGGATGGAAACCACAATCGAGGAGCTGGTACTGCCCCCGCAGAGAACCATGTTTTGCTTCTTGAAGACGAGCCCAGCCATTGCCAGCGCGTGGGCAAGGTCTGGAAGCTTAAGGAAATGGATATCAATAATGGCAAAGGGATGATCATTGCCACCTGCGAACCAAAGCAAGGCGGAGATGGTAAGGCTGCAGAAGAGAAGATGACCTTCGATGCAGCGACCCGCATTTGGCGCGGCCGCGAACGCCTTGGTATTGATGACTTGATCGCAGAGAAAATCTGGCCTGCAGAAGGGAAGAAATCCCTAGGCGGGCAACCCGTCTTGCTGGGGGTAACTTGGAAGCCCACGCCTGGTGGAATATTCACCCAGTTTCATATCTCAGATATCTGGTTAGACGATGCTGCGATGCAACGATCTGCCAGCAATCAGACCGAAGTGCATAAGGCCTTCATTCGTAGTCGTTGGATGCCTGCATGGATTGATTCTGTTGAGTATGGGAAGTTCGGCCGTGCGAAGGTGACCGCAACTTTGTTCGGCGGCATGGACCCTTCTCTTTATGCTGATTTTAAAAAAGACAGCCCTGCAATGATGAATTCTGTATCGAATACATTGAAGCATACCCACGGCGCATACGGCCCCGCCCACATGGCTTCAAGCGGATCCATTCTTGATGTTAAGAAGGTGACGGGCGAAGTGCCTTTGGGTAGCAGCGGCATCCAAATCTTTTTTGAGACCGATCTTATCATCGAGGGCATTCGCCCTGGCAGAGTTATCCGTGTACGCCCAACTAGCTGGCCTCAGGTGGATGTGCCACGCGAAGAATACCTTAACGATGCGTCTTCTGAAGAACGCTTTCCAACCCCCGCGATCTTTTCCAAATATTAATATTTGGAAGATCTCTCTTACTCTTTCGCTTGTAAAAAAGGACTCTGATTTCTATGAAACCCAATACCGCTATTTTCGCTGCGCTTTTATTTGCGCTTACCTCTGCCAACGGTTTTGCTCTCGATCCCCATGTTGAAGCTGTTATTCGTGCAGTCGAAGGTGCAAAAGGTAAAGTCGAGAAGACCGAAGATGGTAAGAGCTTAAAGCTTGTCGATCTAGCCGTGCCAGGTGCTGGGCCACATGATCATCGTAAAGTAGATCCCTATGATGCTGCATTCTTCGAGCACCTTAGTTACATCACCACGCTGGAATCGCTTAATATTATCGCTACGAAGTTTAATGATGCTTGGATGCCGAACATCGGAAAGCTCACCCGCTTGAAGACCTTGCGCTTCACCAACAATGGCAAGCTCAGCGATGCTGGCATGGCGCAACTCGCAGGCTTGAAAGATCTGGAGCAGTTCTCTTTTGTAGGTACGCAGATCACCGGCCGAGCTTACGCAAAGTTCGAGGGGTTTACCAAGCTCGCCCGAGTCAGCCATCGCGGTAGTAGTATCGATGATGAAGGCTTGATGCAGCTATGTGATCATCTTCCTAATCTCGAAAACATCAGCCTTGCGCACGCGAAGTTCACCGATGCAGCCGCACCGAATCTTGCGAAGCTCACCAAGCTTAAGGGGCTGGAGCTAGGCACTATGAATGCTACTCCACAAACTCTGAAGCACATTGCGAAGCTTCCGCTTGAGTATCTGCAGCTTGGCGAAGGATTCGATTCCCCCGAGAGCATACCTTTCATCAAGGATATTTCTACTTTACGGCGCTTAACCTTTACCAATACTAAGCCGCTTACCGATGCGGATCTGAAGGTCGTTGCGGGTATGAAGCAACTCGAGCAATTGGAACTTGGTAAAATCGAATTGTCAGATGCACGGCTTGCCTTCTTCAAAGACTTCGCCTTTTTAAAATCGATGCGCCTGGTCCCTGTTAAAGAACCTTTCACACCTGAAACAGAAGCTAAGATAAAGGCTCTGCTGCCTAAGACCACGCTTCTGTTCAAGTAGGCTGCCTGAAAGAGCAAATCAAAGGGGTCAGGTCTCTTTTTCAACAAAGAGACCTGACTTTTTTTGCTTTGATCCGGTTCGCCCGTGCGTACCGCGATCCACCAATTTTGCAGCAGTCCGTGGCACAATTGGAAATCACCGAACTGAAGCAGACCCCAAAGAGTCATATAGGATGGAGGCCCATCAAGTTTCCACGGCTGAAAAGTCGTGGCCGAATTGAAGCTCCTTACCGCTATTCTGTTCGTGATGCAATACCTTGGAGTTTCCACGGCTGAAAAGTCGTGGCCGAATTGAAGCAGCGGGTTCGGGTTCGGAATATTCTTCCGTATCCTCTTGTTTCCACGGCTGAAAAGTCGTGGCCGAATTGAAGCTAATTGTGGAGACGTCTCCACTAACCTCTAGGGACATGTTTCCACAGATGAAAGGTTGTGGCCTAATTGAATCTACTCTGTCGCAGGTCGAACATTTAGAAGGCTTTCATCGTTTCGACATCTTCATCTGTTAAAATTTGTGCAATTATTTCGCCGGAAAGTTTCCAAGTGCCGGGAATTCCACCACGAACCAATGGCAACTTGCCTGGTTCGATTATGACTTCCGGCGCCATCTGTTGAGTCGCTAGGAGAATTGGTGATATTGGAGACAAAGCAACTCTCATTTATTCGGGCAAAGTAATTTTGCCTTCAAGTACAACAACACCATTCTCAACTTTTCCTAAAACATTCATACCGTAAATATCACTCCCAACCACTGCGCAATCAACTGCAATTGAGCGCACCTGGTGAGTACAAAGGGGTCAGGTCTCTAAATTTAAAAAGAGACCTGACCCCTTTGTACTCCTAATTAACACAAAGTATTACAAAAACGTTGCTACCGGCAGATTAATTAATACAAAGTATTACGAAACTGTTGCCACCGGCTAAATAAGTAATACAAAGTATTATTTAGTTGTTTTTTCGATTATGTCGGAAAGGCTGATCTCAAATGAATGTATTGACTCGCTGCGTGCTCGCTCTCTTGATGGGTCTTCAGCTTCTCGGGTGCGGTTCTTCCGGCCCGAAGCAATATCCGGTAACTGGAACCGTGACGGTGAACGGAAAGCCGGCCGCATTGGTCAGGGTGCAGTTCCTGCACGCGGACCAATCACTGCCGGGCAACCAAAAGATGCCGGTCGGCATAACGGACGAATCGGGAGCGTTTCACCTCTCGACTACCGGCGACAAGGACGGGGCCGTCGAGGGGGAGTACACGGTCGTGTTCGAGTGGTTGTCGGCCAACGACCTGGGGGCGTTCGACAAACTCGGCGGCAAGTTTGCCGACTCCAAAATCACCAAGTTCAAGGCGAAAGTCGACCCGAAGGCCACGACCCTGCCGCCATTCGAGATCACTGTACCCGAGTCTTCCATCGTTACCAAACCGCCGCGGGGTAAGTAGCCTCCGGTTTCGTAGTCACTCTAGTGAGGAGGGTTTGTTTACCATGTCCCGTTTCAACCGCCGGTCGGGTTTCACCCTGATCGAATTACTCGTCGTCATCGCCATCATTGCGATCTTGATTGGATTGCTACTGCCCGCCGTCCAGAAGGTGCGCGAGTCCGCCGCCCGGATGAAGTGCAGCAACAACTTGAAGCAGCTCGGGCTTGCTCTGCATGGCTTCCACGACAGCTTCAACGAGTTCCCCCGCAACAATCCGCTGGTCACCCGGCCGAGCGACGGCAGGACGTTCGTCGAACGACCATGGACGATCACCCTCCTGCCGTACTTGGAGCAGGAAAACCTGTACAAGCAGTGGGATCTCGGCCTCGGGTACGCCGAGGGGGCGAATCGGACGCTCGTACAATCTCCGCTCTCGGTCTATAAGTGCTCGTCCTCGACCGGCCAGCCGGTGGAATTGTTTCTCCCACCGTCCAATGCGTTCTCTGCAGATTCGACGGCACTGGCCGGGAGTAGTTTTCCGGCGTGTCTGGTGGAGTACGCCCCGGTTCTGAGCGTCGCCCG
>Ga0208856_1000208_pt1 | contig 25325 bp, 22 predicted proteins | sample LakMenEpi13Jul12_FD_150690 | JGI IMG/M metagenome (GOLD analysis project Ga0208856, IMG submission 150690) | Freshwater microbial communities from Lake Mendota, WI - 13JUL2012 deep hole epilimnion (SPAdes) | ecosystem: Environmental > Aquatic > Freshwater > Lentic | place: Lake Mendota, Madison...
GAGTATTTGCAATTGTGTGAGCGCTACGATGCCTATTTGTACGTGGACGATGCACACGGTTTTGGTGTCTTGGGTGAACACGGCCAAGGCACGCTGCATCATTTAGGTTTGCGCTCGCCGCGCATCATCATGATGGCCACCTTAGGCAAGGCTGCTGGTGTGGCCGGCGCCTTCGTGGCGGCCGAGGCTGTGGTAATCAACTATTTGATACAAACAGCCAAGAGCTATGTCTATTCCACCCCAGCACCACCGGCCTTATCAGCCACCTTGAGTGCCTCATTAAAATTGATCGCTCAAGGTGACGCATTACGTGCGCATTTGTATGGTTTAATTGCTTACTTTAAAGCCCATCTGTCTTGTCAGAAATGGCGGTTGATGCCATCCGACACCTCGGTTCAGCCTTTAATAGTGGGCAGCAATCAAGCGGCCTTGGCACTAAGTGCGTATTTGCAAAAAAGCGGCATATTGGTGCCCGCTATACGCCCGCCTACCGTGCCTGCTGGCACAGCCCGATTGCGCATTTCCATCTCAGCGGCGCATAGCTTAGAGGACATTCAAAAATTGTTGCAAGCGATACATCAAGCAGAAAGTGAGTTGCCATCATGAGCCCCAATACCATGCACGTCGAAACGCTAGGCTTAGGCCCCAATCTTGTATTGATACACGGATGGGGCATGAATGGTTCGGTCTGGCAGCCGCTGGTGAAACCCTTAAGCAAGCATTTCACCCTGCACTTATTGGATTTGCCTGGCATGGGTTACAGCAAACCCATAGAGCCCTTGCATTTGCATGCCTTGGCAGAAAAAGTAGCCGAAATCATGCCGGCCAATGCCGATGTGCTGGGCTGGTCATTGGGCGGTCAGGTCGCGATGCGCATCGCCCTCGATTACCCGGATTTGGTGCGACGATTGGTCTTAGTCGGATCCACACCGTGCTTCGTCAACCGTAGTTTTGATCAGAAAAACGTTGAGTATAAAAAAACCTGGGATGCTGGCATCGAGCCCGAAGTGTTCGGTAACTTTGCCGATAACGTTAATGAAGACTACCAAAAAACCATGATGCAATTTTTAAGCTTGCAATGCATGGGCGCAAGGGATGCCAGGTCCACGGTTAAATTGCTGCGCAATAAATTTAACGAGCGACCCAGCCCTAGTTCGCAAACCTTGTATCGCATGCTGGACATCTTATTGGATACCGATTTACGGGCGGAAGTGCCGTCTCTAAGAAAGCCTACCCTATTGGTGCACGGCGATAGAGACAGCTTGGCGCCCGTGCAGGCGGCGCATTGGATGATGCAAAATCTGCCGGTGGGGTTTTTACGGGTAATGGCAGGGGCATCGCATGCCCCATTCTTGTCGCACCAAGAGGCATTTATCCAAGCCCTGTTGGAATTTCTAGAACCGGCTAGCCCAAACTAATGGACGCAAAAGTCGATCAGTATCACATCGATAAGGCCCGTGTTCGTGCTTCGTTTGGCCGTGCGGCTAGCCGTTACGATGCCGCGGCGATATTGCAAAAACAAGTGCGCGAGGAAATGCTCAGTCGCCTGGATTGGGTGACATTAAAACCCGAAACGATTTTAGATGCAGGCTGCGGCACTGGCGCCGCCAGCCATGCGCTGGGAAAACGCTACGCCGGGGCGCAAGTGCTGTCCATGGACTTTGCCCTAGCCATGTTGCAAAAGACCCGCGAGCGTGGATTTTTTGCGCGGCTGCTAATGCAATGCCAGGGCCTAATCGGCAGGCCTCGCCACCATGTGCTGTGCGCAGACTTAGAGCAGTTGCCGCTGGCGAACAACAGCATCGATTTGCTTTGGTCAAATTTAGCCATGCAATGGTGCAACGATTTGGACGCCACTTTCAGTGAATGCCATCGCGTGCTGCGCCCCCAAGGCTTACTGATGTTCAGCACTTTTGGCCCGGACACTTTAAAAGAATTGCGCGCGGCCAGTCATGCTTACCCCGGGGTCACCAGTGTCAGCCGTTTTATCGATATGCACGATATAGGCGATGCCTTAATACGTGCTGGTTTCTCGGCACCGGTGCTGGATGTGGAGCGCTACACCTTAACCTACGATGACATCAAAAGTTTGATGCGTGACTTAAAAAACATAGGTGCGCACAATGCCACCGATGGCCGTGCACGCGGCCTGCTGGGTAGAGGGTTTTTAGCAAAACTCGCTGCCGGCTACGAGGTTTTCCGGGCTGAAGGTAAACTGCCCGCCACCTACGAGGTGGTGTATGGCCATGCCTGGCGTGCCGAAGATAAGCCTACGCTGGCCGATGGCGTCTCGCCTATTGCCTTCCGAACCAGGACTAAGTAAGCCTCATGCACGCCGCGTATTTTGTTGTGGGCACCGATACCGATGTGGGTAAAACCTATGTTAGCAGCGCTTTGTTGCGGCATTTTGTGGCGCAGGGCTACCAATCGGTAGGCATGAAGCCGGTGGCATCGGGCTGCCAGATGGACGCGCAGTTAGGCTTAGTGAATGCCGATGCGCAAGCCTTGCTAGCAGCGGGCAATCGCCAAGTTGACATGGATGTGCTTAATCCCTACCGTTTTTTACCCGCAATCGCCCCGCACATCGCCGCCCAGCAAGCGGACATAGCAATAGACTTGGACCTTATTTTAAGGGCCTACAGATCTTTAGCGAATGAGGCCGAGGTAGTGGTGGTTGAAGGGGCGGGGGGCTTTTTAACGCCCATCAGTGCGCAGCAAAGTTTGGCCGATCTAGCCGAGCAATTGGCCATACCGATTATATTGGTGGTGGGCATGCGCTTAGGTTGCATCAACCACGCCTTGTTAACGGTAGCAGCCATACAAGCGCGAGGTTTGCGCTTGGCAGGCTGGGTGGCCAATAGCCTGGCGCCTAACATGCCGTATTTTGCAGAAAACCTCAGCACCTTGCAGCAAGCCATAGATGCGCCTTGCCTAAGTGTCGTGCCGTGGCAGGGTGAGGCGCAGTTCAAGCTAAGCTTATAAATGGGCTATTAGGGCTGAATTTCGGCCGCTTCCAAGACTAATTGATAGCTTTGTGCCTCTTGCAAATTGGCCACTTTTTGCCCAAGCGCCACTTGCCCCTTAGCCCCTGCAGCTAAGGCAGTTCGCAGGATTAAGGGTGCACTTCGGCTGATGACGCGTCCAGTTTTTAGGTCGTATTTGATGACTTTAAATTGGACTTTCTGGATGCTTAAGGCGCTATTGTTTTGCAATACGGCATATAAATTCCCAGTGCGATCAACCTCTATCCTGGCTTGCAGGTATTTTGCTGGGTTACGCGGCAAATCCAATTTAGCCAAACGGGCGCCTGCTTGCTGGCCAATATCAGACTTCGAATCGGCGGCAATTTGGTAATGCTGCATGGCCAAGGCAGTGTCGCCACGGCCTTCGGCCAGCTGCCCCAATAAATTATAAGCCGGCGCGGTTGGCAGCAGTTCATTGGCGCGCTTCAAATAGGCTTCGGCTTCGGCTTTTCTGCCCAAGCTAAATAACACGATGCCGCTTTGCACGTGCGGTTTAAAGTAATCGGGCTGCATGTTGATGGCCTTGCCATACAAGGCTAAGGCGGCTTCCGGTTTTTTTTGCAGCAAGGCCATGTCGGCCAAAAATTCTTGAAATTTGGCTTCGCGTGGTTCGCCAGCTATGGCTTGATTAATCAGTTGTTTGGCTTTTTCTAAATCCTTTTTGGCCAGGGCTTTAACCGCCTCATCATAAGCTTTGTAGGCCGCTTGAGTGGATTTGAGTTTGCTGACTTTTTGCGCGTAAACGTCCTTGCCCATGTCGCCACCGGCACCCAATTGCATCAAGGTGCTCTTGTTAGCGGACACGCGTTGTGCGGAGGGCGGATGGCTGGCAAATAAACCGTCTATAAAGTTGCTCTTATGCTCGGCGCTTAAACGGACAAAGGTTTCTTGTAAGGTAACGGCGGCGGCCGGGTCGTAACCGGCTTTTTTCATGTAGCGCATGCCGTATAAATCCGATTCGCTTTCCGCATCCCGGCCGTATTTGGTGCTAACCAATTGCGCGCCTACTTGCGCACCACCAACGATTAAATTGGCGTAGTCACTATTTTGCGCGCCTATGCCTACCGCGATCATGGCGCCTTGCAAGAGTATGCCGCGTTCCATGTCTTTAGCGCCATGCCTAGCGGCGGCATGCACCATCTCATGGCCCATGACGGCAGCCAATTCGGCCTCGCTGTTTAATTCGTAGAGCAGGCCGCGGTTGAATGCAATTTTACCGCCAGGCATGGCCCATGCGTTGGGGGTGGAATCGTTGATGATGCTAAATTCATAAGGCAATTTGCGGTCAGATACGGCAGCCAATTTATTGCCCACGCTTTGCACGTAGGCGGTTAATTCTGGGTCCAAGGTGTAATCGCCGCCTTGTGCTTGCCGCGTGGGGCCGTAATTTTTTTTGCCTATGGCAATTTCTTGCGATTCCGAGACGAGTTGCAATTCCCTTTTATTAGTCACCGGGTTGGTGCCGCAGCCTGGCGTCAACAAGCCCAGCGCGATGACTAGGCTTAGCAGTGCTTGTTTAGTGGCAGGCTTGAGCAGAGGGTGTTTTAACATAGGGCATTCCTTGTTGGGCTAGCTAGGCTTGGTAGAGGCCATGCTGTGCAATGTAATCGAGCACGCAGTCTGGCGTTAAATAGCGTGCCGATTGACGGTTTTTTAATTGTTCGCGAATGGCGCTAGATGAAATCGCCAAGGGCGTAATGGCTTGCATGGTAATCAAGCCAGCCGACTCACTTTGCAAATCCATGGCATTTTCCGTGTAGTGGTCTTGTAAAAAAGTCACCAGCTCTGGATTTAAGCCCGTCGACACTTCACTGTCTGGCCTGGCTACTAGCGCTATGTGACATAGCTGTATGATCTCTTGCCACTGATGCCAACGGTTAAGTTGTTTAAAGGCGTCGCTGCCTATGAATAAGACCAAGCTGTCTTGCTCGCTTAGTTCGCTGCGCAAACTGCGCAAGGTTTCTACCGTGTAGGATGGACCAGTTCGCTTCAATTCGCGATCATCTAATTGAAAATCAGGGTTGTTGGCGATGGCGAGTTGCACCATGGCGCAGCGGTCTGCTGCTGAAGCGCTGGGCTGGCTTTTGAGTGGTGGCACGGCAGCCGGGATGAATTTGACGGTGTCCAATGCCAGAGCTTGTGCCAGCTCTTGCGCCATGCCTAAGTGGCCAAAATGGATGGGATCAAACGTCCCGCCTAGCAAGCCTATGCGGGCCATTTATGCTCGAACTTGACCGTCGCCCAACACAATGTACTTGAGTGAGGTCAAGCCTTCCAAGCCGACTGGGCCGCGTGCATGCAATTTGTCGGTGGAGATGCCTATCTCCGCGCCTAAACCGTATTCAAAGCCATCGGCAAAACGGGTGGACGCATTGACCATGACGCTGCTGGAATCCACTTCGCGCAAGAAACGCCTGGCTTTGCTGTAATTTTCCGTGACGATGGCTTCGGTGTGCTGCGACGAGTGCTGGTTAATGTGCACTATGGCTTCGTCCAGACCGCTGACCACCTTGCAGGAAATAATCGCCGCTAAATACTCGGTGTAATAATCCTCTTCGCTGGCGGCTTTGGCTTGTTTGACCAAGGCGCAGGTTTCTTTGCAGCCGCGAATTTCTATGCCGTGTTGGCTAAGCATGTCGGCTAGTTTAGGCAGCATGCTGGCCGCCACCGCTCTGGCAATCAACAAGGATTCTGCTGTGTTGCAGGTGCCCAAACGCTGGGTTTTGCTGTTTTCCAGTATGCGCAAGGCTTTGTCAAAATCGGCGTCGTCGTCGATGTAGACATGGCAATTGCCGTCCAAGTGTTTAATCACTGGGATTCTGGCTTCATTGCTAATACGTTCTATTAAGCCCTTGCCGCCTCTGGGCACGATGACGTCCACGTAGTCTTTCATGGTGATCAATTCGCCCACGGCAGCCCGGTCGCTGGTTTCTATGACTTGCACGGCGCTGCTCGGTAAACCGGCCGCGGCCAAGCCTGCTTGCACTAATTTGGCCAAGGCTTGATTGCAATGCATGGCTTCGCTGCCGCCACGTAAAATGGCGGCATTGCCGGATTTAATGCATAAGCCGGCGGCGTCTATGGTGACGTTAGGACGTGCTTCGTAGATGATGCCTATCACCCCAAGTGGCACGCGCATTTTGCCTATCTGTATGCCGCTAGGACGGTATTTAAAATCGCTCATTTCCCCAATTGGGTCATCAAGCTTGGCGATTTGCGTTAAGCCTTCAGCCATGCCCTGTATGGATTTTTCCGTGATGCTGAGTCGGTCTAGCATGGCTTCATCCAAGCCGTTAGCGCGAGCGGCAGTCAAGTCCAATTGGTTGGCGGCTAGTAGAGCGGTTTTTTCACGCAATAGGGCGCTGGCAATGTGCTGCAGGGCAGCGTTTTTTTTGTTGCTGTCTGCGCTGGCCATCAACCTTGAAGCCGCACGGGCGGCCAGGCCAATTTCTTGCATGTATTTTTTTATGTCCATGATGGTTGTCTGCTCATGAGGTTCGTTTTTGTTCGATTATACTTTTTTATAGCAGGCCTGCGTAGGCCTTAGCGCGCCCGTACACCAGCCAAGCCAAAACACAGGCGAGAAATCTCTAACCAGGCGTCGCCCTGCATGACGCCTTTGGCGGTTTTATCGATGTCGGCTAATTTTTGCAAGGCCGCTTCCAGTTGACGCAAGCTCAATCTGCTTAAAGCACGTTTGACTAGCGCTTGGCGCTCGCCAAAGATGCGCGCACTGGTCATGGCTTGCATGACGTTTTCGCCGCGCAATTCAGCTTGTTTGATGCCTAATAAGGGACGCAATACCCACATCAAGGGGTTCATCACGGCGACGGCATTTTCACCTTCATCCTGCAGACCTTGCAAAATACGCACGGTGCGCGCGCTGTCGCCAGCCAGGACTGCTTCACCTAATTGAAAGGCGTCGTAACGTGAAACGTTAAGCACCGCTTGCCTCACGGCATCATCGCTGAGCTCGCCCGCTGGGTGCAATAATCCTAATTTTTGTACCTCTTGGTTGGCGGCCAGTAAATTGCCTTCCACTTGGTGGGCTAGGAATTCCAAGGTAGCTGGGCTGGCTTGTTGACCTTGCTGTGCCAGTCGTGCACCTATCCATTTAGGCAGTTGGCTGGCCGGCACTTCTTCTAGGTTGATCACTAGGGCTTGTTTTTCTAGGGCACTAAACCAGGCACTGTTTTTGGCTTCACGCTCTAATTTAGGCAAGATGATCAGTACGGTGGTATCGCTTAGAGGCTGACTGGCTAGGGCTTGCAAGGCTTTGCCACCTTCCACCCCGGGTTTGCCATTGGGCACATTGATTTCCAATAAACGGCGACTGGCAAACAAAGAGATGGAAGCACCGTAGGAGGCAATTTGTTGCCAATTAAAGGCACGCTCCACCAATAAACTGTTGCGTTCATCAAAGCCTTGTAATCGTGCCGCTTGCCTAATGGCATCCAAGCATTCTCGGTGTGCCAAGGGCTCGTCGCCCACCAGCACGTAAAGGGCTTGCAGGCCTTGCTTAAGATGAGCGGCTAATTGCGTTGGGGCGAGCTGCATGCTTAGGGTTGCAGCCGTTTGATGGCGGACAGTCGGCGCATGATTTCTCGTACTACCTCGCTGTGCATGTCGGCATTAAGTTTGTTTTCCTCATCGAGTTTGGCCAGCAAGGCTTTATCGTTATAGGAAAAATTACGCCGTGATTGCACGGTTTGCGCTTCGCTCCAAAGTGGGGTATTCGGCAGCCGAGTTCTAAAGCTGACCTTGTAGACTAGCTCGTACTCCCTTACAGTACCGCCGCCGCTCAAGGACAGAATACGCTTTTCATTGCTTTCGTTAATCAGTTCAAACAACAGCGCGGCGTCCTCTGTATTTTCGATTACTCTAATGCCGTTGCTTTTAAGGGTTTGCCGCAGTTCTCGGCTCATGCTCAAGCTGTTTCCTTGGATGGAAATGGTTTTGAAGGTGACCTCGCTCATGCCGCGCGGGTGAAAACCACAGCCAGTCATTAACAGGATGACTATGATTAGACCGACTAAGCCTATGTTTTTTACCTTGGTGTAGAGCAAACCATGCATTCCCTGTTAAGACGCCATCATAGTTAAGACACCATCATAGTTAAGACACCACCACGTTAATCAGTTTATTTGGCACCACGATGATTTTTCGGACTTGCAAAGGCGCTTCCATGAATTTTTGCACAAAAGGTTGTGCCAGGGCTAATTGTTCCAATTGCGCTTTGCTTTCGGTTTTAGCCACGGTGAGGCTGCCGCGCAATTTGCCGTTCACTTGAATGACGTATTCCACGCTGTCTTGTTCCATGGCCGTGGGGTCAGCCAGTGGCCAAGAAGCGTCCAATATGTGGCTGCCTGGGCAAAGTTCTGCCCAAAGCGCTTGGCATACATGCGGCACGATGGGCGAGAGCAAGAGCGCCACGTTTTGCAATACTTCTTGTCGCACCTGGCGGCTGAGGGTTTGCGTGCATTCCATTTTCGCTAAGGCATTCATCAGTTCCATTACCGAGGAAATGGCGGTATTGAAACTGTGGCGTCGACCGTAATCGTCGGCTACTTTGTCTATGGTCTGGTGTAATTGCAAACGCAGGGTTTTTAGTTCGGCGCTCAATTCCCCGCTGCTGTATGCGACTATCGGCCCCAGCGCCACGTGGTCGTAGACTGCTTTCCATAGACGGCGTAAGAAGCGGTGTGCTCCTTCAACGCCACTGTCGGCCCATTCCAAACTTTGTTCGGGCGGTGCAGCGAACATCATGAACAACCTGGCCGTGTCGGCGCCGTAAGCATCAATTAAGGCTTGCGGGTCCACGGTGTTGCCTTTGGATTTACTCATTTTTGAGCCGTCTTTTAAGACCATGCCCTGCGTCAGTAAATTGGTAAATGGCTCGTCGTTGCTGATTAAACCGACATCACGCATCAGTTTGTTAAAGAAGCGCGCATACAGCAAATGCAAGATGGCGTGCTCTATGCCCCCTACGTATTGATCGACTGGTAACCAATAATTGGCGCGTTGGTCAACCATGGCCGAATGGCTATCGAAACTGGCGTAGCGTGCAAAATACCAAGACGATTCAAAAAAGGTATCCAGGGTGTCGGTTTCACGTTGCGCTTTGGCGCCGCATTGTGGGCAGCTGGTTTCATAGAAGCCGGGGTCTTTTTTGATGGGTGAGCCGACGCCGTCCATGACCACGTCTTCAGGCAAGATCACCGGCAATTGCTCGGCTGGCACCGGCACTTCGCCGCAACTGGCGCAATGCACAATGGGGATAGGGCAACCCCAATAGCGTTGGCGCGATACGCCCCAATCGCGTAGACGGAATTGGCTGCGTTTTTGCCCTAGGTTTTTTGCGCTAAGCGCGGTGGCGATGGCGTCGCTGGCTTGCGCAAAATTTAAGCCATCAAATTCACCGGAGTTAAACAATAGGCCGTGATCAGTCATGGGCAGGCTGTCGGCGTCGCTTTGTTTAATCACCGCTTTAATCGGCAATTGGTATTTGTTGGCGAATTCAAAATCACGCTCATCGTGGGCAGGCACAGCCATGACCGCGCCTTCGCCGTAGCTAGCTAAGACGTAGTTGGCTACCCAGACTGGCAAGCGTTCGCCATTGAGTGGGTGGCTGACATATAAGCCGGTGGCCATGCCTTTTTTCTCAGCGGTGGCAAGGTCGGCTTCGGCGACGCTGCCGCGTTTGCATTCGGCAATAAAAGCAGCCAAGTCTGGGTTGGTCATTGCGGCTTGCGTGGCCAAGGCATGTTCAGCAGCCACCGCTACATAGCTTGCGCCCATCAAGGTGTCCGGACGGGTGGTGTACACTTTTAGTTGGCCCTCTTGACCCAGAAGCGGAAAAGCCACCTCGCAACCGTAACTTTTGCCTATCCAATTGCGCTGCATGGTTTTGACTTGCTCAGGCCAACCATCCAGTTGGTCTAAATCACTCAGCAGTTCTTCTGCGTAGGCGGTGATTTTCATGAAGTATTGCGGGATGTCGCGCTTCTCCACCAAGGCGCCGCTGCGCCAACCGCGGCCGTCTATGACTTGCTCATTGGCTAGCACGGTGCCGTCTACTGGGTCCCAATTGACCGTAGCGGTTTTTTTGTAGATCAAGCCTTTTTTGTATAGCTCAGTAAATAACCATTGTTCCCAGCGGTAATATTCCGGTGTGCAAGTCGCTATTTCCCGATTCCAATCGACGCCCAAACCCAATTGTTTGAGCTGGGTTTTCATGTGCTCTATGTTTTCATAAGTCCATTTGGCCGGGGCGGTGTTGTGCTTAATGGCGGCATTTTCCGCCGGCAAACCAAACGCATCCCAACCCATAGGTTGCATAACGTTGTAGCCTTTCATCTTATGGAAACGACTCAAGACATCGCCTATGGTGTAATTGCGCACGTGGCCCATGTGCAAGCGCCCAGAGGGGTAGGGAAACATGGACAAACAATAGTATTTTGGTTTATCGCTGGTCTCGCTGGCGGCAAAGCTTAGATTGCTTGCCCATTCGTTTTGGGCGGCGCGTTCGATTTCTTGGAAGGGGTACTGCTGCTGCATAATTTAAGGCTTCATGGAATGTAATGGAATGGCTAGATTATACCTTTGGCCGTCCAATAATGCGATTTTTAGCTGGAATAATCGGGCGGCGATGCACGCTTAACGCGGCCCAGTTAAGGGCGCTTGAGGCTTAATTGGTAGACGCCGTAGCCGATCAAAACGCCAAGGGTATCGGCCAAACTGTCGTAAACGTCACCGTAGCGGCCAAGCTGCAGTAAGCTTTGCAGTACCTCTATGATTGCCCCATGCAGAATTAAACCCATTGAGACGGCAGCTAGAGAGCGTGGGAAAGCAAAGCAGCCGATCAGGGCCAATAAAGCAAAGGCCAAGCCGTGTTGGGCTTTGTCCCAAAACAGCAAGGCTTGCGGCAAGGATGACCCAGGCATTAAACCCAGGAGCGTTACCAAGACCAAGCCAGCCCAAAAGCTTAAGCTTAAGGCAGGCCTGAGCAAGGAGTTTGGTTTGGGCAAGGCGACTGGTTTGGCCAAGAGTTAGCTTGGGCTGAAGCTTATTTAAGTGCAGCGAATATGTTATCGCGTATGGCGTTCATGTCGCCCAAGCCGTTGACGAAGACGTGCTTAGGTGCACCTGCTACGCCGCTATTGGCCCAGTCCGCGTAGTATTTCACCAGTGGCTTGGTTTGGCTGTGGTAGACATTGAGTCGGGTCATGACGGTTTCAGCGGCATCGTCTGGGCGCTGCACCAAGTCTTCACCGGTGATGTCGTCTTTGCCAGCTACTTTGGGTGGGTTGAATTTGATGTGGTAAGTGCGACCGCTGGCTGGGTGGGAGCGACGACCGCTCATGCGCTCAACAATGGCGTCGTCGGGCACGTCAATTTCCACTACGTAGTCTATGCCTACGCCGGCCTGTTTCATGGCCTCGGCTTGAGGTATGGTGCGCGGAAACCCGTCGAATAAAAAGCCGTTGGTGCAATCGGCTTCTTTAATGCGCTCGCTGACTAAGCCTATGATCACTGCATCCGGCACCAAACCGCCGCTGTCCATGAAACTTTTTGCTTCCAAGCCCAATGGGCTGCCGGCCTTAACCGCGGCACGCAACATGTCGCCGGTAGAGATTTGTGGAATGTTAAATTTTTCACGTAAGTAGGTAGCTTGAGTGCCTTTGCCTGCACCTGGCGCGCCTAGAAGTATGATACGCATAAGGTCGTCCTAAAAAAGTTGGTTGGAAATGGATGCTGCAAGATGACCATTATATCAGCTCAGGTAATTGGCTATGGCGACAAAATCGGCCACGCTTAAATTTTCTGCTCGCTGTTGCGAGTCTATGTTTAGGGCGCTAAAGCCTTCGTCTGCTAGTAAGCCTTTGAGGGTGTTGCGCAAGGTCTTGCGGCGTTGCGAGAAAGCCGCCAACACGACTTTTGCAAACACCGCTGCATCTTTGGCGATAAAGGGCAGGGTGGCATGCGGCACGCAGCGTACAAAAGCCGATTCCACTTTGGGTGCGGGCTCAAATGCGCCGGGTGGCACGGTAATTAAATAGTCCATCTGCAAGTGGTATTGCAGCATCACGCTTAACCTGCCATAGGCCGGCGTTGAAGGTTGCGCCACCATGCGTTCCACCACCTCTTTTTGCAGCATAAAGTGCATGTCAGTGATGTGCGATACATTGGCCAGCAAGTGAAATAAGATGGGGGTGGAAATGTTGTAGGGTAGGTTGCCGGTGACGCGTAAGCCTTGGCCTAAGCTGCTGAAGTCGAATTTAAGAGCGTCGGCATTGTGTATGCGGATGTTGCTTTGCGCATAAGCTGGCTTGGCGTACTCCGCCTGCATCCAAGCGATGATATCGCGGTCTACTTCCACCACATGCAGTTGCTTTAATTTTTGCAACAAGGGCTTGGTCAACGCACCCAGCCCTGGGCCTATTTCCACCATGAGGTCGGCAGCTTGCGGCCCAATCGCCTCGACTAAGCTGTTGATAACAGCTTGGTCGGTAAGAAAGTTTTGGCCAAAGCGTTTTTTTGCGACGTGTTTCATGGTTTATTGATTTAAGGCGGCGCGTTGACGACTGAGTTCTATGGCTAAATCGATGGCGGCCAACAAGCTGCCTATTTCGATGTGGCCAGTACCGGCTAGCGTTAAAGCGGTACCGTGGTCGACTGAGGTGCGTATTATGGGTAAGCCCAGTGTGACGTTGACCCCAGTGCCGAAGCTAGCATGCTTGAGCACAGGCAGCCCTTGGTCGTGGTACATGGCTAAGACGGCATCCGCTTGTTGCAAATTGCTAGGCGAAAATAAGGTGTCGGCCGGCAAGGCACCGATTAATTGCATGCCTACGCTACGCAGTTTTGATAATACCGGGTTGATGATTTCAATTTCTTCGCGACCCAAGTAACCGTCTTCACCGGCATGCGGATTCAAGCCAGCTACTAAGATACGCGGTTGGGCAATAGCAAACTTAGTGATTAAATCCTCATGCAAGATGCGCAAGCAAGTCTCTAGGCTGGTCTGGGTAATGGCGGCTGGCACATCCTTGAGCGCTAAATGCGTGGTCGCCAGTGCCACACGCATGCCACCGCCGACCAGCATCATGACCACTTGCGCAGTGCAACTTAATTCGGCTAAGAATTCCGTGTGCCCGCTAAAAGTAATCCCGGCAGCGTTGATGATGCCTTTATGCACGGGCGCGGTGACCAGCGCATCAAACTCATGGTTTAGGCAAGCTAGCGTGGCGCTGCGTAAGCAATCTAGAACGTATGGGCTGTTGTTTGCATTGAGTACGCCGGGCTGTGCGGTTTCTGGTAGAGCCTGATCCCAAACCGTCAGGCTGCCATTGCCAAGGTGGCGTTTGGGTTGCTGTGCGGCATACGTTTGCGTGTGCAAAGGCAAGTTCAGCATGGCGGCACGGGCTTCCAGCATGGCCGCATTGGCGATGACCACCAGTTCGGCATCCAGTTTTTGCTGTGCCATCATCACGCACAAATCCGGACCTATGCCAGCCGGTTCACCGGCGCTGAGGAGGATTTTTGGTAAGAAGGCGGTCATGCGAGGACTGGACTTGGCAGAGCGAAAAGCTTGGCCGTGAGCCGATTAAAATTTATCTTCAAGCCGAATTTCCACGTACGCACGGTCACGCAATTCGCGTATCCAATCTTGGTAGGCTTCGTCGGCTTTTTTTGCACGGATTTCTTGGCGCGCTTTCAGTCTGGCGGCTTCTTTGCTCATGTCTTGGCTGCGACGTTCTATGACTTGAATTAGGTGCCAACCAAATTGCGTGCGCACCGGGGGGCTTATTTGCAAGTCTTTTAGTTCGTTCATGGCTTTTTCAAACTGAGGCACGGTGTCACCCGGGTTGACCCAGTTTAAATCGCCGCCACTGGAGGCGGTGCTGTCTTCGGAGTATTGCCTGGCCAAGGCTTCAAATTTTTCGCCGTTATCCAAGCGTTCTTTGATGCCGTCAATTTTGAGTTTGCCGTCTTTTTCAGACATGATTTCCGACAGCTTGATTAAGATGTGCCTGGCGTGGGTTTGCTGTATGACCAAGGGGGAGTTGCCGCCGCGTTTGTTGTTTAATTTCAATACATGGAAACCGTTAGGGCTGCGCAGTGGAGCCGACACTTCGCCAACTTGCATGGCTTTTAAGGCATCAAGAAACAAGGCCGGCATTTGTGAGGCTTTTTTCCAACCTAGGCTGCCGCCTTCTAAGGCGTTGGGGGCATCGGAAAAGCTGGCTGAGACTTTAGCGAAGCTCACACCGGCTTTCAGTTCGGTGAGCGCGCTATCCACTTTGCTTTTGGCTTTTTGTATGTCTTCTGTGGTGCCTTCTTCTGGGGTGCGGATGAGTAAGTGGGCGATCTCGTACTCGTCTTGATTTTCATTGTTGGCCGCTTGGCTGGTTAAGAAATTATCGATTTCTGATTCGCTGACGTTGACACGGCCATCCACTTCACGCTCACGCAAGCGTGCCAAGGTAATTTCATTGCGTATGTCTGCCCGAAATTTCGTCATGCTAACGCCGTCTTTGGCTAAGGCTTCGGTAAATTCAGCCAGACTCAATTGGTTTTGCTCAGCAATCCTACCTATGGTTTTGTCCAGTTGGTTGTCGTCAACTTTCAAGCCGGTTTGTGCGGCGTATTGCAGTTGCAAGGTGTCGGTAATGAGGCGCTCTAAAATTTGTTTACGTAAAATCGTTTCAGCGGGCAATTCGGTGCCTTGTTTTTTAAATTGCGCCGTCACCGTCGCGATGCGGCTTTCCAATTCTTGTTCGGTGACCACGGCTTGGTCTACGATGGCGACGATGCGATCCATTTTGACCACTTCGGCCGCCTGGGCGTTGAATTGGTAAGCCAAGCCTAGTCCGGCCAACAAAGCCATGAATTTAATAAAAGGTAGGTTAGAAATACGCAAAATAATCACTCGTGTTAAGGTTGTTTGTAAATGTCAGGGATACGTCCTGAGTGCATATAGCCTGGGATGCTGCGTTCTATCACTTGCATAGGGTTAATGCCTATGGAAGCAATGCCACCCAATTCCACTTGGAAAAATAAGGCATAAACATCACCCGAGGTGGCGGTGCTTATTTTATGCATTACCGTTCGCGTTTGCCAGCAACCAGCATCATACTCTAATCCCGCTAGCGTTTCGACGACCTGCTTGTCTAATAGTGAATAATTGACGCGGGCGATACCGTACCAGCCTCGACCCAGCGGCCATTGCCCCGATAAATCCACTTGCTCGATTGAGTCTTGGCGGTAGCTGTAGCTGAGGTTCAAGGCCTTGCCAGGTTCGGGGGTGTAGCGACTGGTCAGGGTGGTGCTGACAAAGTTGTCTTTATCGGTGTTGTATTGCCAGAACGCATCGACGTTCCAGTGGGTTTTTAAGTTGGTGCTGAGCCCGGCTAATATGTCTGAGCTGTTGCTGCTTCGGTAGGCGCTTGGGTCGTTGTAGTTGAGCGCCACTTTTTGATCGTTAAAATAATAACGTTGACCAACCGTAGCAGACAGGCGTTGTGTGCCACTGTCAGTTTCAATTAAACGGGCCGTTAAAGACAGGCTCAGTTGGTTGGCGTTATTGATTCTGTCGTTACCGTTAAACTGATTCTCGCCAAACAAGCTACTGAAGTTTAAGTCAGACTGACTGGTGTCAAATACCGGCATGTAGGCTTGATTGACGTTGGGGATGTACAAGTAAAACAACCTGGGTTCTATGGTTTGCGTGTAAGCCCGATCGGCAATTTTAAAATCCCGATCAAAAAATAGGCCGCTGTCGAGGCTGGCTATGGGTAAAGTCCTATGGTAATTGTTGCGATTGTTTGGGTCGTCATCCAAGCTGTAGCTGGTGTGATGCAGACCTAGCTTAGGCGTGAGGTAACCGTAAGCTTGGCTCATGGGCAAACTTAGGCTGGGATACAAGGTGGCACGTGTGCCGGTCGCGGCAACAGGGGCGTTATGATTTTGATCAAACGCCACCAATTCGCTATACAGTTGACCGTAAACTGGGCCGTAAAATTTTTCCCCTATGAGGGACAATTGCGGCAGCCGTTGGTAAGGGTAAGAGCTTTGGTCTAGGGTTTGAAATTGTTGTGCCAAGGCATTAAAGCGCCAAGTCTCATCGGCGTAATCCACATTGAATTGTTGTGGCAAATTCACTCGGCTGGTGCTGGTAATAAGCGTGGATAGGTCAGAGAAATATTGGTCATCCGAGACGTTTTCAAAGCTGTAACCAGCTGACCAGCCTTGTTCAAATTGATGCTGATGCTTTAAATTGAGGTAATAGCGATTTTTGCCATTTTGCTTGTCGTCAGGCAGATACTCAAGGTTGTCTATGCCAAAAAAATCGTCTTCCAGGTAGCGGAATTCGCCTTGCAATTGCAGGCCGCGCCGACTTAACACCCGACTGGTGATGGTGGCGTCTTTGTTGGGTGAAATGTTCCAATAATAGGGCACGGCCACTTCCACACCGCTGTTCGACGTGGTGCCGTAAGTGGGCGCCAGCAGGCCGCTCTTGCGTTGGTCGTTGTAAGAAAAATTGAGCCATGGGGTATACAGCACGGTCTTGCCCATGACTTCTAAGTAGGCATTTTTGGCGCTACCCGATTCGCTGTAATTGTTCAGTTTTAACTCGTCGGCTTTGATGTACCAATCGTCCACGCCGGCCGCGCAAGTAGTGTAGCGCGCCTCCTTAAAGCGTTTGACATCTTGCCCCTCAAATATCACGCTTTTGGCATCGCCACGGCCTTGTGAGGTGAGCTTTTTGGAGCTAAAGGTAGTGCTTAGGTATAAAGAGCCCAACACGTCGGTGGCCGAGCTAATCGGTTTGCTTGGCAAGTCCAGGGGGCTGGAATGGTTACCCATCAGAGTGGCATTCTCGGCCTCTATGCGTGCCGAATTAAACGTCGCTGGCTGGGCGGTTGACTTGGGCAGCATGGTGAAGCGGGCATTTTTAAATTCGCCCAATTGGCTAGACAATTGCAAGCGCAATTCCGAGCCTTCAATTTGCGCATTGTCCAAGTTGATGATGACATTCCCGCTGACGTGCAATTCATCGTTTTGCAAGTCGTAGTCTATAACGTCGCCCGACACACTTTGTTGACCACGGCGCATGCTAGCATGACCTGTTGCACGCATATTGCGCTCTAGGTGTAATTCCAGCTTATCCCCATCGATTAACACGCTGTCGTTTGCATCAGTAGTTTGGTCTGCTTGCGCGGGCAGCGCATAGCAAAAAAACGCCACCAACATAGGCCAGGAAAACCGCCGGCTTAGCATAGGGATGCGAGCTTTTGCAGGCTTGCTGCGTGGGCTAATTTGGAAGGCAAAAAAATGGGCACGGGTGCTGGGCAGAGGTTTTATTTTAAGGATGGGTTTATCGATGCTAAAATCTCACAAATAAGGCCTTTTTGCAATCGATAACTGGGCATGACCGCCTGATTAATTGGCTTGCACCAGGGCCGATTTGAAGCATAAACAATCACATTATATAACATTGGATACACCCTCGTGGACGACAGACAGCAACAACTGACCTTATGGCTTAATCGGGTCTTGCCATCGGCCAGTTTTACCCTCACTACGGCATCGGCCGATGCCAGTTTCAGGCGCTATTTTAGGGTGCATTTGGCGCAAGCCCATTTAGGCCATGCCAGTTTAATTGCCATGGACGCGCCACCACCGCAAGAGGATTGCGCGCCTTTTGTGCGAGTTGCCAAACTCTTTCTGGATGCCGGGCTGAATGTGCCGCAAGTTTTAGCACAAGACCTGAGCCAAGGATTTTTATTATTAAGCGACCTGGGTGACGACACCTATTTATCACAACTCAATGCGCAAACCGTCGCGCCACTCTATCAGGCCGCAACCGACAGCTTGATTAAATTGCAGTTGGCCAGTCAGCCTAAGCAGTTGCCGGATTACGATGAGGCCTTGCTCAGTCGTGAAATGCAGTTGTTTCCGGATTGGTACGTGGCCAAGCAGCTTAATTTAAGCTTAAGCGCCGAGCAGCAAACGGTGTTGAATGACACCTTTGCCGTGCTTAACCGCAACGTCCTAGCCCAAGCTAAAGTTTACGTGCACCGTGATTTTCACTCGCGCAATTTAATGCTGACCGCACAAGGCAATCCCGGTGTGTTGGATTTTCAGGATGCCGTCTACGGCCCCATTACTTACGATTTGGTGTCCTTGTTAAAAGATGCCTACGTGGCCTGGGATGAAGAGCAAGTGATAGACAGTGCCGTTCGTTATTGGCAGCCAGCCAAAAAAGCCGGCTTGCCGGTGCCGCAAGATTTCAGTGAGTTTTACCGTGATTTCGAATGGATGGGCGCGCAACGGCACATTAAAGTTTTGGGTATCTTTGCTAGGCTCAGTCATAGGGATGGCAAGCATGCCTACCTAAAGGATCAGCCCTTGGTGATGGGGCAGTTGCGTAAGGTGTGCGAGCGCTATGTTGAATTAAGGCCCATGCTACGTTTGCTTAATCAGTTAGAAAAAGTCACGCCGCAAGCTGGCTACACCTTTTAATGAAAGCGATGATACTGGCAGCTGGTCGAGGCGAGCGCATGCGACCCTTGACCGATTTCACCCCCAAACCTTTGCTGAAGGTGGGGGCTAAGCCCTTGATCGTTTGGCACTTGGAGCGCTTAGCCCAAGCCGGATTTAAAGAAGTGGTGATTAATCACGCGCATTTAGGTGGGCAAATTGAACAAGCCTTAGGCAACGGCAGTCTATGGTCTATGCACATACAATACAGCCGAGAACAACAAGCATTAGAAACCGCTGGCGGCATTGCTAATGCGCTGCCGCTGTTAGGCGATCAGCCGTTTTTGGTGGTGAATGGCGACATCTACACTGAAATCGATTTTGCGCCATTGGCCAATTTGGCGCACAGTTTGTCACCCAATCTGGCGCATTTGCTCATGGTGGACAACCCGCCGCAGCATCCGCAAGGGGACTTTGCCATCGTCGACGGGCGCTTGTGCGAGAGCGGTGCGACCAAGCTGACTTTTTCCGGTGTCGGCGTCTACCAGCCCAGTTTGTTTGCCAGTGTGGGCCGTGGCCAAGCCGCCAAATTGGCCCCATTGTTGCGCGAGGCCATGGCCAAGCAACTAGCCACAGCTAGCTATTACGACGGCGTTTGGCATGACATAGGCACGCCTGAGCGCTTGCAAAATTTAGATCAACAATTGATGACGCGTGGGCCTCTGGCCTAGGTTAAGCCACAACGGACGGTATGCACATGAACCCAGTACCAGTAGAATTTAAAACCAGACGGCAAACACTGCTCAGCGCCATGGGTGAAGGCGTCGCCATCATTCCAACCGCTGCCGAAGCCATACGCAATCGCGATAGCCACTACCCGTATCGCTTTGACAGCTCGTTTTATTATTTAACCGGCTTCAAAGAACCGGAAGCGGTATTGCTGTTGGTGGGAGGCGATCAGCCCAAGTCCATCTTATTTTGCCGTGATAAAGACCCGGAGCGGGAGATTTGGGATGGCTTTCGTTATGGCCCTGCTGCCGCTTGCGAGCAATTTGGTTTTGATGAAGCCTACAGCATGGATGAGCTGGATGCCAAATTACTGGTCCTGCTAGCCAACCAGCCTAAGGTGTATTTTAGCCTAGGCGTCAGTGCGCTATGGGATGGGAAACTCACGGCTTGCTTGAACCATTTAAGCACGCAAGGCCGAAGTGGCGTGAGTGTGCCTGATGCCGTCTGCGACCCGCGTAAGCTAATCGATGCCATGCGGCTGTATAAATCCCCGTTTGAACAAGCTCTCATGCAGCAATCGGCCAATATAGCGGCAACGGCGCATAACCGCGCCATGCAGTTCGTTAAGCCGGGTACGATGGAATACCAATTGGAAGCGGAATTTTTACACGAATTTTACCGCCAAGGGGCGCAAGCGCCTGCTTACACCAGCATCGTGGCGGGCGGTGCAAACGCCTGTACCTTGCATTACAACGCCAATAACGCGCCATTGCGTGACGGCGATTTGGTGTTAATTGATGCCGGTTGTGAGTTAGACGGCTACGCTTCCGACATCAGTCGCACCTTCCCGGTCAATGGTCGATTCAGTGGCCCACAAAAAGACCTGTATGAATTGGTTTTGGCGGCGCAAACGGCCGCTATCGCGCAAGTGGCACCAGGAAACGAATGGGATGCGGCCCACCAAGCCGCCTTGGCAGTATTGGTGCAAGGGTTTATCGATTTGAAACTGTGTCAGGGTAGCCCGCAAGCGGTGCTTGAAAGTGGCGACTACCGTCGCTTTTACATGCACCGAACCGGCCATTGGTTAGGCTTGGATGTGCACGATGTTGGCGACTACAAAGACCGCGACCAGCAATGGCTGCGCCTGGCGCCCGGCATGACCCTTACCGTTGAGCCCGGCTGTTACATCCGCCCTGCGGCCAACGTGCCTGAGCATTTTTGGAATACTGGCATACGCATAGAGGACGACGTCTTGGTCACCGCAACAGCTTGCGATGTGTTGACGGCCAAGGCCATTAAAACAGTGGCCGACATAGAGGACTTGATGCAGAGCTCATGACGGCACCCATTATTATCGTTGGTGGTGGTCCGGTTGGCGCCACCTTGGCCTTGTTGCTGGCACAGCAGGGCCAATCTGTTAGCGTCCTAGAAGCACGCAAGCAAAGCGATGCCTATCAAGAAAGCCGCGCCTTGGCCTTGTCTTTTGGCAGCCGTCGCATATTGGAAAAGCTAGGCATATGGGCCGCGCTCGCCCCTTTAGCCACCGCCATCAACAGCATACACGTGTCACAAAAAGGTAGCTTAGGCCGTTCATGGCTGCATGCCGCTGACTTGCAACAAGAAGCCTTGGGCTACGTGCTGTCCTACGGCGATTTAAGTCGCGCCTTAAATGAATCTATGAGTCAGCAGCCTTTGGTGCATGGTCTGTTTGAAGCCCATGCTGAGCAGATAGTGCACAGTGCACAAGATGCCAGCGTTAGCTACACGCACCAAGGGCAAACCCTGCATGTCACCAGTCCCTTGGTGGTGTTAGCCGATGGTGGGCGTAGCCTAGCTGAAATCGATGGGCTCACTAAGGAGACCAAAGAGTACGGCCATGACGCCTTGATCAGCAAGGTGGAAGCCGAGCTGCCGCACGGCAACGTGGCTTACGAGCGCTTTACCGAGCATGGCCCCTTGGCTTTGCTGCCCAATGGACCCACGGCTTTTTCCTTGGTTTGGACTGGCAAAGCCGATTACGTGGCGCAGTTGATGACGCTGTCTGACGAGGATTTTTTGAGGCAATTTCATTTGCAGTTTGGCGACCGAGTGGGGCAGTTTTTAAATGTAGGCAAACGCCTGCGTTTTCCATTAAAACTGGCGCAATTAAAAGCCAAGGACGTGGCGCATTTGGTCGTGATAGGCAATGCCGCGCAGACCATGCACCCGGTCGCCGGCCAGGGCTTCAATGTCGGGTTGCGCGATGCCGTCTCGTTGGCCGCCAGCATACAAGCTTGCCCTCCCGAAAATTTAGGCGATGCCAGCATGCTGCAGGCCTACCATGGCAGTCGCCAAAACGATAGCAAGCGCGGCTTATTGTTTACCGACTTTTTGGTCAATGTGTTTTCCAACGACTTGTTGGGTTTGCCTGCCATCAGAAGCACCGGTTTGGCTTTGTTTGATGTGATCAAACCGATAAAACGGCATTTGATTAAAAAAATGAGTTTTGGTAAATGACCGCAGCCCAGACCATGGCCCCTAGCGCAGACCATGCAGCATCACTAAGGGTGGACGTGACGGTAGTGGGCGCCGGCTTGGTCGGCTTAGCCGCCGCCTTGGCCTGCCATCAGGCGGGTTATAGCGTGGCCCTGTTGGACAGCGGCCCAGGGCTAACTCAATCCCAGCTTAATGCCGATGCCAATAGTCTATGTAATGCTCATAGCCAGTGGGATGCTAGAATTTATGCCATCAGCCCAAATAATGCCAAGTGGTTGGCCGAGTTAGGGGCGTGGCCCTTGCTAGATAAAGCCCGTTTAGGTCAAATTAATGCCATGCAAATTTTTGCGGACGGTGTGCCCATGAGCTTGGAGACTGAGGACGAATCCGCTGATTGTCTGGCTTACGTGCTGGAATCGCGGGCCTTGGCACAGGCCTTGCATGAACGCGTCAGCATGACTGGCATGCCCATCCTAGTTAATCTTGCCTGTGTTGCGTTTGACAGCGCCACCACCACCTTGCATCTGGCCGATAAGCGCACGATACAAAGTGACTTGGTGATCGCAGCCGATGGCAGTCAATCTTGGCTGCGTCAGCAATTGGGCATCACCGTGCAAAAAAAATCCTATGCGCAGCTTGGCATAGTAGCCAATTTTAGCGTGGAACTTGACCATGCGCAGGTCGCTAGGCAATGGTTTACTAGCCAGCGTCAGGACGGCGGCACGATTTTGGCGTGGTTGCCCTTATCCAGCAACACCGTGTCCATCGTCTGGTCGGTGCCATTGGCTTACGCAGATGAATTGTTGGCTTTGAGCCCGACCGCCTTCACGCAGGCCGTGATGCAAGCCGGTGACCAGGCTTTGGGTGACATGCAGTTGCTCAGTCCGCCAGTGGCGTATCCTTTAAGCCGGCAAACTTGTGAGCGCACCGTTCAAGACGGCGTGGTATTGGTAGGCGATGCCGCCCATCAAATTCACCCCATGGCAGGCCAAGGCGTTAATTTGGGTTTTAGAGACGTGATTGATTTGCTGGCCAGTTGGCAGAAAAAAAATTCCTATCAGAGCCTAGCCGACAGCAGTCTGTTAAAAGCCTATACTAGGCGTAGAAAAGCCGATGTGCTGAGCATGCAATTGCTTACTGACGGTCTTTTTCAGGTTTTTTCCAGTGCTAATCCCGTACTTAACAGCATTCGAAAAACAGCTTGGCAGTTGGCTAATCAAGGCCTCATTAAGAAAACCTTGCTGGCCTTAGCACTCAAGCTTTAAGGTCTGGTTAAGCTTAGCCAGTCTCATTATTTAATTTAGGAACAGTATGATCAAACAGTTAATGGCTTATGCCGTTTTAAGCAGCCTTAGTGTTGCCGCCATGGCCGACGAAGCCAGCCTTAAAAAAGCCGTGGAAGCCGCCTACCCAAAATTTAAAGTAGAAAGCGTCAGTAAAACGCCTTACCCGGGTTTGTATGAAGTGTTCATGGCGGGTCAAATTATCTACACCGACGAAAAAATGAGCTTTTTGATTGCGGAAGGGCGTTTGGTCGATCCTAAATCCAAAAAAGATTTGACCGCGGAGCGCATGGACGAGCTGACGAAAATAGACTTCGCCAAGCTGCCCTTGGATCAAGCCATTAAGGTGGTGAAGGGTAACGGCAGTCGCAAGTTGGTGGTGTTCTCCGATGTGGATTGCCCGTATTGCAAACGCTTGGAGCAAAATGAGCTAAGCAACATTACGGACGTCACCGTCTACACCTTTCTCTACCCCATCGTGCAACTGCACCCGGATGCCGCGGCTAAGTCTAAAGCCATCTGGTGTGCCAGCAATCGGGTGAAAGCATGGGACGATTGGATCATGCGCAATCAACTGCCTAAAAATGCTGTTAATTGCGATGTGCCTCTAGAAAAAGTCGGGGATTTGGCTAAATCCTTGGACATTACCAGCACGCCCACCTTGATTTTTGCCGATGGCAAGCGCATGTTAGGCGCGCAGCCGTATAAAGAAATTGAGCGGGCCTTGCAGGCGGCCACCAGGAAATAAAGCTTGATGGCCTAGGCGATGACTTAAAGCTTAGGCTGTTTAGCCTATTTTCTAAACCACGGCGCCCATTTTAAATATGGGCATGTACATGGCGATCACCAGGCCACCTATCAGCACCCCGAGCACCACCATGATTATCGGCTCCATTAAGCTCGCTAGTGCAGCCACCGCGTCGTCCACCTCGGCTTCAAAAAAATCCGCTACTTTGCTCAGCATGGCATCCAATGCCCCGGATTCCTCGCCTATGGCCGTCATTTGCAAGACCATGCTAGGGAAGACCTGGGTGTTTTGCATGGCCACGGTGAGGCTGGTGCCGGTGCTGATTTCACGTTGGATGGCCTTGGTGGCGCTAAGGTAAACGTGGTTGCCTGCGGCCCCGCCAACCGAGTCTAAGGCTTCAACCAGTGGCACGCCAGCGGCAAACATGGTGGACAAGGTTCGCGCCCAGCGGGCTATGGTCGCTTTGCGCACCAGTGGTCCAAATACTGGAATCTGCAAAATCAATCTGTCCATGCTGGCTTGCATCTTGAGCGAGCGTTTCCAAGTGTAAAAGAAAAACCAAAGGCCGCCGCCAATCACGCCAAATATCGCCCACCACCAGGCGACAAACACATCGGATATGGCCATCACCACCAGGGTTGGCAGCGGTAAGTCGGCGCCAAAACCGTCAAACAAGGATTTAAACGCCGGTATAACAAAGATCATGATGACGCTGACTATGATGAAAGCCACGGCGACTATGGCTGCTGGGTAAACCAATGCCGATTTTATTTTGGCTTTAATCGCCAGGATTTTTTCTTTGTAGGTGGCCAATCTGTCAAGCAGGGTGTCCAGAATACCGGCTTGCTCACCGGCAGCAATGAGATTGCAAAATAAAGCATCGAAATGCAGTGGGTATTTTCGAAACGCCGCACTCAGACTGCTGCCCGTTTCCACGTCGGCTTTGATGTCCATTAGCAATTTAGCCACGGCCGGGTTGCTGTGGCCTTTGCCGACAATATCAAAGCATTGCAGCAGGGGAACGCCGGCCTTCATCATGGTGGCTAATTGGCGGGTAAACAGCGTGATGTCTTTTTCGCTGATCGACCCCTTGCTGGCAAAGCTGCTGACTTTTTTGATTTTACTGACCGTTACACCTTGCCGGCGAAGGGTGGCTTTGACGTAGGCGTCACCGACCGCGCGCATCTCGCCTTTAAGGATTTTGCCTTTCTTATCCTTACCCTCCCAAGCATACAGCGCGTCTTTTCTTTGTACGCTAGTGAGGGCCATGATGGCTACGTCCATTATTCATTGGTGCAGCTTTCAATTTCCGCGATAGAGGTTAAGCCTTGCTTCACTTTTTCTAAACCGGCTAGGCGTAAATCCTTCACGCCTTCCAATTTGGCTTGGTCGGCAATGTCGTACACAGTGCCATTGTTCATAATGAGGCGGCTGATGGCATCGCTGATGGGCATAACTTGATAAATGCCGACGCGGCCCTTGTAGCCGTCATTGCAATGCGGGCAGCCGCCTGCTTTAGGACCATACAATTGCCAACTGCCATCCAAGTCTTGCTCACTAAAACCCAAGCTCAGCAAGGCT
>Ga0208856_1000209_pt1 | contig 25306 bp, 27 predicted proteins | sample LakMenEpi13Jul12_FD_150690 | JGI IMG/M metagenome (GOLD analysis project Ga0208856, IMG submission 150690) | Freshwater microbial communities from Lake Mendota, WI - 13JUL2012 deep hole epilimnion (SPAdes) | ecosystem: Environmental > Aquatic > Freshwater > Lentic | place: Lake Mendota, Madison...
CCCATCTACAACCACCACTGGCGCCTCGAAAAACTCCGCTACCAATCTCCCGTTGAAGCCCGCATTGCTTTCCAATCCACGATGCCCTTAGCTGCCTAAGTACTCCTGTCCGGTGTCCAATCAACCGGGTGCGGTACACTCCCAGTGCAGGATTCCCCATCGGCGCTTGAGCTTTCTTTTTCCCAGCGGCAGCGCGACGAGAGTGCCTGCCTTGATCTCATTTTTCGCCGTCCACGGCGCGAGGATGCTGATGCCGATACCCAGCGTCGCGCGAGCATCACGGCGGCTGCATTCGTCACGAGCACCGTGCGCGCAGGGCAGCTCTTTGTCCCGATGCACTACCGTGCGGTGAATCGCCTGACGCACTCCGCGTTCGATCCACACTCGCGGCAGCCGAGCTACAAGTATTGCGCGGTGACAATCCGCGCAGCGTAGTCCGGGTAATCTGCGCGGCAGAAACCGCGGAGACGTCGCTACACCGAGCGCCTGCGGCGCTTGACGTGGAGCTGCGCGAGCGATTTCGCGATTGCAGCCTGCACGAGTGCAGATTCCTCGTCGCCGATGTGCTCCTCTTTGAGGCGGGCTTCGGCACGCTTCACGGCTTCCTCAGCGGCTTTTTCGTCAATGGCTTCCTCGGTGAGCGCCATATCCACGAGGACGCTTACTTTGTCACCGGTGATTTCGACGAAGCCTTCGCCGACGGCGAGGTGCGTCTGTTTGCCGCCTTTGGTGACGACGAGTTCGCCCGGCTTAATCGCGGTGATGAGCGGGACGTGCTGCGGATAGACGCCCATCTCGCCCTCGATGGCAGGAAGCACGACCATCTCGACATCGTCGCTGTAGGCGCGCGATTCGGGAGTGACGATTTCGAGGCGGAGAGTGGAGGCCATGAATTTAAGATTTTGGATTTAGGATTTCAGATTTGGGGCTTTCGGCTTTTCGGATTTTCCGTCGCTGGGTGAACGAGAAATCTGAAATCTGAAATCCGAATTCTGAAATGGATCAGGCAGTGACCATGTCGATGCCGCCCTTCATGTAGAAGTTTCCTTCGGCGACGCTGTCGTGTTTGCCTTCCAGGATTTCTTTGAAGCCGCGGACGGTTTCCTTGATCGGGACGTACTGGCCGGGCGTGCCGGTGAAGACTTCGGCGACGGAGAAGGGCTGCGAGAGGAAGCGCTGGATTTTGCGGGCGCGGAAGACGAGGAGCTTGTCCTCGGGTGAGAGCTCGTCCATTCCGAGAATCGCGATGATGTCCTGAAGGTCCTTGTAGCGCTGGAGCACTTTCTGCACGCCGCGGGCGACTGCGTAGTGCTCTTCGCCGACGACGTCGGGTGCGAGCGCCTTCGAGGTCGAGGCGAGCGGATCGACGGCGGGGTAGATGCCCAGCTCGGCGATGCTGCGCTCGAGAACCATGGTCGAGTCCAAGTGCGCGAAGGTGTTTGCGGGTGCGGGGTCGGTGAGATCGTCTGCGGGCACGTACACGGCCTGCACGGAAGTCACGGAGCCGGACTTGGTGGTCGTGATGCGTTCCTGGAGCTGGCCCATTTCTGCGGCGAGCGTAGGCTGGTAACCGACCGCCGACGGAGTGCGGCCGAGGAGCGCGGACACTTCGGAGCCGGCCTGCGAGAAGCGGAACACGTTATCCACGAAGAGGAGCACGTCCTGATTTTTCTCATCGCGGAAATACTCTGCCATCGAGAGGGCGGAGAGCGCGACGCGGAGACGGGCGCCTGGAGGCTCGTTCATCTGGCCATACACGAGTGCCACCTTGGACTTGCTGAGGTCCTTCTGGTTGATGACGCCTGCGTCGCTCATTTCGTGGTAAAGGTCGTTGCCTTCGCGCGAGCGCTCACCGACGCCGGCGAACACTGAGAAACCACCGTGGTTCTTCGCGATGTTGTTGATGAGTTCGAGAATGACGACCGTCTTGCCGACGCCTGCGCCACCGAATGCGCCTGCTTTGCCGCCCTTCGTGAACGGGCAGATGAGGTCGATGACCTTGATGCCGGTTTCGAGGATGGTCGCCTTGGTGTCCTGATCGGTGAGCTTCGGCGCGGGGCGATGAATCGGGTAGCGCTTCTCGGCGTTCACGGGGCCGCGCTCGTCCACGGGGTCGCCGGTGACGTTGAAAATGCGGCCGAGCGTTGCTTCGCCGACGGGCACGGTGATCGAATTGCCGGTGGCGTTGACTTTCTGTCCGCGCTTGAGGCCTTCGGTGCTGCTCATGGCGACCGAACGCACCCAACTGTCACCGAGGTGCTGCTGCACTTCGAGCACGAGCTTGGTGTCCACGCCGTTGGCGTTGAAGGTGATTTCGAGCGCCTCGTAGATTTTCGGGAGGATGCCGCTCGCGGAGAAATCCACGTCCACGACGGGACCGATGATTTGGACGATGTTGCCTTGGTTGCTCATGTGTTGAGAGTCGGTGGTTGAGAGTTGGGAGAATTAGCCGAGCGCCATTTGCGCCGTAGTGATTTCGAGAAGTTCGGTGGTGATGCCCGCCTGGCGGATCTTGTTGTATTCGAGCGTGAGGTCCTTGATGAGCTGCTTCGCGTTGTCGGTCGCGTTCTTCATCGCGACCATGCGCGCGCTGTGCTCGGAGGCGCGGCTTTCGAGGACCATCTGATAGACGGCAAAGTGGACGTAGTGCGGCACGAGGTGCTCCAGCACGCCGCCTGCGCTCGGTTCAAAAAGATACTCAGTCGAGCTGGCGGCGACTTCGGTCTTCTGGCCGTGCAGGTCGTCGAGGTCGAAGTTCTGCACGGGCAAAATCACCTTCAGCGTCGGCTCCTGGCGTAGCGTGGATTTGAAATCGGTATAGGCCACGGTGACCTTGTCCACTTCGCCCGAGAGGAATTTGTCGATGGCGAACTTGGACGCCTGCTTGCACTCGAGGAAGGTGAATGCCTCCTTCAACTCAAACTCAGCGGCGAGGTCGCGCTTGAGGCGGCCGAGATATTGCGCGCCCTTGCGTCCGACGGCGACGAATGTTGTCTTCGCGGCGTCAAAGCGGTTCAGCTCGCGGAGCAGGTTGGTGTTCAGCGCGCCGCAAAGGCCCTTGTCCGTGCTGATGACGATGACGAGTTCGCGTTTCACTTCTTTGCGCTCCTCCAAAAGCGGGTGCAGTTCGTCGCTGCCGCCGGCTTTTCCGAGCGCTGCCAAAATCTTCGCCAACTCTTCGGCATACGGACGGCCACTGAGCGCGCGCATCTGCGCCTTGCGCATCTTCGAGGCAGCGACCATCTGCATCGCCTTCGTGATTTGCGATGTGTTCTTTACCGACTTGATGCGTCGGCGGATGTCGCGGGTGTTCGCGGCCATGGTCGGTGTCGGTTAGCGCCAGCCCTGCTTGAATTCCGCGATCGCTTCCTTGAGCGCCGCCGCGTTCGCGTCGTTGATTTCCGGCTTGTCGCGCAGGCCTGCGAGCACGGCTTCCTTGCGCGTGCCGAGGTAGTCCTGAAACTTCATCTGGAATTCCTTCACGCGATCCACGGGCACGTCGTCGAAGTGGTTGTTCATCACTGCCCACAGCGTGGCGACCTGCAGCTCGACGGAGAGCGGGTTGTATTGCTGCTGCTTGAAGATTTCCACGATGCGCTGGCCGCGGTCGAGGAGCGCCTTCGTCGCTGCATCGAGGTCGCTGCCGAACTGCGCGAATGCCGCGAGTTCACGATACTGGGCGAGCATGCCTTTGATTTTTCCGGCGACCTGCTTCATCGCTTTGATCTGCGCGGCGGAACCGACGCGGCTCACGGAGAGACCGACGGACACTGCCGGGCGGATGCCTTGGTAGAAGAGGTCGGTTTCGAGGTAAATCTGGCCGTCGGTGATCGAAATCACATTGGTCGGAATGTAGGCCGAAACGTCGCCGGCCTGCGTCTCGATGATCGGCAGTGCGGTGAGCGAACCATTGCCGCTCGCTTCGTTCACACGCGCGCTGCGTTCGAGCAGGCGGCTGTGGAGATAGAAAACGTCGCCGGGATATGCCTCACGGCCCGAGGGGCGCTTGAGGAGCAGCGAGACCTGGCGGTAGGCGACGGCTTGCTTCGAGAGATCGTCGAACACGATCAGCGCGTCCATGCCGTTATCCATGAACCATTCGCCCATCGAGGCTCCCGCGAACGGCGCGAGATACTGCATGGATGCGGTGTCGGACGCCGTCGCGACGACGACGATGGTGTATTGCATCGCGCCGGTCTCTTCGAGCACCGCGATGTTGCGCGCGACGTTCGACTGCTTCTGGCCGATGGCGACGTAGATGGAATAAAGAGGACGGAAGCCCGCCTTGCCTTCGTTGGCCTTGTTGATGCGGCCTTGGTTGATGATGGCGTCAATCGCGATGGTCGTCTTGCCCGTCGCGCGGTCGCCGATGATGAGTTCGCGCTGGCCGCGGCCGATTGGGATCATCGCGTCGATGGCCATGATGCCCGTCTGCACGGGCTGGCTCACCGACTTACGCTTGATAATGCCAGGCGCGATTTTTTCCACTGGATACTGCGCGTCGGCAGTGATCGGGCCCTTGCCGTCAACGGGCTGGCCGAGCGTATTCACCACGCGCCCGAGCAGGCCTTTGCCGACCGGCACGGAGAGCAGCTTGCCCGTGGTCTTCACCTCGGAGCCTTCGGTCACGAGCTTGTCGTCGCCGAGGAGCACCGCGCCGACTTCGTTCTCTTCGAGGTTCAGCGCGAGGCCGTAAACGCCGCCGGGGAATTCCAGCATTTCGTTGAGCATGACGTCGCTCAGTCCTTCGATTTTCGCGACGCCGTCGCCGACTTCACGGACGATGCCGACGTTGGACTTGGCGGTGCTGGTTTTGAGGCCGGCGATTTTGGATTCGAGGTCTTGCAGGATGCTGCTCATGGCTTTGGTAGATTTGGAAAAGGTTGGGGTGAAAAATTACGCCGCGAGGTCATTCGCGAGGCGGTCGAGGCGGCTGCGGACGCTGGCGTCCACAACATCGCTGCCGACCTGGATGCGAAGCCCGCCGATGAGCGCGGGGTTCGTCTTGAATTCAGTCGTCACATCCGCGCCGTATTTCGCGCGGATCGTGTTGGTCGTCGCCGTCTTCTCCGCGGCTTCGAGTTCCGAAGCGCTCTCGATGATCGCATGGCGGCGCGCCGTTTCGAGACGGATGAGGCGGGCAAATTCCTTCAGCACGCCGATGTATTGGCGGGGCTTCGCGCGGATGACGGTGTCCGTGACAGTGCCCACCTTCGCAGCGTCCAGCGCGCCATTCGTGAAGCTCTCACGGAATAGCTGCTTGGAAAGTTTGCGGGCCTCTTTGTTCAGTTTCATCGCGGACGGATGGAAAAATTAAGCTGCGAGTTCCTTGTTCGCCTCGGAGGTGATCTTCTGCTGGTCGGCTGAAGTAAGAACCTTGCCCGTGACCTTTGCCGTGGTGTCCACGACGAGGCGGGAAAGTTCCTTCCTCAGCTCGGCCATGAGGCGCTTCTGCTCGGCTTCACCGGCTTCGCGGGCCTTGGCGATGATCTCGGTGGCCTGCTGCACGGCGCGCTGGTTTTCCTTTTCGGAAATCTGCTTTGCCGCGGCGCGCGTCTCCTCGACCATCTTCGTCGCGTCGGCGTTGGCCTTGGCGAGGATCGTCTCGGCGCTCTTTTGCGCGTCGGCGAGCTGGCTCTTGATCTTGTCCGCATTTGCGAGCCCTTCGGCGATGCGCGTGCGGCGCTCTTCGAGCATGGCGAGCACCGGCTTGTAGGCGAAGCGGTTCAGGAGAAACGCGACGATCGAGAAGCTGATGACCTGGCAGAGAAATGCCCACGGGTTCCAGCCGAACTGTTCGAGCGTTTCCTTGACGCCACCTTTCTCCGCAGCGGCAGGCGCTGCATTGGCGAGCAGAAGATAGAGGTTCATTTTTTGGGAATCAGAAATCTTTCGGCGCGGAGCCGGAGCCCCGCGCCGGAATAGGGTTACTTGGCGAGGTAGATCGCGAAGAACACGATGCCTTCCGCGAGCGCCGCGAGGATGATCGCGATGTTGCGGATGTCGCCTGCGGCACCGGGATTGCGGCCCGTTGCTTCGGCGGCCTTGAAACCGATAAGACCCACGCCGATGGCTGCGCCGAGTGCGGCGAGACCGATGTGGAGATTACCAGTGAGTTCAGCTAGGATGCTCATGTGTTTGTTTGGTTTTGGTTTTCCCGCCGACGCCCGCTCACTTTGGACGGTCCCGTCGGCGAAATTTGTGGTTAGTGGGCGTGGCCCTCTTCTTTGTGGGGATGCTCCTCGTGCTCGCAGATGAGGAGGGTGAAAACGGAAGTCAGCAGCATGAACACGAGCGCCTGAACGAGGCCGACGAGGAGTTCGAGAAAGTAGAACGGCACGGGAATCAGCCAGCCGAGCGACGGGACGAGCTGCTGCATGGATTCCAGCGTTGTCTCACCGGCGAAGATATTGCCGAAAAGACGGAAGCTCAGCGACACCGGGCGGAACGCGATCGAAATCAACTCCAGAATGCCGACCATGAAGAAAATCACGATCATGAACAATTTCATGAAGCCCTTCGATTCGCCCTTCGGCGCGAAGATGTGCTTCAGCACACCCACCGGGCCGCTCTCCTTCAGCGCCCAGATGATCCACCACACAAAGAACGTCAGCGCCATCGCCGAGGTCATGTTCAGGTCGGCATTGCCGCCGCGCAGCAGCGGTCGCTCGACATGCGCGAATGCGTGCGGTGCCAACGGGTCGTAGTGCGAACTCCAGCCGATGGTGCCCACGCCGGGCAGCAGGCTGAACCAATTCGTCGCCACGATGAAAATGAAGATGGTCGCGAAGAACCAGAACATGTGCTTCACGAGCTTCGGCCCGAGGATGCCGCCGAGGAAATTTTCCAGTCCCTCGACGATAAATTCCCAGAAATTCTGTCCGCCCGACGGCACATCCTTCGCATGGCGCATAGCGCGGCGCGCGCCCCAGATGATTAGGACCGCGACGACCCACGTGACGATCATCGAGCTGTTGATGAAGCCGCCCCAGATTTTCGGAGCCGCAGTCGGCAGGCCGTGCTCCTCGGCGTGTGCGGCCGCAGGCGCAGCGTGATTCGCGGCGGGCGCGTTTGCAAAAGCGTCCGAGCCCGCGAATGCCAAGACCAGGAAAAGCAGCACAGCGAGCAACGCCGCGAAGGAGCCGTGGGTTTTTCCGAGTGTGCTGAAAGAGGTTAGTTTCATTGCGTGCGCTTCACCCGTGGACGATCGGAAGACACGTGCGGTACATTTTGCGAAATCGGGGAGACGCAAAAAGCGCGCGGTGCCAGGCCGCTCACAGGGCGAAAATGGGCACACAGAAAAGGCCACGCCCCGTCATCACGCAAGAACTTTGTGAAATTTTTCACAAAGTCCCGATTGGGGCTGCGATCCGCCCGTGTCTGCTCTTCATGCTACGCGTCTTCCGACGGCAGTTCCACAATCTGGAACCAGTGCTTCTCCAGCGTCTGCAGCGTGTCCACGATTGCTTCGAACGTCACCGGCTTCACGATGTAGCTGTTCACGCCGAGGTCGTAGCTGCGGTACACATCCGCGTCATCCTTCGAGGCCGTGAGCACGGCGATCGGGATGTCACAGAGCGACGGCGTGTTTTTGATTTCCTTCAGCACCGTGCGCCCGTCCTTTTTCGGCATGTTCAAGTCGAGCAGGATGAGACCCGGACGCGGTGCGCGGGCGGGCGGCGCAAACTTTCCGTTCGCGTTGAGGTAGTCCATGAGCTCCTCGCCATTTTCCACAAAAAGGAGTTCATTGATCAGCCGCGCGTCCTTCAGCGCCTCGGCGGTGAGCAGACGATCGCCGGGAGCATCGTCGGCCATGAGAATGGTGATGGGCTTGGGTACAGTATTCATCATGGGGAAAGGGTGGGGGATCACCTTGAAGCGAAGATTGGGCCTTTCTATTCAAACTGACAATCAAGATCGTTGCGCAAAGCTCATGTGCGAAATCCCGAACACGCACTTGCACAGGGGGAAGTGCAGGCGCGGACGAAGAATGAGAATATCCTGTTTTCCTCCGGGGCGCTATCCGCCAACCTCTCCGCCTCCGCGTCCGAATGAATCGTCCGCTGCATTTCCCAAACATCCGACACCCGCATGGCCACTAATTCCACCGCTGACAACCCCGACATTTTCCAAATCCGCACGCACGCCGCCGGCCCGGAAGGCGCGCTGCCGCTCACCGCAGAAATGCTCGGCGGTGCACCGAGCGGCGATCTTTTTGGGCTCACGCAAAATGTCGGCATGGGATGGGACGCCGCGCTTGCGAACGGGCCGCAATTTCTCGTGCTCAGCACACAGGGCGGGCTGCGCTCGCCGGATGGAAAGCCGATCGCGCTCGGGTATCACACGGGGCATTTTGAAATCGGGATGCAAGTCGAGGCTGCTGCACGAGAACTGCGGCGGCTCGGATGCGTGCCGTTTGCGGGCGCGGTGAGCGATCCTTGCGACGGGCGGACGCAGGGCACTCACGGCATGTTCGACTCGCTGCCGTATCGCAACGATGCGGCCATCGTCATGCGCCGCCTCATCCGCTCGCTGCCGCTGCGCCGCGGCGTGATCGGCGTGGCGACGTGCGACAAGGGACTTCCCGCGATGATGATGGCGCTTGCGGGAATGCGCGATCTGCCCGGTGTGATCGTGCCCGGCGGAGTCACGCTCCCGCCGACGCGTGGCGAGGATGCGGGAAAAATCCAGACCATCGGCGCGCGCTTTTCACACGGCATGTTGTCGCTGCGGGAAGCCGCCGAACTCGGCTGCCGTGCGTGCGCCTCGCCCGGCGGCGGATGCCAATTCCTCGGCACTGCGGCCACGTCGCAGGTCATCGCCGAGGCGCTCGGCCTCGCGCTGCCGCACTCCGCGCTCGCGCCGAGCGGACAGGCCGTGTGGCTCGACATCGCGGTGCGTTCCGCGCAGGCCGTCGTGGATCTCGATGCACGCGGACTCCGCGGTCGCGACATCCTCACCGACGGATCCATCCGCAACGCGCTCGTCGTCCACGCGGCCATCGGCGGCTCGACGAATCTGCTGCTCCACATCCCCGCCATCGCACACGCCGCGGGCCTCACGATTCCAAAAGTGGACGACTGGATCGCGGCGAACCGCGCCACGCCGCGTCTCGTGGACGCGCTGCCGAATGGCCCCGTCGGCCATCCGACCGTGCGCGTCTTCCTCGCCGGCGGCACGCCCGAGGTGATGCTCCACCTCCGCGCGCTCGGCCTGCTCGATTGCAGCGTGCTCACCGCGACGGGCCGCACGCTTGGCGAAAATCTCGACGCATGGCACGCGAGCGAACGCCGCGCGAAATTCCGCGCGCTGCTCCGCGAACTCGACGGTGTGGATCCCGACGATGTGATTTTGCCGCCCGCGCGTGCGAAGGAGCGCGGACTCACCGGCACGATGATTTTCCCCGTCGGCAACCTCGCGCCCGAGGGCAGCGTGGTGAAGGCGACCTCGATCGATTCGAGCGTCGTCGGCGCGGATGGCGTGTACCGTCACGAGGGCGGTGCGCGCGTTTTCGCGAGCGAGGCCGCGGCGATTGCGGCGATCCGCGGAGGGAAAATCCAGAGCGGCGACGTGCTCGTGATCGCGGGCATCGGGCCGATGGGCACGGGCATGGAGGAGACGTATCAGGTCACGAGCGCGCTCAAACATTTGCCGTTCGGAAAAGATGTCGCGCTGCTCACGGATGCGCGGTTCAGCGGCGTGAGCACCGGCGCGTGCATCGGGCACATCGGGCCCGAGGCGCTCGCGGGAGGCCCGCTCGGAAAGCTACGCGACGGCGACCGCATCGGTATCGTGATCGATCGCAGCGCGATGACCGGCAGCGTGGATTTCACAGGCGAAAATGATCGCACGTTTTCATCCGAGGAAGGCGCGCGCATCCTCGCCGCGCGCGCGATGCGCGACGACCTCGCGCCGCACGCCGCGCTGCCCGACGACACGCGCCTGTGGGCCGAGCTTCAGTCGCTCAGCGGCGGCGCATGGGCCGGGTGCGTGTATGACACGGAGAAGATCATCGCACGTCTGCGCGGCTGAATGTGGCTTGGGCTTTAGCCTGAGGTTTCGAGCTAAAGCTCAAACCACTTTTGTCCCGCTACCGCACCACGATCCGCGAGAGTTCCGAGAGCGCCTCCGCGAGTCCCTCGCCTGTCGTCGCCACGGTCGCGAAGCGCGGTGCGTCGGCGCGGTTCAGCACTTCGTCGAGGTGTTCGAGCGGCGCGGCATTCGGGAGGTCGCGCTTGTTGTAGAGGAATACGAGCGGCACTTCGGAAATGCCCGGCACGGCGGCGAGTTGGCGGAATGCAGTGATGTTTTCCTGCATCCGTTCGCCTTGCGAATCGGCCACGAAGAACACGCCGTCGAGTTCGCTCATCACGCGTGAGATGACCGCGGGGTCCGCGATTTTTCCAGCGATGGTGACCGCCCTGCATCGCGCGCGGTAGTCGGAGATCGGCACGAGATCGGGTGGCGTAAAATCGAAGCTCACGATCTGATCCTCGCCGACGGCGCGCATGACGAGTTCCGCGCGCATCTCCGGCGGCAGGCCTGCGTGCAGACGCCAGAGCGCCTGCGTCTTTCCCGCGCCGGGCGCGCCCGCGACGCCGAAGCGGAGCAGGACTTCCTTTGCGTTGTAGTCAATCGTCGGCATGGGAGAAGTGTGCGGCTATCGCCCTGGCGCGGGTTGCGCGCCTGCGAGCAGCTCGGCGGTTCGCGCGAGGCGTTCGCGCACTCCGGGGACGAAGTCTCCCGCCGTGAGGATTACTGCGACACAGGTTTCGCCGTGCAGGAAAATCGCGACATCCGATCCGGTGCGGTTCAGCGTCTCCATCGAGGGCCCGGCACGCTGGACGAGATTTGCCGCCGCCAGGCGAATTTCCTCGGCGCTCACACCGTGCGAAAAATCGCCGACCATGGCATCGCCTGCGGTGCCTGAGATCACACATGCACGGACACCCGGCAGCGTTGCTGCGAGCGATGCGACTCCTGCGAGATCGAGCGCGGCATCCGTCATGAAAAGTTTTTGCAGCGCTGCAAAATCCGGCGTTGTCCTCGGCGCGAGCAGGATGCCGCCGGCATTTGCAGAGGGAATCACGGACGGCCCGAGAACCAGCGGCACCGGCGTGGCGGTCGCCTTCACCGTGACGCGCGGCGCGAGAATCTGCCCTGCGGAATTCGGCGCATCCGACGATCCCGATGGCGCGACTCCGCCGAGCACCACGGCGCGTAGCGTGGTGGAAATCGCGACCTCTTTTTCCGGACGCAGCTCCCGCTGCAGCTCCCGCTGCTCCGTCGCGGCAACGGTAATCGAAAGCGGCGTCTCGTGCTGCGCGGGTGGCGGCAGTGTCACCGCAGGCGAAGGAATCTCCTGCAAGGGAATTTCTGGCGGGAAGCTTTCCAATGCGGGCACGGGGATCGGCGCGGCGGCCAGAGGCTCAGCGATCGGCGCAGAAGGCGTCTGCGCGGAAGTTGTCAGCGTGGCAGGAGCGGGCTCTCGCGGTGCGGGTGTCTCCGTGATTTTTTCAGCCGGAGCAGACTCCGCAAAAGTAGGAGCCGTTTGCAGTTCCGTCGTTGCTCGATCGTTCGGGAGATCGTTGGCGTCCGTCATTCGCTCCGCCGTCGCGGGCGCGGGCGCGGTAGTCGCGGGCATGGACTGCACTGCTGCGGCAGGAATGTGAACGGTCTTCACGGGAGCGGTCATCGCGTCGGCGGCGCGGATTTTCTCGGCGACCGCACCGACTCCACGCACTTCGGCGCGCTGTGCATCCGCGTCCGGTTCCGGCACCGTCGCATCTTCGCGCGGAGGCGAATTCTTGTGCCGGAAAAGTTGAGCGAGCAGACCCATCGCCGAGACTTTTGCCTGCAAAACATCCCCGATGTAAAGGCGCTCCGTGGCGTGAGAGCGAATCGGTTCGGCTGGAGTGCGGCTTGCGGATTGGAAAGTCAGCCCGCGTCCTGCCCAGACTGTGTGAAAAGTCCGCGTGCGGCGGAAAACAGCCGTCCCGGCTGTGATGGCAGGCGGGCCTCCGGCCTGCCGTGCACTGTGCCGACAGGCTGGAAGCCTGTCTGCCATGACAGGCGAGGACGCCTGTCTTCCGGCCTGTCTTCCGGCCCTCGGCGACTTTTCACACAGTCTGTGCCGTCGGCGGCTACATAGCGCGTCGCCTCCATGCGCTTGCGGGCGTGCGTGGCATCATTGCGATACGGGTGGTCGGCTCTCAGTGCCTTCGCCCGGCACGCCTCCACCCTCCATCAGAACCCGAGCCCCTGCTGCTTGGCCTTCGCGTCCGGGTGGTCGCGGAAGAAGACCTTGCCGTCCACGCCGCCATCCGCGCCTTTCTTCTGCTCGACGGGCCGCGCGCTGTGTGCGGCGTCCCGAAGGGACAACAGGAATGTAGCCGGTGTGTGGAGTCCGCCGGAGGCGGACGAAACCACCGGATCATCGGTAAAAATGGCGTGCGCCCGGGATGGGGCGCTGGAACCGGGTGCAAATGTGGCGCGCGACCAATTCCCTGCGCCCCTGCCGGGGCGCATGGCCGTGGGGGGACGGTGATCCGGTGGTTCCGCCCGCCTCCGGCGGGCTCCACACACCGGCTACATTCCCTTCAGCCCTCCGGGCTGAGAGGCAACCGTTGTTCGTTCCACCACGCTCACAGCATCTCCGTCTGCTGGTGCCCCTTCGCCTTCGCCTTCGGGGCCTTCTTGAAGGTCTCATCCACGGCCACGTTCCCGCTCGGGCGCTCGATGGCGACTCCGGCGAGGAGCTGCCCGATGGTGCAGCCTGCTTTGAAAATAGCCCAGCGCTTCAGCGCTGGGTTTGACGATTCGCAGAATGCCAAAGTCCCGTCAGGGACGAAAGGAGGTTCCGCCGTCCCTGCGGGACTTTGTTTTCCTTGGACGCCATTTTCCCAGCGCTGAAGCACTGGGCTATTCTCGCTCTGCGCGGCGGCTGCTCGCCCTTCCTTCCGGCCTCCCTATTCCCCTCCGCCTCCTCGGCGGTGCCGTCCTTTTCCTAGAAGAAGGCGTTGGTGTTCTGCGCGCTTTTGAAGGGAGGGCCGAGATAGACGAGGTCCACGGACGCGTCGGCGATGTAGCGCTGGAGGATGCCGAGATTGTCGCCGTAGTAGAGGGTGCCCATGTGCGCGTGGGCGTAGCAGACGGGCGGGCGCTTGGCGAGGGACTTTGAGGGACACGATCTTTCAGCGCCCGCCAAGGGATGCCGGTCAGACCCGGTTACCGGGATTCCACACGATGTTGCGCAAATGCTGGAAATGGCGGCGCAGGATCGGTATCGGGGGATGGTGTCAGATGCGAAGCGATAAGAATTCAACAATGCGTGCCACTGTATTCATCCTCGGAATCGTCTCGATGCTCCTCTTCTCCGGCTGTGCGAGCCAGTCTCAGAAGAGTGAGGAGAAGCGCGGCGTGGCGGCGATGGGGATGCAGTCGGGCATCCTCGGCGGCTCGCTGCAATACGGGTTGGGGTTTTGAGCAGTTAGAGAAATGTAGCCGTCTCCGATGACGGTGCGTCAGTGCCGGTGGAGCGGCGCGTTCCACCACGGTCACTTCGGCAGCCTGCCGGCCTTCAGCCACTCGGGGGCGAACTTCGTGAAGGCGATCTGCTCGTAGGTCACCTTCTCGCCGCATTCGATGAGGATGCCGACGAGGCCGCCTTGCAGGCGTGTCATCGCGGTGTAGGCGCTCGGGCCAGACCAGAGGAGCTGCGCGTGCGGCCAGGACTTGCCTGCGTCTTCGCTGATCCACGCGTGGACGCCCGTGCGCGCGGGGCTGATCGGGTCCGTGAATATCCAGTCGAACTCGCCATTCGATCCTGAGCGGAAGCAGCGGTATGCGCAGGACGTCACCATTTGCCTGCGGCCTCTCGCGCCCGTGCGCTGGCGGGCGCGCGGGCGCGCGGGCGCGTGCATGCGCAGGGGGGGGAGCGCGCACGCACATGTGCGCGCTCGCGCGCGTGAGGGCGCGCACGCGAGAGACGGACTGTCCGGCTAACACGCAACGGTCAGCAAACCGGATCAGCACGGTTCGCCTTTTGCTCGGGCAGGTTCCTCACGGGCGAAAGCCGTTCGTGTGAATTGGCGCGCCTCGCCTGGCGAGCGGGGACGCGATGCAGGAAAAAGCCGGATGCCGGCTCAGGAAAACACAGGGCCAGATCGGACATTGCTGCCTTTTTCGTTCGGCCGCCGGGTTCCGACTCACGGTGGCGTGATTCGCCGAATTCATTCCATCCCGCAGGGTGTGCGCATCGTTCGGTTTTGCACTCAAGCAGCCAAAGCCCGAGTGCAGCCTTTCAGAAGTCAGTCATTGTTTCGGGTGTTTTCATCGAATCAGGAGGCGATGAATCATCAAATGACGGATGTTTTTACCCGACGCTGACGGCCCTTTCGGTGAAACTTTCTTGTGTGTGACTTTCTTTGCCGAGAAGACGAAGCTCCGAACGCGAGATGAACCAGCCAGCCCAATCACCAGCGACGATGAAACTCCCGCAGTGGCTTTTCCTTTCCCCAGCACAGCGCAACGTGCGCAGAGTTCCGGGACGTCTGCGGGCGGGTGATTTCCAAAACCGATGACGTTGCAAACTCAACCACCGCATACGCCGGATTGGAAATGCCGATGGCTGATCCCATCCATCGCCGCATTCTGCATGGCCGTGACTGCCGGTTTCGCGCAGACGGAGAGTCCTGCGGAGCCGCCCGTGTCTGAGAAGCGCGTCGTCGTGGACAAGACGCAGCAGATGCTTTTCGCCTATGAGGGCGAGCGCGTCGTGATCCAGAGCCGGGTGAGCACCGGGCGTGCGGGATGGCGGACGCCGTCGGGAAATTTCAGCGTCGGGATCAAGGATCGCATGCACTACTCGCGGTTGTTCGACAATGCCCCGATGCCGTGGAGCGTCCAGGTGAACGGACATTACTTCATCCACGGCTTCTCGTACGTGCCCGACTTTCCCGCCTCGCATGGCTGCGTCCGCCTGCCGACGAATGGCGACAACCCCGCGAAGCGTTTCTTCGAATGGGTCGAGCCCGGCACGCCTGTCACGATCACAGGCGACTGGATCCCCATTCCAAAGGCCCGCGTCATCAAAAGACCGACGGCGAAATAGGACGCATCGAGGTGGAACGCGTCGCGCCGCGCGCGCTTCGGTGTGGAGTGCGAGTGTGGAGTGCCAGGCGTGCAGCGGGAAGAAGCGTGCGCGGAGCGACACGCTCCACCGGCGCTGACGCGCGTCCAAGGCGAGCTGACGGAGTCGTTGGTGGCCAGTCAGTCGCCACGATGTGTGCGCGTTGCGCCGCTTGAGCGTTGCCCTTTCATCTGCCCGATGCTAACCGACCACCCATGCGTGCCATCCTGCTCCTCGTGCTCCTGATCGGTTTCACCGTTGTCGCCGGGGCAGGGGACAGCGCGCCGTATGCGACACCGGCGGTCGGCTCCGCGTTGCGGAAGCAGCTCATGGACACGCTCCGCATTCCCGCCGAGGAGCACCTCGGGCAGGCCGTTGTGTTCAAAGTCAGCGCACTGCGCGTGATGGGTGACTGGGCGTTTTTCCTCGGCACCGCCATCCAGCCAAACGGCAATCCCGTGGACTTTCGGAAGTCGAAGGCCTACCGCGAAAATCCGCGCGAAACAAAATCCGAAATCGAAGCCGGGATGCTCTACGGCGGCGTGGACGCGCTGCTGAAGCGGGAGGGAAACCGCTGGCGGATCTTGGTGATCACCTACGACGCGTCGGACGTCCACTGGAACGACTACGATCAGAAATTCGGAGCGCAGCACCGCCTCATCGCCGATCCGATCCGGTAGAGCGGTTAAAGAAATGGCGTGACCGTGTGCCGGGATCCGAGTTCACCGGCGCGGAGCGCCAGTGGAACGCGACCTCCCGGGCGCGTTTCCCGGATGGAATGCTTGCACTCCGCCGAAGAAGCGCGCCCGGAGGTCACGCTCCACCGGCGCACCGCGCCTCCGTGATCGCGGCCTCTCAGCCGCCAATGCCAGCCCACAACAACGGCCATGGTTTCTTGTTGAAATTCCGAAGTCGGATTTTTCATCGCGAATGCGGAAAAATCTCACGCAAGATCGAAGAGCAGCGCCTCCGCATCATCGCCTGCGACGATGAGAAGCGTCCCCTCATCCTCGGTGCTCGCCGCATCGCCTGCGGTCAGCGCGACGCCGTTCACGCTCACACTGCCGCTGATGATCTGGAGCCACATGCCGCGTCCCGTATGCACGCCGTGCGAGACGGCTTGCCCGGCACGCAGCCGCACCCGGAATACCTCCGCATCCTGGTGGATTGTCGCCGAGCCGTCGCGTCCGTCGGGCGAAATGACGAGCACCTTCGCGTCGCCATCGTGCGCGGCGTCGGGATGCCACTCGGTGTAGGACGGCTCCAGCCTGCGCTCGCGCGGCGTGATCCAGATTTGCAGCAGATGCAGCGCGTCCTTGGCCGATGGATTGAACTCGCTGTGCGTGACGCCCGAGCCCGCGCTCATCAATTGAATCTGTCCCGGTTCCAGCACGCGGCCATTGCCCATGCTGTCCTTGTGCGCGAGCGAGCCCGCGACGATGAAGCTGAAGATTTCCATGTCGCGATGCGGATGCGTCGGGAAGCCGCCATTGGGCGCGACGTGATCCTCATTGATCACCCGCAACGATCGGAACCCCATGTGCGCCGGGTCATGGTAATCCGCAAAGCTGAACGTGTGGTGGGAGCGGAGCCAGCCGTGCTCGGCGAGCCCGCGATCGGCGGATTTGCGGATGGTGATTTTCATCGGCGGAACATCACGAGCTCCCGGGAAATGGCCAGCCGGTTTTCGCTGGCGCCCGGTTTGCACCGCGGCCCTGCGCAAGCGTTGTGCTTGTCGCCGGAATCACCGCCGTCTGCTATGTCTGCGAGACCAATCCTGACATGACCACACCCGCCGCCCATCCGCGCGATCCGCTGCACGGCATCACGCTGGAGAAAATTTTGAACGTGCTCGTCCAGCGGCATGGCTGGGAGGAGATGGGGCGGTGCATCCCGATCCGCTGCTTCCAGTTCGATCCGAGCGTGAAGTCGAGCCTCACCTTCCTGCGCAAGACACCGTGGGCGCGGCAGAAGGTGGAGGCGTGGTTCGTCGCGGAGCTTCCGCTGGAGGAAAAATGATCGCAGGCGGCGCGCTCAAAAAGTAGTCCGGGGCTTTAGCCCGCAAGACCTTGCAGATTCAGGATCCGCGTCCAGTGCCGGGCGGCATTGCGAGATGAAGTTCGATACTGCTTTGCGCGGCGCGGCCTTTTCCCGGGCATGGAGCAGCGTGCCCGCGGAGAACAGCGCGATGAGTATGAGGATGTTTTTCATGGGCGTGGAAAATGAGGAGGCCGATCCTCCGGATCACTCGAAGAGAACCCACGGTGCTTTCGGGAATTTCTCACGCGCTGCCTCGCTCGCGCCGGTGTCGCCGGCGAAGCCCCAATGCGCGACCTTCCACGCACCGTCCGCGTCGCGTGTGAGCAGCGCAAAGAAATCCAGTTCGAGCAGTTCGGCGGCATCCTGCTTCGTCGGCTTCTTGCCGTCCGTCGTCGCGACATTGCCCTGGAAGCGCGCCCACGACCCGCTCGCGCGCACGCCGCCGGTGAAAATCACCGGCTTGCCGATCTGCCCGGAAACCGGCTCGCGCATCGCATCCATGATGGCCTTGCGCTCAGGGGTGCCGGCCTTCGGCTCACGCGCTTCGACGCGCTGGAGAACCGTGGTGAATTTCACCGCGGACGGATCTTTGAACGTGAGCTTGGCGTCGTTGTTGCGCTCCACCAGCTCGCCCGTTCCGATGAGCAGCCTGTCGCCGTCGAGCTTGTAAATTTGCTGCTCGGACTGGTCGCTGCCCTCGACGGTGTAGTCCCACGTCGCGCTGATGACCGGGCCTTTCCATGCTGCCCTGAAGCGTGCCCCTCGCTCCGTGGGCCTCCTGCTTCGGCCGCCAAGTCTTCGTCCCGTTCACCGTGCCGCCATCCATCGTCAGCGCGATGCGCGTGGAATCCTTCGCAGTTTCCCTTTCAAAAAAAAGCGTCTGCGCTTCCGCCGCGGAGACGAGGCTGCCGAGCATGAGTGAAGCGGCGAAAAGGAGGTGTTTCATGATCGGGATTTCTTCACGGGATAAAAGACGACGGCCTCCGCGGGAAGGAAGAATTTGGAAATTCCCGGTGCTCCGCGCCGCGTCGCCGGAAAGCGCAAAGACGGCATTTATTGCGTGGAAAAAACGGAGGGTTTCTGGTGCGTTGACGCCATGAGCAAAACATTCGCCCGTATCTTCATCGCCGCCATCCTGCTCGTCTCTGCCGCTTTTGCGGCAGACAAGGTCACATCCGAATACACGAGCACCGCGCGGAAAAAAGCGCTGAGCTACAAGGTATTCGAGGGCGATGGGTTCACGCAGGTGAGCCCCGGCCTCGGTGGATACCAGATATCATATTCGGGCGGCGACGCACGGACTTGGGTGAATATCAAATACGGCAACACTGTGGTGGATCTTTACGGCGACAGCATGAGCCACGCGGGCGGGCAGTTTCCGAACAAGGCGAACGACACCGTCGAGTGGCGCGGCACCATCACCGCAAAGGGATTCCGGCCCTACGCCGTCATCTATCGGATCGACAGCACGAACCCCGACAACAACAAGCGCATCTCGCGGCTGCTCGTCATCAAGCTCGACGGCGCGAATTCCAAGATCATCGGACATACGCAGGGCGCAAAGGAAGACGCCGAAGCCAAGGCGCTCGCGGACGCGAACCGCTGATCGGTTTCCAGAAAAAGCCGCCGCACTTTTTTCATCAAGCGCCCTGCGGGTATGGCGGCGGCGTAAGACCGGAACCTTCATGCCCTCGGCCTGTGCCAGCTTCTTCGTGATCTTCGAGTAGCGGACGAGGAACCGGTCGCGCTTCTCGGTGTCGCTTTTCGGCACGGGCCGGAAGGGATTCGTGTGATGTGTGGGTGTTGGTATTGGGCACAGGGCTCATGGTGTTTGGGTTGCCCTATCCCGTGTCCAAAGAATTCGGTGGCGGCATAATTTTACCGGAACAAGGCATCCGCTGCCGCCCGGAACAAGGCCCAGCGTGCAGGCCTACGCCAGCTCCAGACCGCGCATCGTGCCCGTTGCGGAGGCAAACTTGTCCGTCTCCAGGCCCATGCGTTGCAGCATCGAGACGAAGAGGTTCGGCAGCGGATAATTGTGCTGCGTGTCGAAGGCGAGATGCTGCCCGTGCTTGAAACCGCCGCCCGCAAAGATCGTCGGCATGTTCGTGGTGACGTGCGTGTTCGCGTTGCCGAGGTTCGAGCCGTAGAGAATCATCGTGCGGTCCAGCAAGGTGTCGCCGTCCTCCTTCACCGCCTTCAATCCGCTGAACAACTCCGCCAGCAGCTTCATGTGCCACTCGTCGATGTTCTTCAACTGCGCGAGCTTCTCCTTGGATTTGCCGTGATGCGAAAGGTTGTGGTAGCCGTCGCTCGTCTTCACTTCGCCGAACTCGATGGCGGGTGAGTTCACGCTGTCGAGCATCAGGGAAATCGAGCGCGTCGAATCCGTCTCAAAGGCGAGCCTCACCATGTCATACATCAGCTTCACCTTGTCCATGTAAGCCTTCGGGCTGGCCGGATCGAGCGGCACGGACGCGCTGACCTTCGGCTTGGGCCGGCGTTCCCATTCGCGAGACATCTGCATCCGCTGCTCGAGATCGCGGACGCTGGTGAAGTATTGGTCGAGCCGCTCACGATCGCGTGCGCCGACCGTGCGCTGCAAATCCTTCGCCTGCCCCGCCACCGCGTCGAGAATGCTCTGGCCCGTCTCCAGCTTGCGCACTTGCGCCTCGGCCTCGGCTCTCGTCCCTTGCAGAAACATGCGGGCGAAAACGTCCGCCGCCTTTTCCTCGCACGGAATCAGCACGCCGGAACCGGTCCACGACAGGCTGCGCAAACCCTGCTGCACGTTCACGCCCAACGTGAGCGACGGGAACCTGGTGAGATGCCCGATGCGTTCGCCGATGTATTGGTCGAGCGAGATGGTGTTCTTGAACCCCGCGCTGCCCGGATGCGGCGCGGCGGTGAGGAAACAGTTGTCCGCCGGATGCCCGCCATCGACTTCCGGATGCGACACGCCGCTGAACACCGTGAAGCGATCCCGATGTTCCTTCAGCGCTTCGAGGTAAGGCGACAACGCATAGCCGCGTCCGCTTTCCTTGGGGAAGAAATGTTCCGGCAGCAGGCCGAGGTTATTGCAGATGCCGAACATCCGGCGCGGCTTTCCGCCCGGCGTCACGCCAGCCGCCGACTTCGCCACGGCCGCGAATACCGGCGACATCGCGTCCAGCAACGGCAAGGAGAGGAGGATGCCCGCGCCACGAAGAAACTTGCGGCGCGAGAGCGCAGGCCGGGTCGAGATGAAAGGGGAGTTCATAGGCTGTTCAGTTTTGTCGCTCCAATATGGATGGCAGATAAGTCTCATTTGTTGAGGAAAAGATCGCTCTGCACCAGCTCGTGGATGAGGCTGCGCACGCCGTAATGGCTGGAGCTGGCGCGCTGGAGAACCTCCTCGATCTGCGCACGATCCGCGAAGCCGATCGGCGCGCCGGTGGCGTAGATCGTGAGCTGGCGTGCGACGTTGCGCGCGATCTGTTTTTCATCCGCCAGCAGCAGTTGCTTGAACTCGCGGATGTCGCGGAACTTCCGGCCGTCGGGCAAATCACCCGTCGCATCGACTGGCAGCGCCCAGCGGAAGGCCACCTTCTGCCCGCTCTTGGCGAGACCCTTCGCCAGCTCACCTTCGCCTTCGGAACGATAGCGTTCACGCCAGCCGCCCATCACGTCGAAGCTCTCCAGCGCGAAGCCTGGCGGATCCATCTTGCGATGACAGGACGCGCACGATTCCTGGGTCCGATGTTTCTCCAACTGCTGGCGAATGGTCGTCGCGCCGCGAATGTCCGGATCGATCGCGGACACACTGGCAGGCGGCGGCGGGAGCGGCTGACCGAGGACGCGTTCCATGATCCACGCTCCACGCAGCACGGGCGAAGTCGTCGTCCCATTCGCGGTGACCTTGAGCACGCTCGCCTGAGTCATGATGCCGCCGCGCACGCTCTCTTTTGGCAAGGGTGTCTTGCGCAACGCGACGCCTTGCACCGGCGGCAATCCGTAATGCGCGGCGAGCTTTTCGTTCAGCATCGCGAAGTCTGAGGCGACGACGTTCCTCGCGGGCAAATCGTCACGGAGCAGTTGAGCGAAGAACGCGTGCGTCTCGGCGAGCGCGGATTCGGTGAGCAGATCGTCGAGGTAATAGTCGGAGTAAAGCTCGGCGTCGGGCGCGGTCGCCTGCATCTTGCGCAGGTCCAGCCAGTAATCGAGGAACGCCTCCACGAACTGCCGCGACTTGGGATGCGCGAGCAGTCGCTCGGTCTGAGCGCGCAGGATCTCCGGGCGACGCAATTCACCACGATCCGCGCAGCGACGCAGCTCGGTATCGGGAGATGAGTTCCACAGAAAGAAGGACAACCGCGCCGCCAGCGCATGGTCATCGAGGCGTCCGGGTTTCTCCTCAAGATAAACAAACTCTGGCGAACACAGCACGGCGGTGTAGGCGGCGATCATCGAGTCGGTGAAGTTGTTTCCCTTCTTCAGCGCGGTCTGCACCACGGGCAGGAAACGCTTTACGTCGGCGCTGCCCACGGGACGCCGATACGCCTCGCGCAAGAAATCCTTGAGCAAGCGTTCCGCGTCCACCATCGGCTTCTTCGAGACCACTTCCACGCCGACGGGCGGAGTGAACTTGCGATCCCCAAACCGGTTCGTCTCCGAAGACCTCTCCTGCGCCTTGCGATTCGCCACGGGCAAACTGCCGAAGAGCAGCTTGTGTCCGGCGGTCGGCCATTCATCGAAGATCGGCCCCTCGACTTCCATCCAGCGGAAGACGACGCCGGGCTGGCCGTCCTTTTCCGCGAGCGGATTCTGCCAGCGGCCCGCGCCGGGACGGGAACGGAAGAGACGTCCGGCATCGGGCCGGATCATTTCGCCGGCGAGCAGATGAACATCGAGCTCATGCACGCTCGGCTCGGGCGTGATGTCGAAGTCGCCCAGATGCCGGAGCAGGCGCGGCGGCGTTTCGGCGGTGATCGTGATCGGCTCGTCGCGGCGACCCTTGGAAATGTTGTCGAGGTCCGGAATGAACCACTTGTTGCTCTGGCCCGGCCCGGCCCAAACGGAATAGGCGTTGAAGCGCAGCTTGTAGCGGCCAGCCATCGGCGCTTTGAACTGGTTCCACTTCGGCTCGATCGGCTCGTAGGCGCTGGCCACCACGCCCATGCCTTCGAGTTCGCGCTCGTCGCTGTTCGTGCTGGTGATGGGCTCTTTGCCCGAACGAACATCCGGCTGACCTTGGAAACCAAGCACCGGAAATGTCGCGCGCTCAGGCGCGGTGTTGAAGACGGAGAACTTCATCGGGCCGGTAAAGCTTCGCTGGTCGCGAGTGTAGTAGCGCGTCGTCCCGGTGGCCGGGCGTTCCGCCGATGGCAGCATCGCCTGGCGCAGCGCGTAATCCGCCGCGCCGAGATAGCGCGCCATCTGCACATGCGAGACATCGAGCGCGGCACCGACCTTGTTGAAGCGGTGCGACTCGCCATCTTCCGGAAGTGAATCGCGCACCTGCAACCACGGCGCGTGAAGCAAGTCGCGCAGCGCGTTCTCGTACTCGTAGCGGTTCAGGCGACGACGGGTGGATCGGCCTTCCTTCGCCATGCGCACCTGATCCGCCGAAACCAGTGAAGCGGACAACGCCTGGAGAAAACCCTCGCGCTCGACGGCTTCCGGTTGTGGCTTCTTCTTCGGCGGCATCTCGCCAGCATTCACGCGGTCATAGGCCGTGATCCATTTGGAAAAGTTCGTGGGGTTCGCGGGATCAAACTTCAGCGCGGAGAGATCGAGTCCGCCTTTCTTCATCTCGGCGTCGTGACATTCGAGGCAGTGCTTCTGGAGAAAGGGCCGGGGGTTCAGCGCGGCTCCTGCGGACGGGGCGAAGCCGAGAACACCACACATCGCGACGGACAGACCGAGGATTCTTTGAGTCAGCTTTGACATGGCGGCGATCATTTGGGCGTCAAAAGTGAATGAAAGAAAACCCTCACCGCTTCAAGCGATGAGGGTTTGTCTGCGCGGAGACATCAGGCGGACTGCAAGGGATTTGCTTTTGCGCCCGCCGCACCGGAAACGGTCGGAACGCGGACGGGCGTCGGGGAGTGACGGGTTGAGAAAGGATAAAGCAGGCTTCCGGTGCTGCTCCGAGAGCCGGATTTCCGGGGTTGAGGCGCGGTTGTGGCAGGATTCATACGCTCAGGCGGTGTTCGCGAGCATGATGACCCGCTCCGCTTTGCCAAGGATTTTTCTGGCAGCGCTTTGTCCCCCGGCTTCGAGCCGCCGTGGCCCGAGAAAGCGCACCACTCATGGAATATCGACGCTTCCTACACGGCTCCGCGCTTCCCCTGTCACCCCCATGAAACAACCGTCCTCCCGGCGTTATATGAACATGGAGAGGCCCGTCATCTCTGCCGGCCCCCATCGTTGAATTCAGTGCGCTCGCCCTGCGTCAGCCTCATAGGGCCAGGTCTTTGAGTCCGGCAAAGGTGACGGTGAGGCCGCCGACTTCGCGGGTGTAGGGCTTGGGGACGTTGGTGGCGATGACGAGGTTCTTCCCTGCGGGATGGAGCGCGCGGAAGACCTGGAGGTTTTTCGGGTCGAAGCGGTCGGCATTCCATTTGCACTCGATGGCTTCGACGGTGCCGCGACCGCCGGGGAGGACGAAATCAATCTCGTGCTGGTCCTTGTCGCGCCAATACATGACCTCGGGCTCGGCGGGGTCGGAGATGAGTCGGTCGAGGACGATGTGCTCCCAGAGCAGGCCGCAGTCTTCCGGGCGGAGATCGGTCCAGCCGCGGGCAAAGGCGACGAAGCCGGTGTCGAAGCCATAGACCTTTGGCTGGCGGACGAGTTCGCGCTTTCCACCGCCGGAATAGGGACGGATCAAGGTGGCGACGTGGGTGATGTCGAGCACGTCGAGGTAATTGAGCACGGTGGGCCGGCTGAGGCCGCAGAGCTGGGAGAGCGAGGTGGCTTCCATCTGGCCGCCGCTGAGGCGGAGGACGCTCTCGACGAGCTTGGGGAAACCGGAGCGCTTTTCGACGCGGAAGAGTTCCTGCACGTCGCGGAGTTCTCTAAAAAATGACGCCGTGTCTGTGAGTAGCCGTCGCCCGATGCTCGTTGCGCAGCCATGCGGAGGTGAGGCGGGTGTGCTGTGCGTTGTTCGTGATGGGAATGGGAGCGCCATCCAGCGTGGGAAGGGTATGCTGGCCATTGGCCGGGGTGAGCACCCAGAGGCCGCGCGGACCACCGGCACGACCGACATCGGCGGCGAGATCTCCGATGAGATTCATGTGGCCGTAGCGGGCGAGGAGGCCGGCATGCAGGGCGAGGCAGGTTTTTGGGCCGGAGCGCAAACGGCCCCCGATGCCGGGCAGCGCCCGCTCGACGAGCCGCTGGAGATTTGCCCAATCGGTTGAGTCGTGCGCCTTGGCATCGGCAGCGAGCACCGCGTCCCAACTCGCACCGGCGCGCTCGGCTTCGGCGCGCAGGCTTTCGAGGAAGAGGTCGTCGAGGTCGCAGGCATCGAGGTCGAAGCGGGCGGCGAGTTCTGCGCGGGCGCGTTCGAGCTGGGATGGCTCGACGGTGAGGATGAGGTAGCCGCCTTCGGTCGCCGAATGACGCAGGCGGTTTTCGATGCTGGCGGCTTCGAGTTCCGGGATCGTTTCGGCCACCCAAGCGGCTACGAGGCTGGGGTCATCCGTTCCCCGGTTATCGCCCGCGTTTGCTGAGTCTGTGCTGCCGGTGCTCATGCTTTGCGGATTCCGCTATTTTCCCCTAGCCAAGATTGCGGCGGCGGTCATTCGCGCCGCCTGCAAAAGGTCGTCGGACATTGGCGGTCTGACCCTAGAAAAATCACGAAACAGGCGAGCTGGTAAGGTCCTGCTCCGCAAACGCGTCAGACCACGGAAACGCGCCCTCCTTTGCCCGCTTCGTGGCCCAGGCGACCGTTTTCGGGTCGCGCGCCGCATCGGTTCCAAGCCATTCCGGTCACACCCGCACTCCGTAAATGCGCGGGAGATCCAGTCGGTCGCTGTCCCAGCAGGCTATGATGGTGGGATGGGCGGGGATGCGTCCTCCGGTGTGGGTGCGGCAGGCCTCGACGAGAAGTTCCAGTCCTTCCGGGTCGAGATGAAAATGCCTCCCGTGAAG
>Ga0208856_1000211_pt1 | contig 25054 bp, 26 predicted proteins | sample LakMenEpi13Jul12_FD_150690 | JGI IMG/M metagenome (GOLD analysis project Ga0208856, IMG submission 150690) | Freshwater microbial communities from Lake Mendota, WI - 13JUL2012 deep hole epilimnion (SPAdes) | ecosystem: Environmental > Aquatic > Freshwater > Lentic | place: Lake Mendota, Madison...
CCCCCGAGCCTCGCCCGACCTGATCGAGGGCCGCCCCCGGAGGCCTTCCTGCTCTGGCATACGGCGAATTTGTGTTGCCGTAACTCCTGTGTTTTCGTCGAACTAGGGGACGATTGGAGATCTAGGGAATCTGGAGAACTTGGATTGATTTACAGATTTTTGCCGGCCCGCTAGCCTTCTGGAGCGGTTTTTCACGGAGAGAACCCTCGCGAGCGGCCACGAATTCACCCGATGAATCTCGGGGCGGTGGGCAAGGAGGCAAAGACACGATGCTTGTAACGCAGACGACTGGCTGGATTCATGGCTTCGCACAGGTCGAGGCCCCGCGGGTGGCCCGCTGGTGGACCGCTCTGGTCGCCTGCTGCCTGGCGCTCCTCGTGATTCCCGGCCGTGCCCGGGCCTCCGATGGCTGGCTCACCGATTACGACTCGGCCCTGGCGACGGCCACGAGCACCGGCCGGCCCGTCTTGACCCTGTTTACGGGGAGCGACTGGTGCCCGCACTGCAAGACGCTCGAGCACAACGTGTTCGGAAACGCCGCATTCCAAGCCTGGGCCCGCGACAACGTCGTGTTGCTGATGATCGATCTGCCCCAGGCCGGGATCTCCCAGGCCGTCCGCAACGAGCGGTCGCAGGTCTGCATCAATTACGGCGTGCGTACGTTCCCCTCGGTCCTGCTCCTCGGCCCCGACGGGCGGAAAATCACGGCTCAAACAGGCTACAAGGGCCAATCGGCGGCGGAATGGCTGACCAGCATACAGGCCCATATGCCCGCTCCCCAGGTGGCTCAGGAAACCGAAACCGACGGCGAAACCGCCAAAATCCATGAATCGCTCGACGCGGCCGTGGCCACGGCCCGGGGCGCCCGTCGGCCGATCCTCCTGGTCGTGGCCCGTCCGGGCGACAACAAGGCCCGGTCGCACTCCGAATCGCTGATCAACGACCCGGAATTCGGTTCTTTCACCCGGGATAACTTCGTCGTCGCCCAGGTTGCCCCGGCATCACCGGACGACTCCGCGCCCGCCGCTCCCCTCGACGCCCTCCTGGGGGGCGCCGAACTGCCGCCGGACTCCGTCGAGTTGATCGTCACGGACGACGGCCAGACGCCGCTCTTCAGCCAATCCGGCACGCAGCCCCCGGCCCGGATCGTGCACGGCCTGCGCCGGTTTCTGGCCGCTCGACAGGCCGCCCGGCAGGTGGAGACCTCGCGGCGGTAGGACAGGCTTCAGCCTGTCGGCGGTCATGACAGGCTGAAGCCTGTCCTACGTGCCTTCGGCGTGGAAACGCGAGGCCTCGGTGTTGAGGTCGGTGATCGAGCGGCGGAGTTCGTCGAGCGTCGCCGTGAACACGGCCATCGAGGCTGCCGATTCGCCGGCGCCATCGCGGAGCGAGTCCATGGCGTCGCGAATCTGTCGGGCACCCTGCGACTGCGTCTGCATCCCCTCGTGCACGTGCTCGAGCGACCGGGTCACCGCCTGCACCGGCTCGATGATCCGGCCGAGCTTCTCGCTCACGTCGGCCACCTCGGTGATCCGCAGGCTCACCTCGTTGCGAAACCGGTCCATCTCCATCGTGCCACTCGACACGGCCGCCTGCATGTCGCGCACCATGCGCTCGATGTCTTTGGTGGCGAGCGCCGTCTGATCGGCGAGCCGCCGGATCTCCTGGGCGACGATCCGGAAGCCGCGGCCCGACTCCCCGGCCTTCTCGGCCTCGATCGTGGCATTCACCGAGAGCAGGTTCGTCTGGTCGGCCACCTTGGCGATCGCCGTCACGACCGACGTAATTCCGCTGGCCCGCTGGCTGATCGTGGCCAGCTTCCGGGTGAACGCGTTCATCGTTTCATCGAGATGCTGCATCGATGCCGCCATGCTTTCGAGGCCGCCGCGGCCCTCATCGGCCACCCGGGCCGCCTCGCGGGCCGCCTGCGTGACGTCGCTCGTGGCGGCCAGCAGTTTCTCGCTCGTCGCGGAGATTTCGGCGACGGCCGTCGAGATCTCCGTCGTCGAGCCACTGAAGCCGCGCACGGCACGATCCTGGCGAGTCAGGGCCACCGACGCATCTGCCTCGACGGTCGAGAGCCGCTCGCCGGCAGCCTGAATCCGCCGCACGAGGTTGCCCAGGGAAACCCGCATCGTTCCGAAGGCGCCGAGCAGCCGCCCGACTTCGTCGTCGCTGCCGACCGGCACCGCGCCGGTGAGGTCGCCGGAGGCGATCGCCTCGGCGACCCGCAGCGATTGCCGCACCGGCCCCGCGATCGAGCGAGCCAGCCAGGCGGCGGCCAGGGCACCAGGTACGCCGACGAACACGACCGACGCGGCGGCGGCCGCCGCCTGCCACCACAGCACTTCGCGGCTGGAGGCGGTCGAGATCACCACGAGCACGGCCCCGGCCGTCCGGCCATCTGCATACCGCACGGGCGCCGCCACGCGATACGTCTCGGCCTCGAATCGTCCGAGCGGCTTCTTGGCGGCGATGCTGTCGCGAACCAGGGCGGCATCGAGCGAAACAAGCGGCACGTCGGCATCGGATGCGGCGCCGCGCTCGTCGATCCGCCGGCTCACGAGCGCCGTCGACTGAGCATCCAGAATCCGCACCTCCCGCACGTCGCCCGCCACCAGTTCCGTCACGAGCCGGCGTGTCTGGGCCCGGCCATCTGGCGACTCGCCCGGCTGGGCGGGAACTTCCGCCGCGAAGGCCACGGCCCGAGCGAGCGCCGCCGCGATGCTGTCGCCGCCATCGCGAGCCTGCTGCAAGACGGCCTGACGGGCCGCGTAGGTCTGGAGCAGCGTGTTGACCACGATCGCCGCGAGTACGAGCAGCGTGGTGATGGTGGCGATTTTCGAACGCAGCGACATGGGCAAGACGCTCCTCGACGGCGGATCTCTCCGCAACCTTAGTGCGCGGCCACCGCCCACGCCACCGCCGGGCCCGCTGCGGGCCTCAGCGCCGCTCGACCGCTACGACCGCGCCAGCCGGCCCTGCGGGCGGCGAAACATCGGCCGCCGACTGCCCCTCGGCCACGGCACAGGCCACCGCAGGCCGCCACCGGCCCGCCACGGCACATCCGCCGATCGGAGCGGCCATGAACAGGGGCGCGACGAGCCACGGCAGCCACAAGGCGGCCATGCCTGTCGCTCGCGACTGCGGGGAGTTCTCGACCATGATCAGGCAGATACCGGCCGCCGGCCGTGGGATCAATCCCAACCGAGTGGCCGAGGCGGGGATCGAACCCGCACGGAGATCGCTCTCCACGGGATTTTAAGTCCCGTGCGTCTGCCAGTTTCGCCACTCGGCCCGAGTTGCCGCGATCGTACCACCAACGTGGGACGGGCGCCCCACCCTCACAGTCCGTCTGCCGCAAGGGCAGGTGATAAACACCCGCATTCGGAGCCGGCGGTACGCTGCTTCATCGCCGAGGGCGATCGCTAGTCCCTTCTCAACTGTGATGGTGCTGCGCTCGGTGTAAGCCGCGTATCTGCCCGTCGGCTCTTCCGCATCGCACCGACCGACTCCGCCGAAATTTTTAGCGCCTACGGGCCGGGGAGGTGAGGGGTTACCCCTGCCGTTGAGACGGCGTATGTGACCTCTCCCCATCTCCCTCTGGGAGAGGGCTGGGGTGAGGGTGCTTTCGTCGCGCCACACAAGACACCCTCACCCGGCCTGCGGCCGGCCTCTCCCAGAGGGAGAGGCGGAATGCTGGAGGGCGCAGCGAACGTCCGGCGAGACGGTACGGGGTAACCCCGAGCCGGCGCCAACGTCTGCCGGCGCCTCCAAATGCGGGGTGCGAACAGCGTGCTGTCCATCGCAAGCAGCGGCCGATTACACTCCACGGCGACAGGAGCTTCTTCCGTGACCATGTTCGCCGCCGCTGACAGTGCCGCCTTCGGGGGCATGGATGGCTTTCTCGGCACGCGGGCGAGCATCGGGATGGATGTCGTGCTCGTCGGCCTGTGGCTTTTGCTGCCGGTGCTCGCGTGGAGCATCGTGCTCGTGCGGCGCGGAAAGTATGCGACGCACAAAACGCTCCAGCTCGTGATCGCCGGCGCACTCCTGGCGGCGATCGTGGTCTTCGAGATCGACGTGCGGCTCGTCAGCGATTGGAAGGCCCGGGCTCGGCCGAGCCCGTGGTGGCCGGGCGGGGTGCTCGCGATGCTCGGCGTGCATCTCGTGTTCGCCGTGTCGACGTTTGGGCTGCTCGTGTGGGTGCTCTGGGAGGCGTGGCAGCGGTTTCCCGTGCCGCCTGCGCCCAATGCCCATGGCCTGCGTCACCGGCGGATGGCGCGGCTGGCGTCCTTCGATCTCGTGCTCACGGCCCTGACCGGCACGGCCTTTTACTGGCTCGCTTTCGTGGCGAGCTGACGCCGCGCCGGCTCGCTGCCCGGCAGCCAGCGGCAGATCGCCAGGCCGCCGAAATAAAGCAGACAGAGCGGCACGGCGAGAAACAGCAGGCTGTAGGGATCGGCCGGCGTAAGGATCGCCGACACGATGAAGATCACGATCACGGCGATCCGCCACTGGGAGGCGTAGGTCTCGACGTCGAAGATTCCGATCCGTTCGAGAAACAGCATCACGAGCGGCAGCTGGAAGCCGAGGCCGAACCCGATGGGGAGGATGAGCACGAACGACAGCCACTCGCTGATGCGCGGATCGGGATCGAGCCCGAGCCATTCGTTGAACTGCAGCAGATAGTCGAGCACGAAGTCGAAGACGAAGAAGAACGCCAGCGACACGCCGGCCAGAAACAGCCCGATGCTGACCGGCAGGAAGAGATGCACCCAGCGCTTCTCGTGCGGGTAGAGGCCGGCCGCCACGAACGTCCACAGCTGGTAGAAGATCCATGGGCTCGCGAGCACCACGCCAACAAGGAGCGCCGCCTTCACATAGATGCCGAACGCCTCCTGGGCCGAGAGCGTGGTGATGCTCACGCGGGGGTCTTTGGCCAGCGGCTGCCAGAGCAAAAGTGGCACGAGGCTGGCCGGGTCGAAGCCTGCGCTCGCGCTCGGCCCGGCGTCGCGGCCGAGCACGCGGTCGAGCCGGTCGGCATGCACCTCGCGGAGTTCGAACGTGAGCCCGTGCTTCTCGACGGCCTCGACCACCTCCTCGCGAGCATAGGGCAGGGCGGGGCCGGTGCCGCCGCGCGGCTGCCAGGTGTCGAACGTCTCGATCGACCGCTTCGTGTAATAGTGCCCGAGCGCCCGGCGCAGCGGCTCCTCGATCAGCTTGACCACCGGCTGGGCGACGAAAAACCCGAGCGCCACCGCGACGGCGAGCCCCGCCGTGGCCCGCATCAAGCACGTGCGCAGCTCCTCGAGGTGCTCGCCGAACGTCATCGTCGAGCTCTGGAACAGGTCTTCGTCCTCGAGTCTGGGCATGGCTGGGCCGGAGGGGCGGAAAAACGTCGAAAATCCTTCTTCGACTTATACTTCACGCCCAGCCACCCTGCCGAAAAAATCGCCTCGCTCGGGAATGTGCCGTGCTCTGGATCGCCTGGAAAATGCTGATCGGCAACCGCGTGAAGTACCTCGGCATCGTGTTCGGGGTGGTCTTCGCGGCCCTCCTGATCGCCCAGCAGTCTTCGATCTTCTGCGGGCTGATGCTGCTTACGATCAGCCAGATCCGCGACACCCAGGGGCCCGACATCTGGGTCATGGACAAGAACGTCCAGTACGTCGACGACATCAAGCCCCTCTCCGACACGGAACTGTTCCGGGTCAAGGGCGTGCCGGGCGTGGAATGGGCCGTCAGGTTCTACAAGGGAATCGCCCGGGCCCGGCTCGAGGAGGGCACCTTCGAGCAGATGATCCTCCTCGGCATCGACGACGCCACGCTCGTCGGCGCCCCGGGAGGCGTGTTCATGGGATCGATCGCGGATCTCCGCAAACCCGACGCCGTGATCATCGACGCGGTCGGCTACAAGCGGATCTGGCCGGGCGAGCCGCTGCGGCTGGGCCGCGTGTTCGAGATGAACGATCGCCGGGCGGTGATCGTCGGCATCACCATGGCGAGCAAGACGTTTCAGAGCTTCCCGATCATCTACACGCGGTACAGCCAGGCGGTGCTCTTCGCGCCGCGCGAGCGCAAGGTGCTGTCGTTCGTACTCGCCGACCCGTCTCCCGGCGTACCTGCCGAGGAGGTCTGCCGGCAGATCGAGGCGCAGACGGGCCTCCAGGCCCTGACTCGGCAGCAGTTCACCTGGAAGACGATCCGCTACTACCTGCAGAAGACCGGCATTCCCATCAATTTCGGCATCACCGTGTTTCTGGGCTTCCTCGTCGGCACGGCGATCGCAGGGCAGACGTTCTATCTGTTCACGGTGGAAAACATCCGTCAGTTCGGAGCGCTCAAGGCGATGGGCACGAGCAACTGGACGATCCTCTGCATGGTGCTCTTCCAGGCGATCCAGGTCGGCATCGTGGGCTACGGCCTGGGCGTGGGGCTGGCCGCTCTCTTCGGCGTGGCCACGAAGGGCTTCGGCCGGCTGTCGTTCTTCATGCCGTGGCAGGTGCTCGCGATCACCGGCGCCGCCGTGTTCGTGATCGTGCTGCTCGCGAGCCTGCTCTCGATCCGCAAGGTGCTGGTCGTCGATCCTGCGATCGTGTTCAGGGGGTAGGCATGCGATTTCGATGCGTCGTCGTACGAACCGTGGCACAGGCTTCAGCCTGTCGTGCCTCAGCCGGCTCGGGGTTACCCCATACCACCTCGCCGGACGTTCGCTACGCCCATCCTGGGCTTCACTCACTCGGATGTGCCTGCGCTGCGCCATCCATGGCTCCGCTGGTCACATACGCCGGCTCGATGGTAGGGGTAACCCCGAGCCTCCCGTCAACATGATGGACATTTCGTGACAGCTTCAAATTTTTCAGCCGCGCTCGCCGTGCACTGCCGCGGCGTCACGAAAGACTTCGGTGCAGGCGACTCGCTCACGCGGGCGCTCCGCGGCGTGGATCTCGACGTGCCCTACGGCGAACTCTTGATGCTCGTGGGGCCCAGCGGCTGCGGCAAGACGACGCTCGTATCGATCGTCGCCGGCACGCTCGAGCCGACCGATGGCGAGGTCGTCGTGCTCGGCAATGATCTCGCAGCGATGTCGAACGGCCGAAAGGTGCGGTTCCGCCGCGACAACGTGGGGTTCGTGTTCCAGGCCTACAACCTGCTGCCGGCGCTCACGGCGGCCGAGAATGCCGCCGTGCCGCTCCTGATCGCCGGCTGGGGGCGGGCCGCAGCCGTCGAGGCGGCCAGTGACGTGCTCGACAAGCTCGGCCTCGGCGACCGGCTCACGAACCTCCCTACCGAGCTCTCCGGCGGCCAGCAGCAGCGGGTGGCGATCGCGCGGGCGCTCGTGCACGAGCCGCGGCTCCTGGTCTGCGACGAGCCGACGAGCGCGCTCGATGCCGAAAACGGCCGGATCACGATGGAGCTGATCCAGCGGATCGCGGTGCAGCCCGACCGCGCGGTGATCGTCGTCACCCACGATTCGCGGGTCTATTCGTTTGCCGACCGGATCGCTTCGATGGAAGACGGCCGCATCGAGTCGGTCGCGGCGGGGCCCCACACCGCGCCCGCCTGACATGCAGCGAAGGCGGATTGCGGCACCATCGTTGGCTGCCATGCCCTGTCTCCCGTACGATACGCGGCATGGCCACGGCACATCCCGACGCATCCACTGCCGCTTCCCCGGCGCCCCGCCGGCTCAAGCGGCGGCGCACGGCCGCTGATTTCGTCACGCAGGTGGTGCTGCCGCTCGTGGCGCTGGGGCTGCTCGGCTTCGCGGGCTGGTTCGTCTGGAAGAATCGTGTCGTGGTGGGGAATCCGTCGCCGCCGATCGCCCCGGCCCACAATCCGTTTCCCGATTCGGTCGCCGCGGCCGGGGTCGTCGAGGCCCAGACGGAAAACATCGCCGTCGGCTCCTCGCTGCCGGGCGTCGTGGTCGAAGTGCTCGTGAAGGTCGATGACGAAGTGCAGCCGGGCACGCCGCTCTTTCGCCTCGACGACCGGGAACTGCGTGGCGATCTGGCCGTGAAGCGGGCGTCGGTTTCGCAGGCGAAGAGCGAACTCCTGCGGCTCGAAGCGGAGCCGCGCCAGGAAAAAATTCCCGTCGTGGCGGCACAAGTCAACGAAGCGCGGGCCGTGGTGGCTCGTGAGACCGACGCCCTGCGACGCACCGAGGACACGTTCGCCCGCAAGGTGACGACGGAGCAGGAGCTGATCGCCCGCCGCGAGGCCCTGGCGGCGGCCCAGGCCGCACTCGAAAAGACCGAGGCGGATCTCAATCTGCTCAAGGCCGGGTCGTGGGAATACGACTGCGACGTGGCGCGGGCCGGCGTGGCCACCGCCGAGGCGGAGGTGGCCAAGATCGAAACGAATCTCGATCGGCTCATCGTGCGGTCACTGGTGGCCGGCCGAATTCTTCAGGTCAACGTTCGGCCCGGTGAGTTCGTCGGCACGCCGCCCGGCCAGGCGCTGGTCGTCGTGGGCAACATCGACCGGCTCCACGTCCGCGTCGATATCGACGAGTTCGACATCGCACGATTCGACAGCCGATCGGCCGCGTCGGCCGTGCCCCGCGGCAGCCTCCAAGAACGGTATCCGCTCACGTTCGTCCGCGTCGAGCCGTTCGTGGTGCCCAAGAAGTCACTCACCGGCGACAACACCGAGCGGGTCGACACCCGCGTGCTGCAGGTGATCTACGAGTGCGATCCCACGGGGCGGCCGCCCCTGTTCGTGGGCCAGCAGCTCGAAGTGTTCATCGAGGCCCCTGGCCGCTGAGGCAGGGCAGCTCGGACGGCATTTTTCGCAGGTTTCCCGGCGAAAATGCATCTTGCCCGAACGCGCTGTGGCTGGGACAGTCTCGGCCCCCTATGCCATCGACAGGCCTCCAAGTGCGCGATGCAGCGATGCGGCGACCGCTCCGGCGGTGCGGCTGTGTGCTCGCGGTCTTATGCGCGGTCTTTTGCGCGGTGGGATGCGGGCCGGGGGCTGCATCCGCCGCGGAGCCGCCCGTCTCGGCAGGCTCAACAGAGCCGCTCACCAGACCGGCGCCCGCCGACTCGGGCGGAATGTTTCTCCAGAGCGATAATGGCGCGGTCCTGTGGCGGCAGACGGTGGCCACCGTCTCCGCCGACTGGCCGGTCGTCCGCGTCGTGGAGCCCGACTGGGCCGCCATCCCTCCGCGCGAGGGCCTCATCGAGTCGGCGTGGGTCGAGCCCCCTGCGGCGCGCCCGACATCGGGCGGGCTGCCGGCGACCGCGCAATCGTGGCCGCCTCAGCGTCAGCGGGTCGTCGTGCGGGTGATGCCGGCGGTGCAGGGGGCCTGGATCGACGCCATCGTCGAGACGCAGTCGATCACCGATCTGGCTACGGGCCAGGGACCGGGCAGCGTCGTGCTCACCGGTGGCTGGCAGACCGGCGCCACCCCGGGCAGCACGGAAAATATCACGACACTCCTCGCGGCCCGCATGGCCCCGACGAGTGATCCGGTTTATGCGCTGCCGCCGCTCGACGGCGCCAGCCTTCTCGCCCCCCGCAACGAGCCTCCCTGGGCCCGCAGCAAGCATCCTCGCGCCGCCCGCTTCGGCTACAAGGTGCTCGAGGACTATCGCAACTTCTATTCCTGCGACAGCCTCGTGTGCCTCACGGCCGCCTTCGGCGCCGGTGCGCTCATGGCCAACACCGGCTTCGACACCACGATGCAGTCGGCCTGGCAGACGAGCGTCGAACCGACCGATCTCGGCACGTTCTTCACCGGCTGCAAGGACATCGGCGAGGGCCGCTACGCGCTCGGCGTGTTCGGCATCGCCGCGATCACGGGGCTCGCCCTCGAGGGGCGGCCAGGCGGCGACGTGTTGGGCGAGTGGGGCTCGCGATCCTTGCGGATGTTCATCGTCGGTGCACCGCCGGTCTACGTGTTTCAACTCGCGACCGGCGCGTCGCGGCCGCTCGAAGAGAGCTCGGCCGGCAGCCAGTGGAAGCCGTTCACCGACGACAACGGCGTCAGCGGGCACGCCTTTGTGGGCGCCATCCCGTTTCTCGCCGCTGCCGACATGGTCGAGAATCCGGTCGCGAAGGGCGCCCTTTATGTCTGCTCCACGTTCGTGGGCTTCTCGCGAATGACCACCGACTCCCACTTCCCGTCGCAGGTTTTCCTCGGGTGGTACCTGGCCTGGGCCAGTTCCCGGGCCGTAAGCGGCACCGAGCTGCATTTTTCGGGAATGGAAGTGAGCGTGGTGCCGCTACCGATGGCCGATCTCGGCGGCCTGGCGGTCGAAGGCCGCTGGTAGCTAGCCCGTGTCGTCGGGCGGGGGGCCCGGGGGCGGCCCGCGTTGCCAGCGCACCCGCAAGCCGAAGACGAGCCCGGCTGCAAGCAGCACGACAGTGGCGGGCTCGGGCACTGCAGTCCACGCGAGGCCGTAGTCCTGGGGAAGGCTTGCGCTGCCCCATTGGCCTCCGGTGTTGTCGAACGTGTTGGATCCGTACGCGATGCGCAGGCCGTAGCGGCCCCATGACGGCACCGTGAACGAGAGGTGCTCGACGGTGTTGTAGTCGCTCGCGGAACTCGCGATCAGCGTCGTGAATGCATTGTTGCCATCGAGCGCCCAGACCGAAAGGTCGAGATCGGCCTGGGCATCCTCGTAGAGATAGGTGCCATCAAAATCCCGGGCCCGCATCCAGGAGAGCGTGGTCGTGAGCGTTGAGCCGGCGGCCAGAACGTCGGCGATCACGTAGTCGTTGGTCGTGCCGAGGACGGCACTGCCAAAGTCCCATCCGCGGAGCGACACGGGCCCAAGCGGGCCGGTCGTGCCCGATACGTCAATCTGGCCGTTCACCTGGATGTCGAACGTTTTGTCGAGATTCATCCGCCCCGCACCGAGGGCCCAGTCGAGCGATTGCGTGGTCTGGATGAACGTGGTGCCGCCCACGGTCACATTCGTCTGGCCGTTGGTCCAGCCGGTCGTCTTGTCGGCCCCGGTGAGCAGGAGCGACTTCACGACCATGCTCTGGCTGGCATTGGAATTGCTGACGAGCGGAGCGAGCGTCTTGGCGGCGCTGGCCACGAGCGTCGCTCCGCCCGCGACGATCGGGGCCGCAAAGCTCGTGCCTGCGATGTCGGCCGAGTAGGCCGTCGGACTGCTCCCCAGATCAACCGACCCGGTCAGCGACGCGTTGTTGCCGCCGTTCTGGCCCCCGTAGAAGGCGCTCGTGAGCGAGGCCCCTGGCGCGGTAATGTCCACGGCAGCCCGGACACCTGCCACGGTCACGAACGTACCTGACGTGAAGTACCCGAAGTCCTGCGGCGCGCGGCTACTGAAACCCGCGATCGTGTCGAAGCCGTTGGCGCTGCCGAGCGCGCCAACCGTGAGCGTGTTGTACGCCGAGCCGGGGGACCCTACCGTGTTCGATGCCGGCCCATCGTTGCCGGCGCTCACAACATAGGTGGTCCTGGAATTGTTGAAAGAGTAGGCATCAGCCAGATAGGCGAGCGTGTCCGTCCCGGCCGGGTCCCCACCGCCAAAACTCGAATTGATCACATCCGCCGTGCCGAACGACGCGTTGAATGCAGGCAGGAGCGTCGTTCCGTAGTTGAACCCGAAGCTCAGTGCATATGCCGACCCTTGCCAGCCCGTCGCTATGGCGGCGCTCCGCAGATCCGTCCCCGGGGCCAGGCCCTGCTGCTCGATCGAGGGATTCACGACGGTCTGCCGGCCGCCAATGAACAACCCCGCCCACGTCGCATGCCGGTCATAGAGCGGCGCGACGGATCCTCCGCCCCACGCCGCCGTGCCCTGCGTGAACGTAGTCACATGCGTGAGCGCCTCGTGCCCATTCCACACGTGCCCCGCCTCGAGATTCGTGGCGATCGTGTTCTGGCCGGTGATCGGCGTCGTGTGGCCGTAGTAGCGGCCGGCCCCGAGGAACGTATTCACGTTGAAGGTTCCGCTGCCCACCGACGTCGTCGCCTGCGAGGATGGATCGACCGTTCCGAACGACTCCACCCCATACGTGCCGACGACTGTGGCGGCGGGGTCAACCGCCACCGATGCACCACTGAGGGGCACCGTGGGGGACGCGACTGCCCACGGAGCGCTCAGCGTGAGCCAGACCAAGCCAGCGAGACGGATGAATCGGCGCACGAGCCGTCGTGGCGGCCCGTGAGCCAGTTGCAGCCGCAGCAACGACATGGCGTTTATCCCCTCCTCAACGCTCAGCAGTCGGCCCCGATCGGCCACGTGTCACAGTCGATGCCGGAGACCGCCAGGAGCGGTTCCGGGAACCTCCCGCCCGCCCCGCCGCGGGCTGCCTCTGCCAGCCTCTGGCCCGAGGCTGCGGAACCACGGCCGTTCGCGACTGAGATCCACGCGACTTTTCGATCTCCAGGATCCCGAAATACGGGTCTGGATACTGCCAGTCGTTTTGTGCTCGCGACTCGCCAGCGCTCACGAGCGCGACCGCCGCAATGATGGCGACGATCGTCGCGCGCATGATTCGCCCCTCAGCCCAGCATGAGCACCGCGATCGCCACTGCCGCGGCACTCACGCCGATCGGCAGCGTTGCAAACGCCCGCGTAGCAGGATTCGTGCCGACGACGATCGCGCCCCGCCGCTCCGCTGGAACACCGAGCAAGTGCTCGAGGTCACGGAACGTGATCGGCGGCGATAGCGTGGCGGCGGCGCCAGCCTCGGCTGCCTCGCGTGCCGCGGTCTCCCACGTGGCTGAACCGGGCTCTGAGGTCTCGACCATCGCCAGACGCGATGCTCCGACCCGCGCCTGTAAAAGTTCGATGAAATCCTGCCCCGAGATGTCGTCTAACTCCGGAGCGACGAGCCACGCATCGACTCGGAGCCGACGGGCCAGCTTGAGGGCTTCGGTGCCGCTCGACCGAAAATGGACGTTGAGTTTGCCCATGCGGGCACTCGCCGCGAGGGGCTTGTAGCAGTCGAATCGCGGATCGACGACCACGACGTTCGGAATCTGGTCTTCCGGCCGCTCGTCGGTGTCACCGTCGTGGAAGGTCAGCAGTGCAGGAGGGCTCATCGTGTTTTCTTTCCCATCAAGTCCAGTTCGAACGATCCGGGTTCACCAGGGTTCAGCACAGGGTGGAATGGTTTGCCAGCGAGGCCTCCACGTCGGGCGTGCATGCTGTGTCTCTGGTCGCCCGGATCACGTCGAGCGTGATCGGTCGGACCAGATAGCCGGCGATGCCCGACACGAGTGCCCGCTGCTCATCCTCGAGACGATATTCATCGGCGACCATGAAGATGGCCGACCGCGGACCCTCGCCAAGACGATCGAGTGAGATCCGTGCACCGGAGAGCATCGGATCGACGTCGCCGTGCACGACGTGCGGCGAGAGCATTTCCAGGAGGTCGAAGCCCGACATATCGGCCAGGTCCGTGCCCACGAGCCAGACATCCGCGCGAAATCGTCGCGCCATGCGGACGGCCGACCGGCCGTCGCTGCAGAAGTGCAGGCCGATCTCACCAGCCCGAGCCGCTTTCACGAAATCGGCGTAGCGGTCGCAGGCGGCATCGACGATCACGATTTCGTTGATCCCGAGCGCCCGCAGCGACGGAATCGAGCTCTCACCCGCTCCGGCGACAGACGACATCGGCCCGGCTGCAGCTTCATGGTTGTGTGTCATCAAGAAAACTCCCTGAGAAATCGTCGGTGTTCGGAACTGTTTTTGTTGAAAAAGTGCGTGGTCGAGGGCGGATTACTTCACGCCGACTGCCTGGCCCGTCATCACTCGGGGCGCGGCCTGCGGCCGAGCAACCACGAGATCATTCACGAGCAACGGGAACGCGAGTTTGGAAACTCCCATCCACTCCTGCGACGGACCAGTGTCTCGGCTGCGCGGCAGCGTGGATGCAACGGACAGCGGACGACGAGAGATGACCTGCGGCTTCTCCGCCTCTGCCGAACGCACCGGCAAGGCACGCACGACTGCTGTAGCGCCCCATTCGATCGCCGGATCTTCCACCCGTGAGACGAGCAGCAAACTCGAGGTCATTTCAGCCTTCGAATCCCGCATCGAGCCGATCGCCAAGGCCAGGATAGTGAGCACCGCCAGTGCCACCGTCATCGCAAGCGACGCGAAGGCGTTGGAAGCCCGCGAGAGAAAGAACGGACGGATGTTGGACATGGAGGAGATTCCTTTCGAAGTGATTCACGGACGGTCGAGGCCAGCGACTCAGACGAGCGACACGATCGACAAGAACAGGGCGATCGGCACAGCACACAGAAAGACGTCGGCACGCGTGAGCGACCAACGGGTGGCTCCCACGGAGACTGTCGAAGATGGAGCGGAGATGTTCATGAGCGAACTCCTTTCGGAGACACAGGTTCGAGGGACTACAGGCGATTCACGTGGACCAGGCACCGGGATGCCGGCCTCACGCCATGAACTCAACGCAAGCGGCGTGCCAAAGACGGGCGGTCGCTTGCGGTGCCCGCGAGAATGCCCCTAAAAACGCTGTTTCTCGGCAAATTTCAGAGGAAAAAAAATTTGCTTGCCACTCATGCAGGCTGACCTCGGGCCGAGCCGATGGGGACGAAACGCACCAGGGGGTGGGGCGAATCGCCCCACCCCCTGGTCGCCATGAACCAGTCGCTGGAGCGAATCGCTCCAGTCGGCCCCGCGGCTTCAGGCCCCGAACTTGCCAAACCGCCCCGCATGCGCCATCGCCAGCAGCATGAGGTGTTTGGCGGGGAAAATTCCGAATCCGCCGCGCAGGCAGTCGCGTTCGGAGAATGCCGCCAGCCCATCCGGCCGGCATGTGTCGGCGACGAGTAGCGTGGGGACGGGATGCCACGAGTGGCTCTTGAGCCGGCTCGGCGTCGAGTGGTCGCCCGTCACGATGAGCACGTCGGGCCGCAGGGCTTCGATCCGGGGCAGGGCCCGATCGAGTTCCTCGATCCGCCGCACTTTCTCGGCGAAATTGCCGTCTTCACCGGTGGAATCTGTGTACTTGAAGTGCAGGAAGAAGAAGTCGAACTCCTCCCAGTGCCGGGCCAGCTCGTCGATCTGCTCGTCGAGTGACTGCGCCTTGCCCACGAGCTTCATGCCGGCCAGCTGGGCCAGCCCCTTGTACATCGGATAGACGGCGATCGCCGCCGCCCGCAGCCCATACAGCTCGGCATAGCCGGGCAACTGCGGCTTGGCGGCAAAACCGCGCAGCACCATTCCGTTGGCCTTGGGCTCGTCGGCCAGAATCGCCCGGGCCTGCCGCACGAATTCCTTCGCGACCTCGGCAGTGCGAGCGGCAGCCGACACCACGGGCTGGGGATCGAGCGGCGCCACGCCCACGGCCTGGGGATCGGTGTCGGCCACGCGACCATCGAGGCCCTGGCCGCGAAACACCACCACGAACCGGTGCTCCTTCACCGGCCTCACGAACGTCTCGACCCCGGGAATCTTTACGGCCTGAAGCCGCTCCACCACCTTGAAACTCTCCTCCGAGGCGATCCGGCCGGCGCGGCGGTCGGCAATCAGCCCGGCGGCGTCGAGGGTGCAGAAATTTCCCCGGGCGGCCACGTCATCGGGGCCCAGTTCGAAGCCGATGCCGGTCGCTTCGAGGGCGCCCCGGCCGATCTTGAATTCCAGCGGATCGTAGCCGAAGAGGCCGAGATGGCCCGGGCCCGATCCAGGCGTGATGCCCGGGATCACGGGGATGCTCGAGCCGCTCGTGCCGCGGGCGGCGAGCCGGTCGAGATTGGGCGTGGCCGCCGTCTCAAGCTCCGTTTTGCCGCCCGGCTCGAGCGGCAGTCCGCCCAGCCCGTCGGCCACGAGCATCACGATCTTCGACGTCGCCTGTTCGGCGAGCTCCCTGACCAGGTCGAGTTGATTCACGAAAGACTCCTTCTGCGAGGGAAATCGTTGCTGCCGCGCGGCGCGATCGGCTACAGTTCGCCGGCTCTTCTATACCGTGATCGACACCACGACAACAGCCGGAATGCAGCCATGAGCGTCGTCCGCCCGAAGCCGTCCGAGGATCCGATCCACTACGACCCGGCCGCTGTGTTCGCGACCGGCGGGTTCTCCGCGGCCGACCTCGCGGCGCTCGACCCGCGGCTCGACAAGGCCCGGATCGAGACGCTGGCGGATCTCGATCGCTTCGCCGCCGGCAACGCCCGGGCCGGCGAGTCGCTCGACCCCGCCTTCATCGACCTGCCCGACCGGCTCCTCGCCGCCTACCACACCGACCGCCCCACGAGCGAACTCTTTGCCATCCTCGGCACGGCCCGACGGCTCCGCGAGGCGGTCGATCGGATCGTGGTGCTCGGCATCGGCGGGTCGTACATGGGCACGCGGGCGCTCTTCGAGGCCTGCTGCCACCCCTTCCACAACGAGCTCCCGCGCGGCGAACGCGGCGGCCGGCCCCGGCTGTCGTTCGAGGGGTTCAACATCGACAACGACTCCGCGCAGGGCTTGCTCGACCTCTTGCGGGCGGCGGGGCAGGGGCAGGCCCCCAACGCCGACCTGCTGCACCGCTGGGCGCTCCTCGTGGTCAGCAAGAGCGGCGGCACCTTGGAGACGGCCGTGGCGACGCGGCTGTTTCTCGCGGCCTTGGCCGACTCGGTCGGCAACGACCGCACGCTCCTTGCCGAACGAGTCGTGCCGATCACGGGCCGGACGGGCCGGCTGGCTGATCTCGCCCGGGCGATCGGCTGCCCCGACGTGTTCGACATCCCCGACGGTGTGGGTGGCCGCTTTTCGGTGTTCACCGCGGTGGGCCTCCTTCCGGCCGCGACCGTCGGTATCGATGTCGTGCGGCTGCTCGAAGGTGCGGCGGCGATGAACCGACGATTTCGCGAAGCACCCGTGGCCGAGAATCCCGTGCTCCGGTTCGTGGGCGTATCGCACCTTGCGGAAGAACGGATGGCCGCGACGATCCGCGTGCTCTCGAGCTGGAGCAATCGGCTCGAAGCCGTCGGCCTGTGGTACGACCAGCTGCTCTCCGAGAGCCTCGGCAAGGCGGGGAAGGGGGCCACGCCGCTCACCACCGTCACCACCCGCGACCTCCATTCGCGCGGCCAGCAGCACCAGGAGGGCCGTCGCGACAAGCTGATCACGAACCTGCTCGTCGGTGAACCGCGTCGCGACTCGCTCGTGCTTCCGCCGCTCGGCTCCTACGCGGCCGACCAGGACAAACTCGACGATCTCGTCGGCCGCTCGTGGCCCGACATGCTCGCCGCCGCGGCCGCAGGCACGAACGAAGCCTACGCCTCCGACAAGCGCCCCACGGCCGACATCGTGCTGCCGCGAATCGACGAACACACGGTCGGCCAGCTGCTCCAGATGCTGATGCTCGCCACCGTCGTCGAGGGCCGACTCGTGGGTACGAATCCGTACGGCCAGCCCGGTGTCGAGGCCTATAAATCGTTGATGATGAAACGGCTTCGGCCGTAGCGTTCGCGCGTCGTTGCAGCGGACCTGAAGGCCGCTGAACGCCGGTAACTCAGCGCTTCGGCAATGCGGCCAATGAACGGTACATTTGATCGGAAGAGCGGGAGGCGAGGGGGTCGGCGAACGCTCGACGAGCCTTGGGCTGCCGCAGCCCACGCGAGGAGCCAAGCGAAAGTCGGCAGAATGCCGATGTTTCGTGCGAAGATCAGTTGCCGCCCCCGAGCCGGCGCCCTGCCACTCGAGTTCCTTCCCGAAGAGGTGTCTCATGCCCGTCACGCTCACTTGGACCGGCCACGCCACGTGGCTCGTCGACACCGGCCACGGTGTGCTGCTCGTCGATCCGTTCTTCGACGAATGCCCAACGGCATCGATGAAGGCCCGCGACGTGCACTGCGACGCGATCCTGATCACCCACGCCCACTTCGACCACGTGGCCGACGCGGTGGCGATCGCCAAGCGCACGCAGGCCACCGTGTTTTGCAATTTTGAGATCGCGCAGTGGCTCGGAAAGCAGGGCGTCGCGAAGACGCAGCCGATGAATCTCGGCGGCCGCGTGCAGGTGCCGGGCGGCACGGCGAAGATGGAGATCGCCCACCATTCGTCGAGTTTCGCCGACGGCACCTACGGCGGAAATCCGGCGGGCTGGCTGCTCGACGTAGGTGGCCGCCGGATCTACGTCGCCGGCGACACATGCCTGTTTTCCGACATGGAGCGGATCGGCCGGCCCGATGCCCATGGTCGCGGCCTCGACGTGGCGATCCTGCCGATCGGCGACCTGTTCACGATGGGCCCGGACGACGCGCTCGAGGCGCTGCGGCTCCTGAAACCGAAGGTCGCGCTGCCGAATCACTACGACACCTGGCCGCCGATCGCACAAGACGCCGCCGCGTGGGCCGGCGCCGTCGCAGCGGCGCGGCTCGCCACGCCTCACGTGCTCGTGCCGGGCGCGTCGTTCGTGGTGAAGTGACAGGCTGAAGCCTGTCCTACGCGCCTGTCCTACGGCGTATGAGGAAGTTCCACCGGGCGGGAGGGGGGCACACGCACTTCGATCCGGCCGTCGACGACACGGGTCTCGAAGACATCGACCCTGAGCTTGGGGTTGTCACACCAGGCGCCATCGGTGATGCGAAACCGCCAGGCATGCCACGGGCAGGTGACGACGCCGTCGCAGAAGGGCCCCGAGCCGAGCGAGGCGCCCATGTGCGGGCAGAGGTCATCGATCGCCGAATAGGCGGCGCCATCGAAGAACACGGCCACGAGCCGGCCTGCCACCTCGAACGTGCGGCCTTCGCCCGCCGGGATGTCGCCCGCCTTGGCAACGGGGGTGAACGGAATGTCGGTCATGCCTCAGGGTGTACCATACGCGGCATGCCCGACGCACCCAGAACCTCTGCGGATCGTTCACCCCTGGTGTCCCGGGCAGGGGCCGGCGGCACCCGGATCAAGCTGCTCGCGCTCGACGTCGACGGCACGGTGTGCGACAGCCGGCACGAGGTCGCCGACGCCACGTGTGCCGCCGTCGCCCGCCTTCAGGCCGCCGGCATCGAGGTGATCCTCGCCACCGGCCGCCGCTATCGCGACACGCTGCCGGTGGCCGCGCGACTGGGCATCGCCGCGCCGCTCATCACGGCGTCGGGGGCGCTCGTCAAGGATTCGCGCACCCACGCCACGCTCGCGCGGGCCGCGTTCGACACAGATGTGCTGGCGGGCGTGCTGCGGCAGATCGTGAACCGGGGGCACGAGCCGATCGTCTACACCGACAGCTTCGCCGCGGGATACGACTTCCACTGCCGCCGCCTGCCCGCTCGCGACGTGGCCGGGCACGGTGTCGACGTGTATCTCGAGCGCAACCGAGCCCTCGCCGACGTGCGGCCCGATCTCGACAGGGCGCCGCCGCCCGACGCGTTCGCCGGCTTCGTGATGGGATCACAGCCGGCGATGCTCGATCTCGAGGCTGCGCTCCGCGAGACCTGGCCCGGCCGGCTCTCGCTCCACGTGATCCGCAGCCCCCGCTATCGCGACTGGATGTGCGAGATCGCGCCGGCCGGTGTCACGAAATGGACGGGCGTGGTCGGCGTGGCGACCCGGCTCGGCATCGAGCCCGAGGCGATCTGCGCGGTCGGCGACGACGTCAACGACCTGCCGATGATCCGCGGCGCCGGGCTGGGCATCGCGATGGGCAACGCCACTGCGGACGTGCGGGCCGCAGCCGACGTCGTCGTCGACACGCATGACGCGGGCGGGATCACAGAGGTGGCCGACAGGCTCCTCGCCGGCCTTGCCCAGACTGCGCCGTCGCGCAACCCCAACGTGGCTTGAAGCGCTCTCCGACGTTCCCTATATGTCTCGCCGAGACCTCGGGGCTGTCGGTAAGCATGGACATCAAGCTTCATCGCCCGCACGGCTGCTGCCACCACTCGCGCCGCGCCTTCGTGCCGGGTGAGCTCTTCTATTCGGCGCTCGCCCGCGGCCCCACCGGGCTCGAACGCATCGACTGCGCGGCCGAATGCTGGTCGGGCCCACCCGAGCAGACGCTGGCCTGGTGGCGCTCGACGTTTCCCGCGGCCCAGAGCGGCGGCCCGGAGCTCGCTCCCGTCGACATCCTGCTCGACGTGCTCGAACAGCTCGACGGGCAGCCCGACGACGCGGCCCTGCGCTACCTGCTCGCACTCGAACTCGTGCGCCGACGCGTGCTGCGGCTCGTCGATCGGCACGGTGCGGTGCTTACCCCGCCCGAACCCGACTCTCTGCACGTCGCCTGCCGGCGCCGCGACACGACATACGCCGTCGCCGTGATGCCTCCGTCGCCGGCCGAAGTCGCCGCGGTGCAAGACCGGCTCACGGCGCTCCTGTGGGCGGGGGGTGCCGCATGACGGGCCGCATGGGCGCGACGTTCGCGGCGGTGGTGCTGGCCGTCGCCGCCAGCGGCGCGAGCTGCCCGCAGGTGCTCCGCGGCTATCAGGTCGGCACGATGCCGCTGCCGCGCATCCTCCCGCCGCAGGCCACGCTCGACCAGGTGATCGCCGGCGTCCACGACAACACGCAGCGCGTGCGCAGCTACATGGCGCCGCAGGCGGTGCTCGCGGCCCGTGGCGTGCCGCGGCTGTCGGCGCAGGTGGCCTGCGAACCGCCCCGCCGGTTTCGCCTGCGGGCCCAGACCTCCGTCACGGGCAGTGAGCTCGATATCGGCAGCAACGACGATCTGTTCTGGCTCTGGATCCGGCGGCATCAGCCGCCTGTGATGCTCTTTTGCCGTCACGATCAATACGCCCAGTCGTCGGCCCGGCGGCTCCTCCCGCTGCGCGCCGACTGGATGCCGGAGCTGCTCGGGCTTGTGAGCTTTCGGCCCGAAGACCGCCATGAAGGGCCGTTTCAGCTGCCCGACGGCCGCCTCGAAATCCGCAGCCGGATCGCGGCTCCCGATGGCGAGCTCCTCAAATCGACGCTCGTCGATGCGACCACCGGCCTCGTGGTCGAGCAGCATCTGTTCACACCCTCGGGCGAGCGGCTGGCCAGCGTCCGCACGTCGAAGCACCGGGTCGATCCACCGTCGGGCGCGGCACTGCCCCGGGTCGTCGACGTCTCCTGGCCGGCGTCGGGAGTCGACTTTCAGCTCGAACTGACGTCGATCACCACGAATACGCCGTCCACCGATCCGGGCCAGCTGTGGCAGATGCCGGCATACGAAGGATACGAGCCAGTCGATCTTGCCGATCCGGCCGTGGTGCTCGCGCCGCCTGCCGCGGCATCCGGGCAGTGACCACCGCTCCCCGCAACGCTCCAGGGAGGCCGCTTCTTCAGGGCACGGCGATCCCCGCCGCATGGTCCCGCATCTTCTGCCGCGCCTTCGACAGCGCGGGGCCGATCGATCCCACGGGAAGGCCGGTGAGCCGGCTGATCTCGCCGTAGCTGCGGGCTTCAAGGTGGTGCAGCCGGATCAGCCGAGCCTCGGTCGTGTCGAGCGTTTCGAGCAGCGCTTCGACGGCCTCACGATCGGCGAGCGCACTCGCGGCGTCGTGCCGATCGGCCGGCTGCACGGCATCTCCCACGGGAATCGGCCGGCGATCGCGGGCCCGCTGAAGCGACCGCACGGCGACCCGCCTGGCGATCACCACGAGATACGTGGGCAGGCTCGCCCGTCCCGCGAAGGCGCGGAGCGCGGCGGCGTCGTTGCGGAGCAGCTCTAGGAGAATCTCGGCCACCACGTCGTCGCGTTCACCGCCAGGAAGCGGGATCCGGTGCTGGGCACTGGTGCGGTCGACGACGTAGCCGAGCAGGCCGGCGAACGTGCCCACGAATTCGTCCCAGGCGCCAGGCGCGGAGGCGAGGCAGGCCCGCACCAACTCCTGATGCTGGGCGGCGCGGGCGGGGGTGGCAGCGGCGACGCCCGCCCCTCGACCGTGGGCCGTGAGTGCATCACGGCCGGGGACTGCGACGTCGGGTGTGGATTCGCTCGAGTTCATGGCTGGCGAGTCATCGGGCACCCCTGCCGAAAAATCATAGGTGCCTCGAGCCGTCGCCACCAACGCCAGTCCCGCGAAACTCACGAATCGACGGCAAAATGCCGATGCCTGTTTCGTTGACAGGCGGCAAGGGTGGCCCTACGATTCGCCCAGTTTGCCGGATCGGTCGCGGCAGCGACCGGCCCGCCAAACAGCCGTCTGCCAACCCCGGCCTCTGAAACCAGCCGAAAACATCAGCCGCCATCGAGGAGTCTTTCAATCATGACGCACGTCGTCGCCGAGCCCTGCTTCGCCTGCAAGTACACCGACTGCGTGGTGGTCTGCCCCGTGGAATGCTTTTACGAGGGAGACAAGATGGTTTACATCCACCCCGACGAGTGCATCGACTGCGAGGCCTGCGTGCCGGAATGCCCGGTCGAGGCGATCTTCCACGAAGACAACCTCCCGGCCGAGTGGAAGGACTTCACGGCGCTCAACGCCGAGATGTCCCCGCAGCTTCCGGTGATCACCGAAAAGAAGGATCCCCTGTGCTGAATGCACGGACCGGCACGGCATCCTGCCGTCCGTTCCTTGGCGGGCCTCCGTTGTAGGACAGGCTTCAGCCTGTCACTCCCTCGGCGCGGGGCATCGTGCGTTCACTTGAGATCCACGAGCCAGTAGGCGTTGTCGACGAAGCTCTTCCAGCTCTGATACTTCGGATTTCCGAGCTTGATAGAGAGCAGGGGGCTGCGCTTCGGCTTCACCGGCTGGCGGATCATTTGCATCCGGGCCTCGTGGGGCGTGCGGCCGCCCTTGCGGACGTTGCAGGCGACGCACGCGCAGACGATGTTTTCCCACGTCGTGCCGCCGCCGCGGCTGCGGGGCACCACGTGGTCGAGCGAAAGCTCGCTCGTGGGAAAATTGTGGCCGCAATACTGGCACTGATTGCCATCTCTGGCGAAGACGTTGCGCCGATTGAACCGCAGCCCCTGCCGGGGCCCTCGATCACAGGCCACGAGACGAATCACCCGCGGCGCCTGGAGCTCGTAGCCGACGGCCCGCACCCAGTCTTGGTCGGGCGTACGAAGCGTTGCCTGCAGGGCCGACAGCTCCCGCCACGATTCGAATGGATAGGCCGAATAACGGCCGTCCTCGATATGCACCACCTCGGCCAGATCGCGAAACAAGAGCGTGATCGCCCGCCGGACATTGGTGATGTGCACGGCCACGAACGAGCGGTTCAGCACCAGAACGCTCAGATTGAGCGCGCTGGCCACCGACCTCGCCGACTGGATCGCCATCGAATCCACTACAGTCGCCATGGCCATCGAAAGTGCCTGCTGAGTTCGGATTTGACCGCTTCTCACCACTGTCGGTGAGTGTAGTCGGCGGCCCGCCCGACTGCCAAACACCCCCGGCCTGCGCAGGCTGCCTCCACGCTCGCAGCAAACGCTTGCCTTTCAGCCAAGTTGCGGGCAGACTCAGGTCTTCAGGTGGATGTGTCGATCCATCCAAGCCAAGCCAGTCCGTCCTCGGAGGCCTCCATGCTTCATTACTCGTGTGACTTCTGCAAACGGCCGATCGACACGGCCACCGACGTGCGGCATGTGGTCAAAATCGAGGTGTTCCAGGCGGTCGAGGAGTCGTGCGAGGATGGTTGCTGCGACGGCACTGCCCGTGGCGACGACGTGGAGCATCTCGAGGAGATGCAAGACCTTCTCGAATCGATCGACGAGCACGATCTCGACCGAGACGTGCTGTTCAGCGATGCGACGCAATCGCTGCGATTCGATCTCTGCGACGGGTGCCGCCAGCGGTTTCTGAAAAACCCGCTCGGCATCAAGACCGGCAAGAAGCTCGACTTTAGCCAGAACTAACTTCACGCCCGCGGTGCCGCGGCACGGCTAAGGGTTTTCACGAGCGTAGGTGTCGGCTAGATTTCGCGCTCCCCCCACGCCCCTGCGGAGCACCACGAGTCCATGGCCTCGAAGACGCTGAAGATCGCCGCGATTCCCGGAGACGGCACCGGGCCCGAAGTCACCGCCGAGGCCATGAAGGTGCTCGCCGCGGTCGCGAAACTCGAAGGCTTCACCTACGACGTCGAGACGCTCGACTGGGGCGGCGACCGGTATCTCAAGACGGGCGAGATCATCCCCGAGGGCGGCCTCGATCTCTTGCGCACCAAAGACGCGATCTTTCTGGGTGCGATCGGCCATCCGCAGGTGGCGCCGGGCATCCTCGAGAAGGGGCTGCTGCTCGACCTGCGGTTCAAGCTCGATCAATACATCAACCTCCGTCCCGTGAAACTGCTGCCGGGCGTGGAGACGCCGCTGGCGGGCCGTGGCCCGAAGGACATCGATTTCGTGGTCGTCCGTGAAAACACCGAAGATCTCTACTGCGGCGTTGGCGGCTACCTCAAGAAGGGCACGCCCGACGAGGTGGCCGTGCAGCAGGCCGTCTACACCCGCAAGGGCTGCGAGCGGTGCATCCGCTGGGCATTCGACTACACGCGCAAGCGCAACAGTCCCAAGAAGACGCTCACGCTCGTCGCCAAGACGAACGTGCTCACCTTCGGCCACGACCTCTGGTGGCGGACGTTCCAGGACGTGGCCAAGGACTACCCCGACGTGAAGACCGACTACAACCACGTCGATGCCTGCTGCATGTGGATGGTGAAAAACCCCGACGCCTACGACGTGATCGTGACCACGAACATGTTCGGCGACATCATCACCGACCTCGGCGGCATCCTGCAGGGCGGCATGGGGGTGGCGGCCGGCGCCAACCTCAACCCCGACAAGGGCGGCGTAAGCATGTTCGAGCCGATGGGCGGCAGCGCGCCCAAATACACGGGCCAAAACGTCATCAATCCGATCGCGGCGATCAACGCGATGGCCATGCTCCTCGAACACTCCGGCCACCCGGCCGCCGGTGCCCGCATCGACAAGGCCGTCGCCCATATCACCGGCACGAAGATGAAGAGCCAGGCCGCCGGCAAAATGGGCCACGGCACCCGCGAAGTCGGCGACCTGGTCGTGGCCGCGCTGTAACTCTTTCGCATGACAGGCTTCAGCCCGTCATGGCTGGCACGCAGTGCACCGGCGAGGGGCTGCCCATACTCCGTCGCCGGACGTTCGCCTCCGCCCTCCAGGCTTCGGCTCACTCGGATTTGCCTGCGCTGCGCCATCCATGGCTCCGCTGGTCAAA
>Ga0208856_1000214_pt1 | contig 24640 bp, 29 predicted proteins | sample LakMenEpi13Jul12_FD_150690 | JGI IMG/M metagenome (GOLD analysis project Ga0208856, IMG submission 150690) | Freshwater microbial communities from Lake Mendota, WI - 13JUL2012 deep hole epilimnion (SPAdes) | ecosystem: Environmental > Aquatic > Freshwater > Lentic | place: Lake Mendota, Madison...
AGAAACAGATACCGACAAGCAGGCATTCACCCACCGGGTGAGTGTGAACCAATGCGCATCTCTTTGCGTCTCTGCGCCTTTGCGCGACATCCGCTCCTCCCTTCGCCGGATTTAGGTTGATTGGAATCTGCGGCGCGCGCGGTGCGCCGGGCGCAGGCTTGCCCTCCTTTTTCGCCTCCTCGGCGAGCGTCTTCCATGCGGCAAAATCCGCATCATATTTGGCCTTCGCCACGTTGTGCTTCGCGAGCGCCTCGTCGTAGTTGTAGGTCGCCTCAAATTTCTTCACCACCTCCGCACACGCGGCGTCGCTGCGATACATCTCCTCGCTGAGCCAGAATCCCGAGGGCGTGCCACCGACCGCCCCGACCATCAGGCCGATCGGCACGTCCACCTCCTTTTGCAGCGCGTAGCCGAAGGAGAAAAGCAGCGCGCTGAATTTTTCATTCACGCCGGGCACGGCCAGTTCCCACACACTTCCCGCGTTCTTACCCATCAGGCGCATTTTTGGAAAAGTCTGCTTCACGGCATCCGCGAGCACGGGATCGCCCGCGGTGTAGCTGCCCGCGAGCATGTCCATATTCGACTGCCCGGAGCCGACCCACACGTCGCCGACGAGCACATCCTCGATCTTCCTTTCGCCGACCGTCATCACCTTCGGCTCGGCGCTCGCGGTCAGCGGCGCGAGCTTCACGCGCCACGCGCCCTTGTCGTCGGCAGTGGCGCTCACGGTCTGCCCCGCAAACGCGACGCTCACCTTTTCACCCGGAGCCGCCGTGCCCCAGACCGGCACCTCCATCCCGCGCTGGAGCACCATGTGCGGCGTGAAGCATTTCGAGAGCTTCACCTCGGCGTGAAGCGCAGAAGCGCTCCATGCGGTGACGAGGCAGAACACGGCGGCGGATGACGACGAGATACGTTTCATGGGGTGAGTTGGTCGCGGATTAACCCGGACGCTGCGCGGAAATTAGCCGCCTGCGCCACTTTCTCCGCGTAGCGATACTTCTGGAATCCCACGATCGCCTTCCCGATTTCCTCCGGCCTGCCGAGGTCGGCGAGTGCATCCGCGATGGCGTTGTTGCATTTTGACCTTCAGCAGCGGCGTGAGTTTCGCCCGCTTCAGTTCACCGCGTCTCCGCGCTGGCGTTTCAGTTCCAGCAGGTCGCGCAGCCGCACGAAATCCGCGCGATCCTGCTCGCGGCAGGTGGTCTTGCTTTGGATGAGCATTTCGAGGCTGAGGAAGGGCACCCGCACGCCTTCGATCGGGATCGCCTCGGCTGTCGCGATGGCGTCCGCGTAGCAGCCTGTCGAAGAATCTCACGCAACGTCCGCGAAGACTGCAAAAAAGAGTTTCGTCCGAGAAGCCTTCGCGACCTTCGCGTGAGGCATCCCCAGTTTTTCAACAGGCTGACAGAGCGCCTGAGACGCATCTGGAAAGTTGCGCCCGCCGTCCTGTGCAGGTATTCTCCGCCGCATGTCCGTCACTCTCGATTCGATCCGAACCGCTCCGGGTGATCGCGTCGCGCAGCTCCGCTTCGAGCGCATCGCGGAAAAGATCGAGCGCGAACCGAGACTGCTCGAAATCCCGCTCGCCAACATCGCGCGCTGGCTCGCGCAGGGGCACTCGGCCCGCAAACGCCTCGAAGGATGGCGGAACATGCTGGCGGAGGCCCGCGACTCCTCCGAGGGGCTGGCCCGCCTCGCCGCGCTGCTGCGCCAGGACTCCGCCGAGGCGTCGGAATGGAAGGCGTTTTCGCCCTTTGCCGGCGTGCTCACGCGCGAGGAACTCGACGGCCTGCGATGGACATCGAGGCACTGATGTCGATCCTCCGGGCAGTGCGCCGCCGCGAAGCCGCGCGGCGCATTGTGATCTTCGGTTCGTCGTCGCTGCTCATTTCGCTTTCAGGGCCGAGTCCGGCAGACCTCGGCGTCGAAACCACGCTCGATGCCGATCTTCTGCTCGATCCGGACGACGAGACCGCGCGGCGGGCGCTCGATGAAGCCTTCGGCAGCGACAGCGAATACGACGCCGCTACCGGCTTCCATGCCGACTTCGTGGACGCCCGCATCGCCGACGATTGTTTTCCGCGAGGCTGGCGCGAGCGCCTCGTCCCAGTGCCCGGATTCGACGTAGTCTTCGCACTCAGCACCGCCGACAGCGCTGCAGCCAAGTTGCTCGCGACGGCTTTCGCCCGGCTGAACCGTCGCATGGGCCGCGCCACGGCGGATCGTGGCCGAAAGGACATCAATGCCGTCGCCGCACTGCTGCGGAACAGGCTGCTCGACGTGACCGCGCTGCGCCAGAGTCTCGACTCCGTGGAACTCACGTCCGCACTGCTCGTCGAAGCTGAAAACGTCTTCGCGGAAACGACGGAAACGGCGGCACGCCCGATGTGAGCGGATACGGGAGAGAACAACGGACAGCCAGAGACCTCTGCGAAGATCCTGTTCACTCGGATGAAGAAGGAATTCACTCTGCTCCTGCTTCCCCGTTCTCGCAGAGGGCGGGTAACCGCATGCTATCGCGTTCCAGACGACGGCGGCACGGGCGCGGCGGCGGGACGCCCGTTGAAAAGCGGGAGCGATTTCTCGACGGACTTCACGATTCCCCATCCGAGCGGGATGCCGACGACCAGCCATGCGATGCAGAGCATCGGGAGATTTGACTGGCCGGACTGCCGCGAAGGCTCGCCGGGTGCGGGTTGGTGATTGGTGCTCATCGTTTGCAGGAAAAAATCACGAGGGCTTTTCGCCTTTCCAATGATGCCGGCGGTCCACGGCGCGGATGCACGCATTGCAGCACGCGCCGATGACGAGCAGCGCGGCCATGAGGTACATCGTGAAATTGTAAGACTGTGCGACGGGCACGTTGCGCGACTTCTGATACTCGGAAATGTAGGTGACGAGCTGCGGCCCGAGGACCGCGGCCATGGACCACGCGGTGATGAGCCGCCCGTGAATCGCGCCGACCTGCATCGTGCCGAACATGTCGCGCAGATACGCGGGGATCGTCGCGAAGCCGCCGCCGTACATCGAGATGATCAGCGCGGTGACGCCGACGAAGAACGCCACATTCCCCATCCGCTGAGTGAGCGGGACGAGGCAGTAGAGCACCGCGCCGAGGAGAAAATAGATGAAGTAAACGCGCTTGCGCCCGGTGTAGTCGCTCGTGCTCGACCAGAAAAACCGGCCGCCCATGTTGAAAATGCTAAGGAAGCCCGCGAAGCCGTCGCCGACCGTCTTCGGCACGCCGAACATGCTCTGGCACATGTTCGACGCCTGCCCGAGGATGCCGATGCCCGCGGTGACATTCAGGCAGAGCACCGCCCACAGCAGCCAGAATTGCGGGGTCTTGATGGCCTCGTCGGCGGTGACGTTTGCGGTGGTGACGAGTTCCTGCTCGACGGTGCGCGGGACGAATCCCTCGGGCTTCCAGCCGGGAGGCGGCACGCGGACGGTCATCGAGCCGAAGACCATGAAGCAAAAGTACACGGCGCCCATCACGAGGAACGCCTCCATCACGCCCGTGGAATGCGGTGTCGCAAAATGCCGGAGCAGTTCGCTGCCAAACGGCGCACCGATGAGCGCGCCTCCGCCAAAGCCCATGATCGCCATTCCCGTCGCCATGCCGGGCCGGTCGGGAAACCATTTCACAAGCGTGGAGACGGGCGAGATGTAGCCGAGCCCGAGACCGATTCCGCCGATGATTCCGTAGCCGAGCAGCACGAGCCAAAACTGGTGCAGCTTGATGCCAAGGCTCGCGACGAGGAATCCCCCGCCCCAGCAGCACGCGCTGACGAACATCGTCTTGCGCGGCCCATTTCTCTCGACCCACTTGCCGAAGAACGCGGCGGACAACCCGAGCAGAATCAGCCCCGTCGAATACAGCCAGGCCACCTGCGGGATTGTCCAGTCGCCGGGCGCGGATTGCGTGACGCCGAGCAGCCGCGTGAGCGGGACATTGAAGACGCTGAAGCCGTAGATTTCGCCGATGCAAAGATGCACCGCGAGGGCGGCTGGCGGCACAAGCCAGCGCGTGAAGCCGGGCCGGGCGACGGAACGTTCGCGATCGAGGAATTGCATGGAAAAATGGTTACGGCGTTGACGCTTGCTTGCCATCGGGGCCCGACACGTCGTGCGTCACGTCCACGATGGATTCGCACGCGCCTGCGCAGCGAGCGGCAGCAAATCCACGCTCGGCCACGAGCGGGGCCGGTTCCGCATGAAGCACGGCGAGGGCGCACAACAGGAGCGTGAGGAGAACGCGCATGCCCGCGATGATGCACCGCGCCGCCGCACGGACGAGCGGAAATGATGCACCCCCCTACGACTGCTCACAAACAATCCGATCCCGGAAGAAGCAGGGCAGCGATGAGCGCGGCGACGGCGAGCGCGGCGACGATCACGAAGGTCCTGTCGCGCGATGACATGCGGTGTGAGATCTCGATGGCTGCCACGCGCCCGGTGAATCGGGAGCTCGGCGTCGTCTTCGATGATGTGATGATCGTGCTTTGAGAATCACGGATGCGGAAGCACGACGACTTTTCTCCACAGGACGATCACCGCAATGATCAACCCGATCGTGATGGCCGGCCAGATGACGCAGAATATCCAGACGTTGATCGCGTTGCACGTCGTGCCGAGTTTGCGGGCGGATCATTCGAGGAGGCGCACGCATTGGCGGAAAATGAAGTCGATCATTCGCGCTTCTCGTAGCGGTGTGATGACGAGGTATCAGGAAATTGCTCTTTGAATCGTGATTGGCCTGAGCGCGACTTGGCATCAGGGCGTGGGTGATCAGCCAAAAGTGTAGTCGGGCAAGACGACAGGGGGGCGGCGAACAAATGCCTCAGACCTCTTCGTCGGCGCGATTGCCCTCCGGCGTCCTCCTCACATCATCGCGTGCTCGCACAGGGATCGTAGATCCGGTAACCGCTACAATCATGCTCGACGCAAGTCCCCAGCCATGCGGCTCGTTCCGCACCCTCGGCCCCGAGAAAATTCTTGAAACTGCGCAAGCTTTGCACGCACGGGTTGATCAACGATTCCCGACTTCAGAGCTGAGCGGGGTCGGCGCCGAACTCGTGCTCATTACCTCTGAAGCCAAAAGTCTCGCTCGTTTGCTGGCACGCCGAGACCACTGGGTGCGCGCCTTCATCAGCCTGCTTCTTATTTTTCTCCTCCTCACTGCGCGCGCCGACACCGCGCAACCGCCACCGGATGACGATCCGCTCGTGGATCTCGCCACGGTGGATCCCACCATTCTCGTCGGCCTCCGCTACGCCACCCCGCGCAACATCACAGGCCGCGCGCTCTATCCCGCAGGCGCGCGGTGCATCGTCCGCCGCCACGTTGCGGAGGGATTGAAAATCGCCCAGGCATGGCTCCGACCGCAGGGCTACGGACTGAAAATCTGGGATGCCTACCGCCCGCCCGCTGCACAGCAGGCGCTCTTTGAAATCGTAAAGAACCGATCCTTTGTCGCCTCCCCCAAAAATGGCCACGCCCTCCACACTTGGGGTGCCGTCGTGGACGCCACGCTCGTGGACGCGAAAGGCCTCGAGATGAAAATGCCGACGGACTTCGACGACTTCACCGCCGCCGCCGCGATGAACTACCGCGGCAAAGACCCCGTCATCGCCCACAATCTCGATCTCCTTCACTGGGCGATGGCGCGCGGCGGCTTCATCGGCATGAGAACGGAATGGTGGCACTTCATCGGCAAACACTGGCGCGCGTGCAAGGCGGTGCAGGTGGATTCCATGCTGCCCGAAAAAGACGGCAAGTGGAACGCAAAGGACGCGGCGTCCACGGCTGAGGCGCAGCAGGGCGGGAAAAATCCCCGCAGCGGAAATCCGCAGATTCCACCGCGGAAAAGATGAGCAAACGCCGCGTGGAAGCGCTCGGTGGATTCTTGCTGGCGCGCGCAGCGTTCGATCCGAATGATGCCGCCGCATGAGTGATTCTCCTGTGATTCAGACTTTGGCGGCCCTCGTTTGCATCAACAGCGTGAACTCGTTTTACGAGGGCGGGCCGGGGCCAGCGCGAGGTCGCGACGTTCGTGCGGGAGTTCTTCGAGCACCGCGGGATCGTGACGTGGGAACAGGAGGTCTTTTCGGGCAGGCCAAATGTGATCGCGCGGCTGCCGGGGCGCGATCCGTCGCGGCGCGTGATCCTCGAAGCGCACATGGACACAGCGTCAGTGAAAGGCATGAGCATCGCGCCATTCGAGCCGCGCATCGAGGGCGGCAGGCTGTTCGGACGCGGGAGCTGCGACACAAAATGCGGGCTGGCCGCGATGATGAACGCCATCACATCGCTGCATGATGAAGGCATCACACCGCCATGCGAGGTGTGGCTCGCCGCCGTCGTGGACGAGGAGTTTTCGTATCGCGGCGTGGTAAAACTTCGCAAACGGAAGTCAGACCCCCTCACTCCCCGACGCCCGCCCGCGTGCTGACGTTTTTCGGTGCGGCGGGCGCGAAAGCAATTTCCTAGCAGCCGAGCCAACATTCACACTAACGTGTCGAAGAAGTTGAATTTTGAAGCTAGGAAGCCGAGAAGAGATCGTGCGAATATCTCAGCCTTCCTGGCTTCCAAATTCCGCCGCCATGCTGCATTCAACCACTCAGCATCCGATTTTTCCACCTCACTCTTAAACACGTCCAAGCACATGAACCTGAAACTCAAAATCTGGCGCCAGAAGGATCGAAACAGCGAGGGACGCCTCGTGGACATCGCAGCGAACAGCATCCCGCCCGAGGCATCGTTCCTCGAGATGCTCGACATCGTGAACGACGAACTCACGCGCAAGGGCGACGAGCCCGTCGCGTTTGACCACGACTGTCGCGAAGGAATCTGCGGCACCTGCTCGCTCTCGATCAACGGCATCCCGCACGGGCCGAGCGAGACCACGACCTGCCAGCTCTACATGCGGAAATTCAAGGACGGCGACACGATCCACATCGAGCCGTTCCGCGCGAAGGCATTCCCGGTCATCCGCGACCTGTGCGTGGACCGCGACGCATTCGACCGTATCCAGCAGGCTGGCGGATTCATCACCGCACGCGTCGGCAGCGCGCAGGATGGCAATGCGATCCTCGTCCCGAAACAGAACGCCGACCTCGCGATGGAAGCCGCCGCGTGCATCGGCTGCGGCGCATGTGTCGGCGCATGCCCGAACGGCAGCGCGATGCTTTTCGTCGGCGCAAAAGTGACGCACCTCGCCGAACTCCCGCAGGGCCAGCCCGAGCGCCAGCGCCGCGTGCTCTCGATGGTCGCGCAGATGGACAAGGAAGGCTTCGGCAACTGCTCGAACTACTACGAGTGCGAAGCCGTGTGCCCCGCGGAGATTCCCGCGACGGTCATCGCGAAGCTGAACCGCGAGTACGCCGTCGCCGGGGCGAAAGACACGGTCGGCGTCGAGTAGCCGCGATTTTATCGGAAACCCATTTCGATGGGTTGACAGGGCGAAGCAGGCCGCTAGGCTGCGCGCTCTTTTTGACAACCCTTTCCACACATGAAACGCACCTACCAGGCATCCAAGCGCACCCGCAAACAGCAATTCGGCTTCCGCAAGCGGATGTCCACGAAGAAGGGCCGCATGACACTCGCACGTCGCCGCCAGCGCGGACGCAAGCGCCTCCTGCCGAAGGGCGTCGAGGTCCATTTCGCACGTCACACCGAGGCGTAGCCTCCTTTCCCATGCCCGACGACGCCACGACCGGGGAACCGGAAGGGCGCAATCCGCGCTTTCAAAGTGAGCGCAATCCGCGCTTTGAAGACGGACGCAATGCGGGATTTGAAGACTGGCGCAATCCGCGCCAGTCGGACGGGCCGACGCCGCACCTGAGATTCCCGAAAGCCGCTCGGCTCACGCAGACCGCGGAGTTTGCACGGGTGCGCACGGAAGGCAGGCCGGTGCATGGAAAAATGATCACACTCGGCGTGCTGAAGGGCTGCGGTGCGACGGACGGGCGCGTGGGCATCGTCACGAGCAAGCGCGTGGGCATCGCGGTGATGCGGAGCCGCGTGAGGCGCAGGCTGCGCGAGATTTTCCGCGCGATGAGGCCGCGGCTCATTCCGGGACTGTGGCTGGTCATCGTCGCGAAATCACCCGCGGCGAAGGCGACATCGGCGGCGCTCGGCGAGGAATTTTCGCAACTCGCGCAGCGCTGCAGAATCCTCCAGGTGATCGCGCCATGAAATTTTTCGTCCGCCTGCTGCACCGCATTTACAAGGTGACGCTCTCGCCGATGCTGCACTGGATCGCGGGGCCCGGCTCGGGCTGCCGGTTCACGCCGAGCTGCTCGGAATATTTTGCGCAGGCCGTGGAGACGCACGGCTTTTTCCGCGGCACGCGGCTCGGCGTGGTGCGCATCTGCCGGTGCAACCCGTGGTGCGAATCCGGCCACGATCCAGTCCCCCCGGCGCAGGCCCCCGTGAACGAATCACAAAAACTCTCAAGCTGACCTATGGACCGAAAAGCAATCCTCATCATTCTCATCACCGCGGGCGCCATGCTCGCGTGGAACCAACTTTACTACGGGCCGCTCAAGAAAGAGGACGAGAAAACCTATAAGGCGATCAAGGACAAACAGGCCGCAGAGGAAAAGGCAAAGCTGCCTGCGCTCCCGACCACTGCCGGCAGCACGACGCCCGCGCAGCCGGGCACCACGCCTCCTGCACCGACCACGGGGACGACCGGAACGACTCCGGGAACGACTCCGGTGCCGGCGCCCGCTCCCACGAATTCCGAGCCCGAGCAGCGCAAGGTGCTCCGGAGCGTGCCCGGCACGGTCGAGTACGAGTTCACGTCTTACGGCGGCGGCATCATCCGCGGCACGCTGATGGAGCATTTCAAGGACAAGAAGAATGGCACGCCGGTTGTCATCAATGAATTCGGCACGATCGCAATCGGCGCGACGAGCGAGGAACCGGGCGACGAAGCGCTGCTCAAGCAGCCGTGGAAGATGACCGTGAACGACATCGAGCACAGCGTCACCTTCGAGCGCACCGACGAAGCGCGCCACCTCAGGCTCACGAAGACATTCATCCTCCCCCGCGAGAAGACGCTGAGTTCCGAGTATTCGATCGGCCTCGACGTGACTTACGAAAACACCAGCGAGCAGCCGCTGATGATGCCCACGCTTTTCGTCCACACGGGCAGCGCCGCGCCGGTGAACGCCGTCGAGTCGCGGCAATACCAGGGCTTCGACTGGTGGCGCGACGGCACGAATAATTTTCAGGCCGTGGACTGGTTCTCCGCCGGCGGCATCCTCATGTGGAGCCACCCGGAGCGCCCCGTCTTCCGGCAGAATGGCGACCAGATCCGCTGGAGCGCGGTGACGAACCAGTACTTCACCACGATGGTCACCATCCTCGGCTACGACACCGGCAACACCGAGGACCTCGTGAAAAATCTCGGCACCGGCGTGTGGGCGAAGCGCAGCGAAGTGACCGCCGACGTGTGGCGCAACGCGGGCCACGAACTCGACCCCGCGAAGTCCGCGATGCACAAGGTGGACGGCGCGCTCGCCGTGCCCGGCTTTGCGCTGGAGAAAGGCGCGAAGGCCACGAAGCACTTCCGCATCTTCGCCGGCCCGCGCGAACTGCGCCGCCTCAAGCTGCTCGACAACAAGGAAAAGGACGTCCTCGACTACGGCTCATTCCTCGGCATCCCGACCGGCCCGTTCAGCCGCGGACTGCTGAATTCGATGAACGGCCTCTACGCGATGACCGGCAGCTACGCGCTCGCCATCGTGCTGCTCACCATCTGCGTGAAGGCGCTCCTCTGGCCGCTCCAGACCAAGGCGAACAACAACATGAAAAAGATGTCCGCCCTGCAGCCGGAGATGAAGCGGCTCCAGGAAAAGTACAAGGCGGAGCCCGTGAAATTCCAGCAGGAGATGGGCAAGGTGTGGAAGAAGGCCGGCGTAAATCCGCTCAGCGGATGCTGGCCCATGTTCATCCAGATCCCCGTCTTCATCGGCTTCTACAACATGCTCGGCAAGGCCGTCGAACTGCGTCACCACGGCTTCTGGTGGGTGAAGGATCTCTCGCAGCCCGACACCGTCGCACACCTCTTCGGCTTCGGGATCAATCCCCTCCCGCTCCTCATGGCCGTCACCATGATTTTGCAGATGAAGCTCAGCCCGCAGAGCGGCGATCCCGCACAGCGGAAGATGATGATGTTCATGCCCCTCATCTTCATCTTCATGTGCTACAATTTCGCCTCCGCCCTCGCACTGTACTGGACGATTCAGAACTTGATCTCCATCGTTCAGTTGCAAATTACGAAGAGACAGAACAAGGTCGTCCTCGTTCCCACTTCCGCATAAAACCACGCCCTCAAAAAGTCCGAAGCCATGAATGCGAACCCCAAGGAGTTGCTCGACACGATGCTCGGCCACCTGGATTTTTCATTCGAGATCAAGGAGTTCCCGAATGAGAAAGGCCTCACGCTCCAGGTCTATTCGCCCGAGCGCGAACACCTCCTCGGACGCCGCGGCGAACTCCTCGAAGACATCCAGTACCTCCTGAACCGCATCCTCATCGCGCAGCAAAAGGACGCCCCGCGCGTCGTCGTGGACATCGAGCACTGGCGTGAAATCCAGGACGACTCGCTCGTGCATCGCATCAAACAGATCGCTGAAGTCGTCCGCACCAGCGGCCGCCCTTACCAGCTCGAACCGATGAACAGCTACCAGCGCCGAGTCATCCACAACGCCTTCAAGGACGACCCGGACGTGATGACCTGGAGCCCGCAGGACGACGCCCGCATCAAGCGCATCACGCTCAAGCGCCGGGCGGGGAAAGTTGAGAGTTGAGCGGTGAAAGTTGAGATGTGGGGAATTTAGGATTGAGCGCCGGGCCTCCGCCCTCTCAACTCTCACCCCTCACCTCTCAACTTTCCAACTGGCCGATGGTGTAAAGGTAGCACAGGGGACTTTGACTCCCCTAGTCTAGGTTCGAATCCTAGTCGGCCAACCATTTCAGGACAGGCGTTTACGGATTGTCATCATCCGCTCGTCCCGATAAATTGGATAAAGCATTTCAGAACGCCAATTGTCCATGTCCAGCGAATCAGCCCCCTCGACACATCGGGTGGTTTCGGCTGCCGATCTGGAAGCCCTGATCGGAGAGCATGTGACAGGTGATGGCGTCGAAGAATATGGGGTCGATCCCCACGGGCTCTTTCAGTTTGCAACAGAGGTTGAAGCGCATGATGCGTTGAGCGACCCGTTTTTTCAGCGGTTTCTGCCCGCCGTGGATTGGTCGAAGACCGTTATCCGAAAACAGAAGGTCTATCCGTAATACAGCTCGAATCCCATAGTTCTGTGGAAGTTGATCGAGAAGACATCAGCGCAGCACGGTCCGCTGACAGTCGTAAAAAAGCAGGGGCGCTGGTGGGCTTCCTTTGGAAATGCCGCAACGAGAGATGCGCGCAGTGTTGGGGTTTCCATTTGTCTTGCGGCGCTCGATGCCACGGGTCTCGCGGTCGAAATCGATCATGACCGAATAGATGCTGAATTGGGTAACAGACCCGGAGAACTGGAAGAAGAAGAACCGCAGGCAGCCTCGGATTCAACACGCTGAGATTCCCTTCGTCTCGAACACTACCGCGAGAGCATCGAACCGCACCTCCAGAGTCCCGCTCCTACTTGCCGATTGAGCACGGTGTTCTGCAACGACTGGCTGAAATCGCTCGAAACGACCTCAATGAACTCTTCAAACGGCGTCCTAAACGCGCAGAAGCCTACCGAGACCGTGTGCTGTGCATCGCATTGTGCCAGGGTGCAGCGAATCATTTCCTCGATGGCAAGACGGGCATCAACGATTTCGACGTTTACACCTTCTACCGACAGAACCCGCAGAAGCCGTGGTATGCGAAGCGCATCAAGAACTACGACGAGGCGCAGGCCCGGCTGGAGCGCGCAGCATGGAATGTGCGCGCGTGTCTCGACTCGAATTGACACGACCCTGCCTCCTCCGCGTCTCGGTGTTCAGAAGAGCGGTCGCATTGCCGCCCTCGGACTGTTGCGAAACGGTCAGCCTCTCAAGCTTTGGCGGCCACGGCTTCGACGTGATGTTCGCCCTTCAAAACCTGTGTCCACTGCACGGCGTCGGTCCAGCGGAGGATGTGGCCTTTCCACGTCGGGCCGGCGAACACGCCATTTCCGAAAACGCAGTTCAGCGGCGCATCCTTGTCGGGGCGGCGCGTCCAATGTCCGCCGTCGTGTGAGAAGTAATACCGACTTTCAAAATAAAGAGGACACATGGGAGCGCGTCGCGAACATGCCCCCGAAAACTCTCCGCGACCTTTGCAGCGGATTCGGTGTTTGAAATCGTCCCCATGAAAAAACTCACCCTCTCATTCATCGTCGCGCTTGTCGGGAGCGTCTCCCTCTTTGCACAAGATGCCGCCGGGGATATTGATTACGAAAAGGCACGCCAGCTTTTTGAACGGCAGAAATCCGGCCAGACTTTGACGGCGGACGAGCGCGCATACGTCGCACGCGCGATGGCGAGCAAGGGCGGACTGAATCCCGAACCATACGCGTATGAGAGCGCCTTTGCCGCGCGCTGGCTCATCCAGCGGCAGGTGAAGGGCGACGGGGAACTCGCGGAGGCGAAGTCCCCTCTCCTGCTCTGGGGCCCGTATCTCTGGGCCGACGACACGAAGGGCCGCAAGCTCGACAGCCTCGTGTGGGAGCGCAGTGATTTCGGCAGCGACGGCGTGCATCCGGGTGAATCGGGCCGCGAAAAAGTGAGCAAGCTGCTGCTGAATTTTCTCACGAACGATCCGCTCGCGAAATCGTGGTTCGCCAAATAGCACGGGCTCCGCGCATCGCGGGACCGCGATTGGCGATTGAACTCCCTTGCCGGGATTGCCGATGGTGCGCGCGCCGTGCTCGTCCTCGATGTCTTCACCCAAGTCCTGCTGCCGATCCTGATCATGTTCGGCGCGGGCTGGGCGCTGGATCGGAAGTGGAAGCTCGATCTCGCCACGGTGGTGAAGCTGAACATCAACGTCTTCGTCCCCGCGTTCATTTTCTATGAGCTGATGACCAAGACCGTCGCCGGCCGCGATGCGTGGCTGGCGGTCGCATACACGGTGTCGGTCGTCGTCGTGCTCTTCGTCATCGCCGGGATCATCGGATGGTGGCGCGGCTACTCGATCGCACAAACGCGCTCGATGCAGATCGCGAGCGTCTTTTACAATTCGGCGAACTACGGCATTCCGCTCATGCACCTCGCGTACCCCGGCCCGAGCGAGGCGCTGCAGGTGTTCATCGTGCTCGTGCAGAACATCGGCAATTTCACTGTCGGCATCTTCCTCGTCTCCTCGGCGAAAAATCGCGGCTGGCGCGCGGTGCTGCCGATGCTGCGGCAGACGAGCATCTGGGCCGTCGCGCTTGCGCTCATTGCGCGCGGCATTCACGGCAGCTTCGACCCGGAGAACTTCGTGCCCTCGATGCGCTGGCTCTGGATGCCGGTGAAATATTTCCACGACGGCCTCGTCGCGATGGCGCTCATCACGCTCGGCGTGCAGCTCTCGAAGACCGCGGCACGCGCGACGCTGCCGCGCCTCGGCTGGGCGCTCACGCTGCGGCTGCTCGTCGGCCCGCTCGTCGGCTGGGGAATGGCGCTGCTCTTCGGCTTTCACGGCGAGCTGCTGAAGACGATGATCCTCAGCACGGCATTTCCCACCGCGGTGAACACGGCGCTCATCGCACATGAGTTCAAGGCGGACACGGAATACGCGACCGGCGCGGTGTTCTGGAGCACGATGTTCAGCATGGTCACGGTGACGACGCTGATCGTGATCCTGAAGCTCGTGTAAAAAGCGCCCGCCTCCTGCCTTCGGCGGTTACGGCGTGCTGACGAATGCCTCGGCCACGCTGTCTGCGAGCAATTTTCCGCGGCGCGTGAGACGCACAATTCCTTCGCTGCGCGTGACGAGGCCGAGCTTCTCGAACTCCGCCATCGCACCGCTCCACCGCCCGATTTCCTCCGCCGGAATCCCCTCGGCCATGCGGATTCGGAATGCCGCGATCTCGCCCGCGCGCACATCGGCACTGAGCGTTTCCGTGAAGCCCGTGGTCGCTTCGCCCGCGAGCATCCCGCGCGTGTAGCCCGCGGTGTCGCGCACATTTTCCCTTCGCGAAAATCCAACCGTGCTGAATGCGCCCGGCCCGAAGCCGAGGTAGTCCGCGCCGAGCCAGTATGCGCGGTTGTGCTGTGATTCGCGGGCGCTGTGCGAGCCGCCGTCGCTCCGCGCGTAGTTCGAGATTTCGTATTGCGCGAAACCGCCCGCGCTCAGCGTGTCCATCGTCTCCTCGAAAAGCTGCGCATCGCGCTCGACGTCCTGCCGATAATCGCCGCCCGCGAGCTTTTGAAAATACGCGGTGTCCTCCTCAAACGTGAGGCAGTAGCTCGAAATGTGATCCGGCTTCAGCGCGATCGTCTTTTCCAAAGTCGCGCGCCACTGCGACGGACGCTGGCCCGGCACGGCGAACATCAGATCGAGATTCACCGCGGGGATTTCCGCCGCGCGCAGAATTTCGTACGTGCGCTCCGCCTGCGCGGCGTTGTGGACGCGCCCGAGCGTCTTCAGCAGCACATCGTCCCACGACTGCACTCCGAGGCTCACGCGCGTCACGCCCATGTCCCGCAGCAGCCGCGCCTTTTCCTCGCGCACCGTCGCGGGGTTCGCCTCCACGGTCCATTCGCGCAGCGCGGAAAGATCGAGCCGCGAGCGCAGCCCGCCGAGGAGATAGTCGAGCTGCTCCGTGAGCAGCGAAGTCGGCGTGCCGCCGCCGAAGTAGATCGTCTCGGGACGCAGCACGAATTTTTCCCGCGCGCGATCCACCTCGCGCAGCAGCGCGTCAAGGAAACCGCGGTTCTTGTTCTTCGATCCGACCTCGACGTAGAAGCTGCAATACGGACACAGCTTCGGGCAGAACGGGATGTGGAAATAGAGGTGCCGGATAGCGCTCATGGGCGGCGGTGCTGTCTTAATCGTATTCTTAACCCTAATCCTAATCCCACCCGGCGTCTCGTCACTGCGCTCTGTGACGGAGGATTAAAAATAAGATTAGGATTACGATAAAGACGCAGCGTCGGGCGCCACCTGCGCGTCCGACGAGTTCCTGCGCACGTCTGCCTACTCCCTGCCCTTCTCCGAGCTGACGCGCTTGGTGAGCGCGTGCTCCACCTTCGTCGCGTAGTCGCCCACACTCGGATCGATCTCGCGGATTTTTTGGAAGAGCGCGTGGTTGTAGGCTGCGGATGCCTTCGCGGCTGCGGCCTCGTCCACCTCGCTGTCGGCCTTGCTCTTCAGTTCGGCAATTTTAGCATCCTCGAGCGCCTTGGCTTTTGCGGTCTTGAATTTCGCGCCGTCATCGAGCCCGGAGGGATCGGTGGAAGTGGGCGTGCCTTTTTTTACCGCGACTTTTCCGATCTTCGGTTTCACACCGGCTGTCGTCGGCGTCGTTCTTGCGGTGGCCTCCTGGGGCATCACCGCCGGGCCGGGCTTCGGCTTCCGCTTATTTTTTGCCGTGGACGAAGGAGCCGGCGTCGCCGTCGGCACGGGAGTGGGAGTCGGACGCGGGCCGAAGATCCGCTTCAGAAATGTACGCGAGTCGGCGGCCTTTTCCGTCTTCGGCTTCTCGGCCTTCTCGGCCTTTTCCGCCGCAGGAGCGATGATCCGCGGCGGCACGGACTGGCCCCAGGGTGCATTGCTGCTCTGGGCGTGAAGTGGCAGGGCGACGGACGTGAGGAGCAGTGTGGCGAAAAGCGTGCGCATGGGTTTGGTTGGCAATGAACCGGAAATAGTGTTCCAAGTGTGGCGCTTGTCGAGTCTGTCTTCCATCTCCGCCACGGATGAGGCCCCTGCGATGCTCCGAAGCTGGGTCGAGGTGGACCTTGCCGCCATCCGCCAAAACGCCGCCACGCTCTCCGCCATCGCCGGCCCCTCGGTGAAAATCATGGCGGTCGTGAAGGCGAACGCTTACGGCCACGGCGCGACCGCCGTCGTGGATGCGCTCGCGGGAAAAGTCGCGATGTTCGGCGTCGCGAATCTCGCGGAAGCGGAGGAAATTTCCCCGCACGCGCGCGGCGCACCGGTCTGCCTGCTCAGCGGCACGCTGCCCGCCGAGCACGCCGCGATCGTCCAGCGGGGATTCATCCCAGTCGTGTCTAGCTTCGAGGAAGCCGCGCAGTACTCAGCGCACGCCGCTCACTCATCCGGCGCGCGCGTGAAGGTGCATCTCTCACTGGACACGGGTATGGGCCGGCTCGGTGTGTGGCAGGACGACGCCATTGCGGTCGCCCGGAAAATCATGACGCTTCCGGGCATCGAGATCACCGGCATCGGCTCGCACCTTCCCGTTGCGGACGAAGACCCGGCTTTTACAAGCGCACAGCTCACGCGCTTCCATGTGCTCGTCGTACAGCTCCGCGGGATCGGCCTCCGCGACGCGCTCGTTCACATCGAAAACAGCGCGGCGCTTCTCGCATTCCCGAAAATCGCGGGCACGCTCGCGCGCCCCGGCCTCGCGCTCTACGGCGAATCGCCGCTGCCGGAATTCCAATCGCGGCTCGCGCCCGCGCTCACATGGAAGACACGCGTGGTGCTCGTGCGCGACTTTGGAAAAGGCCGCGGCGTGAGCTACGGGCGCAACTTCATCACGCCCGCGCCCATGCGCATCGCGACTCTCGCCGTGGGCTACGCGGACGGTTACCCACGGCAGCTCTCCGGAAAAGATGCCGCGGTGCTCATCGGCGGAAAGCGCTGCGCGATCCTCGGCCGCGTGACGATGGATCAGATCATGGCCGACGTGACCGGCGTGACCGCCGCGCCGGGCGACGAAGCCGTGCTCATCGGCACGCAGGGCAGCGAGACGATCCCCGTCCGCGAACTCGCCACGCTCGCAGGCACAATCGTGTGGGACATTTTCACCGGCATCGGCCAGCGCGTCGCGCGTCTGCACCGCGACGGCGATGCCGGACGCGAGCCGAGTTGAGGGAAACCACGAATGGCCACGAAGAGACACGAATGGATTGCAGGGGAAGCAATAGCGGCAAACCGCCGCAGCTCCGAACAATTCGTGTTCATTCGTGGTTTCCCCCGATCCATCTCCGCGACGCTTCTGCTTCCAATAAAGCGAATCCCGCGTAGGTATTCCTGAGCCGATGTACCAGATCATCTTCAACGAAATCAGCGCCGCGGAAATGGCCGCACTGCCCAAGGAGCTTCAGCTCGATCTGCTCGCGGAGTTCGGTGGCCTGCCGGAAAATCTCGACGAACTCGATCCGGAGAAATTCGGGAAGCTCGAACGCAACGGCAAGACGCTGCACCGCTACCGCGCCCGCGACCACCGCATCTATTTCGAGGGGCGGCCCGAAGGCGTCACCGTCCATCGCGTACTGCACAAGAACACGCTCCAGGATTTCTTTTTCCGATCGAAGCTCTCCTCCGCGGAGGACGAGCAGCTCAGCAAAAAGGACGGCTTCTGGAAGCTCATCGAGGCCGGGGCGAAATCCGCCCGGCAGCCGTGAACACCAAGCTCTGGGTCTGCGTGATCGTGGGCGTGCTCGTCGCGCATCTCTGCGTGCTCGTGATCGTGGACAACATCCGCAAGCCGCAAAAACCGGCGCCGCAACTGGTGGAGCCGAACTTCAGTGTGAGCACAACGACCGTCAGCGCGCCCGACGGAAAAGTGCTGAAGATGGAGCATGAGTTCACGGTCGAGACGCAGTTCGCGAAACCCGAAGTGCTCGCCAAACTCCCGCCGCCGCCAGCGCCGTATGGTGCGCCGCCGGAAACCATTCCCGCTCCTGCTCCGGCGAACTGATCGATCGGAATTTCCGCGAACGAGACGAAAGAACACGAAAACCAACATGCCGATTTTTTTTTCCGACGAGTCTGAGCGGCAGCGGCTTTTCCCAGTCTGCAAATCGAAGATTTTTCTCGGGCACGCCGCCGTCACCGCGCTGCCCGCGTGTGTCGCGGATGCGATGTGCGCGCATGTGCGCCAGTCGTGCGAGATGCCGCAGGAATTTGGCGACGTGCTGCGCGACATCAAAAACGCACGGCGGCTCTGCGCGGAATTCATCGGCGCGGACGCGGATGAAATCGCGCTGCTCGGCCCGACTTCCCTCGGCCTGAGCCTCTTCGCAAACGGCCTGCCGTGGGAGCCGGGCGACGAGGTGATCTGCTACGCCGGCGACTACCCGGCAAATGTCTATCCGTGGATCGATCTGCGCCGCCGCGGCGTCGTGGTGAAACTGCTCCAGCCCGCGCGCCCCGGCGAGATCACACCCGATCTCGTCGCCGCCGCGCTCACGCCGAAGACGAAGCTCGTCGCGCTCGCAAGCTGCCATTTTTTCTCCGGCTACCGCATTGATGTGGATGCCATCGGCAGGCTGCTGCACGGGCGCGGCGTGCTTTTTTCCCTCGATGCGATCCAGACGCTCGGCGCATTTCCGCTCAGCGTGGGGCATGTGGATTTCCTGAGCGCCGATGCGCACAAGTGGATGCTCGGTCCTGTCGCGATCGGCATCGTGTACGTGAAACGGAAGCATTTCGACCTCTGCCGCCCGACGCTGCTCGGCGCGTGGAATGTGATTTCGCCAAATTTCCAAGCGCAGGACGAGGTGCGTTTCGTGCCAACCGCGCAGCGCTACGAACCGGGCGTGCTGAACATCGCGGGCATCTACGGAATGCAGGCGGCCATCGCCATGTTCCTGCGCCACGGCACTGCAAAAATCGCCGGGCGCCTCCTAGAACTCACCACGCATCTCACCGCGGGCCTGCGCGAACGCGGCTACAAAATCCACAGCCCGAGCGAGGGCGCGGCGGCGAGCGGCATCACGACTTTCCGCCGCGAAGGGCGCAGCATGGCGGAGCTTCACGCGAAGCTGGAAAAGGCGGGTGTCGTCAGTTCGCTCCGTCACGATCGCGAGGGCCGCGACTACCTCCGCTTCAGCCCGCATTTTTACAACACCGAGGCGGAACTCGACACCGCGCTCGCGCTGCTGTGATTCCGCAGCCGCGCTTGTCAAAACGCAGGCACGCTTTCATTTCGCACCCGGAGATCAGCCCGCGCTTTGACAAGCGCGGCTACTTGATCAGCCCGAAGTGCGAGCCGCGGCTGTTCACGAACGGCCAGTAAACGAAAAAGCCCGGGCCCATGAGATTTTCCTGCGGCACCGTGCCCCACGCACGGCTGTCGGAGCTGTTGTAGCTGTTGTCACCGAGCGCGAAATATTTTCGCTCCGGCAAGCGGAATTTCATGTCAGACGAGCGCAGGCTGTATTCGTCGAAACTCTGGCCGATCGAATTCGAGTATCCTTGGTAGTCGTCCACCGGATTTTGCTTGCTGCCCCTCATCACGCGCACGAAGCCCGGCTCCTCCGCACGATGGTCGTTGTGAAAAAGCTCCGGCGCATCAATGCGCAGCTCATCGCCGGGAACACCCGCAAGGCGCTTGATGTAAAACTGCGACGGCTTGTGCGGAGGCGGCCCGAGGTCGCCCATCGCCGGGATGTTTCCCGTCGTGAACACGAACACCTCGCCGCGCGACGGCTTTCGGAAGTGGTAACTGAATTTGTCCACGAAGACGTGATCGCCCGTGTCGGTGTAGCCGCGCGCGATCGGCTCGCCCTTGTGAAATGACTTGCCGATTAGCGTCGGGCGGAAACCCTCCCCGTGCTTCGCGCCGAACGCAGTTTCCACCGGGTCTCTTGCCTCGTTAATCCAATACGTGTTCCCCGCGCTCGTATCCACGCGCGTGTAGGTGAAGAACCGCCGCAGGCCGCCGCGCTTTTCCTCGGCCACATTGGTCACCGTCTCGTCCGCCTCGGCGACGACATTGTGCCACGAGCGTCCGTATGCGGCGGTCTGGTATGCGCGGATCAAAAGATTCGGCGGCTCCTCGGTCGTCGCCTTGCCGGTGATGCCGTTCAGCGTTGGAAACATCGAGGACGTGGGAATCGTGAACGGCTGGAGGAAATACGTGCGGATGCCGAGCGCGACGATGATCGCCACGAGGATGACCTCCACATTTTCCGCGATGCCCGCATTTGGCCCGAGCGGGCAATGCTGGCCGCAGAGCTTGTCGAGCGACTGCTCGCACACTTTCACAGCGGTCTCGTCGCGGCTCTTCACGGCATCGGTGAGCCGCGCGATCTCGCCCTCAAATGTGGAGATCACTTCCGGCGTCCAGCGGTCGCGATTATAGGCAAGGCGCTTCTCCGCCTCCTTGATGTAGAGGCGACCCTGCTTGATGAACTTTGGCGTGAGGAAAAACATGCGGCGCGCTTCGATAGGCAGCGCAGTCCGCGATGGCAAGCGCGGCGCTATCTTCGCCTTGCCATGAAACGCGGCACGCCTGCACTGTTGCGACATGCCCGACCCCGAATCCCCCGCCCCGCGCCTCGCAAGCCTCGATGCGCTGCGCGGCTTCGACATGTTCTTAATCGTCGGCGGCGGCTCGCTGCACGGCGCGATGAAGACCTTCGGCGACTCGTGGACGGCGAGGATCTTCACCAACCAGCTCGATCACGCGAAGTGGGAGGGCTTCCTTTTTTTCGACCTCGTGTTCCCGATGTTCGTCTTCATCGCCGGCGTGTCACTCGCGCTCTCGCTCCCGCGCAGGGCCGCGCTGCACGGACGCGCCGCCGCCGCACGCGGCCTCATCCTGCGCGCGGTCATTCTCTTCGCGATCGGCGTGCTCTTTTCCGGCGGGCTGAACAAGGGCCTGGACGAGGTGCGCTGGCTCGGCGTGCTCCAGCGCATCGCGATCGCATCGCTCGGCGCGGGGCTGCTCTCGCTGTGGCTCGGCGCTCGCTCGCTCGCGATCGCATGCGGCACGCTGCTGCTCGGCTACTGGGCGCTGCTCGCCTTCGTGCCGATGCCCGGCGGGACTCCGGGCGATCTGCGCGAGGGGCACAACCTCGTGAACTGGTTCGACTCACAGTTCCTGCCGGGGAGAAAATACGACCGCGATCACGACCCGGAAGGCATCCTCAGCACGATTCCCGCGATCGCAAACTGCATCCTCGGCGTACTCGCCGGGATCTTCCTGCGCACCACGCGCGCGGAGGGCTCGCGCAAGTCGCTCCTGCTCGTCGCCGGCGGCGCGGCGCTGCTCGCACTCGGCCTGCTTTGGTCGGTGCCGTTCCCGATGATCAAGAAACTGTGGACGTCCTCATTCGTCCTCTTCGCGTGCGGGTGCAGCGCGATCCTCCTCGGCGCGTTCCACCAGATCATCGAGGTGCGGAAAATGCGCGCATGGGCCGAGCCTTTCATCTGGATCGGTCTGAACCCGATCACGATCTACCTCGCGGCGCACGTCGCGAACTTCAACCAGCTCGCCCACCGCTTCGTCGGCCCGACGCCCGGCCTGCTGCACGCCGCCGTCGCCACGGGCTTCGGCATCCTGCTCGCATGGTGGCTGCACCGGCGGAAAATTTACCTGCGGGTGTGACGACACAGCGCAGGAGTATGGCCTCGCGGATGAACCCGCCTATCGAAGCCTTGCCACAGACTGCCAAGGCTGGCCGTAAGTGACCAGCCCCCCTCACTCCCCGACGCCCGTCCGCGTTATGAGCGTTTCCGGTGCGGCGCGGGGAAAAGCAAATTCCTGCTCCAAGCCCGCCCGGCATCATCGGCCTGGACGGCACAGCCGGATGCCAGCGCCAGCAGACAGAAGGTAGTCCTCCGGGATGTCACACTCGGCAACGCCCATCACACATCGCAGATCCCCACGGCCTGCCGCAGCGACGCGATCGCATCGGGGCGCGCGGGGATGAATTCCTGCGCGACGTGCCCTTTGAATCCCGTCTCCGCGATGGCGCGCATGATCGGCCCGTAGTTGAGTTCCTGCGTCTCATCTATCTCGTGGCGTCCCGGCACTCCGCCGGTGTGGTAATGCGCGAAGTTTTCGTGCTGCTTGCGGATCGTCGCGATCACATCACCCTCCATGATCTGCATGTGATAGATGTCGTAGAGCAGCTTGAAATTCGCGGACCCTATCTGCTTCACCAGCTCCACGCCCCACGCGCTCTTGTCGCACTGGTAGTCGGGGTGATTCACGCGGCTGTTCAGAAGCTCCATGCAAATCACCACGCCGCGCTTCTCCGCGAGCTGCATGATTTTCTTCAGCCCCTCAGCGCAATTTTTCAGCCCCGCCTCATCGTCGAGCCCCGCGCGATTGCCAGAAAAGCAGATGAGGTTTTTGAAGCCCGCATCCGCGACCGCGTTGATCTGCGGCTCGTAGGCTTGCACGAGAAGGTCGTGATGCTCCTTGCGATTCCATGCGCGCTCGATGCCGCCGAGCGCCTTTCCATCGGAGCCCTTCACCGTGGGATTGCTCACCATCGCGCAGCCGAGTCCGTGCTCTTTCAATGTCGGAAAATTCGCGGGCTGAAGCAGCTCGATCGAGGTCAGCCCCATTTCCTTCCCCGCGATGCAGAGGTCCTTGAGTTCGATCTTCGGGTAGCACCATTTGCAGACGGAATGATGAATGCGGCCCTTGCCGCCAATCGCCGAATCGGCTGCGGCGAGGCGTGTGTGGAGCGAAGCAGCGGCGAGAGTCACCGCAGAGGTGGAGAGGAACGAGCGGCGTGAGAACGTGTTCATGCCCGCATGAATAAACGCCCCGAACCGTTTCGCCAAGCCGGACATTTTTTGCATTCGCGAGCGCAACGGATGCCGGATTTTAAAGCAGAGGCGCGGTGTAACGCGGACAATCCTGTCCGCGTGCCTGCTGCGCAGGCAGGACTGCCCGCGTTACTTCGTTCCGCACTTAGAGGAAGGGAGTGAAACGGATTCCCGTTCTCCCAATTCCCCGCCTGCCGCAGCGCGCCTGCGCAATTGCCCGCACGCGGCATCAATGTCCGGACCGCGCGCCCGGCGCAGATGCGCAACCGTACCATGAGCGCGCAACTCCGCGAGAAAGGCGTCCGTCTTTTCCATGCTGCTCGGCGCGAAAGTCCGGCCGCGCAAGCTCAGGCCGGTGGGATTGTAGCGCAGCAAATTCACGTGCATGTCGCGCCCATGCAGCAGCCGGGAAAGATCGCGCGCCTGCGCCAGCGAGTCGTTCACGCCCGCGAGCAGGCAATACTGGATGGTCGTGATGCGCCCGCTGCTCGCCTGATAGCGATCCGCGGCGGCCATTACGTCCTGCACGTCGAACCGCTTTCCCATCGGCAACAGGTCGGCCCGCGTCGCATCATCCGGCGCGTGCAGCGAGATCGCGAGCTGGACACCGAGATCCGCCTCCCGGAGTTCCTCGATGCCCGGCACGATCCCCACGGTGGAAATGGTCACCTGCCTCCAGCCGAGCGCACCCAGCGCGGGATCGGCGATGCGCTTCACCGCCGCGAGCACATTCCGCAGATTCAGCATCGGCTCCCCCATTCCCATGAAGACCACCGTGCGCAGCGTGCGCCCGGCCGTCCGCGCCTCGCGCCGCAGCCGGATGAACTGCTCCACGATCTCCCCCGCCGTGAGGTTCCGCTCGAAGCCCGTCTGAGTCGTCGCGCAAAAGTCGCACCCCATCGCACAGCCCACCTGGCTGGAGACGCACCCCGCCGCCCGTGCCGGGTGATAGTCCGGCATGAGCACCGACTCCACCGTGCGCCCGTCGCCGAGCCGCAGCAGCAGCTTGCCCGTGCCATCGCCTGCCACCTGCCGCATCGCGAGGCTCGCCGCTTCCTTGGAAAAAGTGGCGCTCAGGAGTTCCTTCAATCCTGCCGGCATCCGCGCGTCGGGATGCGACCTTTCACCATTCGCCTCATAGAGCTCCCGCAGCACCCGCGGCGCATGGGCGGCATTGTAGCCGTGACTCACCATCCACGCCGCCAATTCCTCGGCAGTGAGGTCCGGCAGCGAGCGTGATACGGTGAGTGAAGCTGGCATGGTGTCCGCGCGAACCATACTGCCCCCGTCCGAAATGACGACAGTGGAAGTCCGCGCGACGAAGCCTTTTTTCCGAACTGCCGGGAGCACGTGGATGGGAAAGGAAATCGCGCGCATCGGGGAATGGCTCCGATGGATCGAAACCACGTATGAGATCCGCGAAGGACGAACAACTTCCAGCGGCGGCCTCTCCCTTCCATTCGTGCCCGTTCGCGGCTCCAAATACATACGCCCGCCGCCGCGCCGAGTCCCGATATGACGGTATGAAAATCACCGCCCGTCTCCTCGCTACCGCAGCCTTCCTCGGCCTCACCATCACCACTGTGCAGACCGCACCGCCACAGTTGCCCGTGCAGAAGGTCATCGAGACCACCACCACTTCCGGCACCATCACCGAATTCGGGTCCGACCGCATGGTCATCCACACCAAGACCTCGCGCACCCCGCTCGACTACACCTTCACAAAGACCACCACCTACGTGGATGAAAACGGCGCGCCCGTCGCCTTCGAGACCGTGAAGTCCGGCCTGCCCGTCACCGTCTATTTCACCAAGGACGGCGAGCGCATGGTGGCCAGCAAAGTCGTCGTCCGCCGCACGCCAGCCGCACGCGGCGACTCCGTCGTCGTGGAAGAGCAAACCACCGCCGGCACGAACATGCTCGGCACCATCAGCGAATTTGGCGCCGACGACTTCTTCATCAAGACCGACG
>Ga0208856_1000219_pt1 | contig 24455 bp, 26 predicted proteins | sample LakMenEpi13Jul12_FD_150690 | JGI IMG/M metagenome (GOLD analysis project Ga0208856, IMG submission 150690) | Freshwater microbial communities from Lake Mendota, WI - 13JUL2012 deep hole epilimnion (SPAdes) | ecosystem: Environmental > Aquatic > Freshwater > Lentic | place: Lake Mendota, Madison...
CGCGCGGAGCAAGGGTTCCTGCCCTCTCGTGCCTTCGCAGATGAATTCCGCGCCGTCGGGATTTACAGAATTTCCATGGGATCCGGCAAACCGCGCGACCATCATTCCCTCAGGCTGCGGCATCACGCCGCCACCGAGGGCAATTCCCGCGTCCGCTTCCACACGCGGGACAGCCGCTTGTGCCATTCATCAATGAGGAACATGCGCAGCACGGGCTCGGTGAGTGGCGGCGGCCCCGTCTCGCCCGCGTGACTCAGTTCCTCGGCCTTCTCCGCCATGGCCACCAGTCTGACCATTACCCAAGGCCGGACGTCCACGGGTGGCTCGATCGCGGCGTGCAGGTCTGCCGCGAGTTCCCTGCACCATCGATCGCAGAGCGCATCCTGCGCGACGGAAGGCAGGCAGTCCCGCGACGGGAGGACTTGCTGCCACGCGTGACCCAGAGTTGCCGCGGTTTTCAAAAGGGTCGCTGAGATGATTCCCCAACTGTTCATGGTGGACATTGGTTTTGTGCTCCCTCGGGCTTCGACAACCTCCGGAAGCACGTCCTTTTCAAGCATCGCCGATGCCGCCGGCGCCCCGTTCCGCCAACCTTTCCAACTCGTAACGTTCCCGCGCCGAGCGAGGCGGGAGCGATGGACAAGCAGAGGCACCTCGCGCTACGTCGCTTTCATCTTCGCGACAAACTCCACAAGACCGCGGGCCAGCGAGGCGATCTGCTTCGCCTTACGCTCGTCCTTGAGTTTTCCGGCGTCGTCGAAGGCCTCGTACGCGGTGGAAATGCAGACCTGATCCGGCAGGACGATCACGCCGATATTCCCGAGGATCGCGCGAAGATGGACGAGCCCGCGCATTCCGCCGAGCGCGCCGGGTGAGGCGCTGCACAGTGCGGCGACTTTCCCGCGATACGCGACGAGCGATGGCTCATCGTCGGACTCGGACCGGGAGGCCCAGTCGATGGCGTTTTTCAGCGCGGCGGTGATGGAGCTGTTGTATTCCGGCGACGCGATGAGGAAGCCGTCGCTCTCGCGGAGGAGCGCCTTGAATTTCTTCGCGCCCTCGGGCAGTCCGCCGGCGGCTTCGATGTCTTCATCGAAGACCGGGAGCGCGAGGTCGCGGAGGTCCACGATCGTGACCGTCGCACCAGCCGCGCGCGCGGCTTCCGCAGCGGCAGCGGCGAGTTCTTTATTGAAGGAACCGGTGCGGGTGCTGCCGGCGAAGGCGAGGATTTTTGGCTGACTCATGGATACGACACTTCGCACTCCGTCCGCGCGACGCAAGCGTAGGAAACCGGTCATCCGTCGTCCGCTGCACGGAGCAAGAATTTTACATTCGGCTGATGGCATTTTTCAGTCTTTCCGCTTACTTCACGTCTTATGCCCGCCTCGGAAATCACCACCCGCCTCAGCCGGGCCGCAACATCCGTGATGACGGCCCTGTTCGCGTGCTTGGCCGCACTTCCAGCGCGCGCCATCCTGATCAATGGCGAGGGGCCGGCCAACGTCACTGGGATCTATGACCGCTTCATCGTAGGCACGTACCCAGGGACGCCGGTGGCGAATCCCTCGTTCATCGGTTCGGCATTCGATCTCTCGGGCGTCGGCTGGTTGTCCTCGGATCCCGGCCACTGCTTCACGCTGGTGAGTTCCCGGTTTTTCGTGGGCGCCACGCACCACATGCCGAATGGCGGATCGACGCTGCTTTTTCTCGGAACCGATCACGTGCTGTACTCCGCCACGGTGGATGCGGTTCATGCGCTGACTTACACCGGGACGGACGGGGCGCAGGTTTCCGACGTGAGCGTGGGGCGGCTCACGCTGGCACTGCCCACGGCGGTCACACCGATGCCGATTTTCTACGCCGGGAACACCAGCGTCTTTTCCGCTTCCAGCTTCAATGCGTATTCCGGCGTGTCGCTTTTCAACTACGGGCACACAGCGCGCATGGGCACCAATGGCCTCGACGGCTTCGCACAGTTTTCGTTCGCCCCCGGCCCGCGGACCAACATCGGCCTCGTCTATTCCCTCGGCACGGGCGCGGGCGAGACGCTGCTCGAAGGGGGCGACTCCGGCAGCCCGACCATCGCATCCCAGAACGGCGTGTACGGACTGATCGGGACGCATTCCGGCGTGGCCGGCTCGTTCAGCCTGGATGGATTCGTGAGCTACACGGAGTTCGTGAATCAGATGAACGTGATCCTCGGGACTTACGGACAGTCGCTCACGTTCGCAACCGTGCCTGAGCCGGGCACGGTGCTGTTCGGAGTGCTGCTGCTCGGATTCTGCGGCACACAAAGGATGCGGCGCAGACGGGACGCAGGCCGTTGAGCATCGGCGATCGGCCGGAAAATCCTGGCGCGCCGCAGTCGCAGGGCCCCGCAATCCCCGGTCCGTTCTTCCCCGGCATCAGCCGCAAGAATCCCTTTGCCCTCCCCCGCCCCCGCGCCTAAAACCCGCGCCCTTATGTTTGCAGGGACCCACACCGCGCTCGTCACTCCGTTCCGAAATGATCGGTTCGACGAGGCCGCATTCACCAGCCTCATCGAGGCGCAAATCGCCGGAGGCATCACGGGCATCGTCCCCGTGGGCACCACCGGCGAATCGCCCACGCTCGATCACACGGAGCACCTCCGCGTGATCGAACTCGCCGTGCAGGTGGCGAAAAAGCGCACGCTGGTGATCGCCGGCACGGGATCGAATTCCACGCGCGAGGCCGTCGAGATGACGGTGGAAAGCGAGAAGCTCGGCGCAGATGCCGCACTGCTCGTCGCGCCGTACTACAACCGTCCCACGCAGGAAGGGCTCTACCGCCATTTCCGCGCCATCGCGGAAAAGACGAAGCTGCCGATCATTTTGTACAGCATCCCCGGACGCTGCGGCGTGGAGATCGCCGTGGAGACGTGCGTGCGGCTCGCGAAGGATTGCGCGAACATCGTGGCAATCAAGGAAGCCGGCGGAACCGTCGAGCGCGTGAGCGCATTGCGCGCGGCGCTGCCGGATGCGTTCGAGATTTTGTCGGGCGACGATTCGCTGACGCTGCCGTTCATCAGCGCCGGTGCGTGCGGCGTGATCAGCGTCGCGTCAAACATCATCCCTGCGGAAGTCGGCGCGCTCGTCGCGGCGGCGAATGCGGGCCGGTTCGATGAGGCGAAGCGGCTGCACTTCCAGTGGTATTCGTTGTTCAAGGACATCTTCATCGAGAGCAACCCCGCACCGATCAAACAGGCGCTCGCATGGCAAAACCGCATGACCGCCGAAGTCCGCCTCCCGCTCTGCGAACTCGCCGCATCAAGCCAGGACAAGCTGCGCGCAACACTCAAGAGCCTCGGCCTTCTCAAGTAGATGAGCGTGCGACTTCTGATCAACGGTTCGCGCGGACGCATGGGCCAGATGCTCATCGCGTGCGCGGCGGAAAATCCCGTGCTCTCCATCGGCGCAGCCGTGGATGTCGGCGACGACTTTGCCGCGGGCATCGCACAGAGCGACGCCGTGATTGATTTTTCGCATCACTCGACGTGCGAGGCCGTGCTCGCCGCCTGCATCGCGGGGAAGAAGACAGTCGTCATCGGCACCACCGGTCACACGGATGCGGAGGTTGCATTAATCCGCTCGGCTTCGGAGAAAATCCCGGTCGTCTTTTCCGGCAATTACTCCACCGGCGTGAACGCGCTCTACTGGCTCTCACGCAAGGCTGCGGAAATCCTCGGGCCGGACTTCGACATCGAGATCACCGAGACACATCACCGCCTGAAAAAGGACGCGCCGAGCGGCACTGCGAAAAATCTCGCGGAGATTCTCACCGCCGTGCGCGGACTCGAATACAACAAAGACGTGCTGCACGGACGCCACGGCGATGTGGGCGCGCGCACGAAGACGGAAATCGGCATGCACGCGATCCGCGGCGGCGATGTCGTCGGCGATCACACCGTGCTCTTCGCCTCGCCCGGCGAGCGCGTGGAGCTGACGCACAAGGCATCGGGCCGCGAGATTTTCGCACGGGGTGCACTGCGCGCCGCGCTCTGGGCGCACGGAAAGCCCGCGGGGCTTTACACGATGCAGGACGTGCTCGGTCTCCGGTAGCTGCGCTCGTGAGAGCGCGGGCACTTCCTCCCCGATGATCTGTGAAAGCAAAATCAGCCCGCGCTTTTACGAGCGCAGCTACGAATGAGAATCGCCATCGCACTCGGCTCGAATCTCGGTGACCGGCTTGCGAATCTCGCAGCAGGCCGCGATGCCGTGCTAAAGCTACCGGGCGTCTCCGCGCCGGTGCTGCATTCGCGCGTGTATGAGACGGAGCCCGTCGGCACGGGGCCGGATGCGGGGCCGTTTTTGAATGCCGTGATGGAAGTCGAATTCACCGGCGGACCGCACACGCTGCTTGCTGCGCTGCGCTCGATCGAGTCCGCGCTCGGACGCCCGATGCGCTACCCGCGCAATGCCCCGCGCACGCTCGATCTCGACATTCTCTACGCCGACGATCTCGTGCTGTACGACGATACACTCGTCCTCCCCCACCCTCGTCTGCACCTGCGCCGTTTTGTGCTCGCGCCGCTGAACGACTTCCGTCCCGACCTGCGCCTTCCGGGGCAGGCGCACACCGTCGCGGAACTCCTCGCGCGGCTCGACGATCCTGCGGCGGTCACGGTCTTCGCCGAGCGGTGGTGAGTATTTCCGGAATTGCTGCGCGACGTTCATTGCGGACGCGCACCTCGCTCACTTCGCAGCGTGCAATTTCTCAAGCGCAAGGAGGAATCGCTTCCGCTCGATCCCTCCGCCGTAACCGGTGAGCGAGCCATCCGCGCCAATCACGCGATGGCACGGGATGATGATCGAGATCGGATTCCGTCCGTTTGCGAGGCCGACGGCGCGGACTGCTTTTGGATTTCGGATGCGCTTCGCGATGTCGCCGTAGCTCGCCGTCGCACCGTACGGAATCCCGCGCAGGGCGCGCCAAACACTGCGCTGGAATTCGGTGCCATCCGCATCCAGCACGAGTGAAAATTCGCGCCGCTCGCCGCCGAAATATTCGTCGAGCTGCTGCCGTGCTTCGCGCAACGGCGCAGCATCGCGAACGGCATCGCGGCTCTGCGCGGATGCGTGGCGTTCAGTCTCCATGAAGACGCCGGTGAGTGCCGCGCCGGTGCCGGTGAGCCGCAGCTTGCCGATGGGCGATGCGAATTCGGTGAAGTAGATTTTCGCGTTCATGGGAACAGCCGTTGTGCGGGCTGCGCGCGCTGTCAAACCGCAACCGCTGGCCGCGGATCGGCGTCGCTTTTCCGAAAGACAAGCGCGGCGAGGGTGATGGCGTAGCCGACGGTGCAGATGAGGAGCGCGGCGCGCATTCCGAAGCTCCGCTCCAGCCAACTGCTCATAAGCCCGGAAAACGGGATGACCGCGACAAAGCTGAAACCAGCGACCGTGGATACCCGTCCGCGCAACGCATCGGGCGCGCGTTCCTGCACGATTTGGTTTGAGATTCCGTAGAGGAAATTCAGCCCGAGCGTGAGCAGCAGGATGCTCGCGCACGCGAGCACGAAGCCGTGCGCGGCTGCAAGCATGAGCATCGAGATCACGGTGACGACCACGCCGAGGCGCACGAGGAATTCGCGGTGCGAATGCGGGAGCGCGAGCAGCAAGATGGACGCGGTGAGCGCGCCGACGCCGGCAAATGCCATGAGCCAGCCGACCGCGCCGCTGCCGAGGCCGAGCGTGCGCTTGCCGTACCAGGTGAGCAGCACGATCACGAACGGCGAGCAGAAGAACGCGTTCGCCGCGCTGATGAGCACCATGCGGAAAGTCGGCGCGTCCGAGCGCACATGCCGCCAGCCGTCGAGGAATCCCGTACGGCGCTGCATTTCCTCCGCATCCGTCCCTCGAGGCCTCCGAGGGATTGCAAAGAGGATCACGAGCGGCCCGATGAAGCTGATCGCATTTGCATAAAATGCGGACGCGAGGCCATACCGCGCGACGGCGAGACCCGCGAGTGCGGGGCCGACGATCCGCGCCGTATGAAAGACGGAGCGGTCGAGCGCAAAGGCGCGGGCGATTTTTTCCTTTGGCACAAGCTCCGGGATGAGCGCCGAATACGCCGGCCCCTCGAACGCGTGCGTGACGCCCATGATGAATCCGACGCCGATGAGATGCCACAGCAGCAGCGAGCCCGCCTGCAATTTCCATCCGACAAATACGGCGAGAAGCGCCTGCATCAAAATCACCGCGAGCAGAATCCGGCGGCGATCGAAACGATCCGCCATCGTGCCCGCCCACGGGCCGAAGAGCGGGATGACCATCAGCGTGGCGAAGCTCACCCACGCCTGTTCCTGCGATGTGGAGGCGTGTTCCTCGACGACGAGCTGCTGCCCCTGCATCTGCATCCACGCGCCGACCATCGAGACAAATTCCGCGATCATGAACCGCACGAAAATCGCGCTCGGCGGTGCGGATGATGGAGCTGGCTGTGGTGTGGACACGGTGAGCCGCGCAGCAAACCGGGGCGCGTGCAGCGACGCAAGCGCGACGCGGATTTGGCAGCAGCTCAAATCGAGCGGAACCACGAATGGACACCAACGGACACGAATGGGATTCGGGAATCATCAGCGTCCTCAAACGACCACATCTTCGTTCCATTCGTGTTCTTTCGTGTCCATTCGTGGTTCAAATTGATTCCGCACCGCGATTTCGCTTGGCCTTGTGCGCGCTTCGCCTTTGCTCCGCGCACGCGCATGAACGAACGCATCCTCGCTTTCCAAGCCGCCTGCGACCGCGGCGAACGCATCGCCGTGCTCACCGCGTACGACTACCCGATGGCGCGCCTGCTTGATGAGGCCGGCGTGGACGTTCTGCTTGTCGGCGATTCGCTCGGCATGGTCGTGCTCGGCTACCCGGATACGACGCTCGTGACGATGGACGAGATGCTCCACCACACACGCGCGGTCGCCCGCGGAGCGCAGCGTCCGCTCATCCTCGCCGATCTTCCATCTGGCAGCACGGAGACTCCGGAACTCACCGTCGCAAACAGCCAGCGGCTTATCGAGGCCGGCGCGCACGCGGTGAAGCTCGAAGGGGGCGCATCGCACGCGGCGCACATCGCCGCACTCGCAGCAGCGGGCATCCCCGTGATGGCGCACATCGGGATGCAGCCGCAGCAGGTGCGCATCGAGGGCGGCTATCGGATCAAGGGTAAGACCGCCGAGCAATCCGCCGCGCTGCTCGCGGATGCGGACGCGGTGGAAAAGGCAGGCGCATTTGGTCTGCTGCTCGAGCTCGTCGTGCCCGCGGTCGCGAAGGAAATCACCGATCGCGCGCGCATCCCGACGATCGGCATCGGCTCGGGCGCGGACTGCGACGGCCAGGTGCTCGTGCTGCACGACGTGATCGGACTGTTCCCGTGGTTCAAGCCGAAGTTCGCCACGCAGCGTGCCGACGTGGCCTCGGAGATCCGCCGCGCCGCGACGGAATTCATCCGCGATGTGAAGGCGCGGATCCATTGAACCGCCGTTCGCAAATCCGCCCGTATTGCCGCGCTTGCCTCACGCGGCCCGCTCTGCGAAACGGTCTGCATGGACCTGACCGCACAACTCCGCTCCTCCATCCGCGACGTTCCCGATTTTCCGAAGCCGGGGATCGTGTTCAAGGACATCACGCCCGTGCTCGCGGACGGCAGGCTTTTTCGCAGCGTCACTGACCGGTTTGCGGAGGAACTGAAGGGGCTCGGCGTCACGAAGATCGTCGGGATTGATGCGCGCGGTTTCATTTTTGCGGGAGCGGTCGCGAGCCAGCTCGGCCTCGGCTTCATCCCGATCCGCAAGAAGGGCAAGCTGCCGTGGAAGACGCGCTCGGCGTCCTACCAGCTCGAATACGGCGAGTCCGTCGTGGAGATCCACGTGGACGCGGTGAAAAAGGGCGAGAAGGTCGCGCTGATTGACGACGTGCTGGCGACCGGAGGCACGGCGGCGGCGGCGATCAAGCTGCTCGAAGAATGCGGCGCCGTGGTCGTGCGCGCGGAGTTTCTAATGGAGCTGGGCTTCCTCGCAGGACGCGAAAAGCTGGGCGGGACGCCGCTGGTAAGTCTCGTGATTTACTAGACAGATTATAATTTTTATAATCTGGCACGTCGCTGGCTTTCTCGGGAGGCAGCCATGCGACATCAGCCCAGTCAGTCCAAACCGGAACGCCCCGCGAAGGCGTCCGTCGCCGCTCCAAAGGGAACGAAGCGCGGTGCAACTCTGGCGAGCGCGGCCTTCCTCGGAGCCCCGTTTCATGGCGATGGATTCGCGGCGATGCCGTCGGACACCGGGTCGGTCCTCACGGCGGTCCTCGCGGTCCTTGCGGCCATCCTCGGCCTCTCGGCATCCATTCTCTACCGGCACATGCACCACCGCCAGGAGGAGCTGCGCCGCCGCGCGGAAGATGCGGAAGCCGAACAGCGCGCGCTGATGATGATCACGGACGAGGCGGTGCTCGTCCTTTCCGGCGATGGAAAAGTGCGCGCCGCAAATCCCGCTGCTGAGGAACTCTTCGGCCGTGAGGCGGATGAATTTCTCGGCAAGGCGCTCACGGAGATCATCGCGCAGCCTCTCGCGCTCGGCGAACTGACCAAGCACGGCCCGGTGAATTTCGAGACAACCGCCAGGCACGGCGAAGCGGAGTGTTCGCAGGTCGAGATGCTCCTCTCGCCCGTGGATCTGAGCAGCGGAAGAGGCTACCTCGCCGTGGTCCACCGCGCCCGCGAGGCGGAGGCCGCGGGGCCGGTGCAGAATTCCGAGCTTCGGAGCGTCGTGGAAAAATTCACGCACGACCTGAACAACCAGCTCACCTCCGTGCTGGGAAATCTCTCGCTCGCACTCATGGCGCGACCCGGCGACCCGGCGACGAACGACCGAGTGCTGAATGCGAAGAAGACCGCAATCCGTGCGCAGGTGCTCAGCGAGCAGTTGCAATCACTCCTCAATCCCCCGGCCGAAGAACAGTCCGCAAAACCCGAACCACACTCCAACAAAGACATGAACTGCACGATCCTTCCCATGCCCGCGAATCCGCCGTCTGCGATGCGGACGCAACCCGCGCCGAGGCCTGCGCGCATCCTGATCCTCGACGACGAGGAGGCCATCTGCATGCTCATCACCAGCGTCCTCGAAGCATCGGGGTACGAGGTGTCTTCCGCGTGCACAGTCGCCGACGCAGTTCACGCCTGCGATGAGGCGCATCATGCAGGCAGCCCGTTTTCACTCGTGATCTGCGACCTCAGCCTGCCCGGCGACACGGACGGCATCGAGGCACTGAAGCAACTGCGCACCATTGATCCAGACATCAAGGCCATCGTCTCCACCGGCTACGACTCCGACCCGGTCATGCGCGACTGCCGCAAGTTCGGATTCTGCGCGGCGATGGCGAAGCCATACGACGTGGGCAAGCTCATGCGAACCGTCAGCAGCGTGCTCGCCAAAGACGCCGCATTGCTCATGACGGCATGAAAATTTTCCTGGGCCCGGAATTCGAGGGCGGGGTTGCTTCGGTGCGGCTGACATTGGGCTGACAGTCGTATCGGGTGCTCCGCCTTCGAATTCCGGTTCCAGGAAACCGGCGAAGGCGTCGGAAAAAAGTGGCACAGGCATTCTGCCTGTGAGGCCGGCGGGCGTCCCGCTCGCCGTGCGCGTCGCAGCGTCAGATTGAGACCTCGGCAAAAATCCAGATCGCCCGGAGCGGGAAAATGTCCGCCTTGGATTTCATGGCTGGCACGGACAATTTTCAGAGCGGGATTCTTTCATCCGCGCCATCCGTGGTTCCTCCCCTCCATCATCCGCGGAATTTTGCAGAGTTCTCGGATTGCCGTCGAGCGTCGGGCGCTTGGATCCTGAAATTGCCGTCAGCGTTTCGCATTGCCGCGCCCGTTTCGCCGTACTAGCGTCCCGCGCATGGTCAAACCCGCACTCGGAAAAGGTCTCAGCGCGCTCATCAATCCGCGCGTCGCGTCGCCCACGCCTCGAGTGGAGGACGGCGAGCGCATTCAGACCGTTCCGATCGATCAGATCATCCCGTCGCCGTGGCAGCCGCGCACGGAATTCCGCGATGAAAATTTACAGGAACTCGCCGAGAGCATCCGCGAAAAGGGAGTCATCCAGCCGCTGATCGTCCGTCGTGCGGGCGAAAACTTCGAACTCGTCGCGGGCGAGCGGCGCTGGCGTGCGGCGCAGCGCGTGGGACTGCAACACGCGCCGGTGATCGTGCGCGAGGCAAGCGACCAGGATGTGCTCGAGCTCGCGCTCATCGAGAATCTTCAGCGCGAGGATCTGAACGCGATCGAAGAAGCGCGCGCATTCCAGCGGCTCGCCGGGGATTTTCGCCTGAAGCAGGAGGACATCGCGAAGAAAGTCGGCAAGAGCCGCGCGGCCGTCGCGAATTCCATGCGCCTGCTCGACCTGCATCCGCAGGTGCAGACGTGGATCGTGCAGCAGCGCCTCTCCGTCGGCCACGCAAAGGTGCTGCTCAGCGCAAAGTCGCACGACGATCAGCTCGCGCTCGCCGAGGAATCGCTCCGGCGCGGCCTCACCGTGCGCGGAGCGGAGCGGCTCGTCGCAGATCACTTTGCGGGAAATGGATCGCGCAAGCCGAAGCGCGGCGCATCGAGCAGCCCGCAGGTCGAGCCTGCGATCGCGCATTTGCAGAACCGGCTGCGGCAGCACCTCGGCACGCAGGTCGCGATGCACCACGGCGAGAAAAAGGGCCGCATCGAAATCGAATACTACGGCAACGACGATCTGCAGCGGCTGCTGAAACTCATCGGCCTCCCTGACGAGGAATAGCAACGTGGCGCATCCGGTGCTCTTTCATTTCATACGCGCCCACGTCGCCGCGTTCGCAGTGATCCTCGCGTGCGCGGGCTGCTCGAAAAGGACCGGCGACTCCAAGGCCGGCTCCGCAGTCGAACTTCCGCCGCGGCTGTGGGAGCAGTTCTCCGGCGAAAATGCGCTGAAGGAGGTGCAGCGGCAGGTGGACATCGGCCCGCGCCCCTCGGGCACCGCAGCGCTCGCGGAAGCGCGCGCGCGCATCACCGCATCGCTCCGGCAGTCGGGATGGGAAGTCGAGGCGCAGGAGTTCGAGCACGCGCCCGTCCCAAAGGAGGGCACGATGAATTTCATCAATCTGATCGCGCGTTTCCCCGCTGACAAATCGCAGCCCGCATCCCGCGACGCACAGACCGTGATCATCGGCTCGCACTACGACACCAAGCGCATGCACAGCGTGCGCTTCGTCGGTGCAAACGACGGCGGCTCCTCGACCGGCGCGCTGCTGGAACTCGCGCGCGTGCTCGCAAAGGCGCCCGCCCTCGCATCGCGCATCGAGCTGGTCTTCTTCGACGGCGAGGAAGCCGTCGTGAATTTCGGCCCGCCGGAGTCCGGGCCCGACGGCCTCGTCGGCAGCCGCCACTACGCGCAGCAGCTCCGCGACAGCGGCCGCGCGAAGCAGTTCAAATTTGCCATCGTGTGGGACATGATCGGCGACGCCGACCTCACCGTCACGCTCCCGCGCGACACCCCGCCCGCGCTCTCAGCCAAGCTCTTCGAGGCAGCGGAAGCTCTCGGCGCCCGCGCCAAGTTCGGCTTCGGAACCGGCGAGATAACGGACGATCATTCGCCGCTGAACCTCCTCGCAAAAATCCCCGCGATGGACGTGATCGATTTCGAGTATCCGCCTTGGCACACCTCCGCCGACACGATGGACAAGCTCAGCGCCGCCAGCCTCGAAACCATCGGCCGCGTCACCCTCTGGATGCTGGCTAAGGATTTCGCAAAATAGCCGGGCGCAAGGAGCGTCCAAAGAGCGCCCATGAATCCGAAGATCAGTCCCTTGTCCTGATCCGTGGTCCTGCGCCGATCCCTCGGCTTTGCACAACTCCCGACCGGCGCTGCGGTCGAGGTCGAGGCGATCTTCGAGATCAAAAAGCCGCCTGCGCGCAACTGTTGAATCTCGCGTAACTGATGAGTGGCCCGGAGGGGCGATTGCCATCGTTCTCAGTGCTCAAAAGCGCATGACACGCCCTCGGAATTTCCGCGGACTCAGTTCCCCGCGAGCGATTCGGCGGAGATGATCTGATTGGTCTGCATGAGGTGGCGGATTTCCGGCGAGGAGAGCGGACGGTCCACGAGGAGCAGTTCATCGAGAGCCATCATCACGCCAGTGCTGCTGCCGGGCTGTCCCCCTAGCCAGAGCGTGCCGGCAAGCGAAGCGGGCATTCCGCCGGGGCCGCGATGTGCGCCGGGTTTCAGCGAAAATGATTCGAGGCGGCCATCCACGTAAAGCTTGGTGTGCTGCTTGTTCGCCTTCTTCGCGGGCGTGCTGAAGATGGCGGCTACGTGATGCCACTTTCCATCGCGCAATGATGTCGTGCCGATGGCCGCGCCCTGCCGCGTCTGCATCCTCAGAGCGCCGAGCACGCCTTCACCCGGCAGGCTGTTCCAGGAAAATTCCGCCCACGACTGCGGCGGATGGTTCAGCGGCAGCGCGAGGAACGGCTGCGCGCCGGAGAGCGTGGGATCCGCGGGCAGGCGCACCCAGGCCGCGATGCTGCGGGTGCCGCGCGCTGCTGCGCCGGAAAGCTTCGTCTGCACGGCGGACTGGCCGCTGAATTTCAGCGCACCGCCAAAGCGTCCCTCCGTCCACTGCGAATCGCCGTGACTATTTTTCCCGAGGTGGATTTTGGAATTTGTCACACCGTTCGACACGGCCGCGGCGATATCCCCTGCCCCTTCGTCGAACGACCAGCGCGTGTAATTCAGCGGATGCGCCATGCGCTCGACGACAATCTTCGCGGTGAAGCGCTGGAATTTCTTGTCGCGATCGCGCACGTCGGAAGCGCCGGCCTTTGCAAAGCGCCGCGCCTGTTTTTCACGCAACACCGAGCGCGGCTGCCCGCTGCTGGCACCGCCCTGGTCCCGGGGTTGCACCTCGACCGCACCCTTCAAAACAAAGACCTCGGCGACTCCGCCCTCCTCGGCGGTCATGCTGAATTCCGTGCCGAGATCCACGACCTCCACGGCGGCATTGACCACACGGAAGCCGACGGCCGACGGCGGCACGTTCGCCCTCAGCGTGCCGCGCTGAAGCTCCGCCTCCCACGCCGAGCGCAGATCGAGAGTCGCGGGACCGGTGAGCGTAATCTGCGCGCCAGAATCGAATGTGATCTCGGCAAATCCCGACTCGAGTTCAAGACGGCGGCCACGCGCGAGATCGTCGCCGGACGCAAGGGCGGCGCCGATCCATTTGCAATCCTTCGAGCCGGAAAGATGCGCGACCGACTCCGGTTGCTCCTCGGCGGTCCCCGGCTGATTCGGCCCGAGAAAAGAGCGCGCAATCCAGATTCCGAACATCACCGCAGCAGCAGCGGCGAGCGGCGCGATCCAGCGCGACCAAGCGGGAAATGCGATCACGCTTTTCGGCTCAGGACGCTCGCTCTGCATCTCGCCAGCGCGCTCGAAGAGGCTCGCGGACATCGCCATCGATCGGACGTAAAACCGGCGCGCCTCCTCCGAAGCCGCCAGCATTTCGCCGAGCCGCGCGCGCTCCGTGTCACTGGCGCGTTCGTCCACGAGCGCGCTGATGAGTTCGTTCAGTTCCACCCGTTCGTTGTCCGTCATTGTGTTCACGCCATTGCCTCCGAGGTCAGTGCGCTCGTCACGCAATCGTGCAAAAGTTTCCGCAGGCGAGTGAGCGCCTTGTATGCGGCGACGAGCGAGCGGCCCGTGCGCTTCGCGGCCTCCTCGACGCCGGACTCGTAACGCGTCATCAGCAGATCGCGGTCGCGCGGACTCAGCTTCTGCATGCAGCGTGCGAGCGCCTCATGCCGCGCGCTCTGCTCGGGAGCGATTTCCGCGGCCGTCGCTGCGAGGGCCTCCAGCACCTTCTCGTCGAAGATGACTTTTGACCGCGCAAATTTCGTCCGCGCCGCGCGCACCTGCCACCACGCGATCTGGCACGCCCACGCCGCAAAATCCGTCCCGATGCGGAAGTCGGAGAACTTCTCACAGATCACGAGGCTCGTCTCCTGCAGGATGTCCTCCGCCGAATGCCGGTCGGGCACCAAGGTGTAGATGTAGGAAAAAATGCGCCGCTGGTGCTGCGTCATCAGCAGCACAAGTTCCTTCGTTCGGTCGGCGGATTGTTCCGGCATTTGGAAAAGTGATCGTCTTTGTCGCGAAGGGAATCGCTCCCTTCACTCACAGAATATCAGCAGCCGGGCGACTTGGGACGGGAAACTTGCGGCGACGGAAAACAGCCGTCCCGGCTGTGAGGGCAGGCGGGCCTCCGGCCTGCCGTGCCAGGAGCGAACAGGCTGGAAACCTGTTTACCATGACAGGCGAGGACGCCTGTCTTCCGGCCTTTCGGGACTTCTTACTCAGCCGCTCAGAGCATCAGCCGCCGGAAAATCTCATCCATCGGCAACTGGAGGCCGACGTAGAAATCCCCGAACTCGGCGAAGCGATGCGTCACTTCATCGAAACGCATCTCGTACACGATGCCCTTGAGGTCCATCGGGTCGTGCGCGAGCAGCGTCACGCCCCACTCCCAATCATCCAGCCCCGTGCAGCCCGTGATGAGCTGGAGGATTTTTCCGGCCCACTTCCGCCCGACGCGCGCGTGGCCGCCCATGAGTTCCTTCCGCTCGGCGTGCGAAAGTGCGTACCAATTCTGGCCGTCGGTTCCGCGGCGCTTGCTCATGGGATAAAAGCACATCGCCTCCCATTGCGGGAGCACGGGGTAGAGCCGGTGCTGGAGATAGTGCTCGATGCGCGTGCGCCATTCGCCGAGCGATTTCTCGTGCTCGGGCGTCCCCGCGGCGATGCCTTTGCCTGTGAGTTCGGCGACGTATTCCTCCTCGGTGGAAGTGTATTCGCTGCGCTCGGTCATCGAGTAAAAGCTGTAGGTCGGCGTGAGCACATCCGGCCCGAGCGAGAGCGTGAGGCGCTTCTCGATGCGGTTCGCATCGTGCAGGTCCGCGCAGAGCAGCATGAAGCCGATGTCGGCCTTCGGGCTGACCATCGAAAATGTGAGCAACTGGCAGCCCGCGGTCCCGCGGATTTCCTCGACGAGATCGCTGAGGTTCGTGCGTGCACGCATGGTTTCCTCCGGCGAGAGCATCGCCCACTGGCCGTGCTCGACCTTGTAGAAAAGATGCAGCACATGCCAGCCTTCGGCGGAGATGAGTTTGGGAGCGGGTTTGTCGGTCATGGTTTTGAAAGTGTGGAGCCTCGGTCAGTATCCGAATGCGGCGCGGAATCACCACTGGAATTTTCCCGCAAAAAATTGCGTTGCCGAACGGAAGGTGCCCGCTAGTTTCGCCGCCCACTTTCCGACCATGGCCGACCAAGCAAACAAGTATCCCGAAAACGTCTCTGGCAAATTCTACGTGGATGACCAGTGCATCGACTGCGACCTGTGCCGCGAGACCGCACCAGCGAATTTCAAGCGCAACGACGACGGCGGCCACAGCTTCCTCTACAAGCAGCCGGAAAATCCCGACGAGGAAAAGCTCTGCAAGGAAGCCATGGAAGGCTGCCCGGTCGAGGCGATCGGCAGCGACGGCGAATAGGCAGAATCCGGAACACCGATTGCGGCACGCGGAAAAGACGTGCGCCATGCACGGTTTGCGTGCTCAGTTCCCGGCATGAATCCGCAACTGCGCTCCAAGGTCATCGCTGACTGGCGCGGAATGCCCGAGCGGCCATTCACGCAGGACACCTCGCGGCCCATCGGCGGCGTGCTGGAGAAAGTCATCGCGCAGCTTGGCCTAGGGAAGCGCGTGCGCGAGGAGGAAATCCTGCGCGCATGGCAGGAAATCGTGGGCGCATTCATCGCGCAGCACTCCTGCCCGCAACGCCTCGTGGAAGGCGTCCTGCACATCCGCGTTCTCCAGCCCTCCATGCTCTACGAACTGGACCGCACCCTGCGCGCCGACATCCTCGCAAAGCTCAAGGCGCGCTTCGGACGCACGGTGCGCGATGTGAAATTCCGTGTGGGGTAATTTTGAAATGCCGCTCCAACCCGACAAAATCCTCATCTCGAAGCTGGAGCTTTCCACGCGCATCGGTGCGACGGATGAGGAACGCAGCAAGCCGCAGCGTATGCTCGCATCCATCGTGCTCGAACCGAGCATTGGCTTCGGCGAATTGCGCGACCGGCTCGCACGGACGGTGGACTACGACGCTGTGGCGCAGGCCGTGAAAGCGCACGCGGCGGACGGCGAACGCACGCTCATCGAGACGCTCGTGGAGGAAATCGCATCGCTGCTGCTCCGCCGTTTCGCGTTGAATGCAGTCGAGGTGGAATTGCGAAAATTTTTCCTGCCGGACGCGGAGTTCACCGGCGTGCGAATCCGCCGCGAACGCTGAGCGCGCTACTCCGCGATGCGCTGCTGGAGCTGCGCGAGCGGCCCCCGGAGATCGGGGAAGCGGTTTCCCTTCACCCATTCGCCGACGGCTGCACGCAGGCCGGCGGTGCGCTCTGGAGGATCGTCCGCGGCGGAGGGCTCGGTGACGAGCGTGTCGCCGACGAAACTGCCGGGGCTCGCAAGGACCGAGAGCAGCTTGTCCTTTTCCGCGACGGTGACATCGGCGCGCGCGAGGTATGCCTCGATGGCCTGCCGCTGCTGCGGCTGCGAGAGGTCGGCCTTGGAAAAATAATCCGCGCGCAGGAACGGACGGTCGGCGAACTCCGCCGGGTGGCCGTTCAGGTAGTTCATCACGTCGAGCGGCGCCATCTCGCTGAGGCGGTCCATCGCGGCGGCGGCTGCGCGCCGGGTCGCCTCGTCTTCGCTCGTCGCCATCGCCGCGAATTCGGCGGCAAAGGTCGCGTCGCGCGTGAAGACGATCACGTCGAACGCCTCAAGAAATCCCGCGCCCGGCTGCTGACGCCACGGCTGGTAGGCAAACATCTCGCGCATTTTCTCCGCGAGAAATGCACGTTCCCCCGGCGCGGCCCACGCGACGTTGCGCAGGGCGATTGCCCACTCGTCGGCGGAGGTCTTGCGCGTGAGCAGCGCGCGGGAAAATGCGAGCGCATCCTCGCTGCCCGCGTCGCGTGCGATGCGACCGAGCAGGTCGAGCAGCATCACGCGGAAGGTCGGCGCAGCGGCGAGTCCCCCGCCCTTTTGGATCGCGAAGCCCTCGCCTGTGCGCGCGTCGCGCCCGGTCGCCAGAAACGAGAGGATCGCGGCCATCGCCTCGTGCGGATCGGCGGCGAGGAGCATCCTGCGCATCGCGGCGAGGTCGCCGGGCTGGAGGCTGCCATCGCGCAGGCGGTCGAAGATTTGCGAGAGCAGATTGGCAGGCGAAAGTGCGCGGCTCTCCGCAAGATTTTGAGAACCGGCAATGTCGCGGGCGGCGGGCGGCCGCTGCGGCTTGCCTGGGGAAGCGCGCGGCTGGCTGAAGCGCTTGCCGAGAAAATATCCCGCGACGATGAGCAGCGCGAGGAGCGCGAGGAATCTGAGAACGCGGGAAGTTTGCATGGTCAGTTCAGATGCCGGCGTGCGACGCGCCGCTGCATACTTTCCCGATCAGTAGCGCAGGTACGTCGAGACGAATGCCGCGCCTGCCGCATCGAGCGCGCGGATGCCCGCCGCGGGCGGCGTGGTCGAGCCTGCGACGATGATTCCCACGATGCGAAAATCATCCTGCGCCACTTCGGCGAGGATCGGCCCGCCGCTCATGCCGCCCTCGAATGTGAGCGACGTGCTCTCCATGAACGCGCCGAGCACCGGAAAAAATCCCGCCGCCGATCGGACGGACAGCAGATCATTCCCGCTGTGAAACTCCGCGCCGTAGCCGAGGCACAGCACGGGATTCCCGGCAGTGAGCAAGCGCGGGTCCGCACGCCAGCCGGCGAACGCTCCCGCGGCAGGCGCGACATTGAACCTCAGCCCGCCAAGGTCGCTGGCAAAGGAGCGCACCGAATCCTGCCCGTAGCGCGCGGCGGCGGTCCGGTAGCTGCCGAAGACGAAGAGGCGGTTTGCAAATGTGCGCGACGCGATGTCCGCACCGCTGCGTGCGCGATTGAAACGCACATCGGTGCTCCAGCCGTTCACCGGATCCCAGACGTTGTGCGCGGCGGTCAGCACGCTCTTCCCGTACACGACCGAACCGCTGCCCTGATAGTATGACTGGCCGCTGCGGAAGATGAGCTGCCCGACCATGGAGAATGGCGACTTTTTCGCCTGCTCCGCGCTGACGGGCACCGGATTCGCGACAGTCTGTGCGAGCGCGGAATCCGTCGTGCAAAACCACGCGAGGACTGCGCTGACGATCAGGGTGGGATTTTTCATAGGTTGCCGAATACCGCGGAGGTTAGTCCCGATTCTTGAATTGTAAAACAGACACTTCGTGGCGAAACGGTCACACATCCATGCGCCCTGAAAAACAAAACCGCATCCCCATGAATCCGCAGCAGCAAGGCCTCGCCGGGCTCGGACAAGCTCTGTCCGGCCTCGATCTCGGTCCGCTGCCGCCTGCTCCGGCGACGCCGTCCGCACCGGCGCGGCCCGCCGCCGAAACTGCGAAGCCGAAGAATCTTGGCCGGGTCGTGCTCCGCCGCGAGACGGCACATCGCGGCGGCAGGACCGTGATCGTGATCCACGATTTCCCGCCGTCGCTCACGAAGCCCGCGATGGAAGATCTGGCGCGCGACCTGCGCCACGCGATCGGCACGGGCGGCACGGTTCGCGAACGGACGATCGAGATGCAAGGCGACCAGCCGGGAAAAATCCGCGCCTTTCTCGAAAAGGCCGGCTTCCAAGTCGCCGGGGTGGCGTAGGCGAAAAAGCCGCGCCGTCTCCGGCACGTCGCCTGCTTTCAAAGCAGTTGCCCGGTTGCCGTTACGCACGGCGGCGGGCATCCCATGGCAAAAGCTTCCCAAAAGATCACCGAATTTCCCGGCATGGCGGATCTCCCCGATCCCGTTGCCGCCCTTCCCGCGGATTTCCTCTCGCAGGGACGTGATCCGACGCGGGAGATCGGAAATCTCATCGAGACGCTTCAGGCCACGGCGCGTGATGCGCGCCGACGCCAGCGGCAGGCCGAGGAGGAGTGCGAGCAGTTGCGCACCCAGATGCTCGACTTGGAGGAAAGGATCGAATCAAGCCCCAAAGACAACGGGCAGATGAAGTCACTCATCCGCGAGCGCGACATGCTGGTCGAGCAGCAGGCGCAGTACGGCCCGGCCATTTCCGATCTGAAGCAGCGCCTCAAGCGTGCCGAATCCGAAATCCGCGAGGCGAACGACGAACGCGACACTGCGGTGCGCGAAAAGAAGAACCTGAACCGGCAGATCGAGGACTCCGAAAAGCAGCGCGCAGAGGCATTCCGCCAGCGGGAATCGGCAAACCGGCAGCGCGATCTGTTCAAGGGCGAGCGGGACGAGGCGCTGGAAAAGGCCGCGCTGCACAGGAAAAATTTCACCGACGCGCAGAAGGCCATCGCCGAGGCGCAGAAGGCGCTCGCCGAGACGCGGCAGGAGCTCGCAGCCGCGAAAAAAAAGGGTGGCAGCGAACTTGGCACCCAGCTCGACTCGCTCCGGCAGGCGCGCGACGGCATGTCCGCGCAGGTCGCAGAGCTCAAGCAGCGGGTGAGCGACCTCGAGGATGAAAATGCGGAGGCAGGCTACGCACGCGAAGCCGCGGAAAGGCTCGCACAGGAATGCCAGGCCCAGCTCGCCGACATCAAGGGCGTGCTCGAAGCCACCGCCTCCGGCACCGATGCACAGCGCGTCGAACAGCTCGAAGGCGCAATCATCGAACTTCAAAGCCAGCTCGCTGCCGCGCAGGAGGCGGGCGAGACCATTTCAGAAGACGAGGCGAATCTCTCCGCCGAACTGGCCAGCATCCGGATCGCGACGGACGCTGCCGTGCTGGAGGGCGCCGGACATGCGGCGCTCATCGGCGAAGCGAATGCCTCCCTCGCCGCGGCGCAGGCGCAAATCGAATTCCTCTCCCACGAGCGCGACGCGCTCAGGGAGGAGATTGCGCAGCGGAAGGCCGAATTCGAAGCGCAGCTCAACGAGCAGGCCGCAGAGGTCGAGCGTTTCGCGATGGCCATCCACCAGAGCGAAAACACGGCCGCCCAGCGCGGCAGGCCGGAGGCGCTCTTTGAAGAGCGCCGGCTCGGGATGATTGACCTAAACGCGAAGCTCGAGAACGCGCAGCGGGAAATCCGCGAACTCAGCGCAAAGCTCGCCGAAGCCCGCCTCCTGGCCAAGCGCACCAAGCGTCCGGCGTCGCCCGCTGTCGCGCGCAACCCGGATGCCCACGACGCGCCCGAGGAGGTGCTCGCCGCATTGTGCCGCAGCCACCAGATGTTCACCGCCGATCACCAGCAGCCCGGCGTGCTTTCCGAGATGGAATCGCACACGCGCACGGTCCTGGATCACGCGGCGAAAAACGGCCGCGCCATCCTGCAGCACGCCTGCACGGTTCTCGCAAACCTGATCGGCGACCTCATGGAGATCCCCGATGCGATTGGCCAGCACATGGTGCGCACGCTGGACCAGGGCATCGAGTTCATCGCGCTCCTTCTTTCCGATCCGGAAATCGAAAAGCGCATCCGGCTGGACGACGTCTGCGTTTACATCGTGGACGACGATCCGGACAGTTGCGCCACCGCGATGGACGCGCTCGGGCTAGTCGGCATCCGCGCCGAGCAGTCGCGCAATTCCGGCAACGCCATCGTCGAACTTTCCTCGATGCAATGCGACCTCATCCTCCTCGACGTTCACCTGCCGGAACTCGACGGCTTCGATCTCGCCGAGCAAATCCGCGCGATGGAACAGCACAGCGGGACGCCGATCTTTTTCGTCACCGGAGACGGCTCGCTCGATACCCGCACGAGGTCCACGATGCACACCGCCAGCGATTTCATCCGCAAGCCATACAGCATCCAGGAACTCGCGCTGAAGTCGCTGCGCACCGTCGTCACCGGGCAGCTCCGCAAGCGCGGGTAGCTCGGAGCTTGCCACACCGCCCCCCGGCGGGTGCATTGTCCGGGATGAAGAAAATGGACATCGTCCGCAGGCTCGCGGATCCCGGCGTCATCGCCATCCTGCGCACCGAAAGTGCGGACAGATTGCCCGACGCGATCCACGCGCTCGTCGCCGGCGGCATCCACGCCATCGAGGTCACGATGACCACGCCCGGCGCGCTCAAAGTGATCCGCGAAGCGCGTGCGGCGCTCGGCGACAAGATCGTGATGGGCGTCGGCAGCGTGCTCGATTCCGAGACCGCGCGGCAGGCGATGCTCGAAGGCGCGCAGTTTGTCGTCACGCCCGTCGTGCGACCAGGCGTGATCGAAATTTGCAACCGCTACGGCATTCCGATCGCGTGTGGCGCGACGACGCCCACCGAGGCATTCACCGCGCATGAACTCGGCTCCGACTTCGTGAAAATCTTCCCCGCCGAGAATCTCGGCCCCGCTTACATCCGCTCGATCCTCGCACCGCTGCCCATGCTCCAACTCATCCCAACCGGCGGCGTCACGACGCAAAATATGCCCGACTATTTCAAGGCCGGAGCCGCCGCCATCGGCGCAGGCTCCACGCTGCTCACGAAGGAAATCTTCGCATCCGCAGACTGGGGCGCGCTGAGTGCGCGCGCCACGGAATTTGTCGCCGCAGCACGAAAGGCCCGCGCGTAAATGAGACCCAATTTGAAACCAAAATCCCGCAACCTCCAAGGCAAGCTGCTCTTCAACATCCGTGGAGGCGCGCGCCTCATCGCAGCGGACGACCGCCTCATCGCGTGGATCGCTGACGGCATGACGGGCACCGCTCTGCATGGCGACACCGTCGAAGCCACGCCGTCGCAAGGCGAACAGGCGCGCATCACGCGAGTCATCGAGCGCGCGCACGAGACAATCATCGGCCTTTTTCAAAAGCAGCACGGCCAGGCCATCGTCATCCCGGACGACCCGCGGAACCCGCACGTCTTCCTCGTGCGCAGCGGCGGCAAGCCGCTTTCCCGCCCGCCGCGCGTCGGCGACAAAGTCGTGCTCCACCTCGACCCGTGGAACGACCCAGGCGAACTCCCAACGGGCCGCCTCACCGAACTGCTCGGCGCGGCCGGCGCACCCGGAGTGGACATGCTCTCCGTCATCCGAGGCCACGACTTGCCCGCGGAATTTCCCGAAGCCTGCGAGCGCGAAGCCGCTGCGGTGCCCGACGATATTTCTGACGACATCATCGCGAAACGCGAGGACTGCCGCGGACAGTTCGTCCTCACGATCGATCCCGACGACGCGAAGGATCACGACGACGCCGTCTCCGTCGAGCGCACCGCGCACGGCTGGCAGCTCACCGTCCACATCGCCGACGTCGCGCACTACGTCCGCCCCGGCAGCGCGCTCGACAAGGAGGCCCGCCGCCGCGCGAACTCCACCTACCTCGTGGACCGCTGCATCCCCATGCTCCCCTTCCGCCTCAGCGCCGATCTCTGCTCGCTGCGCGCCGGCATCCCGCGGCTCGCGCACTCCGTGTTCTTCGACATCACGGCGCAGGGAAAAATCACGAAGGTGCGTTTTGCGAAGACCGTCATCCAGGTCCACGCGCGCCTCACCTACAGGCAGGCCATGGCGATGATTAAGGGCGAGCACGTCGCCGGCTTCTCCCCGGATGTCCCGAAGGCCGTGCAGGCCTCCTGGCAGCTCGCGTCAGTCGTGCGGAAGCTCCGTTTCGCCGCAGGCTCGCTCGAATTGGATTTTCCCGAGATCAAAATCTGGCTCGACGCCGAGGGCCGCGCCGACCGCATGGAGCGCATGGTCAACGACGAATCGCACCAGCTCGTCGAGGAATTCATGCTGCTCGCCAATGAAGCCGTCGCGAAGGAAACGCAGCGCCGCAACGTCCCGTGCATCTACCGCATTCACGAAAAGCCCGACCCGGACCGGCTCAATGAATTCCGCAAAAATGCCGCCACCGCCGGACTGAAGCTCGGCGACATGACGCAGCGCAAGGAAGTCATGCGAATGCTCACCGCCATCCGCGGAAGGCCCGACGAATTTCGGCTGAAGATTGATTTTCTCAAGAGCCTGCGCCGCGCCGCATACAGCCCCGACCCACTCGGCCACTACGGCCTGCACAAGGCGAACTACCTCCACTTCACCAGCCCCATCCGCCGCTACGCCGACCTCGTCGCGCACCGCGTCCTCGCCGGCGAGCGCGGCACAAACCGCAAGGAACTCACGGAACTCTCCAAGCACATTTCCGACACCGAGCGCACCTCCGCGCAGGCCGAGCAGGAGAGCCGCCTCGTGAAGAAGATCGAATTCTTCCAGCGCCAACTCGACTCGCAGAAGCCGCACACCTTCCGCGCGATCGTCTCCGACACCCGCATCCACGGTCTCACCGTCGAGCTGCCCGATGCCGACACCACCGGCCTCATCGCCGCCGAGTCGCTGCCAAACGGCCCCTACACCTACGACCGCACGCGCTCGGAATTCGTGAACCGCCGCACCAAGCGCACCTTCAAGATCGGCGACGAAGTGAAAGTCATAGTCTGCCGCGTGGACGCCGCGCGGCGGATGATTGACTTCGCGCCCGTCTAGGCGATGCGCCTTCACATCCTCGCCATCGGCAAGCCGCGCCTCGCATTTGCCAAGGCCGGCGTCGCCGAATACCTCGCGCGCTTCCCCGCGAAGAACGGCGTCGAACTCGAATCCCTCCGCGCCTCCACGCGCGAGGAGGAAAGCAAAGCCCTGCTCGCCCGCAGCCAAGGAATGCTCCGCGTCGTCCTCGACGAACACGGCAAGCAAGTCACCTCGCGCGAACTCGCCCGCAAGCTCTCCGACTGGGAACTCAATCGCACCAAGTCCGTCGCCTTCCTCATCGGCGGAGCCGACGGCCACACCGACGACATCCGCCGCACCGCCGACTGGTGCTGGTCCCTAAGCCCCCTCACCCTCCAGCACGAACTCGCCCTCGTCGTCCTCCTCGAACAGCTCTACCGCGCCCGCTGCATCAACGCCGGCACGCCCTACCACCGCGACTGAGCCGGAAAACCACTCCACGCGCCGCGGCACTGGCACGGTGCATTGACGTCTGAGGAGATGCAGAAAGTGGACGATGCCCTCCGGTCACGGCTGGGTCTTTAGATTTGCTCACCAGTCACCTTTCACCAGTCACCAGTCACGCTCCCCGCTCTGGCCGCTGCCACGGCCATCCTTCGGGCTGCCTGCCGTTTCGACAGGCACAAAGCCCGGAGCTTGCCGAGGGGCGGCAGGCGATGTCGCTCCGCTCCATTCCCCGCGCAAAAACTGCGTTGCCAAGTCCTCCACTTGGCAGCGAGGTTCAAACCATGAGATTCACAGAGCCCCGCCCCACGACGATGAAGGTTCCGCAATGGCCAGCGTTGTAAACGAGCTCAAGAGCCAGTTGGAAGAGCGTGGCGAGTATGTCGTGCTCGCGAACGCCAGCACTGGCTGGGTC
>Ga0208856_1000222_pt1 | contig 24216 bp, 19 predicted proteins | sample LakMenEpi13Jul12_FD_150690 | JGI IMG/M metagenome (GOLD analysis project Ga0208856, IMG submission 150690) | Freshwater microbial communities from Lake Mendota, WI - 13JUL2012 deep hole epilimnion (SPAdes) | ecosystem: Environmental > Aquatic > Freshwater > Lentic | place: Lake Mendota, Madison...
GGGCCCCGCCGGGATTGCTCGAGCGTCCGCGGCGGCGGTTGCTGCCGAGCGGATGATCCTGGGCGCACATCTCGCGCTCTGGATCGATAACGACCTGCTCCCGTTGCTCGAGGAGCGTCGTGCATCGTGCGGTCCCGAGGCCGATGCCTCCCCCGCGATCGTGATCACCACGTCACCGGCTGGCATCAACGTCGTGGATGAGACGTTTGCCCGCGATGAGCCCCTGCGGGCCAGTGTGCGTGAGCAGATCGTGGCCGTCACCGAGCGAGAGTATCGCGACTGGACGAAGGCGAATCCCGATCCCGACCACCTGCTCCATCTCAACCACTGGAGTTGGGTGAAAACGAGCGTGCCGGCAGCGCGGCACGGCGAATTCACCGCGTATCCGCCCGCTGCGGGCGAAGCGTTCTGGCTGCATCGCACCGGCACGACGGGCTGCGGACCCGAACGCCGCTTCTGCCACCTTTGGAAGTGGAATGGCACGGCGGCGACGCTGCTCCAGCCCTTCGTCGCCGAGCGGGCGCGGCGGCTGTAGGCCATGGTGCCGATTTCGCGCACGCAATTGCCGAAATTCGTGCAAGGCAGTATCTATGCTGCTTTCGATCGCATTCCCGGGGCCCGACGATGCCGCGCATCCTGCTCACGACCACGTCGTTTCAAGACACCCCTGGCGAGCACCACAAAAAGCTCGCCGACACCGGCTGGGAGCTCGTGACGGCCCGCGGCCCGCTCTCCGAGGCCGACACGCTCGCCCTCGTGGGCGACTTCGACGGCTACATCTGTGGCGATGATGCCATCACGCGGGCCGTACTGGAAAAAGCCCGGCCGCGGCTCAAGGTGCTATCGAAGTATGGCATCGGTGTCGACAAGATCGACGTCAAGGCGTGCACGGAGTTCGGTATCCCTCTCCTCTTTACGCCGGGTGTGAACCACACGACCGTCGCCGAGCACACGTTCCTGCTCCTGCTCGCCCTCGAAAAGAACTTCTTGTTTCACACGGACTCGACCCGCGCCAGTGGTTGGAAGCGGCAGACCGGCCATGAACTGCTCGACAAGACGATCGGCATTGTGGGCATGGGGCGGATCGGCAAGGAGGTGGCGATCCGGGCGAAAGCCTTCGGAATGAAGCCGATCGGCTACGACGTCTACTGGGACGAGGCGTTCGCGAAGGAGCATGGCATTCCCCGGGCCGCCTCGATCGACGACGTGTTCCGGCAGGCTGACTACCTGTCGCTCCACACGAACCTCACGCCGGAAACACGCGATCTCGTGCGCGCCGAAACAATCGCGAAGATGAAGCCGGGCGTGATCATTCTGAACTGCGCCCGCGGCGAGATCGTGAACACGGCCGACATCGCGGCCGCGCTCCAAAGCGGTCGGGTGCGTGGCTACGGCACCGACGTGCTCGACGAGGAGCCACCGCGGGCCGACCATCCGCTCACGAAGCTGTCCAACTGCATCGTCACGCCGCACATCGGCTCGCGGACGCATGAGAGCGTGCAACGACAGGCGTTGGCCGCCGTCACGAACCTGATCAACGCCATGCGGGGCGAAAAACCGCTCGCGCAGGTGAATCCCGAAGTCCCGATCAAGAAGGTCGTCTGAACCGATGGCAGAAACATTCCACGTCGTGCCCGTCGCCACCCACGAGGCGATCGTCCGTGGCGCGTACATCAAGCGGGGCTTCGATGTCGCCGAAGCCGAGCATGCCGCGAAGCTCGCCACTGCCGCCACGCGGCATGGCATCCGCACGCACAACGCGATCAAGGCCCTGCACCTCGACGAACTCTTCGGCTCGAAAGCCGGGGGCTGCACGCCGCAGGCGGCGATCAAGAAGCTGCCCACGCGGTTTAAGGCGGCCGAGATTTGGGACGGCAACAAGAAGCTCGGGCAGGCCGTGGCCTGGGAGGCGATCGAGACGTGCATGAAGCTCGCCGACACCTACGGCACGGGCACTGTGTCGATCGACAACGCCTTCCATTATCTGTGGGGCGGCGGCTACGTGATGGAGGCCGCGAAGAGGGGCTACATCGCCTACACCAACTGCACGGCGTCGCTGGCGGAGGTGGTGCCGTTCAAGGGCAAGTTTCCGACGCTCGGCACGAATCCACATTCGTGGGGCTTTCCTACGACAGCGGCAGTCGGCTACCCGATCGTGATCGACTGGGCGACGAGCGTGATCGCGATGGGCCGCGTGCAGCAGCTCAAGCGCGAGGGCAAGCCGCTGCCGCCGAATGCCGCCGTCGACAAGGATGGCAATCCGACTACCGACCCCGACAAAGCCGTGTCGCTGATTCCCTTCGGCGACCACAAGGGCTACGGGCTTTCGCTGATCAATGAGATCGTGGCCGCGTTCATCGGCGGGTCGCTCCCCACACTCCGCAGCCGGGCGGCCGTGCCGGGCGAGAAGCACAACTGTGCGTTCTTCTTCCAGGTGATCCACCCTGATGCGATCTCGAGCGGCGTGTTCGCGAAAGGCCGCTCGCAGGCAGAGAACGTGAAGGCCGTGCTCGCCGACATCCTCGGCCACGGCAACGAGGCCTGCATGCTCCCCGGCCAACTCGAGGCCGAGGCCGCCGCCCGCAGCGAGAAAGCCGGCGGCCTGCTCTTCTCGAAGGCCGAAGTCGAAGCCCTCAACGAAATCGCCCACGAAGCAGGATTACCAGCACTGAACATCAACACTCTCCCCACCGCCTGACCCACTCTGAAAGAGCCCCCATCTGGAAGCCCGAGGCGTAAGCCGAGAGGAATGCCTGACCAACTCCCCATCTGGAAGCCCGAGGCGTAAGCCGAGAGGACTGCCCCGGAGACGAAACTCCACGCGTATTCCCTTCGGCTCACGCCTCGGGCTTTTTGGACAGGGTGAGCGCCCCGTCCACGTGCGATCGAAACCACATCTGAGTCGGAGAAATCTCGATGGCCTTACCGCTGAAACCGCGAAGCAACTGCACGTTCGATGAAGTCTCGCTCGGCGAGATCATGCTCCGCCTCGACCCGGGCGAGGGCCGCATCCGCACGGCCCGGCACTTCAACGCCTGGGAGGGGGGCGGCGAATACAACGTGGCCCGTGGCCTGCGGAAGTGCTTTGGGCTGAAGACGGCGGTCGTCACCGCGTTCGTCGACAACGAGGTGGGCCACCTCATCGAAGACTTCATCATGCAGGGCGGAGTGGCCACCGACTTCATCCAGTGGCGGGCCGACGACGGCATCGGCCGCAGCGTGCGCAACGGGCTGAATTTCACCGAACGCGGCTACGGCATCCGAGGCGCGGTGGGCGTGCCCGACCGGGGCAACACCGCCGCCAGCCAGTTGAAGCCCGGCGACGTCGATTGGGAGCATCTGTTCGGCAAGCTCGGCGTCCGCTGGTTTCACACCGGAGGCATCTTCGCGGCGCTTTCCGAGACCACGGCGGCGCTCACGATCGAAGCCGTGAAAGCGGCCAAGAAGCACGGCACTGTCGTGGCCTACGACCTGAACTACCGTCCGAGCCTCTGGAAGAGCATCGGCGGCCAGGCGAAGGCCCGCGAGGTGAACCGCGAGATCGCCAAGCACGTGGACGTGATGATCGGCAACGAGGAAGACTTCACCGCCTCGCTCGGCTTCGAGGTGGAGGGCGTGGATCACGCCATCTCATCGATTGAGACCGACGCGTTCAAGAAGATGATCGAGAAGGCCGTGAAGGAGTTTCCAAACTTCAAGGTGGCCGCCACGACGCTCCGCCGCGTGATCACGGCCACGAAAAACGACTGGAGTGCGATCCTCTGGCACGACGGGAAGTTTTACGAGAGCCGTAAGTATCCGGAACTCGAGATCCTCGACCGCGTGGGCGGGGGCGACAGTTTCGCGAGCGGCCTGGCGTTTGGCTTTCTGGAGTTCAACTGCCCCCAGAAGGCCGTGGACTATGGCGCCGCGCACGGGGCGCTGGCGAGCACGACCCCCGGCGACACCTCGATGGCCACCCGGGCCGAGGTCGAGAAACAAATCAAGGGCGGCGGCGCCCGCGTGGTGCGGTAGTGCCCGGCCGGTCGGGGTCGAAAAGGGGACGCAGCTCTTTTCCTCTCAACCGCGTGGTTCCCGTTCTGACGGTCGAAGACAAAACCGAACCTCTCCGACACGACCCAAGATCCTCTATCTGAAAGTGGCGAAGTTTAAGGGGGTCAGGTCATCACCCCAACGACGGAAATGACGCGATACAATGGGGCCATGAGAGAGTTGGTGCCCATTGAGTTTGGACGGTCGGAGGCCCTGCTGAAGTTGTAGCTCGACTGGGCGGTGGCCTACGAGCCCCTTGCCAAGGGTCTGTGCGGCGTCAGGCCGCATGATGCAACTGCCCCATGGGGTACGAGATGAGGCACCCAAGCAGTAATTCGATTGGGAGATTCGATGACAAAGTTGCAGTTCCTTTCTAAGTTGGAATTGTTATTCGAAGCCGACTTGGGCAGCATCCGGGAAGCAGATCACCTGTCGAGATTCGACCGTTGGGACTCCCTGACGATGATGGGATTCATAGCCATGGTTGATGAAGAACTCGGAGTGACCGTGCCGGCCAACAAACTGGTGGCGGCCACCAGCGTGAATGACCTAGTTTCACTCGTCCAAGACAGGCTGGTAGGGTAGCGGCCGTGCACAACCCGATGTCCATGCAGGGCAAACGCGTGCTGGTGACGGGCGGCTCGTCCGGCATTGGGAGAGAAACAGCCATCTTGCTCGGCCAACTTGGCGCGGACGTCATCCTGGCTGGCCGCGACTCGACTCGGCTCAACGAAACAGTTGCCTCGCTGCAACCGGGCGATCATTTCGCAGAGACCGTAGACCTGAGCGAAAGTGACGCCATTGTGCCTTGGGTGGAAAACCTGGCGCGGTCGTACGGTAAGCTGGACGGGCTGGTTCACAGCGCGGGCGCCCAGACGACAAAGCCTTTGCGATCGATGGCCGTCGCCGACGCGGGTCATTTGCTTCGAGTGAACAGCCTTTCTGCCTTCGCCTTGGCCAAAGCGTTTCAGGCCAAAAGCGTAGTTGGGCCGCAGGGTGGCGCCATCGTTTTCCTGGCTTCGTCCATGGGATTGGTCGGCAGCGCTGGCCAATCGATGTATTCGGCCAGCAAAGGAGCAATCATCGCCATGACTAAATCATTGGCGATGGAGCTGGTCCGCGACAGGATTCGGGTGAACTGTGTGGCGCCAGCGATGGTGTGCACGGAGATGATGGATCGGATGTTTGGCAACATGTTGCCCGAACAAATCGCTGCAATTGAGCGCACGCATCCCTTGGGTTTCGGAGAGCCTCGAGATGTCGCGAACGCGATCGCCTTCCTGCTTTGTGATTGCTCACGCTGGATTACAGGTTCGACGCTCGTAGTCGATGGCGGTTACACAGCTCAGTAATATGCAAACCGCCGCCACAATTTCAGCTATCGAATACTATCTGCCCAGCGGCAGGTTAACGAACGAGATGCTGGCGGCGCAGTTTCCGGAATGGTCGGTGCAGAAGATCGAGGAGAAAACCGGCATCGCGAGCCGGCCCATTGCGGCACCCGACGAGTGCGTTTCCGATATGGCCGTGGCCGCGGCACAAAAGCTTTTCAACAGCAAGGCTTGCCTCCCCGAGGAAATCGACTTCCTTCTGCTGTGCACTCAGAGTCCGGATTATGTTCTTCCCACCACAGCCTGCTTGGTTCAGGACCGCTTGGGAATTCCGACCAAGTGCGGCGCCCTGGATTTCAACCTGGGCTGTTCGGGATTTGTCTATGGTCTTGGGCTCGCTAAAGGCCTGATCGAAAGCGGGCAAGCCCGTCGAGTGCTGCTCGTCACCGCCGAGGCCTACAGCAAGCATATTCATCCGTCCGACAAAAGCGTCCGCACTTTATTCGGCGATGCAGCCGCAGCCACTCTCGTCATTGGTCACGACAATCAAGGACCGGCAATCGGCCCATTTGTCTATGGAACCGATGGCTCTGGATATCCCAACTTGATCGTGCCGGCTGGTGGTGTGCGACGACCTCGCTCTGCGGAAACGGCCTGCGCTGTGATGGATGCCAGCGGCAACCGGCGGGCGGCAGACAACATTTTTATGAACGGCGTCGAGATTTTCAACTTCACGCTGGCTGCTGTTCCTAACGCGGTGCATGCGTTGCTCGAGCGCACCGGGCAAACCCTAGCCGATGTCGACCTGTTCATCTTCCATCAAGCCAATAGTTACATGCTGGAGCATCTGCGGCGCAAACTGAACGTCCCCAGCGAACACTTCTTCGTCGCGCTGAAGGACTACGGAAACACCGTATCGTCGACGATTCCAATCGCCTTGCGAAATGCGTTCGCTCAGGGTGTTCTTCGGCCCGGAGCCCTTGTCATGCTGGTCGGCTTTGGCGTTGGCTATTCGTGGGGGGCCACCCTCGTTCGCTGGAGCGAAATGTTTTGTAGGTCGTCAGCAGAATGTGTGGGTAAAACGAGTCCTTGAACGGGGGCCGCGTTCCGGGACTGCCGGGTGCAGCGATCGCGGCGGTGCACTGATCGACGAATGGTCGGCCGATCTGCTCGGGCTGCGGCACGAAGCGGCCCGGATATGACCCGCTTGCCGCCAGACAGTTCGAGTTCGTCCCGCTCTGGAGCATGGCGGTGGTCTTCGTAGACAAGAGCGTCCGAGCCTATCTGCGTTGCGAGGAGTTCCAGCGATTCTGGGAATACGCGACCCCGGCATGGGCTGGGAAGTCTCTCAAGTCGTGGTGCACCCGAGCCCGAATTTACCCACAGATCTTACTGAGGAGGCTGTTGTGTTTCGGGCATGCCGACTAAACTGCCGGGCCGAGCGGACGAGTGCGATCGACCAGGAACGTCAACGCATGGTTCGCAAACGCTTCCCAGCCACTCTCGTTGAGTTTCAACAGCGCGACCATGTGCCATGGCCAACGAAACTCGGTGTTTGGGCATCAATCGCGGCTGATCCACCATGGATAGAAAACTCGACGTAGACAAGCCCTTGTTGCTGTGGTGTTCTTCACACGAGACACTGGCTTCCGAAGAAATCCCGCTCTTTCTCGAGGCTGGCTTTCGGGTCGTGCCTTTACTAACCGAGTTTTGGGGGTTCACCTTCGACGAAGGTTTGGACAGTGTTTTTTGCCCTGATTGGAAGGATAGCGTTGGGCTTCCCGAAGACGTGGTTGCCCAACTGCAGAGGCTCGCGATTTGTCGGGATGAGGGGCGGGGGCCTCTTCGGCCCGAAGACTTGGACTTGCTCAATCGCTATGTCGACGTCGTTTACGTCACGGTCCTACCCGCGCTTGCCGTTAAACTGACAAAAGTATTTCACGGCACCGTAATTTTCCGTCCCTTCGGACATGGGCAGCTGAACACCTACACTCGCGTCACCACGGGTTTTGGAGCCGACCTTGCCATGTTGGCAGATGCCAACAACTTCGTCTGGTGTCCGATTCTCACAACGTTGCAGGAAACCGAAGATCCGAGGCTCTATCGCAACCCGCAGCTGTTGAGCGGCTTCGTGACACGATCGCGGCTGGGCAGTTCGCAGTGGAAGGCCGACCAATCAGAGCCGTTCGTCGTTGAAACGATCCCGCGCATCGAAAAGCAGTCCTACTACGCCGAGATGTACCAAAACTATCTCGCAGACTTCGGTGATTTACCGCTGAGAATTCTGGGGGGGAATTCACCGCGCGGTGGCGAACTGAACGATGCGCGGATCATCGGCAGGCTGAACAATGAGGAATACTATCGAGAAGCATGTCGGGCTCGCGTCTCGATCTACCACGGTAGTTCTCGGTATCACGTCCACTACCACCCCGTCGAGTTTATGTACCTTGGAATACCGGTACTGTTTCACAAGGATTGCGCTATTGCCGTCGAGGCCGTTCGCAGTGGACTCGACTCCGCCACGTTGCCTGAATACGGCATGTATGAGACGGCGGCCGAGGCACGGGATATGGCCCGTCACGCGCTCGCGAATGTCGAATATGCCGAGGCACTCAGCCTGAAACAAAGATTTTTTCCAGAGTGTGTATTCGACCGCACGAAGGCTCTGATGCAGGCGCGGTGGCTGCGCTCTTTATGCGTAACGATCAATCGAGCAAGGGAAAACGCCCGGATCGCCAAAAGCCGCGAGGCTGCTGCCGTTGCACTTTTACCCGCCGTACCGGTTACAGACACAAAGCCCAAGCGGCATTGGGCGGTGAGGACAGCGCGAGAACTTCGACGAGCTTGGGAAAGAACAGTCCGCAGGATTCGGCCAGCGGGTTAGGCGTTCCGATGCATCGACGGAGCGCCGGACATCGTGACTCGAGATGAAACCACCGGCAGGAAGTTTACCGCGATGAATGTGAGCACAGATCCAGGCTTTTACACTGCCGAGGAACTGAGATCGATTGGGTTTCGCTCCCTGGGAACAAACGTCAAAATCGATCGCACGACGGTGATCATACAGCCTGGCAATATTTCCTTCGGCGACAACGTCCGCATCGACGGGTTTTGCTCGCTGCTGGCCAGCGGTGGTCTATTGAAGATTGGTTCCTACGTGCACATCGGCGCCTATTCGTACTTGAACGCCGGGGCCGGAATCATTCTCGAAGACTTCTGTGGACTTTCACAAGGAACGAAAATCTACAGCCGAACTGACGACTACTCGGGGCAAAGCCTTACCAACCCAACGGTTCCGCCACGATTCAACAAGATCATTTCGGGATTGGTGACATTCAAGAAGCACTCGATCATCGGTTCGAGCAGCGTGGTGATGCCAGGTGTTACGGTCGGTGAGGGTGCGTCAGTGGGATCGTTGTCGCTCGTGGTACGCTCATTGGAAGCCTGGTACGTCTACATGGGCTCGCCCGTCAAAAAGCTCTGGCCGCGTTCACAAGCAATCCTTGAACTTGAACGGGAGCTGAAAGCCGAGTCGCGGGCTCCGCTGGCGGAAGATTCTTAGGATGACGAATACGTGGAGCATGCGGAGTGCTGCGGACCGTTGAGATGATTCTATTGTGGACGTTCTTGTAGATTTCTCTTCTCGTTCCTGCCCAACACGTATGGGGATTGAGGGTGACAGCCACCCGGGAAGAACCACCTTATCAGGGTGCCCGAGATGGTGCGGAAGCTTGCCGTGACGGAGCAGACCGACAATCAATAGAAGCGGGAGTACGGCGGCCTGCGAGCAGCCCAGGCGAAGCGGCTGAGGAATCCCGCACCGGCGGCTCGGTTGCGGTGGCCTGCCCGCTCAGCGGCACGATCATCCAGAGAACCGCTCACAGGGATTGCTGGCTCGCAGTTGGCATTCAGCGCCTCGGCATGCAGGCATGGACGACCGATCGATCACGACGCCGTTCAGCAGCCGAACCGCAGGCCTGGTGGCGCACGACGCCGAGACATCCGGCGGGTCGTCCAGGCCGCGACCGCCGCGCCGATGGCAGCCAAGGCGTTCGCGGCCGGTTCTGGCACGATCACGAGCGTGCCCGTCGCCTCGGTGAACGTCAGCGTCTGGTTCGCCGGGCTCGTGCCCTGCGACGACCACACGCCGGCGCTCTTTGTGAACGTGAGCCCGGTGTAGTTCGTGCCCACAAGCGTGAGCGACGAGAGGGTGCCGCCGATCGACTGGCTGCCGCTGCCGAAGAGCTGATACGACTGCTGGTCTGCCAGCCACGAGCCGAAGTCGAGGGCGAGCACGCCGCTCGAGTAGTTGAGCGTGGCCGAGTTGATGAGATCGACGGCGTCGTAGCCGGTACCCCGGGCCGCGCCGAGGATCTCGATCTGCGTCGTGCCGGAGAGTAGCGCGGTGCCGCCGTCGAACGTAAAGATGCCGGGGCTGTTGCCCGGAGCGAATGTGCCGGCGAAGCGGGCCGTGTCGCCCGCATCCATCCGGATCGTGCCGATGCCGCCGACGGTCTGGCCGCTCGTGAAAGAGAACGTGCCGGTCTTGGCTGTGAGGTCGAGGACGGCACCGCTCGAGCCCGCGTCGCCGACCGTGATCGTGGGGCTTGAGCCGAGCGAGCCATTCAAGCCGAGGGCGAGCGTGCCCCCCTTCACGACCGTAGACCCGGAATAGGAGGTGCTGCCGGAGAGCGTGAGCCGGCCGGTGCCCACCTTCACGATGCCGCCAGTGCCGATGATGCCGCCCTGGTAAGCCGACTGGCTGTTAGGGTCGATGGGCGTGGAATTGTCGGCCCCGATCGTGAGCGTGTTGGCATTGAGATTGACCACGGACGACGTGGAGTTGCTCGTGAGCGAGCCGATCGTCTCGCTTGCATTCAGCGTGAGCCGGCCGGTTCCGGCGAGATAAATAAGGCTCGTATCGGGGATCGCGAAGCCGCCAGATACGATGAGTTCGTTTATGTTGGCCGTCGTGTAGCCGAGGTAAGAGTTGGAACCGCTCAGCGTCCACGCCCCCGAGCCGATGGTGGCCCGAGCCACCGTCAGTGCGCCGGCTACGCCGCCCGTAATGTTGCCGCTGATCTCACCAGTGCCATCGCCTTGCAGGATAAGGGCGGCTGCCGTCCCGGCAGACCCGTTCCACGTGCCGGCCGCGATCGATACCGGGCCGGAGATCACGAGGCGGCTCGACGCGTCGGACTGGATCCGGTTCAGGCTACCAACGCCGGCAGAGACAGTGCCGAGCGGGTCGGCCGACAGGGTGCCGGCCCATGTATTGGTGCCGCTCATGTTGCGCAGGGCGCCATCAATGCTGATGCCGCCGCCGGCGATCGACAACGACTCACCCGAGACTGTGATGCCCCCCTGGATGCGGAGCGCCGCCCCGCTCGACACCGTCGTGCCGGCCGCGGTGCCGCCCAAAGCCGTCGCGTTCTGGATGGTGAGCGCGCCGGCCGTGACGCTCGTCGAGCCCGCGTACGTGCTGGCAGCCGTGAGCGCGAGCGTGCCGGAGCCCTGCTTGATGATCCCGCCCGAGCCGCCGATCCCGCCCGCAAAAGTCGTCGATGACGCATTCCCTACCGAGAGCGACTTGCCGCCGAGCGTCACGACCGACCCGGTCGATCCCGACAGCGAGCCGATCGTCAGACCAGCCGCCGTGATGCCCGAAATATCGAGCGTGGCCCCGCTTGCTGTGGCGTTCACGGCTCCCGTGCTGGCCAGGGCGCCGGCGCCAGTCAAGGCGAGCGTGCCGGCGTTGATGCTCGTCGTGCCGGTGTACGTGTTGGAGGCCGATAGCGTGAGCGTGCCCGCCCCCGCCTTCGTGAGCCCAGCGGTTGTCGAACCGCCGAACCCGGTGGCGAGCGTGACGTTGTTGCCGTTGGTATCGAGCGTGGCGGTGCTGCCCGAGACGAGCGTGAGCCGGCCGGAAATATCCTGCGTGTTGCCGCTGGCCCACCGCAGCGTGCCACTGTTGAGCGTCACTGCGCCGGAACTGCCGAGGGCGTTGTTGGCGAAGGAGAGGACGCCCGCGTTCAGCGTCGTGCCCCCCGTAAACGAACTGCTGCCGGAGAGCGTGAGCAGGCCCGTGCCCACCTTCACGATGCCGCCGGTGCCGATGATGCTGCCTTGGTAGGTCGTTTGGCCGGTGACGTCGACAGGATTGGAGTTGTCGGCCCCGATCGTGAGCGTGTTCGCATTGAGGTTTATTACGGCAGACGTGGCGTTGCTCGTGAGCGAGCCGATCGTCTCGCTGGCCTGGAGCGTGAGCTTGCCGGTGCTGATGAAATAAACGAGGCTCGTGTCGGGGATCGCGAAGCCGCCGGATACGATCACTTCGTTCGTATTGATCGCCGTGAGGCCCAGATAGGTGTTCGAGCCGCTCAGCGTCCAGGTGCCGGATCCGGTCGCATTACGAGCGAGGCCAAGCACCCCCGCATTTCCCCCCGTGATATTGCCGCGGATTTCGCCGTTGCCATTGCCATTGATGAGGATCCCACCGCCGGTTCCGGTCGCTCCGACAGGCAGGGCGAGGGGGCCGCTGATGATGAGGTTGCCTGCTTCGCTCCTGATGTGCGTCAGGGCTCCGATACTACCTGACACAGCGCTAAGCAAGGTGACGCTCACGGGTCCAGACCACTCGTTCGTGCCGCTGATGTTGCGGAGAGCGCCATCACTGGTGACCCCGGTGCCGGCGATCGACAACGACTCACCCGAGACCGTGATGCCTCCCTGGAGCTGGAGCGCTGCCCCGCTCGACACCGTCGTGCCGGCCGCGGTGCCGCCAAGGGCCGTCGCATTCTGAATGTTGAGCACGCCGGCCGTGACGCTCGTCGAGCCCGAATAGGTGTTGGCGGCCGTGAGCGTGAGCGTGCCGGCTCCGCTCTTGGCGATGCCGCCGGAGCCGCCGATGCCGCCGCCGGAGAACGTATAGCTGCCCGCTGTGACGTGTACCTGGCCCGGCGTCACGCCGCCGGCGACGATCGTGACGGTGCCCGTGCCCGAGCCGGCGAACACCGCCGTGTTGCCGCTGTTGTACGTCGCACTCGTCCAACTATCACTGTCGGGCTGGGTCCACGTCGTGTTGCCGCCATTCCAGGTGACGGTCTGCGCGAGCACCTCGCTCGACATCGATGCCACGGCGACGGCAAGCATCACGATCCCTTGGAAGGCTGCCGATCGCCGCCAAGCGTGCAGGCGGCCGACATGAGCGACGTGCATCAACAAGCACATCTCAGAGGTCGTCGGGTTTGTACTCATCCCCCACTCCTTCACGACTCCTGCCGGTCTGGACGGACCCGCAACATCCGAGCCGATGCTAAACCCTAGGTCGCCGTTCCGCGTCGCCCTGTCGGAGGCCGCATACACGGATGTTCGAAACGGCATAAAAACGACTGCTCGAGCCGTTTTTGAGGCTTGGAGAGGGCCGCCGAGCCGGCTTTTCAGCCCTCGGCTTCCGCCCGCCGGCCGGCGCCGAACCGCTGGCGGTAGGCCCGCGGAGTGAGGCCGTAGCGGCGGCGAAAATGCACGCCGAAGCGCGAGGCGTCGGCATAGCCCACGATCTTCGCGATCCGCCCGATCGGTTGCGATGTCGTCGTCAGCAGGCCCACGGCCTTGTGCATGCGCAGTTCCCGGACGTAGTCGGTGAAACTCAGGCCGTATTTCTGGCGAAAGAGCCGGCCCAGGTGGCCCGTGCTCGTGCGGGCCACGTGCTCAGCGATAAACGCCAGTTGGATGGGCTGCTGCATGTGGAAGTCGAGATACGTGCAGGCCCGGGCGAGCGGATCGTCGGCGAGCGAGCCATCGTCGCTCGTGTCGGCGAGGCGATACCACACGGCATCGAGGTGGCTACGGGCGGCATCCTCCGCCGCGACTGCGTCGCCGGCGAGGATCGCATCAACGATCCCGCGGTGGGCCTCGAAGAGCACGTTCAAGTCGGGCCAGCATCGCTCCAGCGACTCGACGCGAAACCGTTCCATCGGCTCGGCAGCCGCGTGCCACGTTTTGCCCAGCCCATCCACGCCCGCAAGCGACACGATCGCCAGATGCAGGTTTCGGTCGGCCGCCGCCATCTGGTCATAATCCTCGGCGGCCGCGGCCCGCTGCATCCGCCGAAACGCATCGAGGAGCGGCTGCTTGTCGACGCCTGCGGCCACACGCCGCGCGGCATGGCGGGCCGCGAACGCGTCGACGACCGCGCGGAGCTCCGTCGAAGTTTTCATGGCGCGCATCGTAGAATCTCCTGGAGAGAGCGCAGACGCCCCGCGGGTGAATTATGCCAAAACGAGCGCGGAATTACGTGCCGGCAGCAGCACGGCACGCGCCTGCTACAATCCCGCCCGCGGTGGTGGGGCACGGGTGCGCTCAGCGGCACCGCACACTCGGTGCCTGCGTGATGCTGCCTTCCATCCGACGATCGCCAAACTCCCGGCCGCGCTGCGGCATGACGCTCGTCGAACTGCTCGCCGTGATCGCGATCATCGGCCTGCTCGTAGCACTTCTGCTGCCCGCCGTGCAATCGTCCCGGGAAGCCGCCCGCCGCAGCCAATGCGTTGGCAAACTCCGCCAGATCGCCCTCGGACTCGCCTCGTATCACTCCGTCCGACGGACATTCCCGCCCGGCACGCTTCAAGACGACACCGCCTGCCAGCCTTCGAGCACCACGCCGCAACGCGGCTCGTGGACCGTGTGGATCCTGCCCTATCTCGAGGAGACGCAGCTTTACGACCGCTTCAATCCCACGAGCCCCGCGACCCGGTTTGCATCGTTGCTGCTGCCGTCGAGCGCTGCCGAGGGCACTTCGACCAACATCGCCGGCCAGAATACGCCGCTGCCGATCTTCAAATGCCCATCGGATCTGGCGTCGCGGTCCGGCGACCCCTCCACGAACTATTTCGGCGTGCAGGGCGGCGGAGCCGAGGGCGACGCCTCCTGCGTGGCCGGCGCTGCGAGCAACCGCCGGCTGCGGTTCGCCAACGGCATCCTTGTCACGGCGTGGAAGACTTCCGACGCGATCGCGGCCGCGCGGATCACCGACGGCCTCAGCAAGACGCTCCTCGTGGGCGAGAGCCGGTGGTGGAGCTACGGCTACACGAACGTGGGCTTCAGCAATTATTTCGGCTGGTCGTCGAGCAACCGCCTCGGGGCCTTTGACCAGCCGCTCGTGCTCGCGGCCGCGGTCGACCCGATCAACAATCCACTCGTCGACTACGACGCCTCGCGCCCCTGGGTGGATGGAAGCGGCAATTTCACCAACACATTATGGCTCGGCACGCACACCCGCTGTTTCGGCAGCCGCCATCCCGGCGGCTGCCACATGGCGTTTGCTGACGGCGCCGTGCAGTTCATGGCCGATGCCATCTCCACCACGATCTATCGCCAACTCGGCACCCGGGCCGACGGCCTGCCGACAGGGGGCCTGCCGTGAGGACTCTTCTTCCGGTCAATCACTTGAACGCAAGGCTTGGCATCGTGATAGCGCTGGTGGTCTCGGCGATCGGCTGCGGCCGCACAGGCCCGGCGGATCTTTTCGAAGTGAAGGGCCGGGCCACGTTCGCAGGCCGCCCGATCCCGGCGGGACGGATCGTGTTCGAGCCCGACCAAGCCCGTGGGGCAGACGGCATGGTGAGCATCGCCGACATCCGCGACGGCACCTATCGCACCCGGCCGGGCCGCGGGTTTGGCGGCGGCCCCTGCAAGGCGACGGTCTACGGCAGCGACGGCACGATGCCCACCGAAGAGCACGACACGGCACTTTTTTCTCCGTGGACGACAACGCTCAACCTCCCCCGGGCCGACTGCACCCACGACTTCACCGTGCCCGCCACGCCGTGAGTTCTATGCCGAATCGAGCGCGATGCTGTGCGCCGACGCTCATCGGGCGGTTTTTTTCCGGATCGCCCTGTAGCGTACGGGCATCGTTTTGTCCGCGGCCCGCCCGCCTCACCCAGGAATGTGAACCATGTCTGCTTTTCGCGGCCTCTATCCCCCGCTGATCACGCCCTTCACCGCCGACGGCGCGGTCGATGAGGCTGGGCTTCGCGACCATGTGGAGTTCATGCTCGAAGGTGGCTCCGACGGGTTTTGCGCCGGATCGAGCACCGGCGAATTCATGAACCTCGATCGGGCGGAGTGGGAGCAGGTGCTGGGGATCGTGAAGGAGCAGGTCCGCGGCCGCGTGCCGCTGTTGGCCGGCGGCGCCTGGATGGCGACGGCCCACACGGTGGAGCGCTGCAGGTTTGCCGAGAAGGCCGGCTACGACGGCATTCTCCTCATCGCCCCCTGGTATCAGGTGCACACCGAGCGGGAGCTGTATGCCCACTTCAAGGCGGTCCGCGAGGCGATCTCGATCCCGATCATGGTCTATAACAATCCGCCCGTGACGGGCACGCGGCTCTCGGTGGAGTTGCTCGAACGGCTTTATCGAGATGGGATCTGCCAGTATCTCAAGGATGCCGACAGCGACCCCTATGCGATCGCCCGCCTGCGGATGCGGCTCGGCGACTCGGCGCACCTGTTCTACGGGCACGACAACAACGCCATGGGGGCGTTTGCGTTTGGGGCCACCGGATGGGTGTCGGGCACGGCCAACTTCTGCCCCGAGCTGTGGAGCCAGTTTGTGCACACGTGCATCGACGACGGCGACTTCGTGAAGGCGCGCAAACTCTGGTATCGGATCATGCCGTTCGTGGAGATCGCCACGGTGGGCGTGGGTGGCGAGCGGGCTGACTGGATCGCCGTGATCAAGCGGGGCCTCGAGCTCCGCGGCCGCCAAGTGGGCAGCGTGCGGGCCCCGATGCTGCCGCTCACCGAGGAGGTCGATCGGCGGCTCGCGACCGCCGTGAAGGGCATGGGCCTGACCGCGAAGCCGAAGCTCGCAACCGTCTAAAACAAGGTGCTACCACGAATAAAAAGGTGCCTGCCACGAAATGTGGGCAAGATAGAAACAATGGCAATGAGACTTACCGTTCGCGTCCTGTGCAACCTCGCCATTTTTGGTGGCTGTCACCTTTTGGCGGCGGAGCCGGTGACGCTATGGGATCCGGCCGCGCCGCTGCCGAAGCAGGGCGAGATCGCAGTGCTCGACGACGTTGAGTTTCACGTCATCAAGAAGCAGATGCCCGACACCGATGGCTGCAAGTGGACGCTCGGCGTGGGCCTGGCGTGGCACAAGGACAAGCTCTACGCCTCGTATGGCTTCAACAAGGGGGGGGAGAACACAGCCACGGAAGAGGCGCATGTGCGAGTCAGCGAGGATGGAGGCAAGACATGGGGTACGCCCGTTGTGATCGATGCGGGCGCGGGCAACCTCGGTGTCAGCCATGGGGTGTTCCTGTCGCACGGCGGCACGCTCTGGGCCTTCATGGGCGCCTTCTACGACCGGTTTCAGAAGACCCACACTCGCGCCTACGCGCTCGACGAGGCGACGGGCGCGTGGGAGCCGCGGGGCGTGGTGTTGGAGAACGGCTTCTGGCCGATGCAGGAGCCGCTGAAGATGGCCGACGGCAACTGGATCATGGCCGGCATCCGCGTCGCCAGCGGCTACGACGTGAAGGGGAACCTGCCGGCTATGGCGATCAGCCGAGGCGACGACTTCACGTCGTGGGATCTCGTCGTGATCGAGGCGGCGCCCGGCCTCGGGGATATCTGGGGCGAGTCGACCGTGATCGTCGAGGGCAGCCGGATCACCAACATCGCCCGGTATGGCGCGAAGCCCCTCGCGCTCGTCTCCACGAGCGACGACTACGGCCGCACGTGGACGCCCGCCAGCCCCTCGAACCTTCCGATGACCACGAGCAAGCCCTACGCCGGCACGCTCTCGACCGGGCAGCGTTTCCTGGCCTGCACCACCACGGCCGACAGCGGCGGCGGCCGCACCCCGCTCACGATCGCCGTGAGCAGGCCCGGGCAGCCGCTCTTCAGCAAGGTGTTTGTCATCCGCCACTCGGTGTCGGACAAGACGCCGGGCGTCTCCGACAAGCGTGCCGATTTCAGCTATCCGTATGCGGTGGAGCACGGCGGCAAACTCTACGTCGGCTATACACACAAGAGCCACATCGCCAACGAACTGGCGGTGATCCCGGTTGCGGCCCTGAAGGCCGACTGAGCAGACTGTGATCATGAGCGACGTCGCTGACTCTACGGCCGGCTCCGACGTCGGCCGTGGCACCGCGGCCGCGCTCGCCACGCAGTTTGGCTTCGCGCTGGCCGTCGTCGTATTCGCGGCGGCGGGGTTTTTCATGCCCGGCCTCTTCACGTGGCGGTGGCAGGGCTTCGAGCCGCGACAGTCGATCGTGCCGCTCGTGCAGCTGACGATGCTCGGCATGGGGCTCACGCTCACGGCGGCCGACTTTCGCCGCGTGCTGGCGACGCCCGCGGTTGTGGCCTTCGGCGCGGCCTGCCAGTTTGGGATCATGCCCATCGCCGGCTGGGCGTTCACCCGCCTCTTTGGCCTCTCGGGGGAGGTGGCCGCGGGCCTCATTCTCGTCGGCTCCTGCCCGGGGGGCGTGGCGAGCAACGTGATTACGTACGTCGCGCGGGCAAACGTGCCGCTCTCGGTGACGCTCACCGCCTGCACGACGCTGCTCGCGCCCTTGATGACGCCGCTGGCGATGCGGCTCTTGGCTGGTCGCGACGTGCCGATCGACGCCGGCGAGATGTTTTGGTCGATCGTGTGGGTGATCCTCGCGCCGGTCGTGGCGGGGCTCCTCATCAACCGCTTCGCGCCGGGCTTCGCCCGCAGGCTTGCGGGAATCCTGCCACCGATCGCGATGGCCGCGATCTGCCTCATCGTCGCGATCACGGTTGCCCTCGCTGCCGCCGACCTCCGTCGCGTCGGGCTGCCGCTCTTCGCGGCAGCCGTCTGCCACAACGCCGCGGGTTTCTTGCTCGGCTACGCCGCCGCCCGCCTCGCCCGGCTCGACGCCCGCGACTCCCGCACCGTGAGCATCGAGGTGGGGATGCAGAACTGCGGCATGGCGACGGCGCTGGCGCTCGGAGCCTTACACAGCCCGGCCGCGGCCCTCGCCGCCGCGGTGTTCGGCCCGTGGAGCGCACTCGCCGCATCCCTGCTGGCGGCCGTCTGGTCAAGGCAGGCTTCCGGACCTCGGCCGCGATCGACCGAACGTTCCGAAGGGCGAGGATGACCTCCGTCTCCGAGAGCTTCCGTGACGCGGTCTTCCCTTGAGCCAACCCGACCTCAGCGGCACCGGAGACTCTCTTTCTAAACGCGGCGACGTTGAAGGGGGGTAGGTCAGTCGGCGAAATATCTGACTGTGCGCTGACCCAAGGGCTGCGATGCCGTGGAATCCGGGTCATTCCCGCCGGGCCGGAAGGCTCGGCGGGGATTCGAGCCCGGCCGTGTTGACCGCCATGACGCGGTAGCGGTGCTGCAATTCAGCAGATGCGGTCTCGTCGATGTAACGGAGCGGTACGAGGGGAAAGAGGGGCGTGTCGCTGTATTGCAGGCCTTGAAAGACGTCGCGGCCAAACGGATTTTTGCCTGGGGCGGGCCGGTCTCCGAGTCGCTCACCGTCGCGCTCGATGATGAATCCGGCGATGCCGCTTTCGACGTCGGCGACGGCGTCCCACGTGAGTTCGTTGCCGGCGAGGCGGACGTTCGTGGGGGCCGGAGGGGGCGAGTCGTCAGCGACGGCCGTGTCCGTCACGTACTGCGACCACTTGCGGGCGATCACCGCGTTCGGCAGCCAGCCTGATTCCAGCGGATCTCCAGACGTCTTCGCCGCAGGCACCGCTGTGCCGCCCTCGATGGGCGCGAGCCAGGCCTCTGTGGTGTGCATCAGTTCGAGCGTCGCGCCGTCGGCCCGCGGAAGCCGGGCTGCGAGGCATGCATCGAGCCAGGGGATCGCGAGATAGCGCTGGTTGCCGCACTCGTGCGCCGTCTTGGGATCGACGGCCACGCCGATCAGCCCGCTCCGTGAGCGAATCGCCTTGAAGAACGCCTTGTTGGCGGGCCACACGATCTTGAATCGCCCATCCGTCACCGTGACGCCCTCCTGCGTGCCTGGGTTGCACATGATTGGCACCGAGAGGGTTCCATCCGCCAGGACATGCGGCTTGATGGTGGGGCGCTTTTCGTCGGCTTCGAGCAGCGGCACGCCCGACCGGAGCCAGGCTGCCACGACCCGATCGGGCTGCAACAGCGTCATGCCACCGGCCCAGTGGCCGCCGCCGCTGTGGCCCCAGAGGGCCCATGGCACGGTCACGAGTTCAGGATGGCCGGCCATCTGGCCGAGGTCGGCGAGCGCGCGTTGGAAGGCGGCGCCAGAGCCGTTGCGTGGGTCGCACCACATCTGGCAGTCGGCCTTTTCGGGCTGCTCGTACGACGGTGCCACGAGTGCACAATCGTGTTTGCGGGCCAGTGCCTGCCAGTGCAGGTCGTGGGCTCCCGTCAGCCCCGACTTGCACGAGCCCTCGCCGCACCCGTGCTGATGGACGATCACGCCGCGGATGCGCCTGACGTCAGGTGGAACCCATGCCGTGTACGTCACGGGAAAGATCAGTCCACCCGCTTCCGAAGACGCCTCGTACCGGACGCGGTAAAACGGCGGCTTCACTGGAGGACGCACGTCGTAGGGCGGCTCCTGCGCGGGCGCACGAGCACCGCTCGCGACGATCAAGACCCAGCTGAGCCGCCACGCCAACGGGAGCGCAACGCTGGCCCGCACCCAGGTCATTGCCTTGGCCGCACGTAAATGCCGTCGGCGGTGAACTGGATCACCTGGATCGCGAGCTTGGGGTCGAAGAGCGCCGTGCCGCGCACCACCACGTCGGCTCCCTTGTCGAGGCCGAACAGCTTCCGCGAGTCGATCGGGATCGCCTTGCCGTCAGCCCCCAGGAACTGCACCGCCACCATCGGGGCGTTGGCATTCTTCTTCTTGCAGAACGGGCAGTTGTCGGCGTCGTGGCCCGGCTTTTTCGCATGGTCGTCGGCGGGAATCTCCACGAGTACGAACGACGCCTTGCCGTCGAGGAAGGGCTCCATGCCACGGGCCCCGATCCGCCCCGCCACCACGATCGGCTGTGGGGTGGCGGTGAGCTTTTGCTTGGCGAGCGTGGGTGTGGTGGCGCCGGCGGGCTCCGCTGGCAGCACGAGCTGCTGTCGGATGGCTGTCGGGTCGAGGTCGAGGGCCAGGACGGGAGCAGGCACGAGGGTGAGGATTACGACCAGAGGTGACAGGCTGCGAGACATGAATCCTCCGTGATGAACAATGTAGGACAGGCTTCAGCCTGTCGCGCTGGCATGGGCGAAAAGGATGACAGGCTGAAGCCTGTTTTACTTGGTCAATTCTTCGAGCTTCGCGAGGGCGGCCTCGATCGCCGGGGCGTGCTCGGCGTAGTCGAGCTTCTTGCGGGCTTCGTCGTCGGCACCGTGGATCACGGTGTCGAGCTTGTCGAACGACTCGAAGATCGCCGCGAGTGCCTGCTTGGCCTCGGCCTCGGCCGCCGGCTTTTCCTTGGCGACGAGCTCGCCAAGCTCTTCGAGCAGGTGGCCTACCATGTGCACTGGGCCGTCGGCCTTCTCGTGGTCGCCCGCGGCGAGATGGGCCTTGACCTCGGCACAGAGCTTTTTCAGCTGGGTGAGACCTGCGGCCACGGTCTCCGGCTCGTCGTGGTCGGCGTGATCGTGGCCATGATCATGATCGTGGTCCGACGCCGCTTGTCGCACCGGCACTGCGGCCGGCGGTGCGGCGGGGGCACAACCGATGAGCAGGCCGCCGAGGGCCATGAACCACGGGCAACGGGGCAGGCATGCCATCACGAAATCTCCGGAAACCATGAACGGCGACCAGGCGATCGCCAGCCCTTTTAGGATAGCGGCCCGGGCCCGGGCAGGCCAATCGGAGGCGGCGGGGGCACCATGTCGGCGACGAGGCACACGAGCGAACGCTCGGCAAGCTCGATCGGCTGGGTCACGTCGACGAGCGGGCCGCGGCCGTCGGCGTGGATATCGTGGGGCACCGGACCATTCGTATTCACGAACATGCGCCAGGGAAGCGCGGCGATCGCCGGGGTCGTGGGCACGTGGAACCTGCGGGGCAGGGAGCCGGCGTGGGCGAAGAGGAGCACGTGCCGCGGCGTGCCTTCGATGCCACCGGAGGCGATATCGTCTTCCTCGAGCAGTTTGGCGGCGGTGGGCGCCCCAAAGAAGCACGCCAGGCTGGCGTCGGCGGCATACCAGTCCACATGCACACCTTCGGGTGAAAACCATTCGACGTCGGGCAGCGTGCCGTCGATGCTCGTGCCTCCTTCGAGGAACGACCGCCGCCGCACCGTCGGGTTGCCGAGCCGAAATCTGACCAGCTCGCGCACGAAGCGCACGAGATCGGCATGCGTGTCGACGAGCGTCCAGTCGAACCATGAGACGGCGTTGTCTTGGCAGTAGGCGTTGTTGTTGCCCTGCTGTGTGCGCCTGCATTCGTCGCCCATCAGCAGCATCGGCACGCCGTGGCTCACGAGTAGCGTTGCCAGCATGTTGCGGATCTGGCGGGCCCGCATCGTCTCGATGTCGGCCCGCGCGGTCGGGCCCTCGAGGCCGTAGTTTTCCGAAAAACTGTTGTTATCGCCGTCGCGGTTACCCTCGCCATTGGCTTCGTTGTGCTTTTCGCGGTAACTCACGAGGTCGTTGAGCGTGAATCCGTCGTGCGAGGTCACGAAGTTGATGCTGTGGCAGGGCTGGCGGCCGTGCTCGGCGTAGAGGTCGCTCGATCCGGCGATCCGGGTGGCGAGATGGCCGGTCTGAGCCGCATCGCCCCGCCAGAAGCGGCGCACGTCGTCGCGGTAGCGGCCGTTCCACTCGGCCCACCGCAGGCGGGCAAAGGAGCCGACCTGGTAGGCGCCCGCAGCGTCCCAGGCCTCGGCGATCATCTTGGTGTCGGCGAGCGCCGGATCCTCGGTGATCACCTCGACCACGGGGGGATTCGGCTGGATGTCGCCATTGCGGTCGCGGTTCAGCACGCTCGCCAGGTCGAAGCGGAATCCATCCACGTGGTAGTTGTGCACCCAGTTCCGCAGGCAGAGAAAGATCAGCTCGCGCACGATCGGATGGTTGCCATTGATCGTGTTGCCGCAGCCCGTGTAGTTGCGATAGGTGGAGCCGCCGTCCCCGAGCATGTAGTAGACGCGGTTCTCCAGACCCTTGAAGGAGAGCGTGGGGCCGAGGTGATTGCCCTCGGCGGTGTGGTTGAACACGACGTCGAGGATCACCTCGATGCCCGCGGCGTGCAGCGCCCGGACCATCTCCTTGAACTCCCGGACCTGCGCGCCAGGAGTGGGATCGGCGGCGTACCCGCGGTGCGGGGCGAAGAAGGCCAACGGGTCGTAGCCCCAGTAGTTCGCACGCACGACCCCTTCGGCCGACGGCATGGCAGCGGCGAACTCGTGCACGGGCATCAGTTCGACCGCGGTGACGCCCAGCGACTTGAGGTACGGAATCTTCTCGATGACGCCGAGATAGGTGCCCGGATTCTCGACGCCGCTCGTCGGGCTCGCGGTGAACCCGCGAACATGCATCTCGTAGATGACGGTGTCGGAAAGTCCACGGCGAAGATGGCGGTCGCCCTGCCAGTCGAACGCGTCGTCGATCACCACGCACCGCGGGGGCACGAGCAGGCCGTCGTCGTCGAACACGAACTCCCCGGCAAGCGCCTTGGCATAGGGGTCGATCAGCCGGGCCCGGCCATCAAATCGCTGGCCGCGTTCCGGATCGAACGGGCCGTCGGCTTGAATGTGATACAGCGTGCCCGCCCCGAGGCCAGGCACGAACACGCTCCAGATGTCGCCCCAGCGATCCCGGGAAGGGTCGAGGTCGATCGTCTCCGCCGGGGTCGCGTCGCCCGCCGCGCCGTAGAGCAGAATCCGCAGGCCGGTGGCGGAGCGGCTATAGACCACGAACTGCACGCCGCCATCCCGGAGGATCGCCCCGTACGGAAGCGGCTGCATGAACTGCAGCGGTGGCAGGGGCTTTCGGGTGGTGATCCGTTTTCGGGCTGGTGGCTTCCGCGGCGGCATCTGCGAATGATACCACCGGGCCTTGCGACGCCCCCGCCGGCGGCGATGATACCGGCGTGAGCGGAGCGACCTATTCCAGCGCCGGCGTGAACCTCGAACTCTACCGCGAGGGGATGGCGCGGCTGCCCGCGCACATGCGGCGAACGCAGTGCCCCCGGGTGATGAGCCAGGAGGGGGGGTTTGCAGCCCTCTTCGCCCTCGACTTCAAGGGCCTCTTCGCCCGGGGCTACGAGGATCCGCTCCTCGTCTCCTGCACTGATGGAGTGGGCACGAAGCTGAAGGTTGCCGTCGACACCGGCGTCCACCACACGGTCGGGATCGACCTCGTGGCGATGAGCGTCAACGACGCCCTCTGCACGGGAGCGGAGCCGCTCTTCTTCCTCGACTACGTGGCCCTGGCGAAAGACGATCCCACGCTCCTCGAGCAAATCGTCCGCGGCATCGCTGACGCCTGCGTGGAATGCGAGTGCGCTCTCGTCGGCGGTGAAACGGCGATCCTCCCCGACATGTACCACCCGGGCGAATACGACCTCGCCGGATTCTGCGTGGGCGTGGTCGAGCGAAAGCGGCTTGTCGATGGCCGCCAGATCCAGCCGGGTGACGTGGCGGTTGGCATCGCTTCGAGTGGATTTCACTCCAATGGCTACAGCCTCGTGCGCAAGGCCGTGTTCGAGATCGGTGGGCTCTCGGCGGCCGACGTCGTGCCAGACCTCGGTGGTCGAACGGTGGGCGAGGCCCTGCTCACGCCGACGCGGCTCTATGCGAAGCCGGTCAAGGCCGTCCTGGGCCACTACCGCGTGAAGCAGGTCGTCCACGGGATCGCCCA
>Ga0208856_1000223_pt1 | contig 24184 bp, 22 predicted proteins | sample LakMenEpi13Jul12_FD_150690 | JGI IMG/M metagenome (GOLD analysis project Ga0208856, IMG submission 150690) | Freshwater microbial communities from Lake Mendota, WI - 13JUL2012 deep hole epilimnion (SPAdes) | ecosystem: Environmental > Aquatic > Freshwater > Lentic | place: Lake Mendota, Madison...
CCTGCCGCACCACGGCGGCCGGCAGGCCCGCGGCGTTCGCCACGAGTGCGAGCGTCTTCACCGCGTTGGTTGGCCCGCTGTCCGGCGTGGGGAGCTTGCCGGCACTGCCTCCGTCGATCCAGAGCAGCATCGTGTCGACGCCGGCGGCCAGGCCATCGGGAACGTACATCGACAGCTCGTGCGTCCACTCGACGCCACGCCACGCCTGGCTCACGAGCCGCGCCGTGCGATATCGTCCGCCCATCAGGTCCCCGTCGGACACTGTCTCCACACGCGTGGCAGGGTCGGGGCGATGGGCATAGTCGGCGAGCACGCCGCCGGCCGTCTCGACGAGTGTCTGGCCTGCCGCCAGCCGGCAGGCACAACACGACGCGACAATCGCGGTGATCGATTCCGCTGTAAACGCCCGCCTCGTCCGCACTTCCCGCCATGGATCCTTACTCAACATAAGACTCCTCAAACGACCGCAGATGGTGGCACATGTACTTGGCCGCAATTCGGCGGGCGGATTCGAGCAGCCGATCGCGCATGTCCTCGGGCTCGAGCACTTCGACGTGCTCCCCGAGGGCCAGGAGCTGCGGGAGCATCTCGTCGTCCCAGGCCCGCTCGATCTCCACCGTGATCCCGCCGTCACCGGCGTCCGCGACCCGCTGCTGGGGATGAAACGGCTTTTCCCGCGCCCATCGTGCCCGGGCCGCATCGATGCGGAGCCGATAGCGCCGCGGCGGATCAGCCGAGCGGAAGAGTGTGATGCTGTCGGCGAGCAGCGCGTCGACCGGCACGCCCCGCCGGGTGAATCGGCGGGCCGAGGGCTTCGCATCGACGATGCGGTCGAGCTTGAAGAACCGGATGCCGCCGTCGCCCGCCGCCGATGCCCGGCGGCCCGGCACCCGGTAGCCGGCGACATACACGCTGCCGTCATACACCACGAGCGCTTCGGGCTCGACCACGATCCGCTTCGGGGCATCGTCGGCAAGGCCCTGGTAGCGGATGGCGAGCTCGAGCGAGCCGAGGATCGCCCGGTTGATGGCCGTGAGCATCCGCGATCCATATTTCGCAGTGCCGCGCTGCGGATGCACGACGAGCCCTTCCTTGTGCTTGTCGACATAGTCGAGCAGCTGCGGCGTGGCGATCGCCTCCACTTTGGCGAGCAGCTGGCCGATGCCCCGCCAATAAAACGTGCCGGCCAGCGGCGCGAGAAACTCGCGTGCCACCACGAGCGACAAGAGCTCCGGGAGCGACACGGCCGGCGACGACAGCTCGCCCTTACCCCGGCCCGGCTCGATCGACCAGGCCTGGCACGTCGTGCCCCGCGGCGTCCGCTGCTTCGACCGCTTTACCGCGTAGCCGAACTTGGCGAGAAAATCGACGTCGCGCCGGATGTTCTTGTCGGACATCTCGTCGATCACGCCCCGGTCGCAGAGTGACTGCTTGATCTCCTCGATCGTGAGCGGCCGGCGGGCCCCGAAGAGCAGATCCACGAGGTGAAACACCCGGAGCAGCTGTTCGTGGCGGCTGATCGAGTCCATCGGAAACCCGCTGCGGGCGAAAGTGTCCGGCGGGCGAACGGCGCGCCCGGGGCGTGCAGAATACCCTCCCAGGCCCGCCTCTGGTCTGCCAGCGGTGGAAAACCTATGAATTTCGCCCGCTCGGCATGCATTTCGCCGCACCGCGCGTCCGGTTCTGCCCGGGAATCCGCCTTCTAGGACGAGGGGTTTTCACACCACCGTCCCAGTGAGGCCGTCGATGGGCCAGCCGTCACCTGCGCAGACACACCTCGTTCGTCTTCTCGCCCGGCAATGCGGGGGCATGCAGCGGCGCATCCTGCGCCCGCTCGTGCTCGGCCCCGCAATCCTCCACCGGCAGGCGAAGGCCGGGGGGCCATGGCGCGTCGATCTGGCCGACGACCAGGCACTCATTCCGCATGCTCCCGGCTCACGGCACGGATTGCGTCGGGTGATCGCGCTCCACGAGGCCCTCGGCCACACGGCGCGGGTGGCGCTCGCCTTGGCATCGCCACGGGATGCCGGTGGTCAACGCCGGCGGGCGACGATCGACGAAACTCCGCGCGGAGCACGCCCCCCAGTGCCGGAGATCTATGGCTGGTCGATCATGGTTCAGCTGCCTCATCGCCGCTTCGAGGCATTCGTCGATCCGCACGACGACCATCCCGATCTGCCGGCCTTTTACGAAAGCCCTCTCGAGCTGCTCGACCGGACGGCATTCCTTGCCGCGAAGCACATTTCACACCGCGTACTCGCCCTCGTGACCCAACCCGAGGACTTCGTACCGAGTGCCGAGCGGGCAGTCCGTCGCAACCGCTTCTACCCGCAGTCACGCTTCGGGCGTCCGGCTGACCTCTCGCGCCTGGCGTAGAATTCGCATGCACGACAACCCCGCGACGAGGGACGCAAGGTACGCGAGACTGCCCGGTTCGGGCACCGGAATCGCTCCGCCGGCAGGTCCGCCGAGGCCGAGCACCGCTTCGGGCGTCAGCGCGTCGTCGCGGAATTGCACGTTCGCCACGTACAGTTCGCCGTATTCGTTCGATTGGTCGTTGAACAGGAAAAATCCCGACTGCGCGGCCGGCAGCCCCGCCGCACTGTCGGCCAGGGTGCCGATCGACCAGCCACCGTCGGGCACGAGATCGCGGTCCTTGAGATCCGCGTTGCGCTGGTCGTCGACAGGGATCGTGTCCCAGATGATCGATCCCACCAGTGACCCATCGATGAAATACGTGCACCGCGGGGTCGAGGTGGCGGCGTCGAGTTCTATCACCTGTGCGATCCGGTACCACGTGTCGGGCAGGAACGAGTTGACGGCCGAGTAGGCGACGGTGGAGCCGACGTTGCGGCTGGGCTCACGGACAAACCACGAGCCATCGGCGTTGGCCCGCGGCTGGAACAACGCGATGTAATTCGGCGCCACGTCGAAGCTCGCCGCAGGCACGAGCACGTCCATCACGACCGAATACCGGTTGAGCTTGGTGGCCGCCCCACCACCGGCCAGCTGGCCATTGCTGATCACCGGCATCTGTGCCATGAGTCCGGCGGCGGCACCGCGGCCCGACATGTCGGGCACCCGCATCACGTGGCCGCCGTATGCTCCGAGCGACGAAATGCCAAACGAGGCCGTCGTGTTGAACTGGAGCGCCGGGGGATTGGGCGTGCCCCCGTACGCGGCATAAAAGGGCGTGGTGGGAAGCGCCGTGAGTTGCGCGCCTGGCACAAGGGCGGCCGCTCCGAGCGATCCGGCCCCGAAGTCCCAGTTGCCGACGACGCCGGCAAGGCCGGCCATGGCGTTCATTCCGGCGACCGCAGCCACGATCGCGACTCGCATCGCGGATCTTGGATTAGCCAAACGCATACGTGCGTCCTCGGGCCCTCTCGCCGTCTTTTTCCAGGGTATATCCCCAGCGTGCGGCATGTGTGTCCCTTTCGTGAGAAATTCGTGAAAACCGCGACACCAAGACGGATCACGCAAGCCCGTGGCATTCATCCCCTCCGCCAGGGTACCCTGTAGAAGGGCCGCACGCCAGGGTGGCGGCGCCTGTTGATGGTCCCTGCGGCACACACGCATGGCTCGCTCTTCCGATGGATCGGCCACGATCGACGCCGACGCCGAATTGCTCGAGATGGCACGGCGCGGATGCCCGAGCGCACTCGGCAGGCTCTTCGAACTGGCACGCAGCCATCTGATCATCCTCGCCGAGAACGACCTCCCATCGGCGATTCGCGCGAAGGTCGCGGCATCTGACATCGTTCAGGAGACTGCCTGCGACGTCCATCAGGCCTTCAGTGGGTTTACGGGATCCACGCCGGAGGAGTTTCTCGGCTGGCTGCGCGCGATCCTCCAGCACAATGTCATCGACGCGGTGCGCCGATTCGAAGGCTCTCTGATGCGTGATGTCCGCCGGGAAACGCCGTTACGGTCAGGCGACGAGCTTCCTAGCATGCAACGTGGATTCCATGGCCCTACGTCCTACAGAGGGCCGGTGGAAAAATCGGCCATCCGCCGTGAAGATGCCTCCGCGATCGCCGCTGCGGTGGAACGGCTCCCCGACGACTATCGCGTCGTGCTCCAGCTTCGCTACTGGGATGGCCTCACGTTCCAGCAAATCGGCGACCGGGTCGGCCGCAGTGCCGAGGCGGTCCGCAAGCTGTGGTATCGCGCCGTGCAGCGACTCCAAGCCGACCTCCGTGAGCCCTCTGCATGCGACACACCGACGGCACGGCCGACGACCAGGTGACCGACGGCCTCGTCGCCCGACTGGCCGCCCTCGACGACTGCCTGCACGGCGTCGAGCCAGACATCACGCAACTCTCTGATGGCACGCATGCCGCGGCGGGGCTGAGCCATCCGCAGCTCGGTGACGCGATCGACGCGATCCTCAAGCTTCGGCAGGCCGCTGCCGCCAGCCGTCTGACGGCCAGCGACGACGAGACGCCGCTGCCTGCCCGGATCGGTCGCTTCGAAGTCGTCCGGCTCGCTGGCAGCGGCGGGTTTGCCCGCGTCGCCGAGGCGATCGATTCCTCGCTCAATCGCCGCGTGGCGCTCAAGGTGCCGCGACCCGAGGCGGTTGTCACGCCCGGCTTGCGGCGGCGATTCCTGCGTGAGGCCGAGATCGCCGCCCGGCTTTCGCATCCACACATCGTCACGATCCACGAGGTCGGCGAGGCCGACGGGCTCGCGTACATCGCCCAGGAGTTCTGCGCGGGCGGAAGCCTGGCCGAGTGGCTCGATGAGCACCCGGGGCCTCTGCCGCCGCGGGTGGCCGTGCATCTCGTGCTGACACTCGCCCGGGCCGTCGCCTACGCGCACGACGAGGGCGTGATCCACCGCGACATCAAGCCGGCCAACGTGCTGCTCGTGACCGCACACCCCGGTGATCCGGCCGCCTTGTCGCCCGGGGTGACCGTGAAGCTCGGCGACTTCGGCCTCGGCAAAGCGTCCAGCGCAGCCGACGACGACGGGGCGACGCGTCTCACGCAAACCGGTGCCCGCGTGGGCACGCCAACGTGGATGGCGCCCGAGCAGGTTGACGCCACGATCGGCCCTGTCGGCCCCTGGTCCGACATCCACTCGCTCGGCCTCCTGCTCGACCGCCTCCTCACCGGGCGGTGCCTGCGAGGGGGCCGCACCGATGCCGACACGTTTCGGCAGATTCTGCTCGACGAGCCCCCGCCCTGCGACCGCGTGCAGTCGGGCTTGTCGCGCGATCTAGGCGCGGTCTGTCTCGCGTGCCTCGCCCGAAGCCCGCGCGACCGCTACAGCTCGGCTAGAGAGTTGGCCGCCGATCTGCAGCGCTATCTCGACGGTCAGCCGACGGTCGCGCGGCCGTTATCGCCCGCGGGCCGCCTCGTTCGTGCCGTGCTTCGTCGCCCTTTTGTGGCGGGCTTGGCTGCCTGTGCGCTGGCTGCAGTCTTGCTGGCTGGCTGGGCGGCAGGTGAGCGGAGCCGCGAGCGTGCCCGGCATGCCGCCACCGCAGCCGACATGCGTCGCCACGAGGCGGCGACAGCCCTGCGACGCGGATTCGATGCCTTCCGCACCGGCAACGCCGCTGCAGCACTCGGTCACCTCGACGCCTGCCGCAGGGTCGACTCCGGGCTGGCCGACTCGTTTGCTGGGCGCTGGCTGGAGCGTCGGCTGCATGGCGAGGAGACGTTGCTCCTGCCGCAGGGCGGCTCCCCGCATGCATCGCTCCACGATGTGTGCGTCTCGCCCGACGGCACGCTGTTCGCCGCCGGGTCCGCCGATGGCACGCTCATCATCGGACCGCTCGACACCGCGTCGTCGCAGCACGGTGTGCGGTCGGTGCGTGCGCACGACGAGATCAATGGCGTGGCTTTCTCACCCGACTGTGGCACCGTCGCCACCGTCGGTGAGGATGGCACGCTCCGGCTGTGGAGCGCCATTGACGGCGCGGCTCGTGGCGAAATGCCGTCCGTTGGCTCCGCACTCTACGGCGTTGCGTTCGCAGCGGACGGTGCATTCATCGCCTACGGCGGAGCTGATCGCATCCTGCGGGTGGCGCCCCTGGACAAAGGCCGGCTCGATGCAGCAGAGCCACGGACGATCTTCCTTCCCGCGGCCCCTGACGCGGAGATCGAATCGCTGTGCGCAATCGATGGCACGCGGCTGGCTGTCGCGGTCGGCCCCATGGCACTCGTGGTGGATGTGAAGGGTGGAGGCGAGACACGCGTGCTCGCGCAACACCCGGAAGTGATCGCGCGGCTGGCGATCTCCGCAGACAAACAGCTGCTCGCCATGGTGGGGCACTCTCGCGACCCGATGGTGGTGCGTGTGGACGACGGGGCTCCTGTCCGAATACTTCCGCGGCATCCCTCGTGGACCGACGGCTGCGGATTCTCGCCTGACGGAGCGAAGCTCGTCACCGCCGGCAAGGACGGAATCGCGCGCCTGTACGACATCGCCAGCGGATCCCTCGAGCAACGGTTCGTAGGCCACGTGGGCCGCGTCTGGGATGCGCAGTTCGATCACGAGGGTCGGGTGCTGACGGCCGGTGCCGATGGCACGCTCCGTCGCTGGGATGTCCGCACGCCGCCCGACCTGGCAGGTGTGGTCGTCATCCCACACACCGGGTCGCGGGCCACGGTGGTGGCATCGACGACTGCGGAGGGCGATCGCTACGCGCTCCTGATCGGATACGACAGCGTGTCCATGGGGCCGACACGCACGCCGTCGATCGTCGGCAGGTTCGATCTGTTTGATCCCGGCCGCAGCGAAATCAGTACGCTGCCCATGCTTCTGGCGGGCTCGACGAGGGATCTCGTGATCGACCGCCATCGCGATCTCATCGTGGCGCTGCCCGCGAAGCTCCCGCTCGTCACGTTTGCCGGGCGATCTGCCGCCGAAGGCCCGCTCCCCGTCATCGTCGGCGAGCCCGACATCGTCGGTTGTAGCGGGGCCGTCACTGGAGACGGTCTCGTCGCCATCGGTTGCCAAGGCGGGCGGCTCGTGGTCTGGAGCCCGGCTGCATCGCGGGCCGTCGTGATCGATCACTTCGAGAGGAATGTCGACTGCCTCGCGGTCGCTCCGTCATCCCCCACGCTGCTTGCCGCCGGAAGCCGACGTCGGGTCAAACTCTACGATCTGAGCAACCTCTCCCGCGACCTGCGGAATTCCGGTGTGCGGGGCGTGCGCGTACTGCCCGACCTACCGGGCGACGTGCAGTCGCTCGCCTGGTCGCCCGATGGCACCCGCCTCGTGTGCGGAATGAACGACGGCTTGGTGATGGTTTTCAATGCCACCGGCGCGGCCGTCGGCACGTTGGCGGCCCACGAGCGTGATCTGATCGGCGCGGCCTTTCTTGCCGACGGTCGCACGCTCGTCACGGCCGACAACGAGCACGTGCGCGTCTCGGATGCCGCGACGCTGACCACGCTCGATGAGATCCGCCCCGGCTGGCGGATTTTTGACCTGACCGTCATGGAAGACGGCTCGGGCGTGGCGATCGTCGGCGGGGTCCATGAATCTGCCGTCGACGGATTCGGGGCGGCCGGCCGGGTCGGCCTGATCCGCGTCGAGTCACGTGGGGCGGAGGTGCCGCGATGAGCCGACACAGACGTCACGTGGTGGTCAACGGCGGCTTCACGATCGTAGAACTCCTCGTGGTCGTCGCCGTGATCGGCCTGCTCGCAACGCTCCTGCTCCCCGCGGTGCAATCGGCGCGGGAGGCCGCCCGGCGCAGCGCCTGCCAGGCCAACCTTCGTCAGCTCGCGCTGGCGTGCCTGCAGCATGCTGACGTGCTCGGACATCTGCCGACCGGGGGCTGGGGAAGGGTGTGGGTGGGCGATCCAGACCGTGGGTATGGCGCCCGGCAGCCGGGCGGATGGGCCTTCAATATCTTGCCCCATGTCGAGCAGGCCGCGGTCCGCGACCTCGGGGCCGGCGTCACCGACGTCGCGCTGAAACAGGAGCTGGCGGTGAAGCGGCTCCAGACCCCGCAACCGCTCTTTGTCTGTCCGTCGCGCCGCGGGACTGGCCTCGTTCGCTATGCGAAGCCGGAGCGGTTGATCGTGACGGCCGTGCCCACGACGACCGACTACGCGCCCTCGCCACCGTTTGTTGCACGCGGCGACTACGCGGCCAACATGGGCAGCGGCTCGCTTCCCGACAACAACTACCGGGGTGGCGGTTCCCCCGGGCCAGCCACCGCCGCCGACGCACTCAGCGACGCCGAATGGACGGCACAATTCGGCCCGCCGACCGACGGCCTCATCTATCGCCGCAGCCGCACGCGGCTCCGCGACGTGATCGACGGCCTGTCGTCGACGTATCTGCTCGGCGAGAAGTTCGTCGACCCGGCAGCGCTCGCCACGGGGCTGTCAGACGACGACGACAACGCTCTCTATTCCGGGCACGACCGCGACACCGTGCGCACGGGCGTCGTGCCGCCGTATCAGGATCAGGCGGGCTTCGACCCGAAGCAGGTGCACGGCTCCTACCCCACGCCAATCGCATTCGGCAGCGCCCACCGTCAGGCCTGTGGCATGGCGATGGCCGACGGCTCCGTCCGCAGCGTCGAATACGCCATCGACCCCGTCACCCACCGCCGGCTGGCGGCGCGGAACGACGGCACGCCGACCCGCTTGCCGTAGCTCACGCCGACGCCTGCCCGAGTTCCTCCTGGAGCGCGAGCCACCGTTCCTCCGCGGCGGCCAGTTTGTCGGCGACTGCGGTCATGTCGCCGTGCAGACGCAGGGCTTCGTCGGGGTCGGTGGCGGCCAGGAGCGCCGCCTGGCGGTCGCGCTTCTCCGCGTCGAGCCGCTGGATCGTGCGTTCGAGCGTAGCGATCTCCTTGCGGAGTGCCCGGTCGCCTTTGTCGGGTGACCGGCCTTGCCCGGCGGGCGGGGCGGGCGGTTTGCCCGAGGCCTTTCCACTCCGGCCGTCTGCCGCCTCGGCGTCGTCGATCTCGCGGGTGACGGAGGCGACATAGCTGCCGTAATCGCCGAGATAGTTCACGACGCGGCGATCCTTGACCTCGATCACGGTCGTGGCCACCGTCTTCATGAACGAGCGGTCGTGGCTCGTGAAGATCACCGTGCCTTCATAGGCGACGAGCGCCTGGGCGAGCGCATCGACCGTCTCCACGTCGAGATGATTGCCCGGCTCGTCGAGCACGAGCACGTTGAAGGGGCCGAGCAGGAGCCCCGCCATGCAGAGCCGGGCCCGCTCGCCGCCAGACAGCACGCTGATCCGCTTCTCGACCGCCTTGCCCCGGAAGAGCATCGCCCCGGCCAGGTCGAGGATCTGCTGCTGCTTGGTGCCGATCCGGGCCGCCCGCTCCAAATGGCCAAGCACCGTGTCGTCAGGTGGCAGGCTCGTGTAGACGTGCTGGGCGTAGACACCGAGCTCGCAGCCGTAGCCCCATTTCGCCTGGCCTGCGAGCGGCGCGAGCGATCCGACGAGCGTCCGCAAAAACGTGGTTTTGCCCTGGCCGTTGTCGCCCACGATCGCGGCCCGCGACCCGTGCACGATCTCGAGGTCGATCCCGGCGGCGATCGTGCGGGCCGGGATCTCCACAGTCGCCGGATAGCCGATCGCGAGATCCCGGCAGCGCACGGCCGGCCCCTGGCGCGGCGACACAGCAGGGCAGCGGATCGCCGCCGTCGGCGCGGCCGTCTCGACCTCCTCGAGTTCGAGCTTTTCGAGCTGTTTGCTCTTCGACTTCGCCCGCGAGGCCGTCGACGCGCGGGCCTTGTTGCGGGCGATGAAGTCCTCGAGCTGCCGGCGCTTGGCGAGCACGGCTGCATTCGTGCGCTCCACATGCTCGAGTTTTTCCCGTTGGTGAAGCAGGAACGCTTCAACCTTGCCGGGAAACACCGTCAGTTCGCCCTGCGAGAGATCGAGCGTCTGGTCGCACGTGGCGCCGAGAAACGCCCGGTCGTGCGACACGATCAACGCCGCCTCGCGATAGCCGCGCAGAAAATGCTCGAGCAGGATCTGCGTGCGCAGATCGAGAAAGTTCGTCGGCTCGTCGAGCAGGAGCAGCGTGGGCTCGTGGAGGAGCAGGGCAGCCAGCTTGACGCGGGTTTGCCAGCCGCCCGAGAGCTCCTGCACGGGGCCGGCGAGCTGCTGTGTTTTCAGCTCGAACTGGCCGGCCACCTCGCCGCACTTCCAGTCGGGCTGGCCGCTGTCGCGCATCAGGAAGTCGAGCGCCGTCTCACCGGGCAGGAAGGGATCGTGCTGGCGGAGATAGCCGAGCTTGAGCCGCGGATGGCGGACGATCTCGCCAGAGTCGAGTTCCTCCTCCCCGAGGATGATCCGCAGGAGGGTGCTCTTGCCGGCACCGTTGCGGCCGATGAACCCGATCTTGCCGTCGTCGGTGATCGTGGCCGAGGCGCCGTCGAGCAGCACCTGATCGCCGTATCGCTTCGAGGCGTTTTTGATGTCGAGAAGAACCGCCATGCACCACCGCCGTCCGGCCGCCCGGATGGCGGGCTCGTGAAGTCAGCCCGCACCAGCCAAAACGGTGCTGCGGGCGTGAAACAGCGGAGGGCATGGGACTCGAACCCACAACCCCTTTCGGGGCACGACATTTCCAGTGTCGCCGCTAGCCATTCGCTTACCCTCCACAAGTCACTGATTCTGTTGGACTTAAGAGACTCGAACCGAGGGTCGCGAGGGGTCTGATCTAACGCCGATCTAACAGATTTTCGCAACTTTTCCCGACTTGAGCCCTGATCTAACAGGCGTGACGACCGCGGCCTCGTGCATCCTGCCGCCGCGGACTTAGGGCCCAATATAGCCACCATCAGCGGGGCAGTCGACGGGGCCGGGCAGGGCCGGGGCGACGCGACGAGCGGCCCGCCGGGGCTGGGTGCCCATGCTGGCAGCCCCCCTCCGCCGTCGGCCGCCCCCAACCAGCAGGCCGCCCGTCTACAGGGGCCCGCTGGTTGGTTGGCCCGGAGGCTCAGCCGCGGATGAACGTCTTTTTCTTGTCGTCCTTCCAGCGGCCACGCCCGCGGTTCACGGCTTCATCGAGGGCGGCACGGATTTCGTCGGTCGACGGATTGCCCTCGAGGGTCTGCTGGCGAATCCAACGGACCTCGGCTTCCTCCATTTTCTTCCACGAGAGGAACGCGAGGATGCGGTCGGTCAGATCCATGTCCAGCCGTGCCGCTGACGTCTCCGGTTCCGTCGTCGCCGTCATCACCTGCGGCATCCAGAGCAGGTAGCGGGACAGAAAGAACTCTGCAGCCCGGCACGCCGCGTCGCAATCCGTCTCGTCCACCGAGCCGACGGGGCCGAAGAATCCGAACTCGCCAACCGCCCACCGCAGGCATCGCCGAATCAGTGCCAGCCGGCCAGCATTGGCCACGAGCTTCCGCACGATTCCATGATGCTTCACCGGCACGCCAATGAACTGCAGGTACGCCTCCAGATCACCATAGAGCTTCCGCAAGCGGGCGTAGGCCTGCTTGGTGAACGGCACGTAGCCGTTCTGCTCAGGCGGGCCGTCGTACGTCGCCTCCTCGATGGTCAGCAGGGCCACCACCGCGAGCCCCCAAACCGTCTCGAGATCCGGGTCGATGATCTCGTCGGACCACGGTGGCAGACCTGTCTCCGGCTTGCCGCAGATCAGGAATCGCTCCAGCAGGCCGCCGTCATACTTCCCGCGGATCGCGGGAAACAGCTCGGGCTGAATCCCGCCGGCGAGCGTGACGAAGGTTCGCTTGAGGATCAACGGCCCTTTCCGGCTGGTCTGACGGTGAACGGTACGAGCACCAGTCTGATACACCTCGCACCACGTCTGCCGCTGGGCGGGCGTGCTCTGCAGAAACACGCTCGACAACTCGTCCGCGATCAACACGACGCCACGTTGGCTATCACGCAGCCGCTCCCACAGAGCCGCAAGCGTCGTGTCCGTGAGCACGAGGTGCTCGATCGGGGTTGGTGGAGTCGGAGCGGCTCGGCGAGACGCCCACGGCGTCATCGTCACGCTCCGCAATTCATCATCGCGATCGTCATCCTCATCTTCGTCGATGTCACCATCGATCGCGAACTCGGGCATCCGTTCCGGGGTGGAACGCTCCCGCTTCTGCTCCTCCTCCGCACGCTTGGCAGCTAGTTGCTCCCGGGAGCGTTGCTGATCATGCAGAGGGCGAAACGCGGAGTTGAAGGCCGGTGTCTTCCCGGAGGATTTTGGGCCCACGACGCTCACGAAGAGCGAAGCAGGCTCCTCCCAACCCGGCTTCAACATGCCGGTCTTGCTCGTGCCGATTGCGACGCTGGCCGCCGCGAGCATCGGGCCCGTCATGTACTCCGGGTCTATGCCGATCGAGCGTGCCGCGGACTGGCGGAACTGCTCGATCGACGCGGGAAAGAAATCGTCGGGGAAGGAATCAACAATCGAGGGCTCGGACATTGATGCACCTGTTTGTGGGCTCACGGAATCCATCCCCACGGCACGCCCAATGTTGTTGGGTGGGTGGGGCCGAGGCATGGCACCACGAAATCGCCGGGACCCGTTTTCAGACCCGTTTTCAAGATCCAGCCGACCGCACGGGCCGACCGCCCCTGTGGTCGCCGCCGTTTTCCTCCGCCCCGCGGCGGGGCTAAAACTGGGGCCACATCTCGAAAGGCATGGACATGGCCAAGAAGTCATCCCGCCGACGGAAGCGGGCCAACCCAACCAACCCGAACCTTCTTCCTACCAAGGGGTGGCTGGATAAGTTCGTGGACCGCACCAAGCGGCTGCTGACGGAATACGTTGACGAGTTCACGAGACGCTCACAGGACCCGCCCAAGACGCCTGTCGTCCGCAACAAAGTTCAGCGGCAGCTCACGGACTTCAGTCACCGCCTCGGCGACGTTCTCGCCGAATTCGACGCAAAGCAGATTGAATTCGAAGTCGCGTGGGGCTCGTCGGGTGATCCGGCGTCCGCGAACCTGCGTGAGGCCTTCGATACTCTCGCTCGCGATGGCTTCAGGCAGAACCTGTCGATGATTCGTGACATCATCGCGAGGCAAGGAATCATCGCGGCCGCACCGCTGCCACCTGAACAGGAGGAGGCTTTCTGGAAAAGCGTGGGCGACTTCACCTCGGCCGTGCGGACCATGATCGAAGCGTGCCGCCGGGCACGGCAGTTCATCGCCGACTTGCTCCGTTCCGAAAAGCACTCGTCGCCCTCGCTCCAACGTGACGTGCTCGCCCGTGGTGACCGCCTTCTAGGCGAAATCATCTCCGACATGGAACGTTGCATGGACGCAGGCTGCCCCTACGACTCCGTCCGAGAAGATGCAGCTGCCAAAGGATTGGTTCATCCCTCGGTGGCTGAACGCATCGCCGAAACAAGCGATTCGGTTGACCTTTACCTGCGGCAGTTGAACAAGCGGCTTGCTGCACTGAAGGATTGGACCACCAAAGCAGGAGTGGCCGGCATCGAGATCGAGGCACTGGAGACCGATGATCTGCATGCACAACTGCGTTCTCACCTCGCTCTGGACGCGACGGTTTTCACCGCCGCGTCGCAACTCGTAACTATGGCTTTTCGCCTACCAGCCTCAGCTGCAGACAAGGCTCTGGAGGTAAACGGACTTCTGGATCGCGTCCACGCGGCCCATCGCCTTGCCTTGTCGACACTTGCAGGTGAATCCGGCCCGGCAGGCGAACTGGACGGCGAGGAACCCACGGACGACTCGACGGCCGTCACGAAACCCTACGAGAAGCTCGACAAGCAGGAGCGGCTCGTCGTGCATTACCTAGCCGACCATCCGGCAATACCGAGCTACACCATTCGAGATTTGGCAGATCCACTGGCAGACATCGCAGCGGGTTGCGGTGTTCGCATGGCGGAGAGCACGTTGCGTTCGGTCGTGGCCCGTCTCGAAAAGTCGAAATGGCTCAAGCTTTTGAAACCCAAACGCACCTCAAAGCGAAAGTCCCCTCCGTACCAGTATTCACTGTCCGCAGCGGCCAAGAATGCTTTGGCTGCCCGGCCGCAGGCCACTTCATCAGGACGCGGACATGGGGACCGGCCGTATTCGCGACCCTTCGACCCGCCCGAGACTTGAATTCGAGTCTGAAAACGGGTGCGGCTTTGGCCCCCGTACGGTGCAGTCAGAGCCCGAGGCTCATGCACCGCAGAAGCGATGCGGCCGACGGCCGAAAATGAGGGTCACTCAAATGCTGGTTTTGACGCGGAAGAGTCGGGAAAGTGTTGTCGTCATGAAGAGCGAGTCGGGCGAGGTGCTGCTGAAGATCACCGTGCTCGACATCGAGGGCGGACGGGTGAAGCTCGGCTTTGAGGCCGAGCAGCGGCTCCCGATCCATCGCCAAGAGATCTACGAGCGGATCATCCGCGAGAAGGTCGCCCTGTCCAACTGACGACGACACCCGCACGCGATGACAGTCGACCCGCCCGCGATACCTCACGGTGTCGCGGGCGGGTTTTTTTGTGACGCCTCCGGGAACGATCGATCACGCGGCACGTTGCTCATGTGCGAGCAAAACACGCTCTGCCCACTTTCGCCAACTTTTCAGCACCCGCATCGCCACACTCAACCGCAAAATGATTTTCCGAACTTTTCCTTGCCATGATTTAGAGCGTCGCTATATTTCGCGAGCCGGTGCTGGCAACACCGACCTAGCGTCAGTCATGGGCATGCCCGCGTCGAAAGGAGCGGGACCCAGCTGGTGACGGACGCCGTTACGACTCGTTCGACGAAACCGACGAGTACGAGATAGCTGGTACCGCACACCAAAAACCATTGCAAATCATCTGGCCGATTCAGGCACTCACTCAGGCACCAATCAGAAAATCGTGCGGACCCCGGGCAGTTCGACAGGCTTCAATCCAGACTGACCATCAGGCAGCGTAGCGAAGCCATCGTGCTGGCCACCTTCAACAGTGCTCGTCAGTAGCCGACTCGTCGCCGGCATGGCCTGAGCACTTTCTTCGATCGCCGATCGCATTGCCACGATCACGGCGAAGCCATGCCTGACCGTTGATATCGGCACGTCGCTCCTGCGGCACCGATTCATCCGCGGAACCCGGCGTGGCGATCGCCTCGCCTGCGGTGGAGTGCGGCCGTTTGCACAGGCTTCGACCTCAGCAACGGCGGGTCCTTCGGACCCATCGGCCACGGGTGCCATGCAACACCCGCCGAGGCCGCCGTGGCCGGGTGCGGATTTTCTCCCCGCCACTTTTCGGAGCCGAGTCATGCCCCAGATCGACCTGAATGCCATCGCGTCCTTGGTCCAACGCCATCGCGGGACGAGCGTGTCCGCAGCCGGTGCCTCCGCTGTCACTATCCCGCGTGGCTCGTACTCCGGTCACGTCGTCCACACGCAACCGCAGGTGGACAAGTGGGGGCGTCACGTCACGCGAGCCGTACTGGTGGTGTCCGACGAGCCACATGCCGGCAAGCAGATATCAGTCGATGTCCGAGGGGGCACGGCCAAACTCATGACCAAGGCGGCCAGCTCTGGCAAGCCCGTAGCCTTCGATGTGTTCGTGCGTCGCCGGGATGACGGCCGGGAGTTTTCTCAGGTCAATCTCGAGACGATCCGCTGGGTGAGCAGCACGCCGGCAGAGACGGCTCCGGGGCTGCCCGCTCACGTGCGTGCCCTGTTGCAAGCGGGCACGGCCAATGAGGGCACGGAGGGTCACGGCTCTGATCCCGTGAACTTGCCTGTCAGCACCACGCCCGTATCGCCCCAGTTGGTGACGGCTCAGGACATCGCGGCGGCGGCTACCGCCTACGAGCACGGCTTCGCGTGCATCGGGTCGAAGGACGTCACGCGTAAGGTCATCACGTGGGCGGAGGTCTATTCGGCCGCGGCTGCCTGCACCGATCCATCCGTCATCGGGAAGCCGGTCTTCCTGTCGATGTATGCCTTCACGGATGACTTCGTCACGCACGTGCGGAACCACAAGAAGTCCGGATCTATGGCCGGCTATCGCGGCTCGGCATACAGCCCGGTGCTGGTTTTCGACATCGATCGTAAGGATGCCGCAGGACAACCGACCCCGGAAGCCGCACGTCAGGACGCCCTCTCGCTGGTCGTCGTGCTGCTGGAACTGGGCGTGCCCGCCGACTGCATTCGCGTCAGCTACTCCGGCAGCAAAGGGTTTCACATCGATTTCCCGAGCATGCTCGCCGGGGCGATGCCGTCCGAGAAGTTTCCCGACGTAGAAAACGCATTCTGCTCGACGATCGCTGCGGAGGCGGGCATCGAGATCGACACATCGCTGTATCGCACCCTCCAGCCACTCCGGGCCCCGAACAGTCGCCACGAGGAGTCAGGGCTCTTCAAGGTGTCGATGACGCTCGAGGAATTCCTCGATCTGTCCCTCGGCGAGATCCAAGAACTGGCGACGCAGCCCCGGGTGTTCGTCCCGACGCCGCTCGTTCATGCCCCCCTCCCGATCCTCGTTGAGTTGTGGATGCACGCCGAGCAGGTGGCGAGCATCACGCCGCACCGTGGTGAGCGTGACGCTCGTAGCGGTGGCGATGATGCCCGCATTTGGCAGTCGACGTGGCAGTTTCTGATCGGCGGTGCTCCCGACGGCGAGCGGGCCGTGGCGATGTTCAGGGCAGCCGCGAATCTCAGCGACTTCGAGACCGTCGAGGACTTGATCTGGGCGTTGCTCGACAGGGCCACACGCCTGTGCGGACTGCCCCCGAGCGAGGCCGCGGCCCACATCGACAGTGCCCTTCGACGAGCCGAAGAGGCCCGGCTTCTCGAACAGATCCAGTTCCCGCCCCAGCCCTGAGCTTCGTTTTCCTTCGTCCCCCTCGGCACCTACCAACCGGTCGGTGCATCACCCACAGGAGCCCGCCATCGCGGGTGTAGTCATGTCGACGTTTGATCTTCCGAACGATTTCCAGCACGACCGCCTTCCGGGTTCCGACAGCGGTGCCCGGCCGGCCGGTAACCAGAAACCCTCGCCAGCCGGCGGTCACCCTGAGGGCACCGAACGCCCTCGGGTTCGTTCGCTGGAGTCGCTCCTCGACACGGTTCGCGACGACCTCTTCTCGGGAAAGCGACCCGTCCAATACGCCGTCGCCAGCGAGCCTTGGGGCTCCATCGCCCTGAGGCCCGGTGATGTTATCGGGTTGGCCGCCCCGCCGGGGAACGGGAAGACAGCTCTGGCCATGCAGTTCGTTGTCGATGCACTTCGGCTGCACCCAGACGCCCGGTGCCTCGTGGTCAACGTCGAGATGAGCCCGGCGAAGTTGATCGAGAGGCAGATTTCTCGACTGAGCGGCGTGTCCTACACGGACATCGACGGCCGCACGATGATCAGCATGCATGCCCGTCAAATCGAGGCGGCGATTGCAACGCTGCGATCTATCGGCGACCGGCTGTTCTTCATGAGGGAGCCCTTCGACCTCGAAACGATCGCGTTGTCGCTGCAGGATGTCCAGCCGACCGTACTGGTGCTCGATTACGTGCAGCGGATCGAGTGCTGTGGCGGCACGCTCGAAGCCCGCATCAGGCTCAACAACGTCATGAGCGAGGCCCGCAATATCGCCAGTGCTGGCATCGCCGTCATGCTCGTCTCGGCGGTGGGACGCACCACGTCGAAACGCAACGGGGGCTACAACAGCCGTGAGCTGGGCATGGGCAGCTTCCGCGAAAGTTCAGAAATCGAATATGGCGTCGACGATGCGTTCGTCCTGACCGACGAAGACGGGTCGAGCGAGGACAACGGCGGTGGCCCTCGGGTGATGCACCTGCGGCACGTGAAGTCGCGGAACCATCAACGCAAGGATCTGCGTCTGGAGTTCGATGGAGCCGTCCAGCAGTTCCGCCTGCTACCGGACCGGACGGACGGTGATGGCGGCGACTTCGGCCCGATCGGGGTTGTGCCGCCGGTTCCGCCGGGCACGTCGCCAACACCGCCGAGCACACCTCGCTCGACGCCTCCGACGATCGATCCGTGGTGTTTTGACTTTCCCGGTGACGAGGCCGAATAGGCCCATCACCGGGTTCGCTTGCCAACGTTCGTTCACCTTTTCGTGTTCCCGCTTCAGTCCCAGAGGAATTCCACATGCCAGATTCATCGCCATCCACGGAGTCCAAGGCGAAGCCGTCGCCATCGACGGCGAAGCCGATCCCCAGCAAGGACGTTTCGCCGGCACAGGTTCAGCCCGAAATCATCCCGGTTGGCCATGAACCCCGGCGGCACCCGTGCCCCGGGGTCGGCGAACACCGGGAGGCCGCTGGCCGAAAGATTGCACCCCCGGACGGGGTCTTGAAACCGGATCCGCGGGAGAAGGGAAGCCGTAATCTTCGTAACCCGAAGAAGTTTTTCGGGCTGAAGGACCGAATCAACAGGCTTCGCGTCTTCACGATCGAAACCATGGGCACGCTGAGGCGGTCGGAAATGCGGGTGTGGCTCGCGATCTTTAACTGCGAGTTCAACGGGCTAGCCCAGATCGGATACTCCCGGCTGTGCGAGGTGACAAAGCTCAGCCGCAAACACGTCGGCACGGCTGTCGCCTCGCTCGAAGCGAAGGGCCTGCTGGAGGTCGTGGTACGGGGCAGGTACCGTCCGAGCCGGGGAGGAGATGTCAGCGGCCACACGCAGGCCCACGGCAATGCCAGCGGCCGGGCGAGCGACGCTGGCCTCGCAAGCATCTATCGGATCCACCCCAGACCGCACGAGCACGGAAAACCACCGGCCGCGAAAAACCCGCACCGCAAGCCGAAGCCCCGCTAAGCCTCGGGGCTGATCGGGCGTCTGCCTCCCGCCGCCGTTGGTTGGTTGACCGCCCTATCGCCGCCACCGCATACCGAATCGGCCTGACTCCGTCTGCGGGGGCGGTAGGAGGGCGTCAGCCCGACCCGCCACCGCCCCTAGGTACATATATCTGTAGTGGAGACCCGTAGGTCCACTAGAAATGCACGAAAACGTCACACTGACAACCGTGCCGCAAGCCCCTCTCGGGCGTCGTGAGCATCGCATTATTAACACACCAGCACGTTGTTAACTATCCAGCCCGGGCAGGATCGCGGTCGTGAACGTGCTCCAGATCTCGGCGAAGGCGACGCCGAAACTGCCGTCGTGGCTCACAAGCTCGAATTCCTCCGGAGACATGCGACCGGCTGCGGCGTCGTCCGCCGCCTTGTCGAGCATGAGGCTCCAACTACGGCAATGTGCCCATTCATGAAGCAGAACGGATATTGCCGCATCCTGCCGCAGATTGTGATCCAAGTGAATCACGAACCGATTACGCCGCCGCTTAGCGAGACCATCCAAGTCGGGAGGCACCACGCTTGTTCGCACGACAACAGGGAATGCCGGCGGACAGAGACGTCGCAGATCAGCCACAACATGCCGAAAACGCTGAAACTCTGGGCGTTTCAGGAACGATTGCGGCTTGCTGCCAACCACACCCCACCTCGGGCTGACCAGAGCGTGACCGGCGACCGCAGGCCCCAACTTCCGATGCCGACACACCACATGCTCGCCCAACCGGCAGGGTGTGTTGTTCATGCGGTGATTCCCAGCGGGCCAGAACGGTTCGTGCAGACGAATTCTACGAGCGAGCTGTGGGCGGCGCAATCCCTGCCGCCTTCCTCGCTCGCAAATCTCGCACGACAACGGCAGGCCGCTCGTCGCTAAGTCGGCGACCCGCATACTCGCCTCGCTCGCCCACGGGTTCTCCTGTATCCGTGCCAGAGCACCACTTGTCCATCGTGCCATACCGCCGCTTTTCTGCATGATAGTACTATCTTCGGGAATTCGCTTGACAGTAGACATCTTTTCCTTACTATCACGGTCAGTCGCACTCTTTGTCGGAGTTTGTGCGACATTTATTAACAAGCCGGAGCTAAGTTACAGATGTTAACAACGTCAGTCCGTGGTGGCCCCGGCCGCCCGTCCACCTCAGCAGGGCACGTGAATCTGGCCCCAGCCCTACGAGCTCGGTTTGGCGAGCACATCGCCCCAGACGTGGCAGCCGTCTACGCAGTGGATATGGGCAAGAAGCCGATCCTCGTAACGGCCTTCGGCAATCACGCACAAACCCCGTTCCCCGGCCTTCTCGGCCTGCTTGATGAGGCTCGTAGCCGCGACTGCGTCCTGCACGACTCCGAGCCGGGAGACCTTGCTCGGTGGGCTCTGGCAAGCCTGACGCTGGAAACCATTCGGCAAGACTTCCCGCATCTTCTCGCCGAGTCGGCCGGGGACGGCTGCCCCGCAAACTGATCCGCCATCAAACCACCCCCTACGGAGCTTTTCAGATGTCAAAAACCAACACGAACACCGCCGGCACGGACGCCGGCATTTCGGCCACGGAACGATCGACCGGCGGATTTGGCGGATGGCTTGCCACGCTCCAATCGGCGTTCGAGGCGTTTCCGGCCGCTGGCTCACTCACGGCAGCGGACATCAAGGCGGCATCCCCACAGGAATTGGCTACGGCATGTGCGTTTCTGCACGAGGTGCTGAACGAAGGGGCCGAGGCCGTGAAGGCAATCGGTGACCACGCCACCTGCGGTGTCGCCCTCTGGGCCCAAGCCATGGTGTCCGGCGATTGCGACTTCTGTGGCGAGGAGGGGTTTGATGACGCCTACTTCGGCGACGATGAAGACGAAGAGGATGAGGACGCAGCAGACGACAGCGACGAGGACGACCTCGACGAGGAAGACGAGGCAGATCTGTCGGAGGAAGAAGAGGAAGCCATTCAGCGGGAAGCGGAGCGGTTCGCCTTCGCCTCGATAGCCGGAATCATGACGCCCGAAGGTGCTGCCGCTTTTGCCGCACGCATGCACAAGCGTCACTAACCACGGCCGATCACCACCAAGTCGTCTCGATTCACCCATCCCACCGGAACAAAGCACATGAGCAATACCTGCCACTGCACGCTCAAAATCTACGGCAGCAAGATTCACGCCGACACCACCCGAAAAGTTGTCGACGCCGTCTTCGGTACCGGTGTCCCCGACGATCAAAACCCATTCCTCCATACCGAGACGCCACCCCCGCTGGCCGTCGTGCGGATTTCGTCCGCAGACTTTCCGCCAACCACGCTCATCGAGAACCTATCCGCGAAACTGCCGGAGTTGACGTTCACGCTGATCTACGCGATCCCGCTCGGCGACCATCGCGGCCATGTCACGTACAAGGCTGGTGCCGCCACCGACCAACACTCGGAAACCTATCACGTCGAGGATCTTCCCCGCGTTGAAGTTCTCCACGCCGATGCTGGCGAGCCCGGGCACGAGGTCACCCTCACGACCGTCAAGCAGATTGCCACAAAACGCTTTGACGAGGGCTACGCATATATCCACGACGAGATCGCCTTTGACCAAGGCGTGCCGTGGCGTGACCGAATGACCATGAATCTGCAGTTCGAGCGGTACGAGACGTTGAAGCTGTTGCTTGGTCAGGAAGACGAAGCGTATTTCGCCCGGCTGGAGCAGCATTACAAGTCCCGGGCCGAGCGTCTCGCCACCCGCGTCAAGGCTCATGATTCGTTGCGGCAAGCCCTTGAGCGGTTCGAGATGCCGGAGATCGCAGGCTTGCTCGACGCGGACGACCGTGATGCGTTAACGCGGGCAGCCAAGGTGCTGCCGAAGGTCGCACCGAATTTCCGTAAGGAGTTGGCAACCTCAGTGGAATAAGACCACGGCTGCGACAAGGAGCCCACGGATATGCCAGATGCCAATCACGATTACACCGGCCGTGGTGAGTGCGACAGGGCTCGCTGGGAGTCGCTGCCGTCACCCGCGGCTACCACCGCGACTGACGAGCCGGTGGCGGCTTGGCAGCGTGTCGTTCGGCAGAACTGGATTCGCCTGTCGGAGCGGGTGACCTTACGGGCCGGCGACAAGGTACGGGTCAGCGGAGGGCCATACTGGGAGCAAGCCGACGCTGACGGAACCATCACGAGGATGCGGATGGGGGAGCGGGGCGTCATGGCCTTCGAGGAGCACTGCCAACTCGGGCATCGCCACTGGATCGTTGCCCGCGGCCGTGACGGTTATGCGGCCCTTCATATCGGCCCCGAGGAGCGGTCCACGACGGTTCCGGGCCTCGTGCGGCGACCGTACCGGCTTCGAAAAGTACGAGCCGCCAAGCAGCGATCGTTTTCGAGGTTTGGGGCTTCTGCCGGAGTCAACAAGCCCGGCAGACCGTGCCGGCGGATGGCTCAAAGGGGTGCTGCATGACGCCGGCCGAAGACAAGCTCACCGACGAGGTCATCAAGGCGATACGCATCCTCAAGTACTCGTTTTTCAACTGCTATAAGTTCCAAGAAGAACGGCTGCTGGAACTGGTGAAGCTGTTGCAGGAGGCCGACAGCCGCGGCATCCTCGTCAATGAGGCCGTGAGCCTTGCGGACACGTCCTTTTGGCTGCAGATGATCGCTTGGAACCTGACCTATGTTGAATTACTCCTGCGGTTTGCCGACAGCCTCGGGCCGAAGGATTTACGGGCCCTGATCCAGATTCACGGCCCCGATCGGAAACGGGCCAAGGCACAGGTGGCGATCCTTGAAGAGCAGCTCCAGCGACGCCTGTCCCGATTTGCCGGCATGCCCCCGGATGAGGCCTTTGCCCTGATTCGTGACAGCCGCCGTCGGGTCTTCGCGGCATACCTTCATATCCGGTCCGGCTATGGCGGCACCGACTTGGCCGCCATGTTCGACATCCCGACCGGCACCGCCTACGAGTGGCTTCGCTGGTTCGACCGGCTCCCCGCCGGCCTGCGTGAATCGGTGCTGCAGTTCATCGATCGCGAGGGCCTCATGATGGTGGCGAACATGCCGCCCACCATCGCCAAGCAGCAGCCGGCCGACGAGGAGGCAGCGTGATGAATAGATATCAATTCAACCCGACGAGCCGAAGTTTTGACCCCCACGAAACCTCCCGGAATTTGGGTACAGCAGCGTGCGGAACCATGCCGTACCGCACCGCAGGACGCGGGCATCACCACCGCTCTTTCGCGGGTTTTGCGGGACTCGCCCCCGAACTCGGCCAGCTTGACCGCCCCAAAGCCGACCAAAACCGTCGCACTGACCGTGCACGGCCATACGAAAAGTCAGACAAAACCGAGCACTTTCGATCGTTCCAAAGTCGATTTTTGCGGGTTTGTTAACACCCATCCGGCCGCCGCAATCGGCCGGCAATTCCCCAAGCACAGCCACGGAGGGCAACACCTATGGCCACCCCCAGCAAATACAGCAGCCCAGAAGCGAAGAAGCTGCTGACCATGATCGCGAAGATCCGGCGAAACACGTCCGGCGACCCCAAATACCACTCCGGCCGCAAGAAGAAGGAGTACGCCTCGCCCTACTTGGAATTCCTCGACAAGGCCCGGCGGGTGTCTCAGCGGATGCCGCAGATATACGAGTTTGATCCCCAGCACGTGGATGGAACCCGGCATGCCGATTGGACCGAAGGGGAGCGTGTTCTGGACGACCTGATCTACGAGTGCCAGAAGTCGTTGGAGGCCATTCGAGGTGCCCAACGCGACATCGAGGCTCTGAAACGCGACCAGCGGAATCGTTGATCGCCCGGACTTTTGGAGACCTTCCCATGACCCATTCGAACCCGGCCCTACGCCACCCGGCGGCGATCGCTCCCGACGACCTGCTCAAGCAGTGCGATGAGACTCGGACACGCCGCAGTGGGCCGGGTGGCCAGCACCGCAATAAGGTCGAAACGGCCGTCGTCCTGCATCACCGGCCGACCGGCATGACTGCCGAGGCATCGGAACGCCGCTCCCTCGCCGAGAATCGACGGGTAGCCCTCTATCGCCTGCGGCTCGCTTTGGCCATCACCTACTGCACAGTCGCGGACCCCGATGGACCAACCGACCTTTGGCGGTCCCGGGTCAAGGACGGTCAGATCATCGTCGCCGCGGATCACGAGGACTACCCGGCCCTTCTGGCCGAGGCATCGAACCAACTCGTGTTGGTTGGTTGGCAACTTCCACCGGCCGCGAGCGTGCTGGGCGTCACCACGTCGCAGCTGACGGGGCTCTTCCGGAAGGAGCCCAAGGCACTGGCGAATCTGAACACCCTGCGGCGGCAATACCGCCTGAGGCCAGTGCTCTAGCCCTGTCGGTGTAATTATGCCCGCGTAAGGGATCGTTGATATCTAAAAAAAGCGGCTCCCTTTCGGAAGCCGCTTTCTCCGGATCATTCGGACCGGCTACTAACCACACCATGCGGTACAGGCTTTCCGGAAGCCACAACC